>ERZ869936.17-NODE-17-length-356969-cov-11.567476_pt1 | contig 356969 bp, 282 predicted proteins | sample MGYA00520876_ERZ869936 | MGnify/ENA primary metagenome ERZ869936 (study PRJEB32218, sample SAMN09650985) | biofilter metagenome | isolation source: enrty point of leading RO module | place: Saudi Arabia: Thuwal, RO plant located on Red Sea | collected 2016-02-17 ...
TGCTGTTATGCCCTCGTTGCTTTCCGGGAAATACATATTGGACTGCTGTTGTGGTAGCCGAATGTTTTGGTTTGACAAAAATAACCCAGCTGTATTATTTGCAGATATACGAGAACTTGAAACCGAATTATGCGATGGTCGAATGTTGGAAGTAAAGCCCGATATAATTGTAGATTTTAGAAAAATGCCATTTGAGGATAACACTTTCAAAATGGTAGTGTTTGACCCACCGCACTTACACAAGCTCGGGCAAGATACCTGGATGGCTCAAAAGTATGGTGTATTGCTGCCAAGCTGGGAGCACGACATAAAAGAGGGTTTTAATGAGGCAATGAGAGTTTTAGAACCATTTGGAACTTTGATATTCAAGTGGAATGAGGTTCAAATTACCACAAGTAAAGTCCTGCAAATAATAGGCGTTCAACCGCTTTTTGGTCATCCAAGCGGAAAACACGGCAGAACAAAGTGGATGGCTTTTATGAAGGGTGTGTCCTGCAATGGGGCATAACTCTTTTATTTGAGACCATCCATCACCCCAATCCCGCAAAACACAACCAATGCAAATAGGAAATTACATAATCAGAAGTTCGAAGTCAATACGTAAAATATTGATAAAGTATAAAGACGATAAATCGCCTTCAGTTTTTCATGGCTGGAATACGCTATTTACCATTTATCAATGTCGAATATTTGGAATTTGTTTTTACAGAACAATTGATAGCGACTTAAAAACAAGAGAAGAAATTAAAAATCTAAAATCATGAAAAATAAATTCTGGAAAGCAGTCAGCATCATATCGAGAATACTTGTCTTTCCTTTTGATCTCAGCTGTTGAAAACTCCATTCACGAAAAGTGAAAATAGATAAAGCCATGCAGTATGACGAATTTAAAACCATGTACACCCTTAGCAGAATAGAGCGAAATATGAGGGCCATTAATAAATTAATAAATTGCAATACCTTAAGAGAAATCATTACTGATGAGCACATCGAAAAAAGGCGAGTCAAAAGAAAAAGCAAAGTCTAATCGGCCTAAAAAATACAAGTCGCATATTCGCGACAAGGACGGGCTGACACCCCTGCAAAAGAAATTCTGCCATGAATACCTGGTGGATTTCCATTGCACAAACGCAGCTATTCGCGCAGGATGCAAGCCGGGTGGCGCGTCACAGACAGCAAATAAATTCATGGAAAGCAAGCCAGTCCAAGCATACCTTCAGCGGCACGGTAGAGGACTAATGAAAAAAATAGATGTACAGACAGAGGACCTTTTGCGCGAGCTTTCCATTATCGGATTTTCTGATATCCGCAATTATTTTGATGAAAAAATGAACGCCATCCCGCTGCATGAGCTGGATAGAAAAATAACCTCCGCCATTGAAAGCGTCAAAGTCAGACACTCGACCTTTCGCACCGGAAGGACTACAGAGGAGCGCATTACCACAGAATTCAAGCTGCATTCCAAGCTGGATGCAATTGAAAAGCTGGGCCGTTATTTGGGCATGTTTGAAAAAGATAACAAGCAGAAGCAGCCCATCAATGCAATTCAAATTAATCGAAGCATAATTACATCAATTCATTCTACAGGTCAGGAAGCCATGCAGGATGATTCAACAGCAACTGACCCGAACACTGACGCTTAACGTCAGCTACTCTCCGGCGCAGCATCAGATATTTTTTGAGAATTCGCACGCTAAGTTCCTGATCGTAAAAAAGGGGCGAAGATTGGGCGCAACACGGGGGGCCGCGCAGGCATTTGTCGAACTTGCGCTGGATGGCATGGGGCCGTTCCTTTGGGTGGATACCGTGAACGGCAACATTGACCGTTATTACGAGCGATATTTTCTGCCAGCTTTAAAGCAGCTCCCTGGTGACTGGTGGTCGTGGAACGTCCAAAAAAAGCTGTTAAAAATCCGTGATACCTGGATCGACTTTCGCTCGGCCGATTTGCCAGAAAATATCGAGGGATTCGGATATCGAAAGATCTTTTTGAACGAAGCGGGAATTATCCTAAAGAACAATTACCTCTATACACACGCGATATTGCCGATGCTGATCGACTATCCGGACTCTCAATTGATCGCCGCCGGAGTGCCAAAAGGCAAGCACAAACGCGACGGTGGCAAGCATAAATTCTATGAGCTATGGGAAAATTGCGAGGCCGGGAAAGGGGGATACACCGGGCTTTCATTCACATCGTACGATTCTCTTTTGTCAAAAGATGAAATTCGTCGCATGGAAATGGAAATGACAAGAAGCGAGGCCGCGCAGGAAATTTATGCCGAGTTCGTAGATATGGAGGGCGAGAATCCATTTGCGCATCACTACGAGCCTGCTGTCCATGAGTCTGAAGATTCGGTGTTCAATCCAAGAAGGCCAATCATTATATCCGTAGACTTTAATTTAAATCCATTCGGCGTCACATTCTCTCACATCTGGCAGGATGCGGACGGACACCATGATCACACCTTTGATGAGGCCGAAATTCAAAACGGCAGCATTCCTGCCATGATCAAATTGATCAAGCTTCGATACGGTGGACACCTTCATTCGGCCATGCTCACGGGCGATAATCAGGGCAACAAGCGCGAGCTGGGCCGAATGGACAATGCATCCTACTTCCGGCAGCTTCGCACAGGACTTTCCCTGCGGCCCGCGCAGGTGATTGTCCCGGGCAACCCCACACATGCAGATTCGCGCGGAGATGTTAATTATCTGTTCTTTCATTCAAACAAACAAAAGTTCCCGCTTACCAGAATTGAGGTCAAAATTAACCCCAAAAATTGCCCTGTGTTGTGCCGTGACTTGAAGACGGTAAATTGCAACGCATTCGGTGAAATCATCAAGCGCAACAGAAATGACTTGAATCAGCGCGCAGACATGCTTGACACCTACAGGTACAAGGTGAACACTTTCTGGAAAAAATTCATCATTCAAGATCAAAAGCAAAGACAGCATGGCAGGTAAAAACTACATCGTCAACGAGCGTCCCGAGGGTATGAGCTGGGAGGCATACAAGAAACTTCGCAGCCTTCAGGGCAAAGCCCTGAGGAAATACAAGAAGGGCCGCCTTGCATTTGTATCTGTGGAGCAGCATATAGAGCGCGACGCATCCGGCAAGCGTGTGATTACGCGAAGTCAAGGAAAAACCTATAAGAAAATTAAATGAACTGCATCATTGACATTGCCAAGGACTTGTTTTATTGTCCTTCGAAATTAAAAATAGGAAAGCTTTCCGAGGCGCACGAAAACCTGTATGTGTATGTCCGGACCATTGCCACAGGTCGCGTATTGGTATTACAATCAGCTACGGACGAGATCGGAAACCTTGAAGTCGAGCTTTCTCCATCGGACATTCCTATGAATCTGGCTGTAGAAATTTACGTCCGGGAAAGCCTTCTCAGTGCAGGGGAAGATCTTGAATTCACTACGGTGGACGAGCGTACGGCCAAGCGCGTGCGCACACAATTCAGGCCGCACAAAGACAGTAATGGAAAAATGCTTTCAGGAGAGGCGCAAATCGAACTGGTGCAAACATTGGAGGCGTGATGTTTTATAATCTGATCTGCCTTTTAATTCTCAACTGTATGTTCATCTTTGGCATCTGGTATGCCGCTGGATTTGAGTACAATCACACCGTGCTGACTATTCCGGATAAAATTCAGCCTAAACATGTTGATCTTGAATCGGCCGGTCCGCTTTATCGCATCCACATATTTCTTCAAAATAACATCGGCGTGTATTGGTCGCGCCCGCTCATATCCTGCCCACCTTGCATGGCCTCGGTCTATTCCGCCCCGTTCGTGATTATCTTCATTGGCATCAGCTGGCACCTGCTTTGGATTTATCCCATTTACGCGACCATGCTATGCGGACTGAATTACATCATATTAAAATTGATTGATGCATGAAAATCTTATCAGGGAAAGATTTAGAAGATATTTACAACAAAAACAAAGAAGCCATCATTCGCATTCAGCGAGAGCAGGATGCGCGAAAAATGCCCACCTTGAAAGACATGGTCTTTCGATATCGCGATCTTGAAGGGCGCGCTTATTACGGCTTTTCTGCCGATCAGCACATGCCTTTGCAGCGATTCGGCAAAATGAAAGACTATTTGATGTGGATGACCTCAAGCATTTCACCGGACGAGCTGATTACATTGGTTCGCGAGGGGAGCCGCATTTTGGAGGAGGGCATCAAGCATCCCTCACGGGCGGCACGCATCGGATTGATATTATCTGAAATTGAAAACCGGGCCAATATGACCCTGCACACCGAGCTATTGATGAATTATTTGGCCGTACAGTGGGCCAGAGAAGACGAGTCGCCGGAATTCTTCAACAATCAAATTCAGCTGGAAAAAGTGGACATGTTCAAGAAAGAGTTATCAGAGGGTGACGGTCGCTTTTTTTTTCAGTGCGAGGAATTGAAAAATCTATGGTCTCGGTGGAAAATGTCGGAAAGCGAATTTCAGGCATCCTGGCGCGAATCCCTTCAGGAGCAGAAGAACATGAATCTGATCATTCAGATGATTTCTTCATCGGTCGAAGAATACGCCGCCGCAGCGCAGATTTTGAAAAAGGATTGATGATTCTCTCGGGCGGCAGTGTTCATGAATTAGTTGAATTAAAGCGGATGACCATTGGCCAATACCTTGACAAATTGGATATATTTGTTAAGCAGATCCAGTCGGATCACAAGTAAATTTATTTGTTGCCTTCCTCGTTTGCGGCAAAAAGCACGTGGGTGATTTTAATTGATTACCATCCATGGCAGCAGAACCAATCGTCGCAAAATATAAACTCGAGCTCGATCAGTTTAAATCGGACGTAGAGAAATTAAAAGGCCATTTCAAAGAGGCAGGAAAGGCGGCCGAGGATTCGGCCAAGTCAGCCAGCAATCATTTCAATGCCATAGGCAGTATTGCCAAGTCCATCGGCGCAGGCATCGCGGCGGCATTTACCGTGCGCGAAATCGTAAACTTTGCCAAGAGCTCAGTGGAGGCATTTCAGAAGGCGGAGGTAGCGGCGAGAAAACTTCAGACGGCCGTGGGAGCGAATGGCGGCATAACGGCCGATTTTGACCGGCTGATACGACAGAGCGCAGAGCTGCAAAAGCAAAGCATCTTTGGCGATGATAATATTCAGCAGATTCAAACAGCGGCCCTGCAATTTGGACTCACAGCCGACCAGGTAGAAAAGCTTACGCCCATCATCCTTGATTTTGCCTCGGCCACAGGGCAGGATCTGTCCACCGCCATGGACGCAGTACTCAGGGGCGTGGAAGGCAACGTGCGCGGCTTGAAATTGTATGGTGTGTCGGTGGGAGAGAATCAAACGCGCGCTGAGCGGTTTGCAACCATTCAGCAGCAGCTGAATGAAAAATTCAAGGGTCAGGCCGAGATTCTGGGGGAGACCTCCGCAGGAAAATTAAAAAAGTTTGCAAACGCATGGGATGACCTGAAAGAAAAGGTTGGCGAAGCTCTTCAGCCGCTGGTCTCCGGAACGGCCGATCTGCTAAGCAATCTGGTTTCTCTTTCAGAGACTAAACTATCTGAGAGTTTGGAAAAAGAGCGTCGAGAGCTAAGCGCAACCACCATCGAGATACTTGGGCTCGCCGTAGGCACAAAGGAAAGGACCGATCGCATCAAAGAGTTGCAGGCGAAGTATCCGGGATATCTGAGCAACATAGATGCAGAAAAGGTAAAAAATGGCGAATTGGAAAAAGCGCTTCGCAATGTGAACGATCAACTGCTTTATAAAATTCAACTCAAGAAAAACGAGGAGCGATTACAGCCGCTGCTCGAGGCAGAGCAGGAGGCCACAGATCGGGTGGCCGAAGCCAGAAGAAAGCTTGCCGACGGCCTTGCTAAAGTGTTTGAGCTTTCTCAAAAAGTGGCTTCATCTAGGAACCGTGAAGCGGTTGAAGAATTAAAATCACTGGACGTGCGCACGCAAGCTCAGGAATTGCTCTCTCAGCGCATCAAGCTGGACGGGGTATCGATCGGAACAATTGACCGATTACTGAGATCAAACTTAGAATTAAAGCAAGCTGAGATTGACCGCGCGGCCGCAGGAGTAGAGGTCGAACGTGTGCAAGCGGAGATCAACGCCAAGATGCGTGAGTTTAACTCCATTCTGCAAGGAAGCCAACCGCAGCAGGAGACGGCCAATAATAAAACACTGCAAAAGCAAATTGATTTAACGCAACTTTCTATTGAGCAGCTACAGAAGCTCAGGAAAGAGAGGGAGCTTTCCAGTACGTTTGAGGACAAAGACCTGATCGAGCGCATTGACAGAGAAATCAAGCGAAGAGAAGAGCAATCGAAGCAGCGAGAAAAGCTGGACAAACAAGCGGAGGAGCGGCTGAAAAAAGAAGCGGAAGTGAAGGCTGAACTGGCAAAAAAGGAGCTGCAGCAGGACGAGGATAATGTCAAACTGGAAGTGGCCAACCGCATTGATGCGCTGAAAGATTCGAATAAATCAGAGGAAGAGCTTTCCATCGAGCGCACCCGCATTGAGCTGTTTCAGCTTGAGCAAAGACTTGCCAACTTCAATGATTATGTAGGGAAGATTGAAGGCATGGAGAGCCGCATCGTAGAGGTGCTGGTGTCCATTGCCAACAAACGGCTTGAGCTGAGCGAGAAGCTTCGAAAGGCCGACGAGGATGATTTCGAGTCCTTCATGAAGGAATTCGAAAAGCATAATAACGAAGTAAAAAAATCTATAGAGGATTTAAAAAAACTTAGAATACAAGGCGAGGAGCAGGTTCGCGACAAGCAAATTCAGACAGTCGGAGCCACGGCAGAACTGCATAATACATTCACAGAAAATCAAATTCGAAATGCAGAAAGGCAGCGCGATGCAACGATTGATTCTGTGGATCAGCAGGAGCAGAAGCTGCGCGAGGACTTAGATAATAAAATCATCAGCAATGAGCAGTTCGAAAAACGTATGGAACTGCTCCGCGCCAAGCGAGAGAACAGCGAAAGGGAATTGCAGTCGCGCATTAACAAGCTTCGCGCTCGTCAGGACTTGATCACCAAGGCCAGGGCTGTTTTTGAGATCGGACTTGCCACAAGGCAAGCCATCATGAACATCATCAAAGAATACTCCCATTTGCCACCTTTGATGGCAACGCTCATTGGATTTACCTCTGGACTTGCCGCCCTGCAGTTGACCGGAGCATTGGCCCTGCAACCTCCGCAAGGTTACTACAAGGGCGTGCGATACCTCAAGCGCGGACGCTATCCGCAGGGACGCGATACAATTCCGATCATGGCCGATGAGGGTGAACGAATTATCTCTAAAGAAAAGAACCTGAAAAACTGGAAGGTGTATGAGGCCATCGAAGATGAAAGATTCCAACAATATGTATTGGATAATTTCGTGACACCCGCATTGCAGCGATACCGCTCGCAGCGCGAGGCGCACGAGAAGAAAAGTTTTGCAGAGAACATCGCACAGGGTCTCATATTCCATTCTGGCGAGGAATTCATGAGCGGATATGACTTCAAAAGAATGTGGAGCAAGGGGATTAAGATCGCAAACATGGATGCGCTGCTGCAATTGATGCAGCAAAACGGCAGCCCTTACCGCGGAGGTTGGCGATGAGGCTGCGATTTTCATTGGACGGAAACATTCTGATCGAAATTCCTAAGGGAGCCGATCAGCTAACATCTACACTTCGTTACGACAAAACCATCAAGGCGAGACTGCTTACACAGGACGCTAAACTTAATTTCTTTCAGGATGGATACCTGTATGTGAAAGCAAAATTCGAGCAGGACTTATGCAATGAGATTGCTGTGCTGATTGAGATTGATATTGATGAAAACGGATTTTATCAGACGTATTTTGAAGGGTATATTCCTATGCCATCCTGTGAATTTTCAATTCACCCTAATTCAGTAAGTTGCTCAATAGAAGATCGCTCTTTTTACTCTCGCATCAGCAAAAACAGGGGCATTAAGGCCAAGCTCAGCGCCGGGCGCACAAAGAATGACGTGCCAATCGATCCGGCTGTCTATCACTCCATCGAATATTTCCGTCAGAACAACGGGGCATATAATTTTTTAGACCGATACACATATCCGGCATACGAAGTGCTGAAGTACTTGGTTCGCTTTATGTCTGATGATGAGATAGAATTCCACAGCGATGTATTTTCTATCACAGGTGAATACGGCAAGCTTGGCATCATCATCGGACGAGAGCTTCGCGGCGGCGGCGGCTACTCGCACTCCGTGATTCCTGAAATTTCATTCGAAGAAACTATCCGGGAGATTGACAAGAAGTATCACATTGCCATGATGATTGACCGCGCCCCTTCAGGCAAGTTCCGCCTGCGGGTAGAAAAGGACAGCGATCTACGCTCCGGCAGTACATCAGTCAGTATTCCCATGATTAAAAATATCAAGATGAAGGTGGATGCTTCGCTGCTGTACGCTTACATCAATGCAGGAAGCAATGACACGGATGACAACTCTGCACTGGAATTTCCAGAGCAGATAAGGTTTGTTGGATTTCGCGATGAGCAACTGCCCGTGGTGGGTCAGTGCAATACAGATAATTCACTGGATCTTAAATCAAATTGGGTGATTTCTTCCAATGTAATTTTTAATCAGGTGTCGGCCGGATCATCAATCGGGCATGACGATAAAATATTCATGGTGGAAGTTGACTGGTCTACAGGCAAAGCCATGCAAAGCGACTGGCTTGATTCTGGATATTTTTTTTACAACGAAGGGCTGACTAATCAAAAATGCATCGAAAGGTGGGCAGGTGGCATTCCGCGCAGCATTGCAAATTATCTTGGCGGGGACGATCACAGATTCTCAGCCAGCAAAATTGACCCAAATTTCAGCAACCTGTATTTTGATTTGACCGGAGGGGGCGCTGGATCATTCGGCGCGCAACTCAATCCAAGAGATGATTTTAGTGCGCCGCGTTTTGACACAAACAACAATTATGGAGATGGAACCGCTCAGGGCAGCCTGATTACAGTGCACTCAAAAAAGAGGTTTACTGCAGCGCTGGGCGGGTTTTATCGCTTTCGCTGGGGGTTTCATTTGATCGTCACCTACATTTCACCAGGCGCAAACGGGCATGTGAGATTGAAATTAAAAAGATACAACTCATCTAATTCATTGATCGAGGAACGCGTGGCCACCTTTGCCATGCAGCCCTATCCGGCGGCCAATTATCAGATGCAGAATGAAATGGTCGAAGGCTTTACAATGAATGCAGGCGATTATATCCTGCCTGAATTCGGATACACGAAACAAAACTTAAACACTCCGCTTCATGCGGATGTGACAGTGCTGGACACTTTCTTTTCCTGTCCATACAATTCCATCGGCGGCGGACTTTGGAAGACCATCGACTCTGCTGACTTTCCAGCCTTGTTTTTCTCATTCAACGCGCCGCTGTCTTTCGATCAGTACAAGCAAATTATTCAGTCGCCATCGGGAGCAGTCGAGTTCGGTACGGATGAAAAAAATTACATCGCATGGGTCGATAATCTTAAGCATAATCTTCGCACAGGAATGGGCACCTTCAGCTTATCATCCACATTAAAGCAACTTCCAAAATGATACAACACATCCCCAATCAGCCGATTCGCTTTCCGGTGCAAAAACTGGATGACTTTGATTTGTGCAACTCATGTGTAGATGAAAAGCCGTATCGCATGAAGCTCCATCCGCAAAAGGATGCGTTGGTCTACCAGTTCAGAAATCCCGGGCTAGACATAAGTTCGCAATTTCAAATGAATGATTTTGAAAGCAAATTCACAGATGAGATGAATTCCGGAGACAATTGGTCGCCATCCGGTTCTGTTGAATTCGGCGGCGGCAGTGCGAACAAATCTCCGGGCGGGGCCGCATCATTGGAATTAACCGGCTGGGCGCCGGTGTCAGGTCGGCACTACGAAATCTTTGTGACAGTTTCTGGATATGGAGGAGGCGAACTTGTTATTTCGCATCATACAACCGACTCTAATCCAATTACCAGCAACGGCACTCATTCATTTTCATTTTATGCATTCAATACCAACAATGTGTTATTTTCATTTGACTCGGACGCGGAAATGTCCATAAATCAGGTGTACATACTGGAGCTGCTTCCTGGCTACAATGCATTAGGATGGGAGGTTACTCGCCCTGTTGATCTTTCATTTGGCTCAAATTTCATTTTAAAACATACGATCGGAAATACCCAATCAGCCGTATGTAACGTGATGACGCCTGTGCCAGGCACGAATTACCGCCTCCGCTTTCGTGTGTTTGGGATGACACAGGGTTCCCTCAATGTGCAGATGGGTGGGGTTTCCATTCCTATTACTTCAAATGGGATTTACAACTACGGATTTCAGACGCCGCTGGCGGGAAGCCCACTATCACTAATCCCTGATTCAGGTGGATTTTTTGACGGCTCATTTCAGTTAATATCCGCATCCGAGGAGACCACGCATCACTTTGCTGGACTATTTGATTCGAGCGACAATCTTATTCGAGACCTAACTGCAAACATTCTCTATGAAGATGGATTTGCGACCATCTATTACCCACTTGCATTTGGAGATGATTCAGGGAATTCCATTCCGGATGGATGCTATAAGATATGCATTTCAGACCAGTCAAACGCTTCTAGTCCTGGAGGAGACCTTTTGTTTGGCGCTGGAGAATTCTCCTCCCAGCTTGCATGGGAAATGATCGGAGGAGCGAAGGTGGAGAACGGATTTCTGGTGATTACAGAAGAGGGTCAAGGCGGACAGTTGGCAATCAGTATTTCTGATTTTGAATGCTTTGTTCTGGAATTTCGCATTCGAATCTTTGAAAACACAGACGGGGTACTCGAGTCCAAACTTGGCATATCAACAAGGAGCATACCTATCGCTTGGCAGTCGTCCGGCGGAAGTGGGCATCAGGAATATGTGTACCGTTACCTTCATACAGTTAAAAACCCCGCTTCAATATACTTTCGATGGACGGGGGCAGGGGAAATTTATATTGATCATGTTAGAGTGTTTCCGGGCCCCTTTTGTGGCGACACCGCAGGCCAGGAATGTTCCGAACCCTTCAGTATGGATTCATCAAGCGACTGCTCAAAATCCATCACCGCGAAAATGGACACAGTTGCGGGCGTGAAATCTGCTTACGGCTTTCGCTGGTTCAATTACTTTCTACCAAATTTCCGAGAGACAATTGACCTTTACGCGCCTGTGTATCCGGGGGAGGACGAGAAGTACAGCTACGACGATGGGGCGATCAAACGGCCCTACGGAATGAGCTCAAAACGGTTTGATTTGGTTTTTCCGCGCGTGGACGTGCACTTGCACGATGCGATCAGAATCATGCTCAAGGCCGATGAACTTCGCATTGGAGACAGCCCGTTCAATGACTTTCGTCAATACGCTTGTGTGAGCGAATCATATGAACCGAATTGGCCGCGACGCGTTAAGACAAAATTGTCCGACAGCAAGGTGGAGGTTGTTAGTAAAATCAGCAACGAACTGTACGGCCATAACGTGTACTAATCGGCCTTAACAGTATATTTGCTTATCGCGCTTCATGACGTCCTTTAATTGGGCGTCAGTCTTTTATTTACCGTTGCCGGGAGCCCTTCCGGCAAAAAGACGCAAGGGATTCATCAATTATTTAATTTCTTAAAAATGGCAATAGATTATTGCGATCAGGACCCCTTGGGAGAAGCTGATGTAATTGCCTGTCCGAAAAATGACCTCGTCGGCGGTTTTTCTGCTCTTGTAATCCTGGAAGACGGACACACAGTGGAAGACCCCTCGAGCGCATCCGAGATAAATGCAAACATCAACACCGGCCACGCACACGTGGTAAAACGCTGCTCATTGGCGGTGGATGCGGCCACTCCTGTCGAACAGGAGTCGCTCGTGCCGTGCGAGACCCCTTCGCTACTTACCTACGATCGCGGCGGTCCGTACATCAACCCGAATGTCACACCGAACAATGTTTCGTTTCACGACAGGCTCTTTGATGGACGCGTATTCCCGGCGATGATCATCGCAAACTGCGGACGTGACGGTGTGATTGAAAAGGTGTTGTTCATTCAGGGTCGCATCAAGCTGAAAGGCTCGTTGATCGCTCCGAAAAACAACAATGAATTCATGCGCTTTGAAGGCAGTTATGCTTACAAATCCAGCAAGAATCCGACGTTGCACGATGCACCTCAGGGCATCTTCTGATCTGAGTTTAAAAAGCGAAAGCCGGGCGATCACTTCCCAGGCTTTCGCTTAATTTTTATTCAAACATGAACCAAGGCATTTTACTTCCTGCATTCGGTAAGCGCGGATATTATTTCGCGGCATACAACCTTGCCTTTTCCATTAAGCACTTCAACAAGGACATTCCCATTGCCATATTGCACGGCAATAAATTAAAAAAAGAATTACACCTGCCCCACATGCACACCGTGTTCGATCACCTCATTGAATTGCCACAGGAGGTGATGATGATGGGGGGGCGAATGAATCCGGCTGCAGTGAAACTCTGGGCGAGCGATTACAGCCCATTTGAATGCACAATTCAACTGGACGTGGATGCGCTTGCGATGCAGGATTTATCAAGCATATTCGATGAGCTACAAAGCGCAGGAGGGTCTTTTTATTCGCATGTACTAGACCATCATAAGATCGGATCGGGCGATGACATTTCGTTCATGAAATGGGCCAGCGAATCCATCATTCAACAGAAGTACAATTTGCCAGAAGGCGCCATGCTTCCCGGCACAAACTCCTCGTTTCTTTATTACAAAAATGACGAGACAGGAAGAAAAATATTTCAGCGGGCAAGAGAAAATTTCCTTGATCCCATCCCGCTTCAACAGCTGCAAATGCAGTGGGGCGGAAGCCAGCCCGATGAACTTTATTTGAACATCGCTCTTGCGCAAGAAGGCGTCAATGCAAAAACCGAAAAGGATTATTTGTTTCTGGCAGACAAGATTTCCAATCAATCACTCTCGTGGATCAAGGATAATTATCCGCTGCTATGCTTGTACGGACCTGGCAACCGACCTCGCTTGATGTATCTGGAATGGTACGACCGGATGCTGCATTCGATGCATTCTGCTAAAAAGCTGAATCATGTTTTCAAGCATCACACAATACTTTCAGACAAGTACGCTAATGCGCCAAGCACACCAAAGCAAGTGAAGCAAAACATCGCACCCGTTCAGCCTGTGATTGCAGAGCCCGTCGCAAAAAGACCGGAAAAAATTCGCCTGCACGTTCCTTTTTTTGAGGGAAACGATGCGCTGCGAAAAGCCGAGATACTTACATGCCTGCACGAGAATTTGAAATGCGAACAGATCGAAAGAATCTTTCTGTATAGCGAACATGATTTTTCCGACAAAGTGCTTTCCCTCCATGAAATGGGCAGCGGAAAATTATCGCTCATTCGTTTTTCAAACCGCCCGACATACAGGTCCATCATCGAGAGCATCAACAGTAACAAGCCGGCTAAATTTGACATTTCCATCATAGCAAATGCAGATATCTTTTTTCAGGACACATACCTGAACATGATCAAGGATGTGAATTTCGATTCGCGCGCATTGGCATTGTCGCGCTGGGATTTAAAGAGCGCAGACATTTCCGGAGCGGACCATAATGCAAAGCATTTCAGTTATGAATACTCTCAGGACACTTGGATTTTCAAAGGAAAAATCCCGGCAATGGACTGCGACTTTCCATTTGGCATTCCAGCTTGTGACAATCGCATGGCCTATGAAATGAAAAGGCATTTCACTCGAGTAGACAATCCATCCATCCAAATTAAAACCTTTCACCTGCATTTGTCAAACGAAAGAACATACAGCCAAGCAGACAGGCTGCCGGGCAATGTATCTCCGATCAAGCCCTCGCATTACGCTCCAATCAAAAAAAAGCGAATGCTGATGATTCAAAAAGGAAAAGTCGGAGACGTGCTGCTTTGCCTTCCCATCGCACGGGCGTATGCAGACAGATACACGGTCCAGTGGTTGCTGCCAAAGCAATACCACTGTCTTTTTGATTATGTGGACTATGTCGCCCCGGTTGAGAGGGCACAAGGCAAATATGATTACACGCTTGACCTTTCGTTCGGACAGGGCGGAAAGCCAGAGCAGTGGTGGAGGCGCGAGAAAAGCGGATTCCGCTCTTTTGTCGACGCAAAGTATCATCTGGCAGGAATTGACGTGAACGAAAAAAATAACCTGGTCTATGACCGGGATTATAAAAAGGAGAATGCGCTGCTGGAAATTATCCGCCAGAAAATTGGTGCGGGAGAATTTGCACTAATGCACACTCAAAGCGATTACGGAACGCCCGTGAAGGTCAAAAGCGCAATGGCTGCCCTGGAATTCTCACCCATCGAAGGGTACACAATTTTTGATTGGCGCAAAGTAATAGAACAGGCTGCCGAAATTCATTGTATCGATTCCTCGCTTTGCAATTTCGTTGATGCTATCCCAGAGGTGCGAGACATTCCAAAGACATACTATCCGACCGACAAAGTCCCGAACATTTGGGATCGCACAATATTGACCAACAACTGGATCATTCAGGAAAACTAATTATGGCAATTCAAGATACTACAGGAGCATCCATAGCAGGCACGCAACTATACAATGACATACTTGCAGTTGCCATGGTGGCCGAAAACATGAAGTTCATTGAAGTAGGCGCAGGAATTGGAGATGGCATTACTCGGGCACTTATAAGAGGAATGTTATCCAAGCCAAATGCCATGAATCCTGGCAGCGGGCTACAGTTGCATTGCATCGAATTGTCCGAAGAAAAGTATCAGTTGCTTCAAAGCGAGCTCTCTCCTTATGGTGTATTTTCTTTCGCGCACAATGGCGTGTCTGCCGACCTTAGCTGGTACATGAGCGAAGAGGCTGTACGCGAGTTTTATCATAGTAAAAAAACCAGGGCGAGCGAGCGGCCAGTTGAAGTAATTCTCAGTTCGCGATCAAAAGAGCTTGAATACATAGACAGTAAGGGAGAGAGCTTCAGTCAAAACATACTGAATGAAATTAAAGGGGTATATGGTATTCCAGACGTATTGGTGATGAATGGAAGTGAATTTACCTCTGTTCAGGAAATGGAATTGATGATTGGTGCTCGCTACATTGTTCTAATTCAGAATGACAATTTAAAGAATTATGACAATCACAATGCACTGCTTGGTTCTGAAAGCGGATACAGACTTGTGATCGAAGGTCAGAGCCGGTTAGGCGGATACTCAATATTTCGAATACTGGAGTTGGAGGAGGGCCCATGAGACTTGCAGGTGAAATAATGGCCGCGGGCATGACCTGTGTATCTGATCTGAAGCAAAAAATTTTCCAAATGGTCACGCAGGAGAAGCCAATGCGCATACTCGAGACCGGCACCTATCTTGGCACTGGATCTACGCGTGCGTTCGTTGATGCGGCCATATCATCTGGGCATTCGCTACAATTTCATACAATTGAGGTAAACGAAGGGCACTTTGAATTGGCTAGGAAAAATCTATCAGACGCACTATTAAATTTCAAATGTTCATTTTACATGTGGAATGGACTGAGTGTTCCTGCATCATTAATTCCCTCAGAAATTGATGTTGATTTCCCGGAAAGCGTCATTACTGACTCCTTCGATGAATCATTTTATCATAATGAGATTGTTGGATTTATTCAGGACGATTGCATTTCAAAGGCCATATTGGCGATGGGAGGATTCCCAGACATGATACTGCTTGACTCCGCTGGCCACATGGGCACAATAGAATTTTGCCACCTTATGTCTCTGCATGACGGCATCACCCCATTCACTTTGATTCTGGACGACACCATGCATCGAAAGCACTACAAAACGATGGAGCTGGTTCGCAAAGATAAATCATTTAAAATCTTACATGAGTCTGAGTCAAAATTTGGCTTTGCAATTATTCAATTTAAACCATGAAGCGAATCGCATTCACAATTATGTACAACGCAGCGCACCATCTGCGCCATTGCGATTTTGCGCTAAAAATGATCTCCATGTTTGATCATTGGATCATTGCCGAAGGCTTTGCTGGCAACAAAGGGTCTACCAGCTGGTGCAATGAATTGAACTGCCCGATCAGGTCAATTGATGACACAATCAATTTGATCGGCGATTATGCCGATAAGCAATCTGAGTGCGTTCGCCTTGTCTCGCCGCGAAAGTGGGAAAGCAAAGATGAAATGGTGAACGCTTGCATCGATATAGCCAGAGATATTATTGACGGGCAGGACTGCTTCTTATGGCAGGTTGACGCGGACGAGCACTGGACTGATGATCAACTGTCCAGAAGCGAGAAGTCAATCATTGCCTCTTGCGCCGACACAGGCATGTTTTTGTGCAATTATTTCATAGGAGAAAATTTGATCGTACGCGGTCAATGGGGCGAAGGACTGATGACGCCATACCGCAGGTTATGGCATTGGAAGGGACAGCGTTTCGCATCGCATGAGCCCCCTATACTTTCTGGCGGCAACGGAAAAGAAATGCTTCTGCAAGAGCGATTCGATCATTATGCGTACTTCTTTGAACACGACGTGAAATTTAAAGCCATGTACTATAGTGGCCATGAGCACGTGTATCGTAATTGGAAAAAAATTCAATCGGGATCTGTTAAATTTCCTGCGCCTATATCTACGCTTTTCTCAGGAAAAATGTTTTCCTCCACCAAATCAAGAATCTACCAAATCAAAAATCATGAGAAAGAGGCTATTTAAACCAAGGCAATGCCGCGGCACCAAGCAAGGGTGCAGTTACACTCCCAAAGAGCGGATGAAAAGCGGGTTGATAATTCTATTCAGAAGAGCAAACAAAAGAGAAAATGCAGCAAGAAATCCAGCATATTAATTCCCTGCTCGAGCAGGCGAAGGCAAAAATTAAAAAAGGCGTCTCGATTAAGAAGTCTGTGAATGATGTAAGCGTTCGCGAGTACCAGGAATTTAATCCGCTTTATGCGCGCGCATGTCAGATACGCGACAAGATCGCAGTGCACGCCGAAGGAGATGAGTTTCCGGAGCATCTATTTGTCGTTCGTGCCCCGCGCATGACAAAGGATGAATTTGATTACATCAAATCCAACTACAAGAATGAAACGCGCCCGGTGTATCTGGATTTTTTCAATACCGTAATGAGAATTTTCCATGATAGCAACTGGTCAATCGACTGGCCCTCCTTTGATGAAGACGGTAATCCGCTTGCTCAATACATGGAGAATTTGCCCATCTACGGATCGGAGGAAACTTTTACGCGCGATATTGTCACGCACGCCAAGCTGACAGATGCCATGGGCGTGATCGTGGTAAAGCCGCGCACGATCAAAACAATTAAGAATGATCAGGGCGAGGAAGTGATCGATAACCGGGAAAGATTCGAGCCTCTGCCATATTATTTCCGATGCGATCAAGTGCTGTTTTACGAGGAAGGCGAGTATTACTTCCTTCTGTCTGACGAAAAATCAGAAGTAGATTATGGTGGCCGAAAATCAAAAGAGGGTGTTGTATTCGAATATCACGACAAAAATCACTTTTACCGAATAGAGCAGTACGGGAGGAAAAGCGACTATAATTTCAGAGTCATCCATCAATATTCTCATAACTGGAACCGCGTTACAGTGCACCGATTAAAAGGTGTTCCACGTGTAACAAAAGATGGTGTGCTACATGTTTCTCCTTTTTATTTCGCAGTTGATATTCTTGATCTTGTCACATTGAATGCGACCAATCTGCAAACGATCATCAACAATGCAGCGTATCCGTATCGCATTGTCTACGGCGATGAATGCGATTTTCAAATCACACTCTCGGACAATACTGAAGCCGCCTGTAACGGGGGAAAGATTTTCAATTCGGATTTGAATGCTACCATTACGTGTCCTTCCTGCAATGGCAGCGGGCTAAAAAGCAGACTCTCGCCTCTTGGTGTGATGATTATCCGTGCGCCAAGCACTGAATTCAAGGGTGATGCCGAACTCAAGCAAGATCCAATCAAATGGGTGGAGCCCTCGACCAATCAGCAGGATTTTTTAAAGAAAAAAATTGCAAGCGATGAAATTCGTGCGCGCAAAATCATACACCTGCATTCTGGTAATTCGGAGGCCTCTGCCGGGCCGGACTTGGCTACGAAAATGGTCTTGGATTTAAAAGCCCTGTATGCATTTCTAAAGCCGATCTCTGATCAGATATTTGACCTCAAGTCTTTCATCATCTGCGCAAGTGGATGGATACGTTACGCCGAAGAATCAAAAAAAATGAATCCGGTGATTTCTTATCCGGTATCATATGACTTTAAAACCGAGACGGATTATATTTCGCAGATATCAGAAGCGATCAAGGCGGGACTTCCTCCGATGGTCATCCATTCAATCATGTTCCGGTTTTTACAGTCTCTTTACTACAACGAAAAGCGCACGGCAGACGTATTCTCGCTCATTGTTTCGGCAGACAGACTGCTCGTCTTTGATTCGCAAACCATACAAAGCAAGATCAGGGACGGTCTGGCTGAAAAATGGGAGTCAGTGCTGCACGACAGCGCGATCATTTTCGTGAATGAGATGCTGATTGCAGAGCCGGAATTCTTTGATAAATACAGCCCTGAAGAAAGGAAAGAAAAGCTGATCGAGGCGGCAAAGAAAAAGGCCGCAGACATTGAGGCCGCACGAAAAGCTTCTGCCGGAGCTTCGGCTCAGTCCCGCGTAAATGAAATCCTGAATTGATGCGCTCGGTAGAGGATATCATCGAAAAGAAAATCAAGCTGCTGGAATCAGTCGGCGAAGAGTTTCTGGAGCAGGTGCAAAAAACACAACTCAAGTTATATCGTGAGCTGCTTGAAATACTTGGATCACTGGAAATTTCAAAGGGTCGCATTGTGCTAAATACAGAAAACCTTCGCATTACTGAAGATGTACTCGAAGAATTGCGCGAGATGCTATTTGGCTCTGAATACATCGAGGCCGTGCGATCGGTGGCAAGCGGTATGGAAAAAGGAAAGGAATTGTCAGATGAATATTTTCAAAAGGCTTTCCCTGATTTTTCCCAAAGCGAATTGGCGGATAAGATTTTTGAGAATTCGAAAAAAAATGCCGTGGATCTGCTGGCAGGAGCAACGCCTGAAACAGGATTTCTGCAGGAGTTGAAAGATGAAATTTCGCTTGCAGTCAATAGCGGCGCATCCTGGCAGGACACTGTGGATCGGCTCCGGCTGATTGCAATCGGAGATGAAACACAAGAAGTCGACGGCAAGCTTTTAAAGTATGCCAAGCAAGTAGCCAGTGATAGCATTGCCATTTCAGATCGCTCTTACAATAGCGCGATTGCAGATGAATTGGAGTCAGAATGGTTTCTTTTTGCGGGCGACGTACTGCCCACATCGCGGCAGTTCTGCATCGAGCGTTCATGGAAATATTTCCATTACAAAGAGGTGGAAAGCTGGGCAGAGCTCGAATGGTCTGGGAAAAATGATGCGACCAATAAAGAGACAATTTATTCCACGCTAGGAGGATGGCGTTGCCAGCATTCACTCATTCCCGTATCGATCGACACCGTGCCTCGCGATGTAATTGAAAGAAACATGGCCAACGGAAACTTTACTCCGAGTGAATTTGAAAAGCAAGAATTGGAATTATAATACACACAGACAATGAAACAAGAATTGATTCGCTGCATCAATGCGCAAAAAAACAAAGTGAGATTCTTCCCCAAACGATTCGCCATGGACAAGCACTGGCAGAATTCAACTGGATTTATTCCAGACACGTCAGAACCTATTCAGGTGGGCGATCTTTTGAAGGCTAAAACGGAGGCCCTAATTAATGACAATATTGGAGCCAATAACGTCCAGCAAATCACTGATGATGTTGATATATTTGAAATGCGCTCTGGCGACGAAAACACTGGGCATGTAAATTTGGTATCAGAAACAGCTCACACGAAAAAGTCCGCAAATCGCAAGCGAACATCGGGCAAAAAAGTAAGTAAAACATGAACAAAGAAATTCTTGACTTCCTGGGAATACAGGAAGATGATGCGAAGGATTTAAAGGGTTTTTCAAGTAAATTCTCTGAACTTTTTATCCGAAAGCAAAATTTGAATGACTCGAAGTCTCCCGAATACAAAGAGATCGCACCTTCGATCATTGGCAAAGTAGCTGGCAATGCTCAGACGGTCATCACGCGCAAGCTCAAAGAAGCGGGCGTGGACATATCCAAAAATGACTTTAAGGATAAGATGATCGAAGAGGTCGTGGAGTTTGCATTTGATCAACTTTCCGGTGCGTATGGCACCAAGATTAAAGACCTTGAGAAGGCTGCTGCTGCAGGCGGAGATCAGGCATTGACTGATTTGAAAGAAAAGTATGAGTCATTGCAAAAGAAAAATCAGGACACAGAAAGCGCGCTCTCAACGCTGAAAAGTGCTTTAAGTGAAAAGGAAAAAAACTTTGCAAGCGAACTCAAGGGATTCAAGCTGAAGTCTGCCAAGCGCGATTTATTCGGCTCAGCACAGTATGCAGAGGGCATTCAGGATGTGGCCAAGATTGGATTTCAGACGCATATTGAAAACAATTTCTCGCTTGATTTGGACGAAAACGAATCGCTGGTACTTCTCACTAAAGAGGGTCACCGGATTCCGAATCCGAAAAAAGCAGGCGAGTTTCTCTCTCCGCTTGACATCATGAAAGAAGAGGGATTGAAGCTCGGAGTATGGGCTGCTAATCCGCATGAGAAGGAAAAGAAAAAGCCTTTTGAGGCAAAAAATAATTTTGGTAATCAAGGCCATCAGGGAGCATTTCCTGCTGGTGGAAATACCAGAAAGATCAGCAGTGCGATAAAGCAGTAATGCTTTATCAAAAGCGCGAATAGCACTCGACTGATTCGTTGCATCCGGCTGCAAATGAGCCGGAATAGGTTGCCCAGTCCTGCGGGCATGAACGTCAGGATGTGTTGCCAGATACGCAGGCATGAATGCGGATATTTCAAACCTAAAAAACGAATCTTAAAAAAATGAGTGGATCAAACCTGATAGCAAACTGTCCTGACATTCAGGACGAGCTCAATAATTATTTCTTGGAGTGCGACGCGAGCGCGCTCCGTCAACCTGCCCCGTTCTTTGATTTCCTTTGGAGCGACCTGAACCGTAGCGGCATCCAGCAGATGATCGCGCCAGGTGGCGGAAAAATCAAAAAAGTAGTGCTTCGCTATGATCAGCTGATCATGGAAGACGAGGCCACCGAGGTGAACATGCTCGAGAAAAGCTGCACTGCGGAAACCAAGCGCGGCGAACTGACCGAGAGCTACACGATCGATCCGTCATCCGGATTTCAATTTGAAGAATTGATCTCAGCCGCTGATTACGCTTACGGCTGCAAGTCAACCGAGTGGTATCTGGCGAAAAAAATCCAGAAACTCATCGACGCAACCGTGCGTAAGGCACAGACAGTGCTGGCAGAAAGGGCCGTGGCACTGGTCGGCAACTGGGACGCAGAAGTAGATCCTGTTGTAGACGTAGGAGGGGTGGACTTTCTAAAAGTGGCCACAAAGAAAACCGGCTCATCTGATATCAATCCTGGCGCGTTCGAGGACATAGATGCGGCTGCATTGTTGACCAATTTCTGCACAACTCCCTTGATTTTCTCTGGAACGTCCCTGTGGAAGTATTATAGGACAATGCTTGCGGGATGCTGCTCAGCGCAGGGCATCGACCTTTCTGAGATGCTCTCTCAGTACGGAAAGGCAGTCATGTACGACCGCAAGCTGGCAGCAGCATTGGGCGGAAATGATTTTGCCGTGATGACTATGCCTAAAGTGCTGCAGCCTATTTATTACACGGCAAATGATGATTTGAATCATGATGTGCTAGCTGCAATCGGCGGAAAAGCCGTGTTCACGGGCGCAAACTACATGAAGCTGGTCGTGCAAGATCCGCAATCTGGCTTGCCGGTGGATCTGACCATTGCAGATAACTGCGGCGATGTGTCGCTCATCACACGCGCTTGCGTGGATGTAAAGCCGTTGCCTACGGATATATTCCCTTCTGCGCACAGCATGAGCGGTGTGACATATTTCGCAGGCATAAAGGTGGTGAATTCCTGACCATCCTAAATGAGGGCGGGCGGATGGTGCTATCCGCCTGCTCTTGTTTAACTTAAATAAGCATGTACCAAGAAGAACAAAATATTACAGAGTGCTTTAAAGGATTGGTCACCATGAAGGACGTATGCCCTGAGGTAGCACGCTCCGAATACAGCGTAGACATCTCATCAGTGGGAATTTACGCAAGTGAATTGACGAGCTACCTTACCGATCAGTATGCGAGCGAAAAAACCTTGTTTCTTGGTAAATACGAAAGCGCCGTTCAAGTTCTAAGGAATGACATACGTTCACATTTTGCGCCAACGTACAGGGCGCTTTCTGTACTGAATAACCAGCGCGCTGGCATGTTTCATGAAAATCAAAAAATCATTGAGGGTGTCGCAGGAAGAGTCCGCGGGCTTCAAGTTCAGTATAATGACACATCATCGTATCTCGACTTTTATCTCTCCTCGCTTTCGCTGCAATTAAATTATGATGGCGAAGTCAAAATCTTGGTCTACGACCTGATACAGGCCAAGCTGCTGGACGAAATACAGGTAAATGTCACCGCCGGAGAAATCGAAACAATTTACCTTCGAAAAATTTACAATGCGCCGCGCCAGCGGCTGAACCTACTGATCGGCTATGAAACCGACGGCATCGACAGCATGAAAGCGACAGTGGATGCGTCCGGATGCAATGGCTGCGGAGATTTACCTGTTCAAAAAAGCAGGTTACTTTCGCTTCGTCCCGCATCGATTTCAGCTGCATCGCAAAAGATCGATCAAAACATTAAGGGAGAAAAAGACACGGCAGGCATCAGCATTACATACTCCCTTCAGTGTAATCACGAAAATTGGACATGCGATTTTTCAAATCTTATGGCCCTGCCTCTGGCCTATCGCACTTCGGCAGAAATACTTGACCATGCATACGCTCATGCATCAAATGAGCAAGTCAACATGCGCACAGGCGTGAATAAAGAAGACCTGCTGATTCGCAGGGATCTATACGAAAGAAAATATTCAGAGCAGCTCAGCCTGCTTTTAAAAACAATAAAACCTCCGCACGATGAAATCTGCTTTCAATGCCGAAAGTCAATCCGGACAGCCGTACTGCTTCCGTGATTTGAAGACAGCCAAAATGAAGCGCGCGTGCATGAGCACTCGCCTGGTGCTTACGCTGGTGTACTATTTCTCGGATGTGTCACCAGGTGATTTAAAGTACAAATTCGTTCACATGGATTACTTCATGAACTGATGACCATTGATGAGTATATAGCAAAGATTGACCGGAAATTCCAATACCGGGAACAACTGGTGAAGCCGTTCACTACTGCCGTGCTCAGCACTGTGGCCAAACAAGCCAAGCGAATTTTTTCCGATGGCATCAAAAGCAATGGAAGCGACATAGGGCAGTATGACACGAAACGTCCGCTGTATATCAACCCGAACGAATCCCCAAGAGCGGGAGCAACAAGAGTCTCGCAGGGGCTTCACCCCACGCAGGGGAAGCACGGCGATCATACATTTAAAAATGGCAAAGTTCACAAAACCACCTACGTTAATAATTACAAGGATTTCAGGAACAGGATCGGCCGCAGAATTGACAAGGTAAATTTGACGCTCACTAATGACATGTTTAGCGATTTGTGCAACGCGCAGTCGCCTTCGAAAGCCGCGCCAGACCGAATTTCTGATGCAGAATATCACCTGAAATTCAAACGCACGCACAATGCAGAGAAATGGGAGGGCCTTGAAAAAAAATATGGAAAGATCGGGGATCTGACCGCGCAGGAAAAAGAAGCCTTCTTTAAGAGCATTGATTTTAATTTCAGAAAATACCTTAGTGAACTATGATACGCCAAGCGCACGAACATTTATCGGGTATCATCAGATCGATGGAATTATTCCGCACGGTGATTGACAAAGCAGAAACTGTATTTGATGACAAGGGCGGATTTCCTGCGCATTATGTCGGATCGGGAAAGTATAAGCCGATCAATTTGCAATCGGATGCAGGCGTATCGTATATCCGTCAAAACGGCCACATTGAAATTGAAAACTCAGGCATAGAGCCGCGATCAATGGGCGAGACGTATAAGCTGGTCACATTGCCTTTGAAGTTGGTATTCTGCATTGATAAAGAAGCTGTAGAGGGTGATTCCGCCTATTCATCCGGATTGCTATTTGCAACGCTGATGAAAAAAATCACTCAATCAGGCCCTTTACTTCGAAAGAATATCGGTGCTGAAAAAACATTATTTGACGTAATATCATACGAGGACAGAAGGGACGTGGTATTGACAGAAGAATTTCCGGGAAGCGAAGTGAAAGACCTTCTTGCAAGATACACTCTCGCGTCAATGGAAATCAAGGTGCGGACAGACATTTCACTATCATGCTTAGAAGAATTATGTAATGAAGAGCAATACTAAAGTAAAGCAAAATCTCTCTGCATACGAGGCGCACCGCAAGGGGCGAACGTACATGCAAAGTAAAAATATCGGAATCTTTGACAGCGAGCCCTCGCAGCCATCGCATGAATTGCGCGAAGACGGAGGGCATGAATTGCGCGAAGATTCTTCCAACGAACTTAGAAACTAATAATTTAAAATGACAGATAAAAAAACAACAGAAGAAGATCTTATTCCTGCAGAACTCAGGAACCTGGACGTATTGATGCGATGCGTTGCGGATGGCGACAACTATAAAATCGACTTAGGTATAGTTCGATCGATCTTGTTTCCTGGCGCATCTGCAGACGAAGACGGAAACACCTTTCTAAACGGAGCGACTCTTGTAAAGCTAAACGGAGCAACTGCACAAAACTGTACGTTTATTGGAGGAAAAGTAATACTTGACGGGTCAGCTTGGACAGGATGCACAGTAATTCAATCATCAGACAGCACACTCGAAGCGGACGATGAAGTTCAGACCGGAAAGTCATACACGGAGGGATTGGGAAGTACTTTTGTCAAGGTGCTTGCGCTAAATAACACAGGCACATTTTCTGATCCTAATATTAATATTCCAACTAAATGTAAATATGTTGGAAAGTTTCAGGTAGTCAACGGTGCTGAAAGTCAAAAGCAGATAAGCGCAACTACGATACTAAATGCTCCAGACAAAATTCCGTTTGCCCTGATCTGCGACGATGATCACGTGGCAACGTACAATTCATCACTCATAATCACAATGCAAGGATTGGGAGATATTAACACAAATTTAGTGCTTAATGATCTATTAACAACCGAAGTGTTCGGAGGCGAATTGTCATTGAGGTTTCCGGGTGAAAGAATACTGTTAAGAAGAACTCCTCAAGGGCACTTTGTTGTCGAAAATCATAATAAGATTCAATTCCCTGCATAACCAAATCCAATAAAATAAAAACCTATGAATTACAATGCAATCAAAATAATGTTGAATGATTCATTCAATGTTCATCTTTGTCAACTAAGTGTACTTTCTGGAAACGACAGCGGCGTTTTTTCATGCGCGGAAAGATATGTGTATATGGGTATGGAGGCATATACAGAGGGAACAGATGATGAGGTGGCTGCGAGTGCGGTGAAATACTTAAGAACCGATTTAGGAATGTCATCATGAAGAATATTTTACAAAACAATGTGGTAGGATGGGCCGCTAGGCTTATTCTATTTTTCATACTGATTTGCATAGGCATCTCAATGGCAAGGTGTCAGACCCGTGACAGCATTGTCACCACAATCACCAATCATTCAAAGCAAGTGTGCTATGACAGCACATGGCAGACGGTGAAGGTGGATACCTTCAAAGTGCCTGTGAATACAGTTGACGCCCCCATCAGAGGTATGTATGTCAGCACTCAGGTTAAGATTGGTGACATCGCATCAGAAGAAGCTTTCTTAAAGTGGTGCAAGAGCAAGGGTGTGAACATGGTAAATTTCTATGCTCGCAGCTTCTTATACGATTCATCCAAGCGTTCACAGCTTGCTGCTTTTGTGAAGAAAGCAAAAGAGCAGTACGGAGTGCTGGCCGTCACGGTAGATGTAAGGCTAACCGATAATCGGGAATACCCCGGATGGGTGGCATACTTTGAGAAGTACAAGGGCACTTCATCCATGATAGAACCGCTGGCAGAATTTGAGCCTTATTCATCCAGCATGGGCCAAAGCTCAGACGTGTACTTCGCAAGCTATACCGATAAATACGCTCACTTTTTCATGATGCTACGCAAAATGTCTGAGCTGACTAAGCAGTATGGTGTTAAGTGGAATTGGTATCAGGGATGGGTGGGTAATAAATATCTATCAGGATCGGAGAGCGACATTCAGAAGGCGAATGATTCCCTTGTGAAGTATGTGGATCGGGTGTTCGTATCAAACTACGTTTCCAAATCAGATTACATCAGTACCAATCCCTCTTACGGTGCTTGGGATAACCGCATGGACAAGCGACTAGAACGCATTGCTTTGGGTATGGCTAAGATGAGGCCGGGAGCTAAAATGGATATTGTGGAAATTGTTTCACTGGAACTCAAGAAGTGGGGAGCTGGAAATGACTTCTTAGGTGAAGTATATGCTTGTCCGGTGAACACTACTAATATGTGTCATTCATTCTACGGAAGCAGGTATGACAAGGCAGTGGAGGAGTACAATAAATCATCTGCAAACATATTGAAATATACAGTCCTTGTTGGACGGACAATGTTTTACCAAAAGTACGCTGTATTGGCGCAGCCAAACTAACCTTGTTTCATGTGGAAATCTACAATTTCATCCTTAAACACAAAGACTTTATTTCAGGTCTTGTTGGAGTTGCAACACTGTATGTTTTATATAAATCGAACATTCATAAGCACATAATAATGTTCTGGAAAAGCAGAATAGAGCCTAAGATGTGGGTGTCGGCGAAAGTAATTAATAGCAACCTTTCTGAGATGAAAGAGATGATTGCTACTTCGATCGAAAACCAGAATAAGCTTTCGTCTGCGATTAAGGAACTGCACGCCGATTATCAGGAAGTTAAGAATATGGTAGCTCCCAATGGGGGAAGCAGTTTGATAGACCTTGCAAACTGGCTTTATGCAAAATCAATAGCGCAGGACTTCGATAATGAAGCGGCAATACTGGCCCAGGCGAATAAATCAGGGCACTTAATGAATGTGAATAGAATGTTCACAAGAGTCACAGGGCGCACCGAAGGAGAACTAATTGGCAACGGATGGGTGAATGCGATTGTCGGGCAGGACAGGCAAAGAGTCATACATGAATGGAAGGATGCGCTGGCGGAGGGGAGAGATTACCTGAGTGAGTTTTCCTTATCAGACCTTGATGGAAATGAATCGGCGGTAGAGGCTCGTTTCAGCAGAATGTACGACAAGAAGGGGAATGTACTTGGTTATTACGTCAGGATGCACTTAATAGGTTAAACTGATATTATCAAAATAAACTAACTCTATTAATATTATTTAAACCTTAAACAAAAAAAACAAAATGAAAAAACAACTCTTTGCAATTCTAATGATTTTAGCAATGTCCTTTACGATGGGATATGCGCAAGATTCTCCTGCTGTCACCGATCCTGTGACGGTTTTAGTGACTGATCCGGTGACTGAGCCGACTGACAGCTCAATTGCTGATCCAAGTGTGATAAAGTACACAGATCAGGAGGTGAGCGGCCTGTACATTCAATGGTTCATCAATCCTTTGATGTTTTCGATTTTGATTTTGCTTATCACAGGGCTTGTAATTAAAGTAGTCAACTTAAAAGATGAAGGCAAGCAATACGCATCATGGGGAATTGGTATAGTCGCCGGGACATTTGCAAATCTGATGGGATGGGGAATGTTTGAGGGATTAACAATATTTCATGCCGCAATTGTCGGGTTCGTCCATGCAGGCGGAAGCAATCTGCTTTACAAAACAGGAGCATTTAACAAGGTGCTTGGCGTTAAAAAGAATTGATCATGGCAAAGCAGAAAATTAAGGGATACATCGAAAAGTGGCGCACAAAGACCCGCTGGTATGTACATGTGCTACACCTGAACAGAAAAATCTCAGACTTGTCAGTCTATAAAACCGCCGGCGGGCGAAATAAAAAAGTGAGACGATTGCTTGAGCTCTATACCGGATACATCGTCCGGAACAGAAAGAAGTGAGTGAGTAGTTTTCGTGTTTCATGTTGGCCGTCCGTCTGGTAAAAAGGGCGGGCGGTTTCTTTTAAAGATTACTTTATGATTATCACACAGCAACGGTTTAAGTGGACGGATACATCCACGCTATCGCAATGGTTCATTGACGGGGAAGCAAATTTCTATTCGAACAAATACGACAAGATGCTTCCGGTGTACGCGCTGGAAGACAAAGACCGCGACTTGCACTCCTACATGACAGATGCAGAGGTGCGAAAAGTAAAAGTCCATGGCGAAACTGCAATCCCGTACGGAAAATTCAGAGTGATCATGTCATTTTCTGCAAGGTTTAAAAAGATCATGCCAGAGGTGATCGGAGTCCCTGGATTTTCAGGAATTAGAATTCACAATGGATCGTTAGTCACTCATACAGAAGGGTGCCCTCTGATTGGGTACAAACATCATTATATGCCTGACAAAGATCAGTTCTGGGTGTCGCAGTCAAGGGACTGCTTTGCTGAAATCATGTCGATGCTGAACATCGCAAATGAAAAAGAAAAAATGTTTTTAGAGATCATCAAATGACTTTATCAAAATTTCTTCTGATCATAATTTGCAGCATGGCGGTAGGCATTCTCATTGGATGGATGATTTTTACTCGCCCCGTGCAGATTCCCGCACCGGCATCATGCAAGGGCCTGATTGAGCTTCAGCACAAAGTCGATTCCATGAAAGGCCACATTCACCGGCTGAATGAGAAAAATAATTTAAGCAAACAACGAGTTTCAATACTGGAAAATGAAAACAGGATTCTTAAAAATCGCATTAATGACTTTTCTAAGTCAGATGTTCGCGAGTGGCTTGACGGCTACGGCGCAAATCAGTGATACAATTTGCATCGACATAAATACGGCAAAGCGAATGATCTATGACATAGAGCGAGGCCAGGTAAACGACAGCATTATTGCTGAGCTGAATTTTCAAGTTCAAAATCAGGATTCTATTCAAAAACATTTATCCGGAATCGTGGGTCAATATAAAGAGCAATTCACATCCTGCCTTCAAAGTTATGCGGCCATTGAAACCGAAGCGTTGCGACTTAAGAAAAAAAGTGAAAAGCAGGGAAAATGGATCAAGCGCTTGACAATACTGGGCGCAATTTTGTCAGCTGGGATCTATTTTAAGTAACAATATTGCAAGCATGAAAAAATTAACCTGGTCAACCAAGACCGTGAAGGTGAAAGACCTTAAACCATTTGAAATAAACCCAAGAAAAATATCGGATGAAAAAAGGCAGAAGTTAATACAAAGCCTTGAAAAGTTTGACTTGGCGGAAATCCCTGCCGTAAATACGGACATGAAAATAATCGGAGGCAATCAAAGAATTGCAGCCCTTGTGTTACTTGACAGGGGCGATGAGCTGATCGATGTTCGTGTCCCGAGCCGTAAGCTATCGGAGAAGGAGGTCAAAGAATACAATCTGATTAGCAACACCCATGCAGGTGAATGGGACTTTGAAATACTGGACATGGAGTTTTCGGATATAGATTTGGAGGATATCGGATTTGATATTCATGGGCTTCAAAGTTGGAATTTAGCGCAAAATCAGCAAATGGCATCAGGAGTGGAGGATGATGATTTTGACGTGCCGCTTGGCGGGTCAAATACCGATATTGTTGAGGGCGACATCTTTGATATAGGCCGACATCGCCTGATGTGTGGCAGCAGCACCCAGACCGATACGTGGGAGCGGTTAATGGGGCAGGAAATGGCCGACCTTGTAATAACCGACACACCTTACAATGTAGCTTATGTCGGAAAGACGAAAGATGCCATGAAAATTCAAAATGATGCCCAATCGGATGGCAATTTTTACCAATTCCTTTATGACTTATATACGGCTCTCGGAAGTTACACGAAAAAGGGGGTGGCTTGGTATGTTTGGCACGCTGATTCTGAAGGGGCGAATTTCCGCAAAGCAATGGCTGATTCAGGGATAATGGTAAAACAATGTTTAATTTGGGTAAAAAATAGCCTGGTGATGGGGCGACAGGATTACCATTGGGCGCACGAGCCATGCCTTTACGGATGGAAAGAAGGCGCGGCTCACAAATGGTATTCAGATCGGAAACAAACAACCGTTTTAAACTTTGACAGGCCGTCAAGGAATGCCGAACATCCGACCATGAAGCCGGTTCCGCTTATTGCTTACCAGATGGGCAACAGCAGCAAGGCAGGAGACATAGTGTGCGATGGGTTTGGAGGAAGTGGTACGACAATGGTTGCCGCACATCAAATGAATAGAACATGCAGGATGATGGAGCTTGACCCGAAATACTGTCAGGTAATCATTGACAGAATGATCAAGCTCGATCCAGCAATCGAAATAAAAAGAAACGGTAAATCATGGAACTCACAGAAGAATTCCTAAAGAAAATCACCCAAATGGGAACGCTCGGATATCCGCCTGAAAAGATTATCAATGTACTGGATATTGAAGATGGGGATAAATTCATAAAAGAATTTTCAAATAAAAATTCTAAAGTACAGAAGCATTATCAAAAGGGAGTTGATAAGGCAGATTACATGATCGACATCAAATTATTTGAAATGGCAAAGAACGGAGTCCTTAAGGCACTCGATCGGTATGAGGAGCGCAAGTATGCATCGCTTCGGGAGCAGAAAACAAAATGACAAAATTGGCAGCTCAAGTTTCTTTCTCTGCATTATATTTGCCATCCACAGCAAATCCCTCTGCCTATTTTGGTGGGCAGTTGTACACGTAAGTTTTCCATCGTGTTTTGAAGCCGTTGCGATGCCCTGTCGTGACGGCTTTTTTATGTCCGAAACTTTTTAAATTCTGCATCCATCAGCGGATTGGTGACCTTGGCATAGATGGCTACGGTGCGCCGAGATATGCCCATGTATTCGGCCACGACATCCGAGGTAATGCCAGATTCCAGGCAGCGCACAGCAAAGGTATGCCTGCCCACGTGTGATGTGATGGGCATATCAATCTCCGGATTACACATTTTTGCAATCGCTTTCAAATTTTCGTTTACGGTTGGCTCCGCAGGACAGGGCCTCATATGAAGTAGCTTTTCTGTGAGCTGTTTCAATTTATCATGCATCTGAAGGGATACCAGTTGGCCGTTCTTTTTTGCGCGAAGAATCAAGCGATCTTCCCGTATAAATTCGGAAGAAAACCTGAGCCAGTCTGAGATGCGAAGCCCGCTGTAGCATCCCAAAAGGAAGTACATGCCGGAGACTAGCATTGTTTCGCTCATGGGAAGCTTCAGTGCGCGCTCCCATGCCTGTACCTGCGAAAGCGTAAGATGTATCCGATCCGGATTTTGGTATTTGGGCATAGGATACTTTTTGAATGGGTCTTCGCTTGTCAACCTATTATGCATGGCATCCAGATATACGGTGCGCATTTTTTTCCAAAGCTTATGAATTGTGTTTCCCTCAAGCGGCACCCGGGCAAGGTGCTGATGAAACAGCGCAAGCCAGCGCGGTGTAATGCCGTGCAGAGTAATGGATTTATCAAACTCCTGAATTCTGGCCAATGCCTGACGGTACGTGTCCAGGGTGCTGCCCTCCAGCACATCTCTCTTTCCGTCGATATATCCGGAAAAGTACTCGCAGAAACTCCGGTTCACGCCCTGGATGAAATCCGGCGTCACCGGTACGTCCATCAGCTGCATTCGCCGAATTTCCTGCTCGATTTCGGAAATCCTTTTTTTGATCTTCAAATTGATCATCTGATGCTGCGGATGACTCTTTCGAACTTCGCTGCCAGTCCAATCATCCGGTGAAATGAATTCATTCAATGACTTGACAATTCGCTTTCCGGATATCCTGATAATGATTTTCAAGGCCCGCTTGCCCTCTTTGTTCTTGCCGCCCATCAGCCGCGGATGTATCGTAACTTTCTGCATCGCCCTGTAGTGTGGCCACGCTGTAGCTACAGGGTGTAGCCAAATTCGTAGCCGTAAAGTGTCGGAAATGTAAATATTTGCCGGATAATAAACGCTATAAAATAGAAAATCCCGCGAAAAAGCGGGATTTGAACTAATTAAGCGGTCCGGACGGGACTCGAACCCGCGACCCCATGCGTGACAGGCATGTATTCTAACCAACTGAACTACCGAACCGTATTTATTTAATTAATGAACGAACTGAGATTGTTTAGGTAATCCATTTCCTCGCGACCACTCCCGCACAAGCGGGATATTCTAACCAACTGAACTACCGAACCGTATTTATTTAATTAATGAACGAACTGAGATTGTTTAGGTAATCCATTTCCTCGCGACCACTCCCGCACAAGCGGGATATTCTAACCAACTGAACTACCGAACCGCTTCACAACAGTATATTACTCTAGTTCCCTAAAAAGGAAGCAAGCTTCGATTTTTCGGACTGCAAAAATAAAGAAATCATCCAATTTTCAAAAGAGTTTAGGAAAATTTAATCATGAGTCGTGCTTTTTGCCTATTGCATATGCCTTTGTGATTGAAATAGTTACAATAAGTCTTATATGCTACCCGGTAAATAAGCAGTTGACGCAAGGAGTTTCTACTACTCCTCAAAATACTTCAGCTCCAGATTCGCGCCATCAAATACTGCATATGAGTTATAACGGATCCAGTCACCCAGGTTGATATATCGACTTTTTCCATTGATTTCAATGTCGAGTGGAAGGTGCCTGTGTCCGAATATCAAATAGTCGTAATGCTTCTTTTCAAGCAGTTCTTTACTGTGGATTACCAGCCATTCTTTTTCTTCACCTAAAAACTTTTCATCCAATGTGCCTGTTGCAATACGGCTCTTCTTTGAAAAAAAATTCGCGACTCCGATGCCAAAGTTTGGATGAAGCCTTGCGAATAACCACTGGCATACAGGATTAGCAAAAACCTTTTTGATGAATTTGTATCCATGGTCACCCGGTCCTAATCCGTCTCCGTGTCCGATATAAAATGATTTACCTGAATATTCCTTTTCAATAGGATTCCGGTAAACCTTTACACCAATTTCTTTCTCCAGGTAATCGAAAATCCACATATCATGATTACCTGTGAAATAGTGGATGGTAATTCCGAAATCTGCAAGCTCCGCCAGCTTTCCCAGTAAACGCACAAAGCCCCGGGGAGCTACAGTTTTGTACTCAAACCAGAAGTCAAATACATCTCCAAGCAGATAAAGTTCTTCTGCATCTACCTTAATAATGTCTAGCCAGCGTACAATTCTTTTCTCCCGTTCAAGGCTGGCATGCCATGATGGTACTCCAAGATGGAAGTCGGATGCGAAGTATATTTTCTTTCCAGCGTTCACTAAAAATCAACTTTTCTCAATAACTCCAGTGGATTCAATTGCTTTAATTTTAACTCCCATCTGATTAGTTCACCGTAACTGAGTTTTTGCTGATCTGCAATATATCCCAAGTCGGATGACCATGCTATGGGGAAATAAATGACAAAAGTATTCTTTATTAGTGGTAATTCTATGCCGGCTTCAAAACTCACTGCCTTGGATTCAGGATACAATTCCTTTGCATCATTGAAGCTTGACAATCCGCCATAAAGACGGAAAGGAATTATTCCCGGGAGGCTAGTGCTTCCGCTGATGCCAAGCATCCATTCTTCTGCTTTGCGGTAAAAGAAAGTAGGAAACTTCAATCCTCCCTCAGCAAGCATAAACTGCTGTGACCAAATTCCGGAACTTTCGCTGCGCCCGAAAAAAACACCATCGTAAAGGTAATCATCAACGCCGCTGTATCCGCTGCTTCTAAGGCGTGCATCAAGTCCCGGGTCATTGGTGACTGAACGGTCGAGATAGCTTGCATTAAACCTCAGGCGAAAACCTTTTTTAGTCGAGTTGAAATGGAAAAAATGATTGCTTTCAAACGCTGCTTTATAAAAGTCCTGGTTTCCTGTAAGCTGCCATTTCAATTCCGATGCCTCAAGCGGGTTTCTGTTCCTGCGCAAATACTCCATCTGAAAAAAATTATAAACTTTGCTTTGTCTTTCTAATGTAAGCACGTTCAATGGCAGGTCTTTGTCCACAAGTATGTGCCGTACATTTATAATCTTCTCTCTCCTTTGTGCAGGAAATTCATCTTTTATTCGAAGCGTGACTTTGTTTTCTAACCGTGAATATTTGAGATGATAATTTGTCGAGAAATCTATGAGAGGATTAGAGTAGGAGTAGTGGCTGTATGCATATCGGCAGAATCCGCTTTTTAAAGTAATGTATGAGAAGGCTCCCGATTTGGTTGTAAGATTAAACCGTATTTCACCTCCGCCAGTTAGGTCCCTGGTTTCTGCAGCGTATAGTGGAGCAAATACATATTCAAGTTTTTTCTCAGGAATAAATGTGTTGTAAATAGCAGCTCCCGCCATCAGTCCATTATATCTGTTCCATCCTGCGACAGGCGTGATAAATACCTGCGTTCTGTCAGCTCTTTCAAATGCTGGAAGAACACTGATTTTTAATTTTTCTGTCTTGCGAAATACTCCATCAGTCCTGATCAGGTTATTGCTCCTTAAGTTTTCCGGCATTCTTTCTTCCGCGTCAATCCGAAATGCTTCGCAACCATTACAGCTAATTTCAATTTCCTTTTCTCCCTCAAAGCCTTCAGTCGAAAATCTAGTTTTGATTTGACTTTCTTTTATTCCCTGAACAATGAGTGGTGGATTGTAATCTCCCTTGTTTTTAATTCTTAATTTATAATTGTCTGTTCCGGAAATTTTTTCTGCTGACGTTAAACTGTAGTCTGACTTTTTATTACTGTTTATGCAGTCATCGAAAAACCATGATAAATCTTTATTGGAAGTTTTTTCAAAAGAATGTCTGATGTGCTCAGGATAGGGGTGACGAAATTTCCATTCCTCATAAAAGTTCCTGATACAGGCATCGAATAGTGAATCACCCAAATGGGCCAGCAAATAATCAATGCACAGAGTCGATTTTCTGTAAACCACTCTGCCGTAGTTAGTCTTGCTGAGCCTCGTTGAGTGAAGACCGGGAGCCTGATCCAGATTGCGCCTGGCTCCCATCAGATAGCTTAGATACTGAGCATTTCTGTGATTAATAGAGTCGAGTCCGAAATATTTTCCCCATCTGCCCAGTTTTAAAAAAGCTTCCTCCTGTTTACTGGAATCCTGTTTATGTCTGTTATAGATGTATCTTGTTTCGAAAAAATTTGTAAAACCTTCGTCGATCCAGGGATGCTCCCGTTCATTGCTGCCAAGAATTCCGTAAAACCAGCTGTGAGCGACTTCGTGCACTATTGTTTTTTCAAATTCAAAAGCATCTCCTGTTGTGCCGATGGCAGTCACCATTGGATATTCCATACCGCTGCCTCTTGCGACTGTTACATCTGCAGCGCTGATCTGGTCATAAGGATAGACGCCAATCCTATCTGAAAAAAAATTCAAGGCATCAGCAAGATGTTGTGGAGCTTTTTTCCAGTATTCAGCTTCTGCGTTAGTGAAAAATGACCATGTGGAAATTGCTTTGTCTCTGCCTCGCAAATACACTTCTCCTTTCAGAACATGATAGCGCTTGTCTGCAAACCAGGCAAAGTCATGAATCTTATCCTGTTTGAATCGTAAAGTCTTCATTTCCTTTGAAGACTCAGGAAAGCTCATGTCATTCGTAAAGTTTATCATCCTCGCAGTGTTAAGCGCTTTTTCTTCGAGCCATTCGAATTCCTTCTTGTTATCAGTAAGGATTCCTGTAGAGGCAACTACATAATTGGAAGGAATTGTGATGCTCACATCATAGTCTCCAAACTCGCCGTAGAACTCACCTCTGTGCAGATATGAAAAATAATTCCAGCCATTTTTATCGTATACTGCCGGTTTGGGATACCATTGTGTGATCATGTATGACTGCCCTATATGACCCAGACGGGATATCTCCGAATTAGGAATTTTAACTTTCATTGTTGTACTTATCTCCACAAAACTCCCTGGAAGAAGGGCTTTTTTTAGCCTGATCAGGCAAATGTCCGGTGTGTCTGTAAGTAATTTCCAGTTCAGACTCTCGCCATTACTTCGGAAATCTAATGAATCCATGTATCCTGTGTCATCTTGCTTCATCCGTAGCATTACAGGGTCTCCGTCTGCGTAAAGTTGTTTGGCTAGTTCTGTTTTACTGCTCCTATAGGCATTGGGCCATAGATGTACATAGATCACATGCAATGTGTCAGGTGAATTGTTGGTATACCGAAACTCGATCGAGCCTCTGAGTATGTGTCGCTTGTCGTCGAGCTCAACTCCAATGATATAACTCACATCTTGTTGAAAGTCATTTCTTTCGTTCAGAGTAACGAAAGAATAAGAATTCAGCCAAAAGAGCACAGCAAATAAAAATGCCGGCAGTTTGCGGTCTGCAATATTTTTTTCTTGCATGAACGCAAATTACCGGCATTTGCTTTAGTGCCGACAGTTGATCTTAGGAGTTTTTCACGAGAGCTTCTTGAATTTTTCTGTCAAGATCTTCACCGAGCAGTCCTTTTGAAATTATGTTGCCCTCCTTGTCAAGAAGCAGTGTGAAAGGTATCGCTTCGATGCCGTATGCTTTTACTACATCACTGTTCCACTTCTTTAACTCGCTTGCATGAGCCCATTTCAATCCGTCTTTTGCAATAGCATCCTTCCAGGCATCAGCATTATCATCCAGTGAAACCTGAAAAATCTCAAATCCCTGGTCTTTGTATTTGTTGTACAAGCTTACCAGATAAGGATTTGTTTTTCTGCATGGTCTGCACCAGCTTGCCCAAAAATCAAGCAGAACAACCTTGCCTTTGAAGCTTGAAAGACTGATGTTCTTCCCGCTTGGATCAGGCAAGCTAAAGTCAGGAGCCGGACTGCCGGCAGGCAGCTTCTTTAGTTCAGCAACTACTGCGAGGTAGTCTTTTACATATTTATTACCGGGATACTTCTTGTCAAGGTTACTTCCAAGGTCATCAAGCAGTGTAACGTTTTTATCCTGATTCAGAAAACGAGTGGCTGATAAAGCCACCAGCGAATTCATATTGCTGTTGATGAATCGTGTTGAGTATTCTTCCATTGTTGAAACGTAATGCTTCTGAAGAATGCTGCCGATTGAATCGGCTGCTGCCGGTTGATCCTGGCGCGTACTCATGTATACGGAATTGAGGGAATCTCCCAATTTTAACTCAAAGCTTCTGAGTTGTTGAATCAGTTTGGAATCTTCCGAACCCTCAATTGAATATGTTTTATCAAGATCATTTGCGTCCCCGCTTATTGTTACATTTTCACCACCGTGCAGCAAAAGATAAATCTGATTTCTGTCTCCGGTTCGCAGGGTGAAATAGTCTGTTTGTGTTGCAGCATTCTTCAGCACAAAATTACCTGCATTGTCAGTTTTGGCAGAATCCAAAATGATGTCCCCTTCATCTCCGGACTTCTGAAGATACACCATTATATCCTGAGCATTGCTGAACTGACCAGTGATTTTTCCCTTGCCGTCATTCTTTGATCCGCAGGAGAATAAAATTGTAGAAACAAATAAAATAGTTGTGATGCGACGAAACATATGTTTACAGATTTTATGGTTTTTAAAAATGGAATTAAATAAACTTGCTAAAATTTTTACCAATTCAAGATTCCTGTTACTCTGGCATTTTTACGTAATTATAAGAATTAAATTGAAATGTCAAAACATCCATAAATATTGTTTCAGAATACTATGATTCGTCAAATGGAAGCAAGAATAAGCAGCTTTTTCAGGTAAATTAAAATGAGTTGATGATTTATCTGCCAATATTGATTTTTTTAACCGCGTAGCTATCTTTAAAAACTGCCTTGATAAAATACATTCCGCTCTTCAAATTGGATAAGTCGGCAATTAAAACCCCTTCAGAATTTGAAGTTAAAATGATCTCTTTCTGAACTTTGCCTTTCATATCAATAATTTCAATCACCGGGATTTTGGATTTATCACGATACTTTATGCTGGTCTGTGTGCTGGCAGGATTAGGATACACTTCTATCAATTCATCCTTTCGGCTTAAATTATTTATCCCTGTCAACTGACTCACGTCGAGGATGAACAGTCCGAGTTGCATGTCGCTGGCCAACAGAATACCACTTGGAAGATCAGTATATACTGCCCAGCATCCCGCATAAGCAGGGTTGGGGTAAGTCCCTGGAGGATTTTGAGGGTGTGTGTCAAAATAACCAGATGGAACAGGCGATTGTGGATTACTGATGTCATATGCCTGCACCCCGTCCTGATAATAGGCGACATACAAAGTATTTCCTTTTACATAAGGATTGTGTGGCGTCGCATTGGGATGACTTCTGAATGTATTGACGGTGGAGGGGGATGCAATGTTGCTGACATCAACAACTTTCACGTCCAGGCCTGCAGGAACTTCATCGCACATGTATAGTGTGCTTCCATCTTCGGAAAGAAAGCTGCTATGGTTGTATCCCTGGTCAGGATAGCTTGTAATGGAACCAATCTGATTGAATCGGTTACCGATTTCATCATAATGAAAAATGTACAATCCCTGATATTCGCAAGAAGCATATACAGTGTCGTTTCTTACAAACATGTCATGTGTTCCGTTAATAAATGGATAATCCTGGTCAAGGCGTCTCAACAACACAGGCTGTTCAGGATTTGCCAGAGAATATACATTCAGCGAAGATGGCGAACTGCCCGGCTTTTTTACTGCCGCCACATACATCCTGTCTCCATCAATGTAAAGTGTGTGCGCACTTTCAATAATAGTCACATCATCATGCACAAGCCTGACCGAGTCCGGCAAGTAAGACATGTCCATAATCTGAAAAGTATTGTTCGACCCGTCTGCTATCGCATAAAGGTAGTTGCCGTAAGTTTTGTATTCATGCCATATTCTGGACTGGCTTCTTCCGGGAATATAATCACTTACTATTGGATTAGCAGGATTTGTAACTTCAATTATATATGTGCCGGCAGTTGTGCCGATAACTCCGTATTCCTTGCCATTCCCGTCGTGCCAACCCCAGCAACTCTGATAGCGAATGCCGTAAACTGGCTCGGCCGCAACAGTACTGTCGTTAAAATGTCCAAGCAAATTGATGTTCTGAAAATCGAATTGAGCGAATGCGATTGCATTACAGCAAACCAGTAATGTTGATAGGACCAGGTTTTTCATGATTGGGTACAGTCGGGTCTGAATTAAATTTTTTGTCTAAATTATGGTTTTCATTCCAATTGATTCTAACATCGGTAAATATGACATTGCGAAGATTTTTTATAGCTAACAGAGGGGCTTTTGGAGTTTGATTTAAAGTTTCGCCAGTAACTGGCTTATTACATCCGTCATCTTTCCTTCAGATGCATTTGCCACTCTTAGGACTTCTTCATGACTTATCTTTTCAACGTGTTCGAATCCTCCTAAGTCTGTGACAATGGAAATCGCAAAACATGGTATACCTGCGTGTCTGGCAACTATAACTTCCGGCACAGTGGACATGCCCACAATGTCTGCTCCGATGATTCTAAGAAAGCGATACTCTGCCGGTGTTTCAAAACAGGGGCCCGAAACCCCTGCGTAAACTCCTTTGTGTACCCTGTATCCTGCAGCACTGGCAATTTCATAGGCGGCTTGTACGGATTTTGATTCGTATGCTTCACTCATATCAGGAAATCTCGGACCAAGTTCGTCTTCATTTTTTCCGATGAGCGGATTCGAAGGCATTAAGTTTATCTGATCTTGTATAATCACTATGTCGCCAACCTTATAATCCGGATTCATTCCTCCGCTGGCATTCGAAAGAAGGAGTTGCCTGATGCCAAGTTCTATCATCACGCGAATTGGAAATGTAACTTCCTGCATACTATAGCCTTCGTAGTAATGAAATCTTCCCTGCATGGCGATCACTTTTTTTCCTGCAAGAGTGCCCAGGATAAGTTTCCCCCCATGTCCCTTTACAGTGCTTAAAGGAAAGTTGGGTATATCTGAGTATTCAAAACTAAACTCCTCCCGAACCTCCTGAACCAGTCCCCCGAGTCCGCTTCCCAGCACAATGCCGTATTCCGGATTGAAACTTGTTTTGCTTCGTATAAAATCAGCTGTGCTTTTGATTTTCTCTAACATAATTCATGATTAATTTATCGAACACTTCCTGTTCGTGATGAATAACCGTTTCAATGGGTAGGTAAAAAACGGGCAGGTTCTTTATCTGAATTTCAACCTCCGGATTTCGCAAACGCATAGCATCTTTTTCGGTAGTCACAATGATCTTGCTCGGGTTGGCAATTTGTCCGAATTTTTCTTTTATAATCTGTATGTCCCTCTCATTGAATTCGTGATGATCAGGAAATGTGAGTATCTCAATCTTGTCCGACAACCTCCTGAGGTGTGCGATCATTCCGGCAGGATTCGCGATGCCAGTGACCAGAAGTATGGTATATCGTTTTTCAAGATAATAATCCGCACTCATGAACATACCCTGCTTTTCAGCATTGAGTCTTACGAATTCACCATAACGGATGAAAGAGAAAAAAACTTTTTGATCCGGAGTATGCTTCACTTGTTCCAGGATTCTTTTTTTCTCAATCGGAACGAGGATGTTTGGTGATTTGGATATGACAATTATGTCGGCCCTCTTCATCCCTGATTTCCATTCTCGCATATTACCGGCCGGCAATAGTGGTTCATTCCTGAACATACTGTCGTATTCCATCAGCAGTATTTGAAGACCTGGCTTTATTTTTCTGTGCTGATATGCATCGTCCATTAAGATAACTTCTGGCGGCTTACTCATCATCATCAGTCTCTTCACCGCATCTACACGGTCTTCACCCACACTCACCATGATATTGCCGAATTTGCTGTGATACTGCATCGGCTCATCCCCGATCATATGTGTTCCCGAAGGATCTGATACAAGAATGAATCCGCTGGTCTTCCTTCCATATCCGCGGCTGAGTGTGGCAATTCTATACTCGTCCTTCAATAACCTGATCAGATATTCCACATGAGGTGTTTTTCCAGTTCCGCCTGTACTCATATTTCCAACAGAAATGATCGGAAGCGGAAAAGAATATGACTTCAAAATCCCTTTATCAAAGAGAAAATTGCGAATGCCAACTACCAGGCCGTAAATGAGGGAAAACGGCCAAAGCAGTCGCCGTAAAGTATGCATGGGGCAAATTTATAAAAATTGAATAATTGCATTTTTTTGTAGTATTGAGGGTTAATATTCAATGAAAAATGAAAATCAAGGAATTGACAGCCTGGCTTGAATCGATTGCCCCGCTTTCATTGCAGGAATCTTATGACAATGCCGGACTCATTACCGGAAACCCAGAAACTGAGATTACAGGAGTCTTGGTTTGCCTGGATAGCACTGAGGAAATCGTCATGGAGGCTGTAAGAAATAAGTGCAACCTGATTGTTGCGCATCACCCAATCGTTTTCAGCGGACTGAAAAAAATCAACGGTAAAAACTATGTGGAGAGAACGGTGATTCAGGCAATACGGAACGACATTGCAATCTACGCTATCCACACTAATCTTGATAATGTTTATCAGGGTGTCAATCAGAAAATCGCAAACAAGATCGGACTGAAAAATCTAGGTATTCTCACACCTAAAAAAGCCATGCTTCGCAAACTTTCTGTCTTTGTTCCGGAAAAAAATTCTGAAGATCTCAGATCTGCCTTGTTTGCAGCCGGAGCAGGTAATATCGGCAATTATGACTCCTGCAGTTTTAATGTCAGTGGTATTGGTACTTTTAGGGGAAATGAAGACTCGAACCCGGCTATCGGTGAGAAGGGACAGTTACAGAAGGAGGCAGAACAGAAAGTGGAGGTGATATTTGAAGCCTGGAAAGAGAGGCATATCCTTTCGGCCATGAAGAATGTTCATCCATATGAGGAAGTGGCCTATGATGTCTATTCGCTTGAAAACGAGTATCAATATGTTGGGTCAGGCATGATCGGTGAACTTGAATCCGAAATGGAGGAGGATGCTTTTTTATTGCATCTGAAAAGGAGCATGAAAGCCCAATGTGTCAGGCACACCCAATTTTTAAGAAAAAAAGTGAGAAAAGTGGCAATTTGCGGTGGATCAGGGAGTTTCCTGCTTCAGGATGCCATCCGCCAAGGTGCAGACTGCTTTGTTTCAGGTGATTTTAAGTATCACCAGTTCTTTGATGCCGATGGCAAAATTTTGATTGCCGACATTGGTCATTATGAAAGCGAACAATTCACAATGGAGCTGCTTAAAGACTTGATTCTGAAAAAAAATACTAAATTTGCCGTCCGGTTGACGGAGCTTGACACAAATCCGGTGAATTATATCTGATTATTCAACATAATATCCAGAACATTTTCAACACCATCCATATATTTCAAACCTTATGGCAACCAAGAAGAGTGCAGGCAAATCATCAGCTGTAAAAAAAGCTCCGGTTAAAAAAGCGGCAAAAAGTACTGCCACGAAAACCAAAAGCTCTTCGAAAAATGAAGTAAAAGAATCAACTAAAAATAAAAAAGACGTGAGTTTATCTAAAATCGGAAAGGCAAAGTTAAAGAGCAAGGAACAGATCGCTTTCAAGCCAAGGAAAATTGAAAAAATTATTGACGTGGCACGGCTTGAAAAAAAGCTGAATGAAATCATGGAACTGGATCACACTGAGTTTACAGTGGAAGAAAAATTGAAGGCGCTTTATATTTTACAGGAGATTGATTCAAACATTGATAAAATAAGAACCATTCGCGGAGAACTTCCAATGGAAGTGACGGATCTTGAGGATGAAATTGCAGGATTGAACACAAGAGTGGAAAATATCAATGAGGATATTGCCACTACCGAAGATCAAATCAGCAAGAAGCAACAGGCTATCAAGGAAGCGAAAGACCAGATAAAAAAATACGAAGCACAGCAGGGCAAAGTGAAAAACAACAGGGAGTTCGATAGCCTGAACAAGGAAATCGAGTTTCAAACACTGGAAATTCAGCTGGCAGAGAAAAGAATTAAGGAGTTCACAGCTGAAGGGATTTCAAAAAATGCTGTTAGGGAAGAAGCTCAGTCTGTTCTTGATGAAAAAAATGCAGTTCTGAAGCTGAAAAAGGCCGAGCTTGAAAGCATCATTGAAGAGACACAGAAGGAAGAGGAACAACTGGAAAAAATCTCTCAAAAGGCGCGTACGATAATTGACGAAAGACTGCTTACTGCTTATACACGTGTCAGATCCAATGCCAGAAATGGCTTGGGTGTGGTAGCAATCCAGCGTGATGCCTGCGGAGGCTGCTTTAATAAAATCCCCCCTCAAAGGCAGCTGGACATTCGTCAGCACAAGAAAGTGATCGTTTGCGAGCATTGCGGAAGAATTCTTGTAGATCCTACCATCGCGGAAGAAGAGACAGTGAGTTAAATCTCCGCTGAATTTTATTAAATCTAAAATTAAGAGACCGGCTTTTGCGTGGTCTCTTTTTTTATTTTTAGTGCATGGCATTCGGTCGACTCCTTTTCATCTTTTTTTTCCTAATTTCTGCTGATGTACATGCATATTATCTTTTCAATGAGAAGGTCCGTAATGCATACAAGGAAATTATTTCATTGAGATTGGATCATGGCGCACTATTGCTTGAAGATGTGAAAAGGCAGCAGCCCGGTAACACTATCGTCTTCCTCTATGAAAACTATATTGATTTTCTCAAAGCTTTCATCAGTGAGGATGAAGGTCAGTTTAAAGCTTTCAAGAAAAATTCTGCTCTGCGTCTCAAGCAACTGGAGAGACACGGAACGGAGTCGGCCTCACCGTTCCATTTATATGCTATTTCCGAGATTCTTCTTCAGGAAGCAATGCTCAAGTTGAAATTCAAAGAGTACATCACCGGTGCAAACGACATAAGAAAATCTTATAAGTTAATCGAAAGAAACAAAGCAGTATATCCAACTTTCCTTCTGAATAAAAAGTTAAGCGGCTTTATTCACACTCTCGTAGGCGCAGTGCCGAAAGATTACCGTTGGCTTGTCGATATGGTCGGAATGAAAGGTACAATTCCTCTGGGTACTGAAGAACTAAAATCACTCTATGTCCTTCTGGGAAATTCAGAATTTGAAGTGTATCGTGAAGAAGTGCTTTTTTACCTGAGCAACATACATAACTCTTTTGCAAAGAATGAAGCTCATGCGCATGAATTGCTTGGCTGGATGGAGTCTTATGCATCTGATAATACTCTGATTCGATATTGTTATGCAAATGTGGTGATGAAAATGGGCAGGAATGATGATGCATTCAGAATCCTTTCCTCAAAAAGCAATTCAGCAGGAGTGTTTCCCTTTTATTATCTCGACTACAAACTTGGATTGTCAAGGCTTAGAAAATTGGATCTGACAGCCGATGGTGACATTAAAAAGTTTATCAAGGCCTTTCCCGGAATGAACTACAGAAAAGCAGCATATCAAAAGCTTGCATGGATTGATTTTTTAAAAGGAGACTCTGTAGGCTATAGGAAGAATATGAATACAATTCTGTCAGTAGGAGTGAGCAATGTGGATGAAGACAAGGAAGCGCACACAGAAGCTTCCACCGGAGAGTACCCCAATCCAATATTGCTCCGATCTCGCCTTTTATTCGATGGCGGTTATTACATGCAATCCTGGAATGAAATCACATCGGCAAAAGTTAAAGCATTCCCCTTGTTCCGCGATCAACTGGAACTCACATACCGCCTTGGCCGCATCATGCACAAACTGAAATTTACTGAAAAAGCAATTCATTATTATTCTCAGACACTGAGGAATGGTGAAAAGGCCAGATATTATTTTGCGGCCAACAGCTCATTGCTAATAGGAAACATCCATGAAGATGAAGGCGCTTTTGATTTGGCCAGGAAGTACTATGAAAAATGCCTTTCAATTCGCGGACATGATTACCAAAACAGCATAGACCAAAAAGCTCAGGCGGGAATTGACCGGCTCAATGCGATGACGTCAAAATAAAAAAGCTCATGTGTTTCGAACATGAGCCTGGCTATGATTAAAGTTTATTTAAAATTTCACTCCGAATGTCATAGTGAAATTGTTTGAGCTCACTTTGTTTATCACTCCCGGAACATTTTCGCTGCTCAATGTATAAGGCTGATAGTACTCGTCGCTGGTTCCGTAAAAATAACCGAAGTCGACAAAAATATTGTTGTCGCGAATTCCGAACCCTCCTCCAAAATTCTTCGCCGAAAAATCTGATCCTCCTGCTTTAAACCTTGAATTCACAGGAGAACTAGTGAAGGCTGCCCCGCCGCGAACACTGTAGTTTCCATATCTCCATTCTGCACCAAGTCTTACCGTTGAATGTTCCTGGTATTTTTTTCTGATAGCGTCATTTACACTGTTGAAGCTGAAGCCTGGAGCACTGATTCTCGCCTGGCTTATATCGCTGAATTCATATTCTGCACTCAGTAATCCGTGCTTTCCAAAGATGAATGCGATGCTCCCAATCGCTTTGAATGGTGAAGTGAATTCATAGTCGAATTCTCCGAGAGGAGACTGTTTTGTCGCGGCAAATCCACTGTCGAATTTAGCCGACATGTCTGAATTGTATTTGTCGTTCATGTCGTACCATGTGGGTGTGTGAATAGCTGCTCCAAATCTCAGCCAGTCATTCGCACGGTATATCATCCCAAACTTGAAATTAAATCCAAGTCCCTTCGTAGTGAGATTCTGATTGAAAGAAAAGAAGCTCAGTGAGTCTACAAGCTGGTCACGGTCAACTTCCTCGTATGTAACTTCATCTATGTATCGGATGGATGCGAAACCAAGTGATCCGCCTATGTAAAGCCGGTTGCTGTAATTGGCTCCCATGCTGAAGTTGACTTCTCCCATTGAGCCGCGTGACTCAGCACTTCTGATCTGCAATACATTTCCGTCAGATACTTCTGCGCTGTAATTATTTGATGCATCCGGATTGATAAGATAGGTGTAATATGCAAGTTGCTCATTGAACTGATCAAGGTCATCGAAGTTCAGGCCCTGAGCTCTTTGCGCCCAACTTTGCGTGATTGAATTTTCTGTGTTAAAACCTTCATAACTGAAACGGTTATGGAAGTTGTTAAGACGATTGTAGCCGAATCCGAAGTTCCAGCTTTTCCAGCCCGGACTTGCATCATCCCTGCTTAAGCTTTGTGTGGTTACTACACCAATATTTCCGAAATTGAAATTAAATTTATTTTCATCAATCTTGTTGCCTAAAAAGCTTGCATCAGTGGAGCCAGAATATATTGAGGGGCTGAAGGTGAATTCACCACCTCGGAAGATTGCTATTCCTGCAGGATTGGAAGCCAGAGTGGAAAAGTCTCCGCCAAGTGCGCCAAAGGCTCCGCCCATGCTGATGGAACGCGCGGTTCCGGCTGTGGACGCTCTCGAAAATCGAAATGCATCAATGTCGGTTTGGGCAAATGCTAAACAGGGAAGTGCAATTAATAGTGTTGAAATTAAATAGATCTGATATTTCATAATTATTGATTTTTTAAAAAAGCCCGCATGTAATTTTCTCTCTTTCACATGCGGGCGGGGAAACACAACATTTGACAAACTAACTAAACAGGTGGGGTAAATTATCTTGGTCCGCGGCTCTTTTGTTCACTCTGTTGGTAAGACCTGGATGGTGTGGATGGCGTGGAAGGAGCATTGTAATTCTGCGGAGCCGGAGCTGAATAATTTTCCTGCTTGTATTGTCTTGGTTCATTCCGGGGTTGCACTACAGGCGCTTTTGGTTCGGAACGGGAATTGTAACGACTGTTTGAATTGTCCCTGGAAGGATTGCGGTATTCATTCTGCTTTCCTTCATTCAGATTCGGACTGCTCATCTCATAACGCTTTTCCTGACGCGGAGGCGTGCTATAACTTTCGCGAGGATTCACAGATGGATTGCGGTCTTCATACTGACGGCTTTTGGTGTCAGGTGACGGTGTCTGATAACTGTTCCTCCTTGGTGTATCAGTTTCTTTTCTCTCCGGTTGAACTGCAGGTTGCCTTGTAGGAGTCCTTTCAGGTGTTCCTTGTATTTCTCCGGATCGGTTGGAAGGAGACCTCTCTTGATTTATTCTCGGATTTGATGGCCTTGCGTCAGGTTTGGAAGGATTGCTCCTTTGATTGAAATCATCCTGTGGGGAAGGACGCGTATCAGGTCTCGGAGTACCTTTGATATTCATATCCTGGTTACGCTGTGGTTCAACATTCTTTCTCGGACTTATCGGGTTGGTTTTTTCATCAGAAGGAGCTGGACTTACTTCATTTTTTCTTACAGGACTTGTATTCATTTCTCCTGAATTGTCAGGTCTTCCTGTTCCTTTGTCTGGATTCACTCCATTTTCATTCTTATCACTGATAATACCTTTGGATGGCCTTGAATCAGGGGTTGTGAATTCGTCAGATTTACCCTGCTTCACACCGGTGTTTATCTCACCGGATTTTCCTGAATCAACAGGTTTCATGTTGTTGTTTCTGTCAGGATTGCTTTCACCCATTCCAGCCTTCGGATTTTTTGGTGAGCTCATTTCAGGTCTGATGCTTTCACGGCTGTCCATAACAGGTGTTGATGGAATCCTGCCTTGCTGAAGTGCTGATTCATACTTCTGTCCAAGCGTAGTTTGAACAGGGCTTCCTAAATGTCCTGATCCGCGAGGACTGTTGCCGCTGCTACCTGATCCGCGAGGACCGTAATAATAGCTGCTCGCATCGTAGGAATTATAGTAATAAGGATTGTATGGATTGCCGTAATATCCGTGCTGATAACCGTGGTAGTATCCATGGTGGTATCCGTGATGATAAGATCCGTAATATCCGAATGGATAACTGTGGTAATAAAAGCTGCTGTGAGGATAGTACCAGTCGCTATACCATGGAGAATGCCAGTAAGAATAAACCGGATGATAGCTGAATCCGATTCCGCCGTAACAGAATGGCCTTGTATAATAATAAGAAGGCGCCCACCAGTTATATCCTAAATAAATACTCACACCCCAAGAAGCAGGGGAGTAATCATACCAATAAGAATTTGTGTAAAACGGATCATAATAACCATATCCGTATGCAGGAGTGTAAAAGCGGCGAAGTTTAGCCGAATATGAGTAGTCGTAATAATCGTCGTTATAATAGTTGTTGGTTATATATGTGTTGCCCTTTTCGTCATTGTAACTTTCAGAATTGCTGTAATCCGGATCTCTGTTGTATCGCTGAGACTGATCCTGAACACCTGAACTGTATTCACTTCCTTCCTGAGAATATTGCTCAGTAGCCGAAGGTGCTGGCTGACTCACAGGAGCAGGCTTAGCATCGCTTGAACTGTAGTAGATGTCATCAGGTGCTGCATTGCCTGCCTGATAAACGGATGAGCAGGATGCGAACATCATGCTGATCAGAGCGAAAAGAAGGAAGTGAAGCTTTTTCATGGGTTTTCCCTTTCTGTTTATATCCACCGGATATTGATTTTTTAAGGGTGGATTAATTGTTTTACTTTTGTTTCCTATATTTTACAAACACCGTACCAAAACCAATCAGGAAGATAAATATATATGGCTAAAGACTTTCCTACCCGGGCTGAGAATTATGCGCAATGGTATCAGGATTTGGTTATTAAGGCCGATCTGGCGGAAAATTCGGCTGTTCGCGGATGCATGGTGATCAAGCCCTACGGCTATGCGATCTGGGAAAAAATGCAGGCGGTACTTGACCGCAAATTCAAGGAAACCGGACATTCCAATGCCTATTTCCCTCTGTTTATTCCAAAGTCTTTTTTCAGTAAAGAAGCTTCGCATGTTGAGGGCTTTGCCAAAGAATGTGCCATTGTCACGCATTACCGCTTGAAAAATGCAGAGGATGGTAACGGAGTCGTTGTTGATCCGGAAGCAAAGCTGGAGGAAGAACTCATTATTCGCCCTACATCAGAAACAATAATTTGGAATACATATCGGGGATGGATACAATCTTACCGTGATCTTCCGATTCTGGTTAACCAATGGGCTAATGTAGTGCGCTGGGAAATGCGTACTCGTCTTTTTCTGCGTACAGCCGAGTTTCTATGGCAGGAAGGTCATACTGCTCATGCTACTAAAGAAGAAGCGATCGAAGAAACTAAAAGGATGTTGGATGTCTATGCCGATTTCGTAGAGAATACCATGGCGGTTCCTGTGTACAAAGGAGTGAAGACAGCCAATGAAAGATTTGCAGGTGCCCTGGATACATATTGCATTGAAGCAATGATGCAGGACGGAAAAGCTCTGCAGGCTGGCACATCTCATTTCCTTGGACAAAATTTCGCCAAAGCATTTGATGTCAAATTTACAGGTAAAGACGGAAAACAGGATTTTGTCTGGGCTACATCATGGGGTGTGAGCACAAGACTCATGGGTGCTTTGGTGATGGCACATAGTGATGACGACGGACTAGTGCTGCCACCAAAGCTTGCGCCGATTCAGGTTGTAATTGTTCCTATTCACAAGAATGATGAGCAGCTTGCAGCCATAACTGTTGTGGCAAATAAAATTGTGGATGAACTGAAAAAACTTGGAATCTCTGTGAAGTATGACGACAGGGACACTCACAAGCCAGGATGGAAATTTTCGGAATACGAATTCAAAGGTGTGCCAGTACGGGTTGCAATCGGTCCACGTGACCTTGAGAACGGAACTGTTGAAGTTGCAAGACGAGACACAAAAGAAAAAAGCGTGATGCAGCTGACTGATCTTACTCTGAAGATTTCGCACCTGCTTGATCACATTCAGGACAATCTGTATAAGAAAGCGCTCACCTTTCGTGAAGAGAATACCCATCATGCCGACAGTTACGATGAATTTAAGAAGAAGATAGAGCAGGGTGGATTTGTGATGGCACACTGGGACGGAACTACAGAGACGGAATTGAAGATTAAGGAAGAGACTAAAGCAACAATTCGTTGCATTCCGTTGAATGCCAAGAAGGAAAAAGGCAAGTGTATTTTTTCCGGGAATGATTCAGAGCAAAGGGTGATTTTTGCACAGGCCTATTAAGGACTGCTAATTAGGGATTCTGTTGAAGCCTGCCCGGGAAAAATAATTTTCATAAATTACAGGATGAAATCCGGGAAATTGTCCCGGCTAAAATTGACTGAATATGTCTGTGCAAAATCCTAAAGATGAAATTATCCAGCTCCTTCGGGAAAAGGTAGTGCTTAAGCAGGATGTACTCGAGGTCATGCACGGAGTGTTTAAGGATCTCAAACTTATTCTGGAAAGCATTCATCAGGAATTGCATACTGAAATCCTGAAACTTAGGAGGAAAATTGCCGTGGACTACCAGGAGAGAAGTGAATACGAAGCGGTACTGACCATTGCCGACGACACATTGGTTTTTCTTCTGCACACAAACGTTTTCACTTTTGAGCAGCATCACGAAATCTGGAAAAACTCCTATGTGCAGCAAAATCCGGGCAATGCTTTTTGCGGGAAGATTTACATTTATAATTTTCTGACAGATTCATTTCGATTCAACCGGGGTAATGATGTGGGCTATCTGGTAGGCCGGCTTTTTGTGAACCGGGAGAAACATTTTTTTGTGGAGGGTAAGCGTCAGCTTGGTGTACTGTTTAATGATTTTCCAAACGAAGTGTTGGACCGGCAGAAACTTAAAAAGATTGTTGAGCATGCCATTCATTACAGCATGGATTTCGATCCTTACTCACCGCCGTACAATGAAATGAGTCCGGTTTCGGTAAGAGCAATTCTTGAATCTTCACTGCAGGCCAAGATAGCCACCGGCAAGCGCTTAGGATTTCGTTTTCAGGCAGATAAGAACAAGGTGGAAATGCCCTGAATTGCATAAATTTTTACAAAATGCTTGTGAATTTGAAAAAAAAGTTACCTTTGCGCTCCCTTGAACAAATGGCCCGTTCGTCTAGGGGTTAGGACACGTCCCTTTCACGGATGAAACGCGGGTTCGATTCCCGCACGGGCTACTTACACAGAGTTAGTGCATAGAACGAGTGAACAGGTTTGTCTGTTCACTCGTTTTGTTTTTTTACCAGCTCAAGGAGTGTTAATCTTTGGATTATAAAGTGCAATTCAAAATGCAGGATGCAAAAGGTCGATTTATCTTCTATACTATCCCAGATAGATCAGAAAGTATTGATCGTAATTTAAGAAGTTAATTGTAATTATTAAGTTGTCCAGCTTGGGGAAAGTTAATCTTTCTAGTGTAGGATCTCGCTTTTTTTTGTCTGCATCATTTGCTCAGGTTCGAATACAATTGTATAAATTCCGTTGGTGAAATTCTTTGGTGAAACAGTAAGATTGCTAAAGTCAGGATTGTCTGTAGTCCATATTATCCCGAAGCTAGCGGTGCTTTGCAAGCCGAGCATCCAAATGTAATTGGAGAGCTTGCAATTACAGAATTAAAAATACGTAAAAAGGGTTATCTTTATGTCTATGTAAACAACAGCAGCGTGAAGCCTGTCTTTTTTGATAACCTCATCATCTCACATACGAGCAGTAAATTGCTGGAAGAAAATAATTATTATCCTTTTGGGATGTTGTGGAAAGCGCCAATTGGTGATAATAAGTATAAATACAGCGGAAAGGAAATTCAAACGGAGTTGGATTTATTTACTCAGGATTATGGAGCGAGATATTATGACCCTGCTATTGGAAGGTTTGGGACTGTTGACCCCTTAGCACACAAAATGCCAGCTTGGTCGCCTTACTCATTTTGCAACAATAACCCAATCCGCTACATTGATCCTGATGGCCGAGCCCCTTAAGAATATGACGTTGATAAAAATACCGGACAGATTAAAGTCGTTAGCGATAAAGGCGGGAACCAAACCGATTACTTCAATATAGGTACAACCAATGAACAAGGAAACTTTGTAACCGATCAAACAATTTCCACTGAGAGGGGAACAGGTAGTATTAACTCGTTCAGGTTTACAGAGACAAGTCAGTCTACTATCAGCACTTTTGTGATACCACAGGAGGGGAAAGACGTTACAGGATTTTTCTTAGAGCCAGCAGGCCCAAGCACTACTGTTGCTAATCAAGATCAACGAATACCGGAAGGAACTTATAATATTGAAAATTATTCAAGCCAAAAGTATCCGAGTAATTTTAGGATATTTAACAGTGATGTTTCTAATGAGAGGAAAATTTTATTGCATATAGAAAATTTCCCTTCCAATACTGAAGGATGTTTACTTTGTGGCGAAACTTTCGGAAAGGATTTTGTTGGAGGACCTCGCATTAATGGGGAAGGCGGAAGTTTTAGAAAGTTCAAAGAGATAAAAGGCTTCCTTAGCCAAAAGGGGCCAGAAAATGTTAAGTTCAATATCTTCAATGTTATACCTGATAAAGAAAAAAAGTAGCCCCATGAAATTAATTTCTACTTTATTGCTGTTTTGTATGGGATTTACTTCTTGTCACTCTCAAAGCCAAGACATGCAGAATTGCGCAGCTATTAAAGAGCAGGCAAGCGCATTGAATAAATATGCTCAACAAGCGATTAGTGGCAACGTGGAAAAAAAGACGGAAGCTCTAACACACTTTTTTAAATCATTCCCCAATAATTTTAAAACATTCTATAGAATTTATGGTAATGACGATAAATCTGCAGATACGTGTTTACTTAAGGTTAGCAATGATTATATGTTATTCACGCTCCTGCCCGAATTAAAAAAAGCTATTCCCACCAATGAATACTATAAAAAAATGATACAGGTTGGAATCGGTGGGCATTGGGAAGCAGATGAAGTAGCAGCATTGCAGCATCATTTACAAGAGATAGTACCTGAAAACATAAAGCTTAGCGTTGATCTTCTAAAAGAGTACGAGGAAAAGCAAATAAAATCCTTCTGGCGTTTTTTTTATGATGGCCCTCATCCAGACGACCCTGAGATTAAAAAACTATATGGCAGTTTGTATCCTAAAATCTCTCAAATTAATCCGAAGGTATCGGATTCAATGAAACAGGCCTACGATCAATTGTTAGCGGAAGATGATGGACACGGCCATTAAAAAAAAATTTTTTAAGCGTTACAAGCCACGATCCAGGGTCTGAAGCAGGCGGTACTGACCAGTTGTACAAAAAATTGATAAAAAATTATACTGTTAGAGAGCTAATCCATAGCCATCCGGATATAAGTACTGGCATTTACGGACCTTCTGGTTTTCTTCCACAAGACGAAAATGATGGTGATAGACGACTTGCAGAATGGAAAAATACTTATTTTCCAAAAAGCGGAGTAAAATTAAAAGTTTATGCGGTGCCAATAAAGAAATACATTGAGTACAACCACAATGGAATAGTAAAATAATATGATGTTCAATCGATTAATAATCTGTTTAATTGTCTTCCTGTGGAATTTTTCAGGTTGTAAGGCAAATCAGGAAAATGAGCTTAATATGCTAACGGTAAAGGATGCACAAATAAATGATGCGCTTAAAGTGCTTGTAAAAGAGGAGTCCGAATACAGAAACCTTGGAAAAAGTGCCATTATCTTTAAAATTGAAAAGTCAGAAATTGGTTATGAAATACGAATTGGGACATTGTTCAAAGAAAGTCTAAGCTTGTATTTAAGAGAGAAAAAAGATAAACCGTTTGGATTCTTTAAGTTTGAGAATGTTACGGTTATAGTATTTGGAGAAGAAGATAGGTTGCTCTTTGAAAAGACCAACAATACAAAAAATCTTACTTTTCTTGAACCAAAGTCAGAATTGAAAGTTAAAGAAGGGGAAATTCCACCACCTCCCGTAATTTATGAGCCTGTGGTTTGGATTTACACTTATGAAAATGGAAAACTCAAACCAACTGAGAAAGGCAGATTTGCACTACTGAAATGAAATAGAAATCCGGCAAATCAGGTTTTTTAAAATGCCTAAAAATTAGCATTGCTGTTCAGGAGGTCTTTCTGTAAGCTTCCCTGATAATCAGACAATGATATAGTGTTTAATTCTATATTCTGAATTTTTCTTCAAATTCAACAATCTTCAATAAATCTTCGATGAAATAGTTAGATATTCGGGGTGTTCGGGCTACTTACACAGAGTTAGTGCATAGAACGAGTGAACAGGTTTGTCTGTTCACTCGTTTTGTTTTCGGCATTGTCATTTTAGCTTATAGCCTATGCGGATGTTTTATCCAAGTGCTTGATCATGATATCTTGTCTTTTCGAAATTACTTCTCAGTGCGCAATTCAATCAATTTCAAAAATGCAATCAATCCAGAAAGCAAGTTCAGGCATCATCTCATTAAAACTATGTCCTGGTAAATTTCAATTCAGAAAATTTACAATATTATCGCCCATATTCTAATCTAAATCACCGAAAAAAGTATTCAAGCTTTTAAGAGAGAATATAAATTTAAAGTATGCATTTATGTTGGCCCAGTTGAGTATTGGATGAATGTAGCGGCTCAATTTAGTTTCATTTCTATGTGTACATTATTCCACAATTGTGGATAATGATTCCGGTTTTACAGTCAAATATTTGCGATTTTTTAATTTAAAAGTTGAAAAATTGAGGTTTTATGGATTTGTTTCCAATTCATTTTTTATGGTATGGTCTTTTCTCTCATGTTGCGAAATGGTTAAAATATTTCTAAAGCCATATTGATTAAAAAAATGTCTAATCTAAAAAATGAATCTTATGAAAAAGTATCTGATTTTATTTATACCCCTTGCCATGCTTACTGCTTGCCAGGATTATAAAGCGGAAATTGAAAAACTGAAAAGCGAAAAAGAAATGTTAGTGGAATCTGCTTCCTACCGTGATTCCACCATTAACTCATTTCTACAGTCATTTAATGAGATTGAAGCAAACCTGGAAGAAATTAGTCAAAGACAAGCTGATATATCCGACCAATCTGGTCCTGGAGAATTGAAGAAATCCCAGGTGGATCGAATTCGTGAGAATATTGCTGCCATCAACACCTTGATGAAAGACAATAAAGATAAGCTCGCACAATTAAGTAAGCAACTTAAATCATCGAATTTTAAATTGAAAGAGTTGGAGAAAATGTTGGCTTCTTACAATGAGCAATTGGAAGAAAAGAATCAACAACTCGCCTTGGTGAATGAGGAGTTATCTAAGATGAAGGTGCAAGTTGAAAGTTTGAATACACAGTTAGTTGTACTCAATGATGATAATCTCCTGAAGCAATCTACGATTGAAACGCAGGTGAAAGAACTCAATAAAGCCTTTGTTGTAACAGGTACAAGTAAACAACTTGAGGAGCAACAGGTAATTGTGAGGACCGGCGGATTTCTTGGCATTGGCAAAGAGGAGAAATTGAATAGTGATATTAATCGTGGTGCATTTAATGCGATTGATATTACTCAAACTAATGTTATTCCTCTTGAAGCGAAGGATGTGGAGTTGCTGACTTATCATCCGGAAGACAGCTATGATATAAAATACAATGGGAAAGAAGCTGACGAATTGGTCATCACTGATCCGAAAAAGTTCTGGGAAGGTTCCCGTTATCTCGTGGTCATGATTGACAAGTAATTAATTATTGTGATTTGCATCATCAGCTCGTTGTGATATAAGGAACATGAAAATCCCGGGTTGATGATGCAAATTATTGACAGCTTCAATATCAATTCAAAATTATAAACTGACGAAGTCATGAAATATTCAAAATCTTATATGGGACAACTGTTCAGTATTTTACTGGTTATACTCTTAGTCTTTCATTCTGCATATTCATTTGCACAACTAAACGGAAGTACCATAGGTATCAAGGCCGGTATGAATGTTATGTCAATAAAGATTAAAGAATTCGATGAGAAGGAGAACAGGATTGGATACCACTTTGGCGGTTTTTCAAGATTACAACTCACAGAGTCATTTTCTATTCAGCCTGAATTATTATTTTCTAACGCAGCAACCACGGTGACTTATACAGGCACTATAGGAGGAAATCAGACTTCCGACCGTCTTGCAGTTCGCCTCAATTATGCAGACATACCTGTTATGGCGGCAATAAATATTACATCAAAGCTTAGCCTCCAGGGAGGATTATATGGTTCATATCTGATTAGTACAAATTCAGATAAGTCATCAACAAACAATACTTCCCAATCCGAATCAAAACCAGTTAATACATCACAATTTAACCGCGTGGATGCAGGATGGTTGGGAGGAGCTTCATTGGACTTTGGTTCTATGAATTTTGGAGTAAGATATCTTAAAAGTTTTAACTCAGTGGGAGACTCAGGTAGTGATTCGATAGGCTTTTTATATAACTTTCCTGATGGACAGCGAGAGGCATGGCAGGTTTATGTAGGCCTGAAATTCTTCTGATTCCCCTCCAGAAGCCATGTGTCAGCCTCTGACTTTCATTTAAGATGAATGCCTGAATACACCGCAGAAGCAGAAGCATTACGCTTCTGTTTCTTTTTTTTGAAGATGTGTTTCAAGGAGTATAATAAATCGGGTCCCATTTTTGCTGCTCTCTGCCTTTATTTCACCTTTGTGAGCTGTTATGATATTTTGAACTGCAGCAAGTCCAAGCCCTATTCCTCCTCTCTTACCAGTATTGAAGGGTTCAAATAAATGCTTGAGAATCCCTGGATCAATGCCTGAGCCATTGTCAGAAATAACAATTTTAATTTTACCATTTTGTTCTGAGCAATTAATTATGATTTTTCCGGTATTTTCTTCCACTGCTTCTATTGCATTCATGATGAGATTTAAGATAGCTGTTTGCAATTTTTCCTTGTCAGCAGTAATATGGATTTCTTTTTCAGAATACTCCTGTTCTATGTTCACATTTTTCAACCTGGCTCTGTCTGAGGCCAGATTAATAGCTTCATTGATTAGATCTTCCAGATTTATTTCTGAAAGTTGAAGCTCTGAAGGTTTTGATGATAGCAGGAGTTCTGATACAAGCAGATTAATTCTTGATGAGGCCCTCTCGATGATTTCAATCAGTTTTCTTCCATCATTATCTTCGATTTGAATGCTATCCCGTAATTGATTTACGGAAAGATTGATGTTGGTCAAGGGGTTCCTTATTTCGTGAGCTATCATTCTTGCAATCCTACCTGTTACGGCCATTTTTTCTGCGATCAATAATTCCTGGCTGGCTTTTTTTCGATCACTTATATCGCTGATGGTTAATGCCACACCATTTTCCAGCGGCACACAAACAATCATGAACCAAAGTGAGAAATCTTCAGAATATAATTCGCGCAGTTGATGTTCTCCGCTTTCAGTGGCCTGCTTTAACAAGGGCAGAAGTTCTTCATACAATTTATGTGGTATGATGTTGGAAAATAATTCACCAGAATAATTTTTATAGTTTAACTTTAAATTCCTCAGTGAGGCCGGATTCATTGCTTTAATCAGAAATCCTGGACTCAGATTCTGATCCATATGAATTTTTTCAAGAGCAAAAATGGCGTCAGGGGAGCTGTTCATCACTCCCTGTAAGGTGAGTTCAGTTTCTTTTCTCTCTCGAAATTCTTTTAGGAGTAATTCATTGGTGAATATCTCATTTCGGTGACTTTCAACGTAGTTAAAACAAAGTCCTGTAAAAGGTATAAAAAACGAAAATGCCATCATCAGATGTGATATGTTGAAGCTGTTGTCGTACAGTTCAGTGCTTCCAAACATCATGTACAGTTGAGATACAAGAGCTGGAATCATACTGAGATAGATTGATTTTGAAAAAATAGATGGAAACCTTTTATGAAATTTCGGAATAATAAGCACTGTCAGAAAAATATACATACATAAGGGAATCAAATCCTCTCTTCGCGCAATATTTCGAAAAGGATGAGCAAGATTGGCAGTAGAAGATCTTTCTGTAATTATTAATAGACTCATAATGGTTAAAATCAAAAAGAGAATTGTTGAATAGCTTATAATTCTGTGATCTCTTATTTTTTCCTGAATAATCTGCCCCGAAAATTTCAATAAAAAGATTCCCATTCCAATACTGATGATGCCAGCATGAAATACACGACTTGTTAACCACGTGTATGATGTGAAGTAATATTGCTGTCCAGGAAGATTGATCACGTGAGTCGAAAAAAGCAGATGTGCCGCGAGCAATAATCCGGAACAAAATAAAGCGATAGACATAACAGGAGTGCTTACAGATCGTGTTATGCTATAATCAATAAATCCCAGCAATGCCGTTAAGCAGGCTATGGTAATTGTGGTTGAAACAAAGATCAGGTGGATGTATTTTCCGATAAAGATTTGCCTTATGTCTTCATTTTGCTCAATCTGTAGAATCCACTTAATGGTAAAAGAGTCGAGGCGGTAATCAACAAACCCGAAATAAAATCCGGCAATATTAATAAGTAGTGGTAAGAGACATATTAAGATGATAATCCAAAAAAATTTATCGGCTTGAAATAACTTTCTTTTAGAATCCATAAAAAGAAGTTCAATTTAATAATCTAATTAAATCCTTCAATTTGTTCGTCCTGGATATCGAATTGATTTAATTTATTGTATAAAGTTTTTCGATCTATGTTTAAAATCCTTGCTGCTTCAGACTTATTGTTTTTGGTCATTTTCAGAGTTTTTATAATCAGTTCATATTCTGCTTCCTGCGCAGCATCTTTTAAGTATAAATTTTTTACTGATTTACTATTCACACTGAAATTGCTAAAGTTGAACTTTTCAGCATTAGAAATTTCATTCGGTAATGTTTTAGACAATAAAATATTGCCGTCAGTAAGAAGTACGCTTCGCTTGATTACATTTTTAAGTTCTCGAATATTTCCCGGCCAGGCATATTTTTTCAGACATTCGATATAATCTGCGTCAATTTCCTTAATCTCTTTTTTTAGTTCTATATTTGCTTCATTCAGGAAATGTCTGGTAAAAATCATGATGTCATCACCTCTTTCTCTGAGAGGAGGGAGATAGAAGCTGAATTCATTAAACCGGTGGAATAAGTCTTCTCGAAATTTTCCCTGATGATATGCAGTGGTAAGATCTTCATTTGAAGCGACAAGAATTCTCACGTCGACGGGAATTTCAATATTTGAACCAAGCTTCCGAATTTTTCTTTCCTGCACAGCCCTCAGGAGTGAAACCTGAACTTCATATGATAAGTTTGCGACCTCGTCCAGGAAGAGTGTTCCGCCATTTGCCAATTCTATAAGCCCGGTTTTAGCTTGCAGAGCTCCAGTAAAGGCGCCTTTTTCATGGCCGTATAATTCACTTCCAGCCAGTTCACGTGAAATAGCTCCACAATCCAGGGCAACAAATGGTTTTGTGTTTCTATCGCTTAGATTATGAATTCGGTTTGCAACAGCTTCTTTTCCGGAACCGCTTTCTCCATAAATAATGACACTCATATTTGTAGGAGCAACCAGTTTGATTTGCTTTTCAATTTCCTGAGCCTGTTTACAGAAACCTATGATATAATTATCCTGCTGCTTTGAAGTGCTCTTTTCACTCGGCATTTTTATATCGGCATCCGTTTCTTTATGAAGAGCTTTGCCTATAATGTGTAAAATTTCATCCGGTATTAAAGGTTTGGAAATGTAATCAAATGCACCTGTCTTTATTACCTTCACGGCTGTACGTATATCAGAATAGCCTGTGATTATTATCACCGGGATTTCAGAATTTATATTTCTAATCTCTTGCAGCATATCAAGGCCATCATAGTCTCCAAGTCTAAAATCACAGAGGATAAGGTCCGGCTTTGTGTTGCCGAGTATTTTTATTGCAGCCTTACCTGAAAGGGCAGTGAAAATCTCGAATCCACTTCGCTGGAGGAATGATTCCAACAGTGTGCAAATGTCCGGATCATCATCGATAATCAGAATTTTTCCAGACTTAGCTTTATTTTTAGTATTCATGTTATTAAATTGATTTATCTTTTAATGATGAAATCAATTGGTTTAAATGTAACAGATCTATAGGCTTACTTATGAATCCCGAGGCGCCGGAATTTATAGCAATTCTTTCTTCAATGGAAGTGGCGTGTGCGCTCATGACTATAAAATCACTTGAAGGTGAAATGCTTTTAAACTCTTCAAGTTTCTGAAGCCCGGAGCCATCCGGTAAATTAATATCAAGCAATATTATATCGGAAGAATTCGCATATAGCATTTTCTGTCCCTCTTTCAGATTGTACGCTGTAGCAGTTATAAATCCCATTTTTTCAAGAAAGCCCGACAGTAACCAGCAAATGTCAGGTTCGTCATCTAATATTAATACACTCTTTTTTTTAATTATACCCTCCATAAGTATATCTATAAATTTAAGATTATTTTGTTAATTCAATGAGTTATCATGTATAAAAAAATACTCCTGGTCCAAACCACCGGGAGTATTCAGTAAAACAAGAAAGGAATGGATTAATAGAAATTGAGAGAGTTTCATTTTCAGAATACAAATCTGAAGTTAAGCGCGCCATCAAAATATCCATTTAATCCATGATGGACATCAATAAATGGTTTAATGTCCAAGCCTAAGGTAAATGGAGCATTATTGAATTTATATTCAAGACCCAATATAAAGTCTACGCCCGGAATTATAACAGTGTGTCCTGGTTCTACGACATAAACATTTCTTCCGCGGTCTCTGAAGTACCAGTATGTTCCCTTGTGTTGAAACATTCCAAGGTGAGCACCAGCACCATAATACCATTTCATTCCGGGTGTGCTACTGATAGTCCTGTTGATTTCGTATAATCCGGTAATAAATGAGCTACGATATCCGAATCCCAGAATTCCTTCCAGAGCAGTTGCACTACCAGTATTGTGTCTGATGCTTAATCCTGAATGCAAGCCACCGAGACGTAAGCCGATACCGGTCCGGTAGTCTTGTGATAAGGAAGTTTTTACTGAGAAAATGGATGTCAGGAGAATCCATGTTGCTATTAAAACACTTTGATGAGTTTTCATAGTTGTAAGAGTTTATTCTCGCAATGTTGCAAGAAGCATTCCCATGGTGTTTGAGCCTAAAAATGTGGAAAAAATTAGAATTATTATGGGTCTAGTGTAGCATTATGGCTGCATTTGTGGAATTAATTCCCCAGTATGATTAGTAATCGAACTGTTTGAAATTTGGATATTGGATATGATGTTTAAAGGGTGGTGAGTGAAAGATTGTCAGGCTTAAATTGTTATGTATGATAGTTTTTGTTAAGTAATTGAGTCTCGGCGATAGCTTGTCTATAAAGTGAAGAGTTTACGGTAATGATCTTGAAGAAAAACATCAGAGAAATGAACATTCAATATTGAAATACCAGATTCAGTATCTGATAAACTTTACATCTTAATTTTAAATTAATTTTCATTGTTTAATGAAATGTCGTATATAAATTTGCTGACCTTCCTGATCGTAGATTTGTAAAAAGTAGATGCCGCTAATTAAATCATCGATTCGAATATTTGAATCAGATAGTATTGACTTTTGAATTAGTCTTCCTTGTATATCAATAATTTTATATCTTAAAGTCTTAGTATATAATTTTGAATAGTTGATATGTAAAGTCTGATTTGCGGGGATTGGATATAACTGAAAGGGATTAGTTTCAATTGAATCTTCCAATGCAAGTGGAAGATTAGTTGAGGGTAAAGTAATTCGGCTGGGATTTGAAGAATTGTGATGAATGGTGATGATTGCAGTATTTGTATCTCCCGCTGTATACATGGTATCGCCGTTTTGCAGGTTCACATCCCAACGTGTTGAACTGTTTCCGCTGATGTAGATTTTTATTTTGTGACCAGACTTCCAGGTATAATTTACAAATGGTAATTCGACCACTGCTTCATAGACTTGTCCGATCTGCATAAATGATTCAAGCGCCTGAGTATAACCGTTCCTGAATCTCATTCTGCGAATGCCGTCATTTATGAGCATGTCTCTTCCGTCCGGGTAAGCATCTGTCAAGCGCACAACTATGTCTGCATCCGGCTGGTCGCATTCTATAAATAAGTGCACTTTAATTCTTCCACTCACATTGATGTCCTGGCTGAGTGCAGAAGTTTCGAATGTCATCAAATCTGTTCTGCCAATCAGGCTGTTTTGGCTGTAAGGACCCTGATTCAATGACTGGCTGAGAGTGTGCCCACCAATAGTTGGTGAAGGATTTCTTGGTTCACTTATAAATAGGCTGGAATTGATTCCATTTCCTGCGATCAATGTACCCTGATCATTCAGAAAGAGTTCTGTGCTCTGAGATATTTCAATTGTGCTGTCGTTGGAAAATCTCCAGGCATTTGTGCCAAGTTCATAATGGGTAATTTTTGGTGTGTTCAACCAGTTTCCGGAATTCAACAAATAGTATTCAAAAAAACTTCGAGACATAGTATCGTTTTTCTGTGCTGCATCGGGATAGCTAAGTTCACCTTGTATTGAAGAACCAACATATGCCGGGCCGGTTCCCCCGTGAACCCATGGGCCAACAAGCAGCCACTGGTGGTTGCGCACAGAAGTATCTGCTGAAGTCCTGCAGGCCTTGTACCAATCCATCATCCTATCAATGTTGTGATCGTACCATCCGCCGATTTGCAAAGTAGGTGTGCTGATATCCTGCGGATACCATGTGGAATTTTCTGTGATTTGCCAGACAAGGTTGTAATAGGGATTTGCCAGAACAAGGGGCGACAGTCCAAAGCCAAGCATATCCAGTGACTGAAGCCTTGAACTTTCCAATGCTCCTCCGTAAAAGTATCCCTGATAGTGTGTTTGAGGATGAGCAACAATCGGAATTGCGCATAAATGCGAAGGATGCTTTTCTTTCATGGTTTGGTACTGGATCACTCCAAGTGCTGAAGGTCCCCAGGTACCCACTTTACCATTCGACCAGCTTTGTGTACTTATCCAAGAAATTATATCATAGCCATCTTCACCACGCTTCGGTTGTGCTACAGCAGCCGAGACAGATCCGAAAAAACCTCTCCAGTCAGCTACAACCCATGCATAGGGACTTGATTGTAAATTGAGTCCGAATCCCATTGGCAATCCGGCACGGAATGAATTTTTATTGTAGGGAGTTTGAATAAGTATAGTAGGACAGGAGGTGCAGGCAGCAGGAATATACACATCAGCTGCAAGAAATTTTCCATCGCGCATTGGAATACTGACAATCTGAGTGGGATTTAACTGTGCAAAAAGCAGGCAAGGAATTAAATATAGTGCAAGTGTCAGGTAAAAGATTATAGTATGACGATTAAATGTTTTGGATGTTCTCATAATGGTTTTAAGCATGGGCAACTTTTACGAAGTTAATAATTTAAGATCTGATAAATTTCTTTATTCACCAGTACCAGATAGACAAATCTTTTGTAACTCAAGATTCCTAAAGAGATTTTGTAAGGATTTTCATTTGGCTGCGGCTATATAACAAATCCATAAAACTATATAGGTCATGAAAAAATATGTTAAATTCAATTTTGCACTTGTTGTAATTATACTACTTACGTTTTCATTGAGTGCTCAGGACGTAAAATCCTGGAAGATTGATAAAGCTCACTCCTCCGTGAACTTTTCTGTAAATCACTTCTTTTCTGCTGTGACAGGGAAGTTCAGGGAATTCAGCGGTGAAATACATTTTGATCCTGCGAATCTGAAATCAAGTAAGGCAACATTCAATATCAAAGTCAGCAGCATTGATACAGATGATGAGAAAAGAGACAAACATCTGCAGTCAGAAGATTTTTTCGATGCGGCCAACTATCCGGAAATAAAATTTGTTTCGACAAGGATCGAGAAAATCAATGACAAGCTATTCAACGTGTATGGTAAGCTAAGCATGCGTAAGACTACGAAGGATGTAGTTCTTCCTCTGAGGATCACAGGACTCATGGATAATCCATGGAAAGAGGGATCCGTGATAATGGGAATTGCCATTTCCACTAAAATCGACAGAACTGATTATGGGATCGGAACTGGAAGCTGGGCTGCTACTGCAGTTGTAGGTGATGAGGTGCGAATCGAGATTAATATGGAACTTGATGGTGCGAAATGATGTTCGCGGAATGATGAATGTAGAAAAGTGAATTATGAATACTGAGCTCTGAATTTTGAGTGTAAAAAACAATTCCTTCATTCAAGAGTAAATCTTGTTTGAAGGAATTGTTTCTGAATTGTATGTCTGATTGTCAATTTTGATCTTCATAATGATTCATCAGCGAATCATTCATGTGAGATGCTTTGATATCAGGCATAAGCAAGTTCAGACTTGGCAGACTTCATCCATTTTTCAAGACCTTTCTTAAGGTCTTCCCCGTTCATTGCCGGAGAAAATTCCACACGTGCATTCAGGGTTAGAAATAAAGGTTCTGCCAGGAATGGGATGTCGGAAGGATCCTTCAGATCAAAAAAGTAATAAGCGGCCCTGGTGCCTTCAGAGGTGACATAGTATTCCGCTTCCGGTTTGATCTGATTTTTTAGATTTTCAAGTGTTTTTCCCAGTGATCCATCCTTGATTGCTTTATTGCCGGCATTCATGTCGATCGTAATTTTAAGGAGTGTTCTCATGATAATACGATTTAAAGGGTTATTAATAATAGTAAAAGAAACAATCAGTTTAAACTGATCTGTCAAAGTACAAAATATAGCATGCATTTGTAAACTTTATTCCCTATAAATTTATCAACCGGTTAAAGAAAATTTATTCACCGCCAAAGCTTCATAGTAAAAGTTAAATTGTGCCCGTAAGAAACTCTGATTAGCAGTATTCCACGGTTTTGAAAATTATATTTTATAGTATTTATGGAATTTTTTAGCTCTGACTCCTGCAGTTTTCTCCCGTGCAGATCAAATATTTGCAAAAATGCGTTATTGAATAATTCAGGCAAATGTATATGCAATTTCTCCCGATCATAAGAATTGAATATGGCAATGCCATTATTTTCAGTTTCTTCGTCAAGTTGAGTTGTGCAATTGATAGTGTATTCATAGCTTGTTATATCATGACATGAGCCCTGGTAAACATTCATCAAATCTATGGTCATATGATTGGATGCTATGAATTCAATATAATTGCAGGTGTCGCATCCGCTGATATAGTTCTGAGAAGGAGTGACTGTCCATAGTACATTCATCGCTTCAGGTTGCGCAGTGCGACGGATTGTGTCTCCCGGACAGACCAGGATCGTTGCATTCCAGTGAAAGAAGCAGGTGTCGAATACTTCAGCAAACTGGGTAACAGAATCTCTCAGTCCAGTGAGACTATCTTCAGCAATCAGCGTAACAGGAATCAGTTTGTAACAGGGTTCTGTAAAAAGTGCCTGTGTATCTATTGCAGATGAAAAATGCAGACCATCAATAAACCAACTGAATTGATTGGCTCCTGAGCTGGAATTTATCAGTTGAACTGTGCTTCCGCTGCATATCTTGTATCTGCTAAGTGAAAATTCAGCATTTGGCTGAGCCTTCAGCTGAAGACAAATATTTATAAAGATAATCAATAGGAAGTGCTTCATTTTATTTTTTGCTCAAGGCACTGAATACAAGATCCTCAAGGAAACGGATAACTTTTGTGTTTTCCTTTCCGCCGTTTAAGTCTGTCAGGCCGGGCAAATGCAATGAGAAGAAACTTTGAAAATGTCCAGTCTCAATGATGGTGCTGGCAAGAGTCCGTGGATATTTGTATTCAGAGTTGTAATCGAGCAGAATGGCTTCAATTCTCTTGCACAAGTCTTTATATGGTTTGAATAGATTGGCCTTGTTGTCTTCTTCGACATTTTTTGTAAGATATGTTTTCACACCTTCTCTTACCACTACTTCATACAGGAGTTTTTCATCGACATAACTTGTGTTTACATCATCTGTGATGGGAGTCCCTAAAAGATGAATCAGTTTTTTTATTTTGGTTTCAGGATCAGGCAGATTTTTCGTTCTCACAGAAATCTGGAATTCAAGCCAAGACCAATACCAGTCGACAAGGTAAGTCAGCAGCCTGTATTTGTTTTCAAAATACCTGTAAATCCCGGCTTCAGTAGTATTCATATACAGGGCCAGCTTCCTGAAGGTGAAATCTTCAATCCCGAGTTCGTGAATGAGCTCAATACTTTGACTGATAATCTTTCGGCCAAGCTCCGTTTCAACCGGATTTCGGTGGTATAGTTTTTCGCTGAGTTTAATATTCAGGACTGATTCCATGAATTGGTCATTTTAATTAAAAAATACATCATTTAATCTAAAAGGCATGTAAAGATAGTAATACTATCATTTCAAAAAAATTTATACCTTTGGCGCCCTCTAAAACAGGCCAAATCATGTCAACTGAAACAATGTTCTGGATTTTTTTCAACGCTTTTGTACTGATCATGCTGGCGCTGGATCTTGGGGTATTTCACAGAAAAGCACATAAGGTTTCTTTCAAAGAGTCTCTGACATGGACTATAGTCTGGATCAGTCTGGCAATGATTTTCAACGGGATTATTTATCTGTGGAAAGGTCCGGTAAAGTCAGTAGAATTTTTTACGGGTTACCTGATAGAATTATCACTTAGTGTGGATAACCTTTTTGTCTTCCTGCTGATATTCGGATACTTCAAGGTGCCTCAGGAATACCAGCACCGCGTGCTTTTTTGGGGAATTATAGGAGCACTGGTAATGCGGGCGATTTTCATCTTTGCGGGAATTGCACTTATCAATAAATTTCACTGGGTTATTTATGTTTTTGCCGGGGTACTTATATTCTCAGGAATCAAAATGCTGTTTCAAAAGGATAAAGCGATTGAACCTGAAAAAAACCCTGTGGTAAAACTGGTCAGACGACTTTTCCCAATTACGAGGAATTATCATGGCACGCATTTTTTTGTGCGCAAGAAAAAAATACTTGCTGCCACACCTTTGTTTGTTGTACTCATTCTGGTTGAAACAACTGATCTTATTTTTGCTGTGGATTCAATTCCTGCCATTCTTGGAATCACTCGTGACTCATTCATTGTGTATACATCAAACGTCTTTGCTATCCTCGGACTCCGATCACTATATTTCACATTGGCAGGAATCATTCAATTGTTCAGGTTCCTGAATATTGGCCTGGCATTGATTCTGGTATTCATTGGTGTTAAAATGGCTATTATGGACTGGTATCACATTCCAATTCAGTATGCCTTATTTACTGTTTTGGGCATTCTCTTAATCAGTATTTTGGCATCCATACTCATCAAACCATCTAATACTCAAAAAGAAAACACAATAGGAAATTAAGGGCATGGTTATTGTCAATCAGGCCCCTCTTAATAATTCTAACATTAATTTAAATCAACTATGAAAAAAGCAATCTTATCAGTTCTGGCAATCGCATTCGCATCTGCGGCCAATGTACAGGCAGGCAACCTGCATGTAGACGTTTATTCTGTCGACAAATCAGCAAGCAAAGTGGAGTGGTATGCAGCGAAGGTCACAGGCAAGCACAATGGAACAATAAACATTTCAAAAGGAGAGATTCGTGACAATCACGGTCACATATCAGGCAGTTTTGAAATTGACATGAATACTATTTCTAGTCTAGACCTGACAGATGCAGCAATGAAGTCAAAGCTGGAAAATCACCTGATGTCGGATGACTTTTTCAATGCGGAGAAATATCCTGTTTCAAAATTTGTCATCACAAGAGTTGCTCCTTATGCCGGTGAGGGAAAAGGGCAATACACTCATACAGTGACAGGCAATCTCACAATTCGCGACAAGACTAATGAGATTTCTTTTCCTGCCAATATTATATTCAATCAGGGTAAAGTAAGCTGCACAGGAACTGCAGTTGTGGATCGTTCCAAATACGATGTGAAGTTCGGTTCAAAATCATTTTTCAAGGATATCGGTGATAAGATGATTTATGACGAGTTCACAATCAAGTTTGACATCAAAGCAAGTCGTTAATTAGTTTGCTAATTCAGAATCATGAATCTCAGATTTTCAAGCAAACCCTTAGGTCACTTCAGAAAAGTTGCACTTGCTGAAGGTACATCCTTCATACTTCTGATCATTGCCATGCCATTCAAATATATGATGGACATGCCCCTTGGAGTAAAGTATCTCGGATGGGCGCACGGTATTCTTTTCATTTGGTACATGATAGCTTTGATGAAAGTTTGGCAGGCTCATGACTGGGGATTGAAAAAGCTGATTGTGGCTTTCATTGCCTCACTAATTCCATTTGGAACATTCATCATGGATGCCCGGTGGAGCAAAGAGGATCTGGGAGAGCATGCACAGGAAAAATCCTGATCAGGTTTTAAAGAGGGCAATGCCCTCTTTTTTTATTTTTACATCATCCTTTTACTCCATGAAATTTAATACCCACATTGGGCGCTTACTTCACATGAACAAGATGACTTATTTGTTCATTCCTTCAAGACAAGTAAAGAAACTCGGAGGAAAACTTCCCATCAGATTATGGTGCTCTGTGAATGGAAGTGAAGCATTCCAGTGTGGCCTCGTCGCGCTTGGAAAAGGCGACGCTTACATTACGATTACTAAAAAAAGAATGAAGGAGTACGGAGTTACTGAAGGAGATGAGGTTCAGATTGAATTGAAGCCGGACGAATCAAAATACGGAATGGAAGTTCCGGAAGAGCTTGAAGAGTTGTTAAAACAGGATCACGAAGGCCGGCGTCGATTCGAAATGCTGAGTCCGGGTAAGCAAAGATATATCATCAATTACGTCAGCACAGTAAAGAATTCTGTACTCAGAATGAATAGAGCTCTTTTGCTGATCGGCAACCTCAAGCTTTCAAGAGAAGGCAAAGAGAACTTCAGGCAGATGCTTGGACTAGAGTAAGGAGCATACAAGGATTATTTCCAGACAAGGAATTTCCTGATATGTTTTTGTGAACCGGAATTGATCTCTACAAAATAAACTCCGGATATAAAGCCGGAAACATCCAATCGTCCGGCGTCAGGCTTTCCTTCGAACAGAATTTTTCCTTCTGCATTACGTATAACAAGCAAGTTTGTATATGGCTGCATGCCAGATCTAATCATCAGCCAGTTACTTACCGGATTCGGGTATATTTCCAGCGAAGCAAATGCAGCTTTATCACGAATATGGGTGAGGGTAAATGCAAAAGGGTCAGACTGTCCATCGCAACCGTTTAAATCTGTTCCGGTCACGAGATAACTTCCGTTTTGAGATGGGATATAGAATGAATCTGTGGCTGCAGGAATCAGGACATTGTCAAGATACCATTGATAGGTAATTCCTCCGGTTGCAAAGAGAGTGTCATTATTTGAGGATGCGTTGATGTTCAGCACCGGCGAAGGATTGACATTTATCATAAGATTTTGTGCCTGTCCGCTTCCGCAAGAGTTTTCCGGTGTTACGCTGATCATTCCACCCATATTTCCGGCTGTGACAGTAATACTGTTGGAATTGCTGCTTCCTGTCCAGCCAGATGGTAAAGTCCAGATATAGGAACTCGCGTTTGCATCCGGAGGAACTGAATAAGTTTGAACCGAATTCACGCATAATGTAGTCATGCCGGTTATTGACTGTGGCATTCCGGGTACCTGGCATACTTTTTCGGTCAATACCTGACTGGATTTATAAACATAATCACCCACTGAAGTGCCTCCTCCGTTAGCAGCTACACCGGCATAATAAAAGGTAACAGGTCCTGTTCCTGCTGCAGGAGCGGTCCAGGAGAAGTTGAAGGTTTTGGAATCGTTAGAAGCGCCACCATTGAGTTGGTGCACAACATTTCTTCTGTTAATTGCTCCAACAAGTCTGGACTTGATTTGAGTAGAAGCAGGATCGGTAATATTCAGAGTTCCCGCATTATCACCGTTCGCGAATAATGCTTCTATACCAACTCCGAATAATCCATTGCTTGTTCTGGCTACTGTAACGCTAAGATTATAAGTTTGGCCGGGCTCATATTCAAAATTTATCATGCTTCCGGATGAGAAGTTAATGGATCCTCCCCCTGAATTGATAGCAAATGAATTATGGCAATTGGTGCAATCCACTTCTCCCGGTGAGCCGGTTGCGCCAGCACGTCCGTTATCAGACAAATTACTGGAAGTCAGGATCAGGAGCAGAATCGTCGCAGTGATTCCGCTGAGGATAATTTTTTTCATTCCTATGTAAGTGAGATTGGGTAAGCTTTCTTCCAGATTCGTATGTTAAATGTAGTCAAGTTAATTCAGTTTTAAGCATGTCTTCGATAATGCCAATAATTTCTTGTTAAATTTAAAATAGCTTCATCATTTCTTTTCAAAATTGACCTGAAAAGTATCTGGCTAATAATGATTTATCGAACTTTCTGCTATATGATTGATGAAGAATAATTAATTGAAACACTTATGTTTTTTCATTTTTTAAATTAAAATGATAAATTAGAAAACCGAAAAAAACCAAAATCATGAAAAAAACTTATAACTTATTTGCAGCACTTGTTTTACTGTGCTTTTATTCCATCAATTCAAATGCTCAACTACAGTTGCCTGCATCGAGCCCCAAAGCAGTAGTCACTCAAACAGCCGGACTCACGGACATAACGATTGATTATAGCAGTCCGGGAGTAAAAGGCCGGGTAGTTTACGGCGATCTGGTTCCCTATGATCAGGTATGGCGAACCGGTGCCAATGCTGCCACCAAGATTACTTTCAGCAAGGATGTCAGTATAAACGGAACTAAGGTTTCGAAGGGAAGCTATTCACTGTTTACTATTCCGGGGAAAGTGGAGTGGACGATTATTCTTAATAAAGATGCCAATGTCTCTGTCAGTGCATACAAGCAGGATGATGACCTGATGCGTTTCAATGTGAAACCTGAAGTTATACCACACCGAGAAAGATTTGCTTTCATTATATCTGATTTCGATGACAATAAGGCAAGGATCGACATGGAATGGGAGAAGCTGCGTGTTTCATTCAATGTAAATTTATTCACAGATGAACAGGCTGCGGATAATATCAAGAATACACTTGGAGGAACCTGGAGAATGTACAACGCTGCTGCACGATACCAGATGGATACAAAGAAAGACTATGAATCTGCGTTGAAGCATGTAAACCAAAGCATAGCGCTATCTGACGAGTGGTTTAACAATTGGGTCAAAGCTCAGGTGCTTTCAGCCATGAAGAAAAATAAAGAGGCTTATGAGCATGCGACAAAAGCGAAAACCCTTGGTGACAAAGCAGGAGAGGGATTTTTCTTTAAGGATCAGGTAGAGAAAGCGCTTAAAGAGTGGCCTAAGCAATAATTTTGTTTTTCCCAATCAGCCGGCATTCTCTGAAATCCTACCAGAGAATGCCGGTTTTTTATTTTACATGCTGTTGATTTTCCGGCACGAGCGCCCTTACAATAAATGAAAACACAATTACAAGCACACATCCTATCAGATTCAGCCAAAGGAATGCAGTAAGATCCATGAAGAAGAATATGATAACAAAAATTTCTGCGATGATTGCCGCGTAGAATACAGTGTGTCCTTTAATCTGTTTTATATAAAAAGCAACAACAAAGATTCCGAGGATAGTGCCGTAAAACAATGAACCAAGTTTATTTACTGCTTCAATAAGGCTTCCGAGTTGGTTTGCGAACATGGCCACAAGGATCGCATAAAATCCCCAAAGCACTGTGGCCAAACGTGAGATGAAAACTTCGTTCTGAGCAGACCTGGCCTTTTTAGAAAACCTTTTTACAATATCCACTATAGTGGTGGATGCAAGCGCGTTCAACTCAGAAGAGGTCGAGGACATGGAAGCAGAAAAAATTACAGCAATGAGGAGACCGATAAGTCCTGCGGGAAAATATTCAGTGATGAATGAAAGGAAAATATAGTTGGTGTCATTTGTTTCAGCCAGCGGATCATTCTTCTTCATCAATGTCATTGCCTCGGCGCGAATTGTCTGCATTTGATTTTCCTGTTCCTTCATAGCCTTGCCAATTTCAATCCGCGTTTTTTCATCTCCGCTTTGAATTGCATCAACAAGTCCGTTCAGGTTTTTTTGTTTTTCAAGATGCACATTTCTGAATTCCCCCTCCAGCTGTCTGAATTGGGGTGCAAGATCACTTCGGGATATTTTTTCATATTCCACTTTGTTAAAATGGACCGGTGCTTCCTGAAACTGATAGAAGACAAGGAGAAGTGCTCCGATCATGAGGATCAGAAATTGCATCGGAATTTTTATGATCGCGTTAAAAAGCAGACCGAGCCGGCTTTGTGCGACGCTTTTTCCTGTTAAATATCTTCCAACCTGACTTTGATCAGTTCCGAAATACGAGAGTGCAAGAAAGAATCCGCCAATCAATCCGGACCAGATATTATACTGGTTCTTCATATCGAATTCGAAGTCGACAACATTAAGACGTCCGAGTGTGCCGGCTACGTTCAGGGAATCTGTGAATGAAAGATTATCAGGAAGCAGCTTTACGATCACATAACCGGCAAGGAACATTCCAATGAAAATTACTGACATCTGCTGCATCTGTGTGATGCTTACCGCACGAGTTCCTCCGCTCACGGTATAAAGTATTACCAGTCCTCCAATCACAAGGTTTGTCCAGTAGATATTCCATCCCAGAATAGAGGAAAGAATAATTGAGGGAGCATAAATAGTGAGTCCGCATGCAAGGCCTCTCTGAATAAGGAAAAGAAAAGCAGTAAGAGCTCTTGTTTTGAGGTCGAAGCGGTTTTCCAGAAACTCATAGGCAGTATACACTTTCAGTCTGTGAAAAATCGGAACAAATGTGATGCAAAGCACAATCATTGCAAGCGGAAGCCCGAAGTAAAATTGGACGAAACGCATTCCGTCTGTAAAGGCTTGTCCAGGTGCAGACAGAAAAGTAATTGCACTGGCCTGCGTTGCCATTATTGATATTCCAACGGCATACCAGGGCATTGACTTATCAGCCAGCAGATAGGAATTCATACTTTTGTTTCCCCGGCTTTTCCAGATTCCGAAGAATACGATGAATGCAAGTGTGCCGCAGAGCACGATCCAGTCGGCGACACTCATGAGAATACGGTTTTAAAAAGCCAAAACAAAAGAATTAGGAAGGCGAGATTTAATATCACCGCAATATACATTTTCTTCCATGTGCTGAAGAAAGGAGGTTTTTCGTCTTCCTGCATTTTCTCTGAGCTTAAGATTTTCCGACTGACATCAAGTTAACAAACAGACGCCAGGCGCCGGGAACACCTGCTGGCAATTGTCTGAAGAATGACAGGCCGGTATAGATGAAATGACCTTTTCCATGCCGTGCATAAATGAGAGATCCATCTAGTTTTGATTCATCAGGATCGTTCAACAAAAGTATATGCTGGTAAGAATCGTCGGTATCTCCGGCAAAATAAATTCCTCTTTCCTGTACCCAGGAGTGGAAGTCAATTCTTGAGATTTTATTCGGAAAGCTCAGTAATACATGGCCAGGGTCTTTGAATTCAACCGGCGAGTTCTCATCAGTCACTCTGTTTCTGGTAATCTTGAATGGATAGGGGCCAATATCAGATTTTACGCTACTCAGGAAATTGTTTGTGTTATACTGCACTAATAATGTTCCTCCCTCATTCACGAATTCCATCAGTCGGGGGTGATAAACCGCAATTCTTTCATTGGTATTGTAAAGTCTTACGCCGGTAATAATCACATCATACACTGAAAGATTACCAGTACTGAGGGTTTTGTCACTTAAAATGTCAACGTCGAATCCTGCCTGTTCAAGAGCCTGAGGTATCTCGTCTCCAGCGCCGACAATATAACCGACTTTAAGCGGTACAGTTTTCAGATCCACTCGAACTGCGGATGTTACGGATCTCGTTACAATGGTTTGAACAGGAATATGATCATAGTTAATTCTCCGTACGCTGTGAATGTATTTTTTATCTTTTAACACAAACTCCGGAATGATGATACCAGAATCAATTTCCCTGTCAGGGCTCACTTCAAAGATTAGACGCAGTTCATCATCTTTCTTTGACAAATTCACATTTGCATATGGTGGATTAGCGTTCCATTTCTCCGGGAGCTTGAGGTGGATTCTTCCGGAAAGATCCGATTTGTTCGCCTTGAGTATCACTGTGACAGGAGCAGAGGACTGGCCGCGGAAGATGTGAGAGTTTTCAGTGAAAGTAATGGACAGAGGAGGGATCACTTCGAGAGTCCGGCTTAGTTCACCTCTGACAGGGTCAACCCATTTATAAATGATGTCTCTCGGGCAAATGATTGTGTCAGATTCGATGGAGAAGATAAAAATCACTTGTTGAGTGGAGTTTTTCACAGCGGTGATTCTGTCATTCAGATCCTTGATTGAGAATCGACCGCCTTCGGATTCTTCTTTCAGCCAGAAAGGGCAGGTATACGGCATTGAAGAAGGAGTAATGAATGATTTATCTATATCAGTTTTTTCATTTGAGCCACATGAAACATTCAAAGTCGTATCAGCTTTAAATATTCCGGTGTGAATTCCAATCAATTTGACATTCAGATTGCTTCGGTGAATAAAAGAGATCTTCAGATGAAGGCTGTCACCGGGTACATGTGAAAAGTCTTTGCTGATTGCTTCCAGATAGAATCCTCCGCAATCCAGTATCAGCTGCTCTGCTTCATTCAATTTATATTCTCTCCAGTAATCATCTTTGATGTCGGACTGAATCAGTTTTTTTAGTTGCAGAAGATCAGGTATGCTTGCTGAGGGATTTGTATGATTGAATTCAGCAATGATTTTAGCATTCAAGGCTGCGATTCTTTCGCTGCCATTCAGTCTTGACCAGGTTGTATTGATCCCGTCGAGCTCACTCTTGGAGAAAGAATTTCCTGCGAGAAGCTTAAGATAATCGATTTGCACCCCCCTTGATTTGGCAGCGCCGAATCCCTGGCTCTTGTGCATGCTTCTGCTTTCAGAAGCCATTTCACCATAGGAAATGCCTAAAACAGGATTATACTTTCCCAGATCAACCGGTATCACATCTGCTTTATTTTTTACATCTTCTTCTTTAGGTCTGAAAACATTCCAGAAAATTCGGCTTGACTGCCAGACAGAAACTTGTTTGAGTTGTCCGGGAAAAGCGTTCGGGTCTGCAGCAGCACTGAAAGCTTCAACTCCCAGGATAGCAGAAGCAGTATGATGTCCGTGTCCGCCTTCACCGGTAGTGGGGAAGCGATTAATTATGACATCAGGCCTGAATTTTCTGATGAGATACACCAGGTCAGACATGATTTCGTCTTTGCCCCATATTCTAAATGTTTCATCCGGATTTTTGGAATATCCGAAATCCACTGCTCTTGTAAAATATTGTTCGGCCTTGTCGATTTTTCTTGCTTCAAGCAATTCATTTGTGCGAATCAGTCCGAGCAGAGGGCCTTGTTCACTTCCTATCAGGTTTTGGCCTCCGTCTCCTCTTGTCAGACTGACATATGCTGTTCTTAATTTCAGTTCATTTGCATAGTACGACAACATGCGAGTGTTTTCATCGTCAGGATGTGCAGCGATGTATAGTACAGAGCCGAGAGTGTTAAGCCGATGAAGACTCTCAAGAATTTCTGAAGAAGATTTGTTTTGTGCGAAACTGCGAAATATGCAAAAGCATGTGAGCGCAATAAGACAGGTTGATTTTCTCAATGGCATATATCAGTGATGGGTCTTGGACAAATATACCAAATTGCGATTGTTGATGCTGTATTAGGGTGAAAAGGATTTTAATTGTAAATTGTGAATTCGAAAGATGTAAAATTACAGTCAATGTTGTTATAAATATCATGTCATTCGAAAGGAATTATTTTTATCTTGCTACAATAATCCTAATACTATGGAAGTAACTACAGAGACCAAGAAAGTTTTGATTGAGTCGCAAATTGCACTTGAATCATTATTGAAAGTTACCAATGACGCCCTGTTAGAATTGGAAAAAATCAGGCCAAATGATGTAGAGACAAGGGTGAGGTATAAAGAAGTTGAACGGTCTGCGAAAGGGATGAGGAAGCAGATCAACGAATTGCTACAAAACATGTGAACATAAGAAAGTAGCTTTTAAAATGAACGGCCCATACAAGTGTGCGCCGTGGTTGATATTTTTGGCCGTTTTATTTTTTCTTAGATCAATTGATTTAAAATATTTTTATTATTCATTGGAGAGAAAAAATAGAGGAGAATCTTCTGTATCCATGGAATATATATTTCCGAAAATGATTCATTTAATGTTTTATCGTTGACACATTTATGTTGACTAATTGTTTTTATAGAAATACAAATTTGAAAGCATAGCCCGTCATTTATTAATTGAATCAATTAATAAAAGTTGAGATCAAAAAGAAAATCCGGTTCATGCTGCGATCATGAACCGGATTGGTCTGGAAAAATGAGTGAATGAAGAAAAGTTTTATCAGTAGACAAAAATACAGAAGACCTTTGAGTAAAACGCATGTTTTTAAAAAATCAACCTAAAGGTTGAGTGTATAGGACAAAGAATGAATATTTGGTAAAATTTCTTTGTTTGGAAAAAGGAATAATATATTAAATATTGATCAATTACATGATTGCGATCCTGATCTGATCTTCCCGGCCATTGTATTCCATTGTCAGGATATAGATGCCTTTTTTCATGTGAATTAAATTCAACTCTCGTGTGTCATCTATTTCGGAAAAGTTTATTGATTTAAAGTAAACTTCCCTGCCTATGATATTTTTCACAATGATTCGTGTTTCCTTGATTTCAGGGTTTAAAATTTTAACTGTAAACATTCCGGTTCCAGGATTTGGATAAACGCTGAAGTTTTCTAAAGAAGAGATGCTTGTTGATTCTGTCCTGCATGAAGAATTTATTGAAACGCTTCTGCTGGCATTGGGTCCGAATCCGCAAAGGTTTTCTGCTGATGCCATGATTACAGAAGTGGAAGATGTTGTCCAGTTGAAATTTGCAGTAGCTGACAAGCCAGTTCCTATGGTTATGAGAAATGTACCGTTGGTGGCAGACCAGAGATACGACAATGCTCCGTTCACAGGTGATACATCATAGAGAACAGAGGTTTGTGATTTGCAAACGCTGGAAGGCCCTGTGACGCTTACAGGGGCGGCAAGGGTTGCTGTGACAGGCAGACATCTTGCTACGGATACGCCGCAATTGTTAACTGCTGAAACGCAAATATTACCAGAGCCACTGAATGATGAAGTGTAATTAAATGTGGCCGTAGTTCCTGTACTTGAAGTCATGACAACTCCCGGTGGTGATGTCCATATGTAAGAGGTTGCTGAAGTTACTGCTGAGATGCTGTATATGACTCCATTGACAAGGCAATTTCCATTTCTAGGGCCGCTAATGCCACCTGGCTGAGCGGGTACCGAGCGAATCGTATAAGACTTTGCAAACGTACCGCAAGGATTGGAGCTAGTCACAGTAAGCACACCGGAGCTGAAGTTTGAGTGTGTATTGATTACCGCGTTTTGGGGTGTTTGAGAAGTTATTGAAAAATTACCTGAAGTGACAGACCATATTACACTTGTTGCAGATGCAATTGTTGGGATTGAATAGACTACATTTGAAGTGTTCGCGCAAACGTACCCGGGCCCGGAAATTGAGAATGAATGTACCGGAGATCCATGCAAAGGTCTGCTGATCGAAGTGCTGTTGCCACGGCAGTTTCCGGCAAATACGCTGACTGTGCCGCTATTGAAACCTGATGTTGTACTCACAGTAATCTGGTTGGATCCCTGTCCAGAAGTGATGCTCAAGCCCGTACCGCTAACTGACCATGTGTAGAACGTAGCATTCGTAACAGGATCAACATAGAAGGAGTATGTTCCAGACGGACACGCAAAAGTGCTGCCGATTATCTGAGCTGGAGTGGATGGCGCAATTGATAAGACTGGCAGATTTAAACATGAAGGCTGGCTGCTGCCGCAACTGTTTAAAGCAGACACGCAGATAAATCCACCGTTAAAGTTTGAATTGAATGTTATATTGATGGAATTCGTGCTGCTGATTCCGCTGGCTCCTGCAGGCAAGGTCCAGTCGTATGATGTCGCGCCACTCACTGCGGGAACAGAAAACACGGCCGAAGTGCTTCGGCAAACGCCTGAAGGTCCGTCTATCATTCCAGGGTTTTGAGGAATAGTTCCAGTTCCCAGTATGGTTGCAGTTGCAGAAATTGAACAGCCATTGGCATCAGTGATATCAACTGAATGAATTCCGATAGGTAGGTTTGACGCATTTGAACCATTTTGTCCGTTGGACCACAGATAGGAATGTAAGCCTGTTCCTCCTCCGGAGCTTACAAGGGCAGTTCCGTTGGCGAGTCCGCACAGTGATGGAGTTGTGCTCACTGAAGCAGTCATTTTATTTGGCTGGGACAAGCTTACTGATGCAGTATTACTGCAGCCGGCAGCATCAGTAATTGTGAAAGAATAGAATCCGGCCATTTTAGTGAATACACCCGTGCCCTGATAGGGTGGAGTTCCGGAGTTTGCAAGCACTTCAATTTCTGTTGTTCCGAAATAACATTGAATTGCAACTGGCACATTCAAGCTGATTTGTGGAACAGTACGAACAGTGAGATATAAAATGTAAGTATGCTCACATCCGAACATATTGGGCTCACCAAAAGTGTAAGTACCGGATGAAAAATAAGTCAAGCCCGTTCGTGGCCAATAATAAGATCCGCAAACTGATATAGTTTCAGAAGAGAAGGAGCTGCTGTTTATTGTTAGATTGAGGTGGCTTGTATGAATACAGCCATCCTGATTCATGGACAGATGTGTGTATGTGCCACTTGAATTGTAAGTCAACCCGGTGACAGGCCAGGTGTATAAGTCGCAGGCAGTAACGGTTTGCGATGAAGTGGTGCTATGTCTCACTACAAGGTTTAATGTGCTCGTATGTGTGCAGCCTGCAGCATTGATTGATGAATGAGTGTATTGCCCGCTTATAGTATAAGTCTGATTATTGACAGGCCAGATATAGTTGTCACATACTGATTGGTTTTCCGTTGAGGAAGTGCCCTGATTTATTGTCAGGTCCAGAGTTGCGGTGTGGGTACAACCATTCTGATTTAAACTTTGATGAGTATATATTCCGGTAGAATTATATGTCACACCGTTTTCCGGCCAGATGTAACTTCCGCATTCGGTGACAGAAAGGTAAGATGATGTGCTTTCGGAAATGTCAAGAATGAGAGTGGAAGTGTGCGGACATCCGGAAGCATTTGTGCTAATATGAGTGTATACTCCTGTGCGCGTATAAGTTTGTCCGTCTGCGGGCCAAATGTAAGAGTCGCATGCTGAAACATTGTCCGTGCTATTCGTGCTTTGCCTGATAGTCAGATCCAGTCTCCTGGTGTGAAGGCATCCAGAGGCATTAGTGGAATAATGATAGTAAGTGCCAGATGAAGTATAGGTGTTGCCTGTAGCAGGCCAGGTGTATGAGTCACAGGTATTGATGGCAAGGAATTCTGATGAAGACTGATTGACTGTTAGATTCAGAATATTGGTATGCGGGCAGCCTGAAGCGTTTGTAGTCAAATGTGTATAGGTGCCGGAACTTGTGTAGGTAGCGCCATTGAGTGGCCATGTGTATGAATCACAGACACTCACATTTTGAGAGGAAGAGGAACTATATCTGATTGTAAGATAGAGAATAGTTGTATGCAGGCAACCTTGGGCATTGGTGCTGTAATGGAAATAGGTTCCGGAATTAGTATATGTAACCCCGTTTTGAGACCATGTGTAGGAATCGCAAGCGCTTACTGTAAGTGAAGAATTTGTGTTTTGGTTTACTGTCAGATTCAGTGTAGTCGTGTGAGGGCATCCGTTGGCATTAGTTCCGGTATGAGTGTAGATTCCGCTGGATGTATAATTGATTCCTGTGAGAGACCAGGTATAAGAACCGCAAGCTACGACAGTTTGACTGCTGCTGGTGCTCTGGTTTATAGTGATGACTGCGGATCCGCTCATTGAAGTGGTGCAGATAGAGCTTTCAGTGGCTATGACTGTATACGTTCCTGCGATTGACTGAAGTCCGAATGAAATTGGATTTCCTGTACCTGATAAAGGAGAGCCCACATTAACTGTTCCGTTTCTTCTCAGCTGGTACATTTTTCCTGACTGCGAACCGCTGAGTCCGATGTCAGAACCTGTAAAGGTAGATGTGCAAAATGTTCCGCCTCCGGTGACATTATATTGGACAGGAAATGGCGGGCAGGGTAACTTGGTAAATTCGCTTGCGCTGCTGTCAATGCAGGTGCCTGTAATTGATATTTTTCCGGTAGTGGCGGCAGAAGGAACCACAGCCTTGATCAAAGTGTTGCTGATGATTTGAAAGGATGCAGGTGTTCCGCTGAACCGTACCTGCGAAACAAAATTAAGATCCGTGCCGCTGATCTGTATTGTATCCCCTGTTCCGCCTGAAGCAGGGCTGAAAGATGTGATGCGGGTGCATGAATTTGAAGTGCTGAATTTCCGTGTTGCAGTACGGATAATAGTATCTCCGTTGCTGAGTGTTGCGTACCAGAGATAGCATTTTCCGGGTTGAAGTCCCAGCATAGACACTGAGGCTGTGCTGCCGGAACTGATATTGGGAAGGGTTGCGAATAAAGAGTATCCGGTAGTCGGATACATGTCGTAATTGTAAGTGAATGCGCTATTGGAATCAATTTCGACCTGGTTCAGCCAGGGAGAAAAAGTTTCCACTGAAATCGTATTGTTCAATGGAGAAAATTTCATTTTTCTCATCCATCCTTGTCCGCCGTTTCTTGACTGATAATTGGCAAGCAATGTGATAATTTTATTGCCGTCGAAATTGTCATCACGTCTTGATTCTGCATGCACGTGTGCTCCCAGCATGAGAAATACATTCGGAAGTTTTTTAACCGCGTTATAAATAAGCTGGCCTTGAACACCAAATGTTGCATCAGCATTGAGAAGGTAGTGGCTTGTGATGATCACTCTTTTTTCCGGATTTGCTTTGATCAAGTTCACCATCCAGTCGATAATTGCCTGAGGCATGTTTACATTGTATTCAATGTCGAATACCATGAAATCCATTCCTGAAGCGGAAAACAACATGTAATTGTTATTGTTGGTGTTGCCATAATATCCGCCGTAATATGTTCTTCCGGTAAAACGGTTTATTCCGAAGTAAGCATTAAAGAAATTAGTGCTGCCCAATGCGTCTCCGTTAGGAGTCTGATCGTGATTTCCAACATTGATGCCATAAGGAATGCCGTGCTGTAACTGGGTTGTAACAGGATCTTCAATTATTTTATATGCGGTGTCGGCCCTCTGCCATTCAATCGGATTGCCGTTATTATCACCGTTTTCAACGCAATCGCCCGAAGAGGCAACGAAGGCGATGTTTTCCGCAATTCTGTTTTGAACTATCCAGTTAGTCTGCGCCTTGAATTGTGCAAGTGTTCCACCTCTTGTTTCTGATGTATAGTATTGTGTATCTGTAAGACCTGCTATTGTGAAGTCCTGCGGATCAGGATTTGGACATTCCCGGACATAATACCTCACAGTAACTGGTTTTTGATCTGGATCGCTCACGCTTACACTCAGGGATTCCGCCAGAGATACATTTATACTGTTGTTGGAGGGGGAAACAGTCTGTGGTTGAGAAGGAGGAATAATGCCGTTGTAGGGAGAGCCTGCAGCCCATGACCAGTTTCTCTCGGTAATGTTTACATTGAAATTGTTACCCGAGTTATCGTTAATGCTACTTCCGCATCCTTCGTTCATGCCCCATCGGCCGACCAGTCCGGTTTGAGGACTGGTAATCGACTTGTTCATGTTTGCATGTATTTCCTGCTTTGATCTTGCATAATTCCAGATTCTCACCTCGTCAATCATTCCGTCAAAAAATCCTCCGGGCGCTCCGGATGAGTAAAGTGCTGATGCAATAGATGCCGGTTGAATACTGGCTGATTGTGGTAGGAAAGGTGTGTAAAGCTGATTATCAAGAGTGCCGTTTAGCCAAAGTCTCATCATGTCGCCATCGAAAGTAACAGCCACATGATACCATGTGTTGAGGGCAAGAGGCGTAGTTCCGGTGAGAGGATGATTTCGTCCTGGCTGATATTGTCCGGTACCTTCTTCATAGTCGGCTGCAAGAAAATTTGTTCCTTGTTCTATGCCAAGAAAGTAATTGATGTCTCTGTTGTTGGCGTTGGATTCTTCGCGCCCTTTGGCAATCAGAGGAACAGCATTGAATGCACCGGTAAAGGTTGAGATTCCGTTTCCTTTACGCATAATCCAGGCTTCCAGAGTGAAAGTGTTCAGGCTAAGTGAAGCAGGGTTGCCAAGATTCACATAGGAATTTGTCCCATCAAATTCAACAGAAGTATTACTGATTCCGTTCAGTGAAGAAAATGGACTGCCTTTTGACCATAGTGGTCCGTTGATGAGTGTCCCGTTCACTGTTGATGCTGAGCCGGAATTTGATGCCGTCAAGCCTAAGCCTTCATTCAAGGCCCAGCGACCAACAAGACCAGGTGTGGCGCCAAGTTCCAGATTCCTTGAAGCGTTGATTTCTGCTGCTGATCTGGCATAGTTCCAGATTCTCGCCTCATCTATTTTTCCTGCAAATGCTCCTGCAGGCACTCCGGCGGAATTCAAAGCTGCGCCCAAAGCTGCATGCTGAATGCTGGATGACTGAGGAAGTGCATTTACTACTACAGAGTTTTCAATATTTCCGTCAAGATAGAGTCTTAGAGTATTGCCATCATAAGTGACAGCTGCATGATACCACCTGAACATGCAGATAGGTGTGATGCCGTTGATGGGATGGTTTTTACCGGGAAATGGTTGCCCGTTACCCTGTTCAAAGTCAGCGCATATTGTACCTGTTGTTGAATTAATTCCGAGGAAATAATTCATGTCAGTATTATTTCCCTCGCCTTCGGGTCTGCCTTTTGTGATCAGCGGCACGGCAATCACACCGTCAGTATCAGTCGATAATGCAATTCCTGCCGCTTCGCGCTTGAACCAAAGTTCCAGGGTGAAATTTTGCAAATTCAAAGCGGGCGCCTGACCAAAACTTACATGATCATTTACTCCGTCGAAACTAATACCTGTCTGGCCATGTGCCGAACAAAAAAGCGTGATGAATGCAAATGATATAAGGGCAATTTTTCTGTTCATCCTATTATAAAATGCTTCATTTAATCTCTTGACTTAAAGAATGAAAATTTGTAATTTAAGTGGAGTGTCAATAGACTTAGCTAATATACTGATAATCGTCATATAGAAGTTCAAGTTTTGGCAGTATTCGCTCCGAGCATGGTAAAGAGTAATTTGTGCAATTTAAAGTCCTTTTTTTGATTTATTATAAAGAAAAATGTAGGTTTGACAATTCTCAAAACAAAGCCGGTCAGGCGAAGAAAATAGATAAGATGGGTGCAGGATCCATGATATTGCTGATACTTTGCGGAGTCGCATTTTCTGCAGGAGGAATAATACTATCGAGGATACTTTCAAGGAGCTCATATAATCCGCAAAAAGGACAGACCTATGAGTGTGGTGTTCCTACCATTGGTAAGTCTCTCGTTCAGCTGAATGTAGGATATTATCTCTTTGCACTGCTGTTCCTGATTTTTGATGTGGAACTGGTTTTCCTTTATCCTTGGGCGGTAGTAGTAAAGCAGGTTGGTTGGCCTGCACTTATTGAGGTGCTGGTTTTTCTGTTCATTCTCTTCCTTGGATTCCTATACGCTCATAAGAAAGGAGCATTGAAATGGATGTAAAAGATAAAAAGGATCCTAAAGATACGTTCCCCGGGCAAGTACATGAAGTGCCGGGTGGTGGAATTCTCACCGGAAAGCTGGATGATGTCCTGAACTGGGCAAGGTCAAATTCTTTGTGGCCACTTGTTTTTGGAACAAGTTGTTGTGCAATTGAAATGATGTCAACCGCTTCTGCAAAATACGACTGGTCGAGATTCGGATTCGAAGTTGCAAGAGCAACGCCCAGGCAGGCTGATGTGATTATCATTGCCGGTACAATTGTTAATAAAATGGGGCCGGTACTGAAAAGGTTGTATGATCAAATGCCAGATCCGAAATATGTTATTGCAATGGGGGCCTGCGCCACTTCCGGCGGCCCGTTCTTCTACAATACCTATTCTGTGGTTAAAGGTGCTGACCATGTGATTCCTGTGGATGTTTACGTTGCGGGTTGTCCGCCACGACCTGAAGCATTGCTTCATGCCTTGATTACACTTCAGGAAAAAATCAGGAAGGGTGAAGGTAAAAAGACAAAGGCTGACATCAGTAAGTAATTTGAAAATGGATCAGGAATCAATTAAGAACCGGCTTCAGGAAAAATATCCTTCATATCAGATTGATGAGGGAGGACAATGGATTGTTTTGAATGTTCCTGTGTCGGACTGGAAACAAGTGGCAGCTGAATTGAGAAATGAAGCAGAGTTTGAATTAGACTTTTTGTTTTGTCTTACTGCGGTAGACTGGAAAACACATTTCAGCGTTGTGTTTCATTTGCGTTCGATACTTCACAATCATGAGCTGGTAGTAAAAGTGAAGATCGATGATCGTCAAAATCCGGTATTGGAAACTGTATCAGACATATGGAGAACTGCAGAATTTCATGAGCGTGAGGCATATGATTTATTCGGCATTCGTTTTAACTATCATCCTGATTTGCGCAGGTTGTTCTTAACAGAAGACTGGAAAGGCTGGCCATTGAGGAAGGATTACGAAGATCCGGTTAACATGATTAAACTATAAAAACTATTTTCAGATAAAATGCTGGAGGAAATAGGTACAAGCGCAGAAGGCGATCTGATAATCAATGTCGGGCCGCAGCATCCGTCAACACACGGAGTGCTTCACCTTGTAATTACCCTCCAGGGTGAGACTATCAAAAAGGTTGAACCACATCTTGGATACATTCACCGCTCTATTGAAAAAATGTGCGAGAGTTTAAGTTACAGGCAATTCATTTACGTGACCTCACGAATGGATTACCTTTCTTCTCATATCAATAATCTTGGTTGCGCTCTTGCAGTTGAGAAGGGTCTTCAGGTTGAAGTTCCCCGAAGAGCCATGGTGATAAGAGTTTTGATGAGTGAACTCACGAGGTTAGCTTCTCATCAGTTGTGGTGGGGTGCAATGGCAATGGACATTGGTGCACTTACTCCATTCTTCCATGCATTCAGGGAGCGTGAAATGATCAATGATATCATGGAAGAAACCTGCGGAGCACGCTTGACAATGAATTACATGGTTCCCGGAGGAGTGATGTTTGATCTTCATCCGGATTTCCAGAAAAAGGTGAAGGAGTTCATCGCTCACTTCAAAGGTAAGATTGACGAATACGATGAACTGCTAACAGGCAATGTCATTTTCAGGGAAAGAACGGTGGGTGTAGGGAAGATAAGCCGTGAAGATGCCATTTCATATGGTTGCAGCGGACCAGTCGCCAGAGCAGCAGGAGTTTCCTGTGATATCAGGAAGCATGCTCCTTATGATATGTATTCTGAACTTAAGTTTGATGAAATACTTCATACAGACGGTGACTGCTATGCACGTTATCTTGTAAGGATGCAGGAAATGAGGCAGTCTCTGAATATTATTGAGCAATTGATTGACAATATTCCTGAAGGAGATTTTCAGGCAAAGACCAAAGCTGTACTGAAATTACCGAAGGGAGAATATTATTCCATGGTGGAAACTGCCAGGGGCGAATTTGGGGTGTATATCATCAGTGAAGGTGCCATGACACCTTACAGAATTAAATTCCGATCACCAGGATTTTCAAATCTATCGGCCCTCGACCACATGGCAAAGGGATCGAAAATAGGAGACCTGGTGGCTATCATGGGGACACTTGATCTGGTAATACCTGACATTGACCGTTAAAGCAGACAGGCAAATATGTTCAGTCTTGAAAAAATAAGTATAGGAGTACAAACTGCACTCAACAACAGCCTCCCGGCCTTCTGGGCTCTTATGGCACAATTTGCAATTGTTGGTGTACTTGTCATCAGCTTGTTCGCTGTTCTGGGGCTAGTGTTAGTTTTCATGGAAAGAAAAGTTTCTGCGTATATGCAGATAAGACTAGGGCCAAACAGGGTAGGATATAAGGGTACTGCCCAAACATTAGCCGATACTTTAAAACTTCTTGTCAAGGAAGGACTTATTCCAGACGGAGCAGATAAATTTCTCTTCCGGCTTGCGCCTTATGTGGTGATGATTTCGGCTATGCTTCTTATGGCGCCAATTCCGTTCAGCAGGAATTTTCAGATTTGGGATATCAATATCGGTGTGCTTTATATTTCGGCTATTTCTTCAATGGCAGTAATCGGCATACTCATGGCAGGATGGTCCAGCAACAATAAATATTCACTGCTTGGCGCAATGCGCAGCGGAGCTCAGATTGTAAGTTATGAATTGTCAGCCGGCTTGTCTGTGCTGAGTATTGTAATTCTAAGTGGCAGCCTGCAATTGTCGGAGATTATTCAAAGCCAGGAAAACGGTTGGTGGCTATTCAAAGGCCATATTCCTGCAGTAATCGCATTTGTGATTTTTATAATCGCTGTAACGGCCGAAACTAACAGGGCACCTTTTGATCTCGCAGAAGCGGAGTCCGAACTCACTGCAGGTTTTCATACTGAATATTCCGGAATGAGATTCGCGTTATTCTTCCTAGCTGAATACGCTAATATATTTATTGTCTGTGCCATTGGTGCCACTCTGTTCTTAGGCGGTTGGATGCCATTTCATGTAGGCAGCTGGAGCGCTTTCAACCAAATAATGGATTATATACCAGGTTCAATCTGGTTCTTTGGAAAGACATTCCTCCTCATATTCGTGATCATGTGGTTCAGGTGGACATTCCCCAGACTGAGAATTGACCAGTTGTTAAATCTAGAATGGAAATATCTTCTTCCGATTGGACTAATAAATTTGTTGCTGATAACTGTGATGGCAATTCTCGGCTGGCATTTTTAATCAACGCTCTTAACTTGATTAAATGATGTTGGCAAGAAATTAATTAACTGAATGGGATTTTTAAAAAACTATATCAAAACGGTTTACGAAGCGGTTTCCTCCCTGCTGAAGGGAATGAAACGCACCGGATATTATTTTACCCATCATAAGGAAATCATCACGCAGTCTTATCCTGATAACAAAGATACAATGATTCTTCCCGAAAGATTCAGAGGGGAAGTAGTGATGCCACATACTGACAGCAATGAACACCGGTGCACAGGATGTACTGCCTGTGAACTCGCCTGTCCAAATGGCACCATTAAAATTATAACCAAGTTTGAGATGACACCGGAAGGCAAAAAGAAGAAGGCCCTTGATACCTTCGTTTATCATCTAGAACTGTGTACTATGTGTAATCTTTGTATTGAAGCTTGTCCGACCAATGCTATCAAAATGGCTCAAAACTTTGAGCACTCAGTATACGACCGCAGTCAACTTACAAAGACACTGAATAAGGAAGGGTCAAAACTTATGGAGGGCGTGGAGTGATGAACATGGAGAGTATTGTATTTTACATGCTAGCGTTCCTGGTCCTCAGCGGAGGGATTATGGCTGTGACCGCCCGCAAAATATTCAGGTCAGCAATCTATTTGCTCTTTTCTTTGGTCGGCATTGCCGGGCTTTATTTTCTGCTTGCGTATGAATTTCTTGCTGCTGTGCAGGTGGTAGTGTATGTAGGCGGAATTGTGGTGCTTATCATATTTTCAATATTCCTCACCCAGGCGGCAGACAGCGACCTTCCTAAAGCCTTAAGAGGCAGAAAAGTGTTTTCATTTCTTGCCACTGCAGCCGGATTTGCACTTGTGCTAACTCAAATACTTCGGCATAATTTTATACCAAGCGGCTCAGAGCCGGTCAGTACTAATGTGACCGAGATTGGTTTGAGAATGTTAAGCACAGGTGAAGGCGGATATGCACTTCCTTTTGAAGTTGTAAGTGTACTACTGCTTGCGGCCATGATTGGTTGCATTGTAATCGCGATTAAAAAACCAGGGAACTCATGATGGAAATAGGATTGAATCATTTCTTAGTACTGAGTACTGCCTTGTTTTTTATAGGGGTGTACGGATTTCTTACGCGTCGGAATCTGATCACACTCCTGATGAGCGTGGAACTGATTCTGAACAGTGTCAATATAAACTTCGTTGCATTCAACAAGTATTTATATCCTGAGAACCTGGACGGTTTGTTTTTTTCCGTCTTCATTATAGCTATTGCAGCTGCAGAAGCTGCTGTCGCAATAGCGATTATCATCAATCTCTACAGAAATTTCAATACCATCGATGTGGAGGAAACTGACACAATGAAATACTGAGAGTATGAATGTTTTGTATCTGCTTTTGATTCCATTGCTTCCTTTTGCAGGATTCCTGCTTACAGGTCTTTTTGGGAAAGCCTTCCGCGGAAGCAGCGCAGGACTGCTCAATACAACTCTTCTGCTGATTTCTTTTCTGCTAAGTGTAAAAGTGGTTTCTGATTACTTTTTCATACACGGTCTGTTGGAAGACAGGTATGTTCCCATTATTGCCTTTCAATTGGAATGGCTCAGGTTTAGCGAGGACCTGGTGATTAATATGGGTGTTCTTATGGATCCTCTCACAGCTGTAATGCTGCTGGTGGTCACATTCATTTCTCTCATGGTCCACATGTATTCAATAGCCTACATGAAGGGAGAAGAAAGGTTTGCAACTTACTTCAGTTTTCTTTCTCTGTTTACTTTTTCCATGCTCGGGCTGGTTATGTCCTCCAATATTTTTCAGACTTATATCTTCTGGGAACTGGTCGGAGTTTCTTCCTTTCTTCTAATAGGTTATTATTTTCAAAAGCCGAGTGCTGTGGCGGCCTCAAAGAAAGCTTTCATTGTGACCAGGTTTGCAGATCTGGGTTTTTTAATCGGGATACTTGTACTTTCTTATTACGGTAACTCATTTGATTTTTTAGCACTGAGCGCAAATCTGACCTCATATGATTCATCGTTCCATCAGGCAGCCATCGGAGCCGGTTTTCTGGGTATCAGTGCACTCTCCTGGGGTCTGATCCTGGTATTCATGGGCGGCGCCGGAAAATCTGCAATGTTTCCTCTGCATATTTGGCTTCCCGACGCAATGGAAGGCCCAACGCCTGTATCAGCACTCATACATGCAGCCACAATGGTGGTTGCGGGAGTATTCCTTGTTGCCAGAATGTTCGCGCTATTTGCACTTGGAGGAACTAATGTTCTCGAGCTGGTGGCCTGGACAGGTATTATTTCCGCCATGATGGCCGCTTTGATCGCATGTACACAGCAGGATATAAAACGTGTGCTGGCATACTCTACGATGTCTCAGATAGGATTTATGATGTTTGCGATTGGAGTTTCCGGTTATGGATCTGAAAGCGGACTTGGGTATACCGCAGGGATGTTTCATTTGTTTACGCATGCTATGTTTAAAGCTCTCCTCTTTTTGGGAGCCGGCGCAGTGATTCACTTTGTGCATTCCAATTACATGGATGATATGGGCGGATTAAGAAAGATGATGCCTGTGACACATATTACTTTCCTGCTGGCATGTCTTGCCATTGCTGGTATTCCACCGTTTGCAGGTTTTTTCAGTAAAGAAGAAATTCTACTGGCATCATACAACGCGAACAGGATTATTTTCTGGCTGGCGTTGTTTACGAGCGGACTAACTGCCTTCTATATGTTCAGGCTTTATTTTTCAATATTCTGGAAAAAAGAGAAAGCTTATCAAAATCATCAAGGAGAAGGCGGAGGTTTATTGCTTACACCACTGGTGATTCTCGGAATATTGACGGTGGTAAGCGGATTCATTCCTTTTGGAAATTTTGTAAGCAGCGACGGAGTACCAGTAAGTCCGCATCTTGACTTGAAATTTTCCATTTTGCCTGTAGGTTTGTCTCTGGCAGGGATAATTATTGCCTCACGATTGTATATGAAAGAAAGTGTACTTCCGGAAAAATTGTCTGCCCGATTGGGTAGAATATACAAACTGCTTAGAGGCAAGTTTTATATTGATGAAATATACCTTTTCATCGCTAAAAAAATAATATTCCGTTTCATTTCAAGGCCTGCAGCCTGGGTAGACAGGAATATAGTTGACGGTCTGATTAACACAAGTGCAGCTGCCACTCAACTGTTCTCAATTTCAACAAGCGGTATGCAGTCCGGAAAACTTCAGCACTACGCTGGATATTTTCTCAGCGGTGTATTGCTGCTTATCGTATTATTCATATTTCTCTTAAGCAACTGATAACTGATGAACCTGACTTTGCTTATTCTGCTTCCTGCTTTAACTGCACTTGCAATCATTGTTGCAAATGCAAAGTTGTCAAAGGTTATTGCGCTGTCAGGGGCGACTATTCAACTGATTCTTTCTGCGTTGCTTTTGATATTGTACATGAAGGCTGCTCCGGCCGGTGAAAACGGGTTTGTATTCGAGAGCAATAAATCATGGTTTCCCTCGCTAAATATCAATTACCATTTGGGTGTCGACGGAATCTCACTGTCAATGATTCTTCTTACAGCCATTGTTGTATTAGCGGGAGTTTTGGTCAGTTGGAAAGTTGAATACAGAGTAAAAGAGTTTTTCTTCCTTCTTATCCTTTTGAGTGCAGGAGCATACGGCTTCTTTATTTCATTGGATCTCTTCCTGATGTTTTTCTTTCTTGAACTTGCTGTAATTCCAAAATATTTGTTGATAGGAATTTGGGGCAGCGGAAAGAAAATTTACAGCGCGAATAAACTGGCTTTGATGCTGATGGGCGGATCAGCATTGATTTTAGTCGGCTTGCTGGGCATGAACTATTCATCCGGTACAAACCCCGCCGGATTCAGTCTTTTAAATCATGCCACAAATGGAATAGCACTGAATTACCAGATGTACTTTTTTCCTCTGTTGTTTGTTGGCTTCGGAGTATTCACCGCAATATTCCCATTTCACACCTGGGTTCCTGACGGTCACAGTTCAGCACCCACAGCGGCTTCCATGTTTTTAGCAGGGATTTCGATGAAGCTTGGAGGTTACGGTTGTCTCCGGGTTGCGGCATATCTGATGCCTGAGGCAGCACAGCATTACAGCTGGATAATTGTCAGTTTATCCGTGATCGCTATACTTTACGGTGCATTGGCGACCATGATGCAGACAGATCTCAAGTACATGAATGCATATTCATCAGTAAGTCATTGCGGATTTGTCCTTCTCGGCATCGGCATGCTCACCAAATCAGCTGTTGCTGGAGCTGTCGTGCAAATGGTTTCACACGGATTGATGACAGCACTTTTCTTTGCTGTGATCGGAATATTGTATGACAGAACGCATACCAGGGAAGTGAAAGAACTGGGAGGATTGCTTCGTGTTATGCCATTTGCCGGGACTGTTTTCATTATAGCAGGATTGTGCTCACTGGGATTACCAGGATTCAGCGGATTTGTGGCAGAGATGATGGTGTTTGTTGGGTCATGGGAGAGGGCAGAACTGGCTTACAGATTTGCGACAGTACTTGCATGCGCTTCGATAGTTGTGACAGCTGTATATATTCTGAGAGCAACAGGCAGAGCTGTAATGGGACCATTATTGAAACCGGAGTACATGGGAATCAAAGATGCAGCCTGGAATGAAAAAGCCGCCGCCATAGTGCTTATTGCAGGAATTTTAATTATCGGAATCATGCCATTCCACATTATTGATCTTGTATCTCCGGGCACAGAAGAATTCATGAAACAAATTAAAAAAGTCGCACTGAACAATTAATCTGTATGACTGACATATTACTTTTAATGAAGCATGAGCTGACACTGGTTGTCATTATAGTGTTGCTGCTTATTCTGAAGATAAGAGAGAAGGAAGAAGGCGCAGAAAACTATATGCCCTTTGTCAATATCATGCTGGCTGGAAATTTCCTATTAGGTCTGGTTTTAAACAGGGGCGGAGAATTGTTTGACGGCATGTTTGTCAGCGACAATATCATGGTTTTGCAAAAGAACATCCTCAATTTCGGAGTGCTCATGATCAGTATGCAGTCATCTGCATGGCTCGGACGCCACAGGCATGCGCCGGAATTTTTTGTTTTACTACTCAGTACTCTTCTTGGAATGTTCCTGCTACTTTCGAGCAGAAATTTCCTGATGTTTTATCTTGCCCTCGAGTTAAGTACTATACCTCTTGCCGCTATGTGCAATTATGATCTCGCAAAGAGAAGATCCAGCGAAGCAGCAATGAAACTCATCTTGTCGTCTGCGTTGTCTTCAGGAATATTGCTTTTCGGCATTTCATTGTTTTATGGTGCGACAGGTACATTCGATTTTCGGGAAATTTCTTCTTTGGCTGACTCCAGCGCTCTTCAAATTATGGCTTTTATCATGGTGTTTACAGGATTTGCATTCAAGTTATCTGTAGTTCCGTTTCACCTTTGGACAGCAGATGTGTATGAAGGGTCTCCTGTTGCTGTCACTTCATTTCTTTCGGTGATTTCAAAAGGGGTGATGGTATTTGCTCTTTGCAATGTACTTTATACGGTGTTTAACCAGATGTCGTCTATATGGTACGATTTGATTGTAATCACATCAGTTCTGACCATGGCTATTGGTAACTTGTTTGCAATCAGACAGGAAAACATCAAACGTTTCCTCGCATTTTCTTCCATTGCTCAGGTTTCATACATCTTAATTGGGATATCGGGGATGTCAGCACACGGAATGACATCTTCTATCTATTTTATTTTGATTTATATTTTCTCCAATCTGGGGGCTTTTGGAGTTGTAGCCATAGTTTCACATGCAAGTGGCAAGGAAAGCATCAACGATTATCGTGGTTTTGCGCATAAGAATCCCGCACTAGCATGGATTCTGACCATATCACTTTTTTCTTTAGCGGGAATTCCACCAACTGCCGGATTTTTTGGAAAACTGTTTCTGCTGAATTCAGGAGCAGGTCAGGAGAATTGGTACTTGATAATCTTTGCATCAATGAACATGATTGTTTCACTCTATTATTACTTGAGAGTGGTGAAGTCAATGTTTATGGATGAAACTGAAGAAGAAATTAATGTAGAGAGTACCTGGCTTGCCAGGCTCTCACTTTATATTTGCGTGGGTGGGATATTAATAACCGGATTTACAACAGGGATCTATGAGCACATTCTCTCACTCGCACAGAGTTTGAAATAATCAATGCATATGGCAATCAATCAGAATCACCCTTTTGAAGAAATAGACGGAGTAAGATGCGCTGTGGTTGAGAAAAACCTGAGCCCAGAAAGACTGAATTTTCTTAAGGAATTGCTGGAGTATAACGGGTATTCAGTGGTGATAAAAGACAGTCCGCCACCTAAAACCCAGGCTAAGGAAGGTGAGGAGCCCGCTGCACCTGCGCCTGAAACATTTACTCTGGCAGTTACTGATGTCAGGTTTAATGTTACCAATGCAATTTTTGGAAGACTTTTGCGCACAAAGAAGAATGAGATAGTAACCCGTGCTTACTGGTTTCAGGAGGAAAGTGTCTCTAACGACACAATTCCCTATTATCAGAAAAAATGAAGTTACTCCCGTGGTTTTTCCGGATAATTGTGAAAGACCGGCATGTCAGTTTTGCCTTTCTTTTCCCTTACACATGCGTTCACATCAGGCAAACTGAAATAAAAGGTGGCGCCTTCTCCCGGTTTTCCTTCAGCCCATACTGAACCATTGTGTTTTTCAATGATTCTTTTCACAATGCTGAGTCCTACACCGCTTCCTTCATAATCTTGATAATTATGCAAGCGGTTAAAAGTTGTGAACAGTTTGTTATAATATTTCATATTGAATCCGGTGCCGTTATCACGTACATAATAAACAATTTTATCTCCGTCAATGTAGCTTCCAGATTCAATTACCGGATTGTTCACTTTTGAGCTGTACTTGAATGCGTTTGAAATATAATTTTTCCAGACCTGTCTGATCAGCTTTTCATCGCAAAAGGCATGAGGAATTTCTTTGATTCTGATTTCAACAGTTCTTGAGGGATCAGTTATTGTAAATTCAAGTATCGTGTCGTTAAGTATTTGTTTCATGTCCACCTTTTCTTTGGACAAAGTGGCTTTGCCTGAACGGGAAAATTCAAGCAGATCGTCAATGAGCACCTGTATTCGGTCGATGTTTGACCTGATTTTGTAAAATAGCTCCAGGGCATCTTTCGGAATTTCTTTGCTGTAATCCTCATTAATCATGTCAATTAAGGAGTTGATTCCGCGCAATGGAGATTTCAGGTCATGTGTAACAGTATGGTTAAATGCTTCCAGTTCCTGGTTAGTGAATTCCAGCTCCTTGAGCTTTTCAGATAATTTGTTGTTCAGTTCAATGATTGAATTTTCCTGAATTTTTCTTTGACTGATATCCCTCACTACGCAATGAAAACCGCTCACATAATCATCCTGCTGAATGAGAATCACTGTTTGTTCAACCCATCTTTTTTCTCCTGACTTATCTATAATCTGCAATTCGCTGATTGTTTCCGGAGTTCTGGAACGGAACTGGTTCAGATAGAATTTACTTACTTCATCCATCATATCCGGAACAATCAGACACGTAAAGTGTTTTCCAACAAGTTCTTCAGGAGTGTAACCATAAGCTTTGTAAATCCTTTGATTGAAATATGTGAAATTACCTTTGTAGTCGGCTGAATACACTACATCACCAGCTTCTTCAATCAAGTTCTTGTATTTGTTATTGAGTTTTTCCCTGATGATGTTGTTTATCTCTATGTTTTTTCTTCCTAATCGATGTCCGAAAAGTGCCATAACTATTGGAGCCAGAAATATTATCCAGAGTGCTGGATAATGATTCAGAATTGTATCAGTCTGTTCAATAAAACTGAATCCTCTGCCTACAGTATTATAATGGATTGAAAATGCTACAATAGGAAAGATCAAGCCAATTAAAAAACCTGCTGACCCATAGATTTTATCCTGGCCCAGGTGTTTTAGCGCAGACCTGATTTTTACATTGATGAGATGCATAAAATGCAAAATTCGCTGATTCAAGACTGGATGAATCCAATCTTGTTCACAAAGTTGAAACGATTCCGGTAATGATGGGTTTTTATAAATTTTCAGAATTCTTACAGAAAAAGAAGCCTGAAAGATTAAAAGCCTGATGTGGAAAAAGGATTAATTTGAAAAAATCAGGCCGGAATTCCAAATATGCCGGGTCGCAGCGGCATTTTTTAATACTTGAAATTTCAATCCGGCCTGAAATTCTAAATAATCAGCTCATCAGATATATGTTATTTTCCGTTTTCTTACGGTTTTTGCATAGAGTTAATTTGCAATGCAACCATTATTTCCTTTGTGATAGGTTTTAAAAATGAACTGAATATTGAAGGATTGGATTTGATTTTTACCAGATCAATTTCACTGAAGTCGTTTGAGACAAGAACAATTTTAACGTGAAACAAACCCGGATTGATCTTTTTGTATTCCTCAATAAAATCAAAGCCGTTAATTGCAGGCATATTCTTATCAACAATTATTAATTCTGGCATATTTCCCCTGATATGTGTATTGTATAAATACAGTAAAGCTTGTTCAGGATGGTCAAACGTCTTGATTTCTTCCACAGCACAGATTGTTTTCACAGCTTTCCTGCTGATTAACCTATCTAATTCACAATCATCTACAATTAATACCTTGCAGGGATCACTTTGACAACTCATTTTACTTAATAATAATCTGTTTACGGATGCAGGAATTGCAAGCCGGCTCCAACATCATTGATAGCAATTTATTTTTATACAAGTATATTTTACTTTTTATTTTGCAATGAACGAATCGCAGCTTCTACAGATCCGAACTCAGTTGATTTGTCGAAAAAATAATTTGCTCCCAACTTGGTGCATGCAATTCTGTATTGTTCTTCAGGATAGTTCGTCAGTACGATCACACTTGTTTGCTGATCATTCTTCCGGATATTCTTTAAGACCTCAATTCCGTTCATGATTGGAATTTTTATATCCAGAAGAATGAGATCTGGTTTGAGGAAATTGTACAAGGTAAGAGCTTCCTCTCCATTCTTTGCATGCGCAATGGAGTTAACAAATTCCATTGAGTTAAGAAATGAATGAATTCGCCTGACAATGATGGCGCTGTCGTCGATAACCAGAATTTTCATTTTTCCGCAGTATAGATTGCTGATGCAGTCTGCAATCAGTCAAAGATACATGCATAAATCAATCAGGCTTGTAGGATATCATCGGTAGATTAGAATAAAAGCTTAACTATAGTTGTAGTATTATATACTACAAAGGAGGTCGGAAAATTAATCTAAGGTATCAGATTATTTGAAAGTGCATACTGGGTAAGTTCCGCATTAGAACTCATTTTAAGTTTGCCCAATATCCTGGATTTATAAGTTGAAACGGTGTTAATGCTGATAGACAATTCATCAGCGATATCAGACAGTGATTTACCGGACGCAATCATTTTCAGTACGAGAAATTCCCTGTCTGAAAGGGCATCATGCGGATATTCCGTGGTGCCTGAACTTACTGCTTCCAGAAGATATTGAGCCATTTCATGGCTGATGTATTTTTTTCCTTTAAGAATAGTTCGCACTGCTTTAATCAATTCTGCCGGTGCAGAATCTTTTGTGATGTATCCTGATGCACCCGACTTCAAGACTCTCATAGCATATTGATTCTCGGGATAAATGCTAAGCACAAGAATAGGGCTGAGTGATGACTGCGCTTTTAGGTCTTTGATTGCATCAATCCCGTTTTTACCCGGCATTGATATGTCGGTGATAATGATGTCCCAGTTGCGTTCATGAATGTTTCTGAGTAATTCAAAGCCGTCAGATACTTCTGAGCAATATGCATCCGGAAATTCTTCTTTAAGGATTTGCACCAATCCTCTTCTCACAATTGAATGATCGTCTGCGATCAGGATATTCATAATTGTTTCGGATTGATATTTATTCGAATAGACTGAAACTTATTTGAGTTTGGAAGAAATAAAAGCTTCAATTTTTCAATCAGGATTTTATCCGTCCGTGGACGTAAAATTAAAATTTTTCAGTCTTTTTAAGAGTCTTGTATGATAAAAATCATGCTCAATCTTGAGTGTGATCATTATGCGTCCTTCACGACAGGCTTATTTTTGATCAAAATAAACCACGACATGTATAAAATGACGAAAATTCTGCAATTAATATGGAAACGCTTGTTTTTTGCAGTTGCTCTGTTTTCACTTCTTATGGTATACGCTTGTAGTTCAGGTGATCGCACTGAGTCGGATAATTCCGGCAGTGGCAATCTGATGAAAGAAGCGGAAGAAATGGTAGATGACGGTAAAGGTGTCGGTCCGGTGAAAAACCTTGAGCTATCAGCTGAGCTCGATCAAAAACTTGTAGCTGAAGGTGAAAGCATTTTTGAAAGTAAATGTACAGCCTGTCATAAGTTCTCAGATGAAAGATATGTAGGCCCCGGATTAAAAGGGGTCACAGTAAAAAGGAAGCCGGAGTGGATAATGAATATGATTCTGAATCCACAGGAAATGACTCAAAAAGATCCAACCGCAAAGGAGCTGCTTGCACAATACATGACAGTGATGACAAACCAAAACATCACAGAACCTGAAGCAAGAAGCCTTCTTGAATATCTGAGGAAGATGGATAAAAGCAATTAAATAAAGTAAGATCAAGGTTCAATCAGAAAAGTATATTTTCAAATACAGTCAAAAAACAATATCATGAAAAATTTAAAAAGTATAATACTATTCAGCACCCTGCTTATCGGAGTTGCAGCAATGATTTCATGCGGCGGCGGAGGAAAGAAGGCTCATATCGGTGCAAGTGATGCGGCTTCCAAAGTGTATGTTGCTCCGGGCCAGTGGGATGAATTCTATTCATTCCTTTCTGGTGGATTCAGCGGACAAGTAAGCGTATACGGATTACCTTCAGGCCGACTTTTAAAGGTAATTCCGGTTTTTGCCGTGAATGCCGAAAATGGCTGGGGATTTTCTGAAGAGAGTAAGCCAATGCTCCAAAGCACCCATGGGTTTGTTCCGTGGGATGATTCACATCACCCTGAACTTTCAATGACTAACGGAAAAACTGACGGGCGCTGGCTTTTCATCAATTCCAACAACACTCCCAGGATTGCAAGAATAAACCTGAAAACATTCAAAACAGAAGAGATTCTGGAAATTCCAAACAGCGGTGGAAATCACAGTTCTCCTTTTGCCACTGAGAACACAGAATATGTTGTGGCAGGAACAAGGTTCAGTGTGCCAATTCTTGGTAATCAGGATGTGCCAATTAACAGCTATAAGGAAAACTTCAAGGGCACAATCACTTTTGTAAAAGTAGGTGACGACATCGGCGGAATGGATGTTGCATTTCAGATTCTTACGCCAGGTTTTGACTGGGATCTGGCCCGAGCAGGAAGAAATGCTTCAACAGGATGGTTCTTTTTCTCATGTTACAACAGCGAACAGGCTCACACACTTCTTGAAGCAAACGCTTCACAGAATGACAAGGATTTCATAGCAGCGATAAACTGGAGGCTGGCTGAAAAATATGTTGCAGAAGGAAAAGCAAAGCAGGTTCCTTCACAATATTATCACAATGTTTGGAGTCATGAAACTCATTCAGCCACTTCAACAATTAAAAGAAACACTCTGATGCTTGATCCGAAAGATTGTCCAGGGCTGATGTACCTGATGCCTTGTCCTAAGTCTCCTCACGGATCAGACGTTGATCCTTCAGGTGAATACATTGTCGGAGGAGGAAAGCTTGCTACAGTAATTCCTGTATTTTCATTCAGCAAGATGCAGAAAGCCATTGAAGCCAAAGACTTTATAGGAGAAGTAGACGGCATTCCTATCCTGAAGTATGAATCAGTTCTTGCAGGTGAAGTGCAAAAACCTGGACTTGGCCCATTGCACACTGAGTTCGACGGTAAGGGTTTTGCTTACACATCAATGTTTGTGTCTTCTGAAGTTGTAAAATGGAAGCTTGGCACCTGGGAAGTGGTCGACCGCATGCCAACATATTATTCAATCGGTCACCTTTCAATCCCAGGCGGCGGATCTGTTGAGCCAGACGGAAAGTATCTGCTGGCAATGAACAAAATTACTAAAGACAGATATCTGCCTACTGGTCCAGAACTTGCACAAAGCGCACAGCTGATAGATATCAGTGGTGAGAAAATGAAGATGCTTAGCGATTTCCCGACAGTCGGAGAGCCTCACTATGCACAGGGAATCAAAGCTGATATGATTTCTAAAGATCAGGTTAGGGTATTCAGGATTGAGGATAACAAGCATCCTTATGTTACCAAAACCGAAAAAGAGAGCAGAGTTGAGCGTAAAGGCAAAACCGTTCATGTGTACATGACCAGCATTCGTTCTCACTTTGCGCCTGACAACATTGAAGGAATTCAGCAAGGTGATACGGTTTACTTCCATGTTACGAATCTTGAGCAAGACTGGGATACACCTCACGGTTTCGCGATCAAAGGTTCCACTAATGCAGAATTGCTGATCATGCCTGGTGAAACATCCACATTGAAATTCTTTGCTAAAGATGTGGGAATATATCCGTTCTACTGCACGGACTTTTGTTCTGCACTGCATCAGGAAATGCAAGGATACCTTAGAGTCTCGCCCGCCGGCTCTAGTGTACCAATCAGTTATTCGACGGGCAAATAAGGAGAGAGCAGAAGGGGGATTTTTAATCCCCCTTCTGTATTTGGCTGATTCCATCTTTATGACCGCTGTCAGATTAAATTCTGATACCGGTCATTTTCTTTCCTACGTAATATCACTAATCTTGTAAGCGACATAATTTTAATCCAGATGAAAAAAAGTTCAGCACTGATAATAGCCGCAGTATCTCTGGCCATGATAGCAAGTTTGTTCCTGCCGTTATGGACAATAGACTTACAGGCTCCTCAATACCCGGAAGGATTGAGAATGCACATTTGGCTGACTAAACTTTCAGGTGATGTGAGTACGATCAGTGGCCTTAATCATTACATCGGGATGAAACCAATCAGTGCTGAAATGTTCCCTGAATTCGGTTACATGCACTACATTGTAATGATTCTGATAGGCACAGGTATAATCACATCATTGATCAGTAAAAGATGGGTATTCGGAGTTTGGTTTACTGTGTTCTTTCTGACAGCATTAATAGGGATGTATGATTTCTGGCTGTGGGAGTATGATTACGGACATAATCTTGATCCCAAAGCACCTATAAAGATTCCGGGAATGTCATATCAGCCTCCTTTGATCGGCTGCAAGGAACTGCTTAACTTCTATGCATGTTCCTTTCCTGCCAGCGGTGGCTGGGTGATAATTTCTTCAGGAACGATTTCATTTTTAGTCTTCGTCAGGGAGTTTTTTCTAAACAAAAAATAATTATATACAATGAAACCAATAGTCATCACAATTTTATTTTCTTTCTTACTTATCTCATGTAAAAAAGAGATAGACACAATAAAGTATGGACAGGATTTATGCGTGGAATGTAAAATGACCATCATGGATAACAAATACGGAGCCGCCTTGATGTCGAATAAAGGTAAGACTTATAAATTTGATTCTGCTGAATGCATGGCGCATTACATTAATGAGGGAAAGATCCCGGAAGCTGAAGTTTTTGTCATGAAGGTGAGTGACCATGCCAGTCCGGGAACAATGATTGACGCAGCTTCGGCTCATTTCCTTCACAGCCAGTTTCTGCCAAGTCCGATGGGAGCTTATCTGACCGCCTTAAGCTCCGAAGAATCATTGAAATCTTATATTTCAAGATTCAACGGTGAAGCCTGGACATGGCAGGATGCAAGAAATAATCTGAAATAAATGCTGAATCCCGCTTACATAATTATTCTGTTCGCTCTGCTGATTTCTTTTTCATCGAATGCAGTTAAGATTCATGTTGGCGGCTCTGATGGCTTGGCAAGCATCAGAGAAGCGGTTATGAAAGCGAAGGCAGGAGATACTGTATTGGTAAGGGCAGGAGTATACATGGAAGGAAGTATCGTCCTCAATAAGGGTATTGTATTATTAGCCGAGAAAGGAGTGGAGATTGACGCTCAGGGAAAAGAGCCTTTGATAGTTATTCGAGCTGATAAGTCTGTCGTTAAAGGATTCACACTTAAAAATTCAGGCTACAGTGACATCGCCGAAATTGCAGGCATTCGTCTGGAAAATGTAAAAGCCTGCAGAGTAGAGGATAATTACCTCTACAATAATTTCTTCGGAATTTATCTTTCCAATTCAAGCTATTGTATTTTGCGAAATAATGTAATTCATGGATTCGCAAGAACTGAAACTTCTTCCGGTAACGGAATTCACCTATGGAAAAGCGATCATAACACTGTATTGGGAAATAAAATCAAAGGACATCGTGACGGTATTTATTTTGAATTTGTGAAGAACAGTTCAATAATCAACAATATCAGCGAAGACAATCTGCGATATGGCTTGCATTTTATGTTCTCCGACAATGATGTTTATCGTTACAATATATTCCGAAGGAATGGTTCCGGCGTGGCGGTGATGTATACCAGAGATGTAGAAATGTCATTCAACAGATTCGAGCACAACTGGGGAAGCGCGTCTTATGGTTTGCTTCTTAAGGATATTTCAAAGAGCCAAATCAGGAACAATATGTTTTTACGCAATACCACAGGCTTATATATGGAGGGTTCACACAGTACTATAATTGAGCAGAACGATTTTCGTGAAAACGGTTGGGCATTGAGAATACTGGGAGATTGCTACAATGACACAATTACTTCGAATAATTTCATTGGAAATTCTTTTGATGTGGCAACTAATGCAGTGAGGAATATGAATTATTTTTATTCCAATTATTGGGACAAGTACACAGGCTATGACCTGAATAAGGATGGAACAGGCGATATTAGTTATTATCCGGTAAGTTTGTATTCTAAAATCACCGAAGAAAATCCTTACGCACTTATGATGCTGCACAGTTTCTTCATTGATCTGCTGAATCAAACTGAAAAGCTGCTTCCGTCAATTACTCCGGACCAGTTTCTTGACGCATTGCCGAAAATGAAAAAACTGATGCATGATACATATTAGCGGACTAAATAAAAGTTTTGGAAAGCAAACAGTGCTTAATGATATCAGCCTGGAATTTTCCGGAGGCAAGGTGATTTGCCTGATTGGGCCAAACGGAAGCGGCAAGACAACACTCATCAAGTGTTTACTAGGACTCGTTATTCCAGATCGTGGTATTGTGAAAATGGATACTCGCGACATGCTCAAAGACTGGACGTGCAGAAATGCTGTAGGGTACATGCCACAGATTCTGCGTTTTCCTGAGCAAATCCGGATGAAGAGCGTGTTTGAGCTGATTAAAGATTTCCGTTCAGATTTTCAAAACTACGATGAAGAGCTTATTGAATCGCTTGGTTTGAATTTAATAATGCAAAAGAAGATGGGAACTTTGTCAGGAGGAACAAGGCAAAAAGTAAGTGCTGCATTGGCCTTTTTGTTTCGTCCGAGTGTACTCGTTCTGGATGAGCCCACCAGCGGCCTTGATCCCGTGGCATCTGAAAAGTTAAAAAATAAAATCAGGAAAGAAAGGCAGAGAGGAGCATTGACTTTCATCACCACTCATAACATGAGTGAAGTAGAGGAGTTGGCGGACAATGTAGTATTCATTGTAGACGGTAAAATCCGTTTTTACAAATCTGTAGACACTATAATGAATGAGACAGGAGAAATGAAGATAGGTAGAGGTCTTGCGAAATTGATGGAGGCAAACGGTTATGCTTAAAGTATTTTCATACGTTTTTCAAGAGGTGTTCAGAAACAGGATGCTTGTCTTTTATTCGCTGTTCCTGTTTCTGCTTTCCAGTGGTTTGTTTTATTTCGGAGCAGACAGCTCAAAAGCCGTGGTCAGCTTGCTGCATGTAGTGCTGTTGGTAGTTCCTCTTTTGTGCATTGTATTTGCAACTATTCACTACTACAATTCGCTCGAGTTTATCGAATTGTTGCTAGCTCAACCAGTTCCAAGAAGACGGATTTTCACCGGTGAATACCTCGGTTTAAGTGTGGCAATGACATTAGCATTGCTGACAGGGCTTGGATTACCGGTTCTTTTCTGGGATACTTCGGCGGCCTCCTTGTTTCTGTTGGCTATGGGAGTTATGCTTACTTTTATTTTTACCTCTATAGCTTTTTTCGCTTCAGTAAGCAGTACCGACAAATCAAAAGGTATTGGAACGGCGCTGATAATCTGGTTTTATTATGCAGTGATTTTCGATGGACTTGTATTACTCGTTCTTCATTACTTCAGCGATTATCCTCTTGAAAAGGTCGTACTTGTGCTTACGACACTGAATCCGATTGACCTGGCAAGAGTTTTTGTATTGCTCAAACTGGATACATCCGCATTAATGGGATATACAGGATCACTTTTTCAAAGTTTTTTCGGAACAATTTGGGGAATTCTGTTTTCCCTGTTTTTCCTTCTGCTTTGGCTGGTGATACCTCTCTGGCTTTCAATCAGAATATTTACAAGAAAAGACTTATAAGAACTTTGAAGAATTTTTGATTTCGATTATTCCAGAACAGTGAATTCCACTCTTCGGTTTAGTTTTCTTCCTTCAGCAGTCGAGTTTGTAGCGATTGGTTTTTCTGAGCCGTGACCAAAACTCCTGATTCTGTATTCGTCTATCATTCGTTTTTGCAGATATTCCTTCACAACATCTGCTCTTTTTTGTGAAAGTACTTTGTTCGCTGATGCTGAACCTGTATTGTCTGTATGCCCTTCTATCAGTATTTTGTAGTTTGGTTTTCTTCGCAGCAGGGAGACAAGTTCTTCCAGGGAAGAATAGCTTTCCGGCCTTATCACTGCTTTTCCAGTTTCGAATTCAAGATTAGAAAATACCCTGTTAAGCACTTCCTGTTCTTCTGCTTCCAGTACTGCTTTTTGTGGAGGCCTGTTAATGATTTCGTTTTTCTCTATTATCGGACAGCCGTTATTTGATGCCGGGCCCGGGACAAGTATGCAAGAATCCAGACGGTCGATTATACCGTCTTCATCCGTATCAGGACAGCCGTTATACATCCAGGGTCCTTTGTCGTAAATGCAATCATCTTCCAGGTCAGGAATAGAATCACCGTCAGTATCCGGACATCCTCTGAATATTTCGAGACCAGGCAGATCAGGACAAGCATCCTTGGCGTCTGGTACACCGTCATTGTCACTGTCAGGACATCCTTCAAATTTTTTCAGCCCAGCTGTATCCGGGCATGCATCTGCATGATCCGGAACTCCGTCCATATCTTTGTCTGGGCAACCCTCCAAAGCAGGCAGTCCGGGTATATCCGGACATTTGTCATTCTTGTCAGCTACTTTATCTCTGTCACGATCACGTTTGGGTCTTCCAAAAATAAGATTGAAACCAGCCTGCACATTTGCACTCTTGGTATTCAAAGGAAGAAAAGTTCCGTATACATTATCTGAAACCAAATAAAACTGAACAGGTCCCGCGTTAGCAGAAACTCCGGCTCCAAAATTAAATGCAGAATTATTCAGATATGACCATGATGTGCTCAGGCTAATATTGCGGGTTGCCTTCAGGTTATAGGCGAAAGTAAGAGAAGGATGCAGACTTTCTTTGAAATATTCAAAATGAAGCAATCCTGATATACTACTGTTTTCATTTAAATTATAACTTGCATTCAAGCGTAAATTTGCGGGCAGAACAGAGCTATAGTGATCAGAATTTTCAGATGTCCCGAATGAACCCGAAAGCGAATCAAGAACATTCTGGATGTTTGTAGTGCTGTCGTTGATGAAGCCTTTGAGGTCAACACCGCCAAATGAATAGCTGCCTTCTTCCGAACGGAAATTTTTCACATTGCTTTTCCAGCGAATGTACCCCAGATTATTCAGTGCGATGCCATACTTCCATTTTTCATTGTAAACATATTGTGCGCCGATGTCAATTCCCCAGCCACGGTTATCCATTTTATACAGATAGTTCCGAATATTTTTTCTCTTTTCAGATTTGTCTTCGGAATCAATGCCATCGTAACCAGGCTCTGAATTTTCCAGTGAAGATGTGTGTATGATTACCTCTGTCGGAATTATAAGAGAATAATCTTCAGGAGAAGTATATAATCCGAAACTGCCAGTAGTGGAAGAAAAGTTCTCCATGCCGTACAGATGTTTGATTCTGAACCCCGCACTGAATTTTTCATTAATTTGTCTAGACATTCCCAGTGCATATTCTCTGTAATGGCTTGCATCAAATCCTGTTTTTCCGAAGTCAAGTTCAGTGCCAATAAATGGCCCATTGCCTTTATCAAGTAATTCTATGAGGGCTTTGTCAAAAGAAAAACCGAACTGGAGTTGCTCCGTGATGCCGGCGTGAAAAAAGTTTGGTCCCAGTTTGTATCCGATGGAAAGAATATCCGTGCTGATTCCTGCACTGATATAATTTCTCTTTCCCATTTTACTGATGGCATTGTCTATATCAATTTGAACAGAATCATCGGAGCGGACTTTGTAAAAATCATGATATGTAAAGCTGTTGTTTCCGTAATACGCTGATAGGTGCGAAATAAAAGGAATACCAATATGTATTTTGCTTTCCGGAATAAAGGCCGGATTAGTTTTTATCCCCTGAACAGGTGAGTTAAGATTGTGCAAAGTCAGGCCTTGCCATGCCAATACTGATTTCTGACAAGCAATGAAAAGAAATAGGAAGGTGAAAAACCTCATGCTGTGGTCTCTTAGCGGAATTTTAATAGCAGATTTGCTCTGACTCCAACCTTAACCTCTATGTAGTTGTTTTTGTAAATGGCTACAGAACTCATTGGGCTATCCTTAGTGTCAATAACAGCACGAATAATTATTTTCCTGGCTGTGTAAATATTCGTAAGTCTGTTAGATTCAAAATATTCATCCCGCATTTCATGAGCTGCAGCGATCACTTCTCCGGAGCTGTTCATGTCGGCGGATCTGACAATTTGATCAGCAGGATCTGAGAGCATGGAGTCGAGAATATTTCCGGATTGGTCAGCAAAGTAGAGCTGAAGCAAAGCTCTGGCAGGAAAGGCATTGCGAATATTAATGCGGAATGTGGCTGATTTGACTTCGTCAATATTTTCAAGAGTAAATTCAGTTGTATCCTGTACCACAAATCCTTGTGCATATCCTCTCAACGGAAACAATGCTTTTATATCCACACTGAATTTACTTGAGTCTTCTACAAAATTATAAACCGGGAAAGGGGAATTGGTGACCGCGCTTACTTCAAAATCAAGATATCTGGGATTCTGGTTGAGGACAGTGTGCACATTGCTGTTGTTTTTATCCAGAGTAAATGAACCAGATGCAGTTTGTCCTGTAAGTATCGGATAAGACACCGGAAGGGGATCAGGAATAGATCCGGTAACATTCAGGTTGCCGCTGACTGCGGAATACGCATACAAGGAGTTTAGACGTGCATTAAGCGGGATACCGAATGAATTTTTAATGTCAAATGTTATTTTGGGATCATCCAATATGATGCTTCCCCCAAGTTCATTGTTGAAGAGTGATATATGAGCAGAGTCTTCCCTAATGGTCATTTGTCTTTGACCCAGATATCCGAATGCCTGCCGGATGCGAATGTTCTCAATGTTTGCATTAATATTCACATCCTTATTTGTAAGGGGGGATGAGCTTCCTGAGTTTGACAGCGTAAGGTTATAATCTACTCTTAGCTGATTGAAATTGCCGGAAGACCGAAAGTCAAGTTTATATCCGCTTAGATCAGTGACTGATTGAAAATTCACCGGTGTGCCATTACCCCCATTCAGTGGAACAGAAAGAAAAAACGGAACTCCGTGTTTACGTACATCAGGCATGCGAATTTCAAGTATGGCATTGTGAGGCACAGTTGAAGCCAATGAAAAATTCAGATCTCCCATACTTAGATAAACCGAATCAAGCTGTTCGCCACCGGAAGTATTAAATGGTATTATCACGGAATTGCTGAGTGTGAGGTTGCCGGAATTATAAAGCAGATTGCTGTCTGCCTGGCTGATAGAAAAGTTTTCATAAAAAATTTGATCAGGCAGAATAAGAAATTCCGCTCCGTTCACTGACACTACATTGCCTGTGTAAGCCAGATATACGAGACGTGTGCTGTCGGAAAATATCGAAGTGCTGCTGCTCAGTCCTGTGATGTCATTAATGGTCAATGTTGAATTTACCAGAGGAATTGCAATGTCAGGATCCCAGGTAGAAGCAGCGACTTTATCATAGTTAAATTCATTCTCCTTGATGCATGAGAATAAGATAACTGATATACCAAAGAGAATGAAGGTTTTTCGGATTGAATTCATTCTGATTCAAAGTCAGTGATTAAAGAAAAGCAATATTGTTCATCTGATAATTAATTTAAGGGTTTTTTATTTACAAATTTGTGTTAAAAGGAATTTGCTGTTGAGCTTCTTTCAGGTGGAAAGATTTTCTGTGCATTGGAGAAAGTCCAAGTGACAATATCATCTTTCTGTGTTCTGCGGTTCCGTAGCCTTTATTTTTATTCCATCGATATTGAGGATAAATAATATGCATCTCATTCATATAATCGTCACGATAAGTTTTAGCCAGCACTGAAGCCGCAGCGATGGAAGCGAACCTGGAATCTCCCTCGATAAAACATTGATGTGAAATTCCCTGATAAGGTTTAAATCGGTTGCCGTCTATCAGCAAAAGTTCGGGTACTACTGCCAACTTCGAAACCGCCAGGTGCATGGCTTTGATTGAAGCATTCAAAATGTTGATTCGGTCTATTTCCTCTTCTGAAACACTTGCAACGGCCCAGGCTATTGCATTCATTTCAATATATGGCCTTAGAATCAGTCTTTCCTTTTCACTGAGCTGTTTTGAGTCGTTCAGTCCGGGGTGCATGAAGTTGTGCGGAAGTATAACTGCAGCAGCAAATACAGGTCCGGCGAGGCAACCTCTTCCTGCTTCGTCACAACCTGCTTCAAGAAGGTCTTTGCTGTAATATGATGGCAGTGATTTCATCAATGTTTCAGTTTATACCGCTGGCTTTGCATATGCATGACCATAGAGAAGCTGCTGTTTGATCCCAATTGAATGACAAGCTTCTGCTCAATCCTTTATTGGATAATTCATCCCTTAATACGGATTCATTACTGAGCTTTTCCATCGCTGCAGCAATGTTTTCTTCTGAGAAGGGATTTACATAATAAGCTGCATCACCGCCGATTTCCGGCATTGCTGAGGTGTGTGAAGTGATTACCGGCACTTTGCATCGAAATGCTTCCAGAATGGGAATTCCGAAGCCCTCGAAAACTGAAACATATGTCATGGCGAATGCTGCGCCGGTCAATTTTCTGAGCTCAGAATCTTCCAGCCGGCCAGTGAACACTACCTCTCCTTTGAAATGCATGCTGCTGAATGCTTGTTCCATTTCAGCTGTCCACCATCTGCGCGTGCCGGCAAGTATTAATTTCATCGACGAACCTGTGTGCTTTTTAAAAATGTCGAAGGCAGTTAGCAGTCTGCTGATGTTTTTTCTTGCATGCAATGCGCCAACAAAAAGAAAATAATCATTCCCCCCGGCATACTTGTCCTTCATCTCTTTTTTTTCTTCTTCCGACAATGGTTTATAGCTATCACCAACACCATTGTAAGTTAGGTCAATTTTTTCAGGATTTATTTGGTAATGTTCGGCAAGATCTTTTCTTGAAAAATCTGATACAGTGGCAATGCGGTTAGCTCGTTTCGCAAACTTTGGGAAAAAGAAACGCAGATATTTTCTGATTAGGAAAGGCAAATCTCCCGGATAATGTTCAAAATTGATATCATGAATCACTGCAACTGATTTTACATTACTCCTCAATGAAACAAATCCGTCACATGATACGAACATGTCTGCTTTTTCTTTTTTTAGTATTGCGTGAATAATCCACTCATACCAGATAAACCATAGGAATGGATGCCCTGCTCTGGGGCCGCTGAAAACTCCTTTTACATTACTGCTGAAAATAAAATCTTGTGAAAAGGGTCGGTCAAAAATAAAAATGAATTCATGTTCGGGATGATCGCGCGTGATTCTTCGGAATGTCTCATAGGTAAAGTATCCTATGCCTTCCATCTTGTTATTTTGAAGCATCCTGGTATTGACCGCAATTCTCATATGCCGATAATCCTGCGAAAATAGCATTCGCAAACGCTGCTAAAATAAGAATTGCAAAAAGTTAAAAACAAGGCTGAATGAATGCTCACCCTGTTTTGTTGATAAATGGATAATGCTGGATAATTCCGGTTGATCATGTGCTTGAAAATAGATTAATTTTGTCGACAATGAAATTCGAAAAAGCAATAAGTCTTGCTGATTTGGCCAAGCTGACCGGAACCCGGGTAATTGGTGACGGAAGTATGCAGGTGCATGGCATCAATGAGATCCATAAGGTGGAGCCCGGAGACATCACATTCGTTGATCATCCGAAGTACTACGGAAAGGCACTGCAATCTGATGCCACTTTTGTCATAATAAATCAAGAAGTTGAAGCTCCTCAGGGAAAAGCATTGATTTATTCCGAGTTCCCTTTTGATACATACAATCTGATTGTTAAGCATCACAGGTCATTTCAGCCATCAGCTCAGGCAGTCAGCAATCAGGCAAAAATAGGCGAGGGCACAGTTATCCAGCCGGGAACATTCGTTGGGAACAATGTGGTGATAGGAAAGAATTGCATTATTCATTCCAATGTGAGCATATACGATCATACTGTTATCGGAGATAATGTGGTGATACACGCGAATTCGGTTCTTGGGGCTGATGCTTTTTATTTCAAGAGGAAAAGTACAGGCTACGACAAGATGCTTTCGTGCGGGAGAGTAATCATTGGTGATGATGTTGAAATTGGCGCTTGCTGCACTATTGACAAAGGAGTTTCCGGTGATACTGTTATTGGTGCGGGAACAAAGTTAGATAATCAGGTGCATGTCGGGCATGATACAGTTATAGGCAAAAACTGCCTTTTTGCAGGCCAAGTTGGCATTGCCGGCGTAGTGACTATAGAAGATGACGTAATTTTGTGGGGACAGGTGGGTGTGCAAAAAGATCTTACCATAGGTAAAGGTGCCGTCGTTCTTGGTCAATCTGGAATTCCGAAATCTCTTGAAGGTGGAAAAACTTATTTCGGCAGTCCGACGCAGGATGCCCGCGAAAAAATGAAAGAGCTTGCAATGATAAAACAGCTTCCTTCAATAATTGAAAAGTTAAAATCAAACTGAGTTGAATCCGCAGAAAGAAATCCCGAAAATTGAAGTGAGCAAAGAGGCACTTGCAGAAGAGCTTCATGTGAAGAAGCTTCAATTGCACTGGCTGCTTCAGATAACCAAGGCGATTAATTACAATTTTACGACCAAGCAACTGCTAGATGTGTACGAGCATGTCCTGAACAGCCAGCTCAAGGTGGAAAAGCTGGCATTGCTTCTGCATGACAGAGCATGGAAATGCGCATTGCTTTATGGCACGGAAAAGGACATGAATAGTTTTGACGTAGGCAAAACTATCAGTGAGCTAAACAGCCTGCATAATCTGGAGACAGAGAAACAGCTTTGGATAAAAACATTCGAATCTATTTTACCTGTACATCATAAGGACAATATCATTGCGTATGCTTTATTGGGGGGGTATGAAAACAGTGTTATTCCCAGAAAAAATGAGCTGATCGCTTTCGTTCAGACCATCACAAATCTTATTGTCGTCGCGATAGAAAACAATCATGTCGCGGATGAAAAGATCAGGCAGGCAGGTATCAGTGCGGAATTGCAACTGGCTGCTCAAATGCAATCTCAGCTTTTTCCGGAAGTATTACCTCTTACTGATGAATACGATTTCTGCGCGACATATCTTCCACATCAGGAAGTGGGCGGGGACTATTATGATTTTGTTCAGCTGAATAAGGATGAATTTGCGTTCTGTATGGCTGATGTGAGTGGTAAAGGAATTCCGGCAGCCCTTCTCGCCTCTAATTTCCAGGCGAACCTGCATGCACATATCAACCACATCAACTCACTTTCTGATTTGATCAATCTTTTAAACCGAAAGGTTTTTGCTAGTGCCAAAGGTGAAAAATTTATTACATTCTTTCTTGGCAAGTATAATAAGCGGACCCGGGAGCTCCAGTATGTGAATGCAGCCCACAATCCTCCTTTTCTGATTCATGACAAAGTTGTCTACATGCTGAATGAAGGAAGTACCGGTCTTGGTATGTTTGAGGAGTTGCCGTTCGTAAATGTTGGAAAGCTTTTCATTCCGCCGAACGCTCAGTTGCATTGTTATACCGACGGAGTGACAGATGCTGTGAATGACAGAGGAGAAGAATTCGGCATGGACAGGCTTCGTGACTTCCTTGCATCCAAAGTGCCTTATCAAAGCCCGAAGGAATTGCAGCAATCACTTGTAAACACATTGAACTCATTCAGAGAAACAAGTGATTTCACTGACGATATCACCCTTTTAAGTTGTCACTTCAAAGGCTGAATTCAGTTTTTACTGAATCCTGAAAATTTTTCCGGAGACGCTTTTCGGTGATAAACATCCAGCGAAACGATGATGCTGATGAAACCCCATACGGGTACAGCAAGTTTATCGGTATCAAGAAAATTATTGAGTATTCCGTGTGCAAAATAGGTCACAAGCCCGAGTAGAATACCAAGCAGCAGATTTTTATGTGCAGGATCAATGTGCGATGAATACAGCACAGTTCCTGTATAAAATACTGCGATTACCAGGGAAAGAATGGTAATCAATCCTGGTACGCCTTGTTCTGAGAGCGGACCTATGTACTCGGAGTGTGCATTACCCATGTCTCCGGCATTCGTACTGATTATAGTTTTTTCACTGGACTTCTGGTATGGGGCGTAGTTAAACTGGTATGTTCCCGGGCCCCAGCCTTGTAACGGTCTTTCTTCGAACATCCTGAGTGCCGCACTCCAGCGGTTGATCCGTTCGAGGTTTGAAGCGTCAGTGCTGATGTTTGAAATTGACTTTAAATGTTTACTCATGTCGGTGGCAGAATCTTGTCTGTTTTGCTCCAGCCGCAACATAATATCAGTACGGAAATAAAGAAAAACTGCAAGCACAGACAGACCTAAAATGGCAACTTTGTAAAACCTAATCCGAAAATGAAAAATAAGATATACCAATGCGGCAATAAAAAGACTTATCCATGCAGCTCTTGTGTATGATAGAATCATGGCAATTGACAGGATGAGGAGCGTAAAAAATGAAATCAACTTGTTACTTAACTCTGCACTACGATCACGTGTGAAAGATATAAATACAGGTATGAACAAAGCGATGGCGGCTGCATATGCAGTATGGTCGTTGTAGAATGGCCACATTACGGAATGGGCCGCTTTCTGAGTCCAGCCGTACATTGCATGTCTGATAATTGTGTAAGCAATCACTATCATCAGTGTCGAAGCATACAGCCATATAAATGTCTTGATGTTTTTGATTTTCCTGAATAACTGAGTACCCATTAAATAAACGGGAAGAATCAGCCAACACTGTGACAAGAGATATTTAAAGGACACGACAGGGTAGCTGCTGGATAAAGACGTGATGAACATCCAGCCAAGGAGAACGGCAATTGCGATGCTGACAGGATGTGCGAGGATCCGCTTGTCGAAGCGCCCCTCAAACAGAAGTTTATAAACAGTCAGAAGCAAGAGTCCGAACAAAAGGGGTTCCGTAGGCACACTCACTGCAGGGCCGGTGGTTTTGTTGTTAATCACAATCGCTAAAGGAGTTGTTAAAACAACGGTATACAGGATTAAGTCGAGCCTAAACACGAAAAGATAAAGCACAACCAGCATCAGCGGGAGCGCTGCAATGAAGTACATTTCTTTGGACAAAAAGAAAAGGCTGATACCCAGTACACTTAACGCTACCAGGTAGAACCACCTAACTTCAATTTTCTCCAGCATGTTTGGGCTTCGCTCAGGCAAATTGATTCTTCGATTTGAATATCAGGATTGTCAGAAAAGAGACGAAAAGGGCTGAACCGACAGAGATAACTACAATCAGCCATCTGACAGGATAAGATTTTTTATCTGCTGGCTGCGGTCTTGTTACCACATTCGCATATGTCAGGTTTTTATACACGTCGCGTTCGGCATTTTCATAGATCATCTTCAGGTCGTTATAATCTCCACGGATTCGCCAGAGATGTTCGCTAAGTGAGTTGAATTCACCGCCCTTTTCTTTGAGAGAATTCATGAGCGATTGTGATTCGCTGATTGCTCTTCCGTTTCCGGAAGAAAGGGCTCTTAAGTATCCTCTGGTTGCTTCCTTCGACTGACTTTTATATTCAAGAATTCCGTACCTGAGTCTGTAGTCCTTCAGGATAGTTTCCATTGAATCCATTTCTCTCTTTTTATTCATGAGCTGATTCTGGGCAATCACCATCACTTCATGTGATTTTTCAGCCTGCATCTTTCGGGTTTTGATGTCGAAGTAGCGAATGAGTGAGTCTACCATTCGAGAGGCAATAAGAGGATCTGTGTCTAACACGGTGATTTCCATCGACTCGAATTCAGTCTTCCGAATGTTCACATTTTCCTCATACATTTTGATTGCTTTAGACCTGAAATGAGGGTTATTGACTGTGTCAATTTCATAGTGATTGTACAGGTCAAATGCATCAATGATCCAATTGCGGATGTCTGATGATTGTGCAAGTTGCAACATTTGTTCAGTTGCGCTTTCATCGCTGTATGCCATCAGGTTGCTTGGATATACAAGTGCATAAGACTTATACTTTGGCTTAATGAAGAATGGTGATGATAGTATGGCAGATGCAACTAAAGCAATCAGACCTACAATGATCAGGTGTTTTCTCCAGCGTATCAATTCTTTTACAATTTCAATTGAATTGAAAAACGAATTCGTCATAATTTAAGGTAATTATATTTTGTACTGAATATCCTTGTATTGTTCGTTCAATAGAATCAGTGCTATGGATATCATCATGGCCCCGGAAACAGTGATGAGAATTATCAGCCATCTGACCGGATACGATTTTTCTTCAGCAGGGTAGGCCTGATTCACAGTGAATTTTGATGAAAGATTTTGATTTGCGTCAATCTTGAGTTTTCCCAACTGTTCCTGCATACGTGACAGTTCCTCTCTTTCCAGGCTGAGTTCTTCATTGAGACTTACGCTGGCTCCACCCAGATCCGCAAGCAGATTCAGTTTAACCTGCAGATTTTCCACTCTTGATTTTGCGCCTTGAATTCTAGCTTTGGTATTGATCACAGACGAGTCCTCAGGAGATTTGTATTGCTCAAGAACACTTAGTGCAGCCCTTTCATTGCTGAAATCGCTGAATGCTTTTGCATATTCTTCATTCCAAATGAGGCTTTGATTTTTATAATCAATAACACCCTTTGCTCTGATGTTTTTAAGGGAATCCTCCTTTAGCCGAACCGACTCTTTTTTCTCATCAATCGCCCTCACCAGGAGAGAAAGCGCAGCCTGAGCTCTTTCATTCTGCATTGAGTTTTTCAGCGTATCAGCCAGAGCTGCAATCTCATTCGCAATTGCCGCTGCAAGCTTTGGATCTTTGTCAAGCACATCTATTCGCACTGACAGAAATTCTGTTCGGGAGAAACTGATATTGGCTCTGAATTCCTTTTTCAGTTTCGTAAGTGGATATTTCTCTTCAGGTCCGATTCCATAATGTTCCAATAGACCGAATCTTTTGATGATGGTTTCCCTGATAAGATCTGAGTGAAGTATCTGGAGCATTTGCTCCGACTCTTCTTCTGCTCCGAACGCGAGAAGGTCTTGCTTTCCTGATGTGTGCTGGTCAAGCAGTGATTTACTGATTGAATTTGTATGTGCAGGAAAGAAAATTACCGACGAGCGGTACTTGGGAGTAATAAAAGCAGGGCCTGAAAAAATTACCGAGCCGATCAGAGACATGAAGAAAACAATCAATAAAGGTTTTCTCCAGCGGATCAGCAGGATTAACAAACTGGTGGACTCCAGGTAGGTGCTTTCCCTGGCTTTTTGAAACATGCTTTTTGGAAAATTATCTGAAAGGGCTTCAAAGTTAGAAAAGGAATTGGAATCTTAAAATTTATTTACAGTCAAATTGACCGGTAGCTTCTGAATGCCAAATGTTTACGACAAATGTGATGTTGGGTCGTCATCATTTTTTCATATCGTATCATAACGGACAATTCTGTACAAATTCTTGATGCTGATAAGTTGAAGTGCAAAGGCAAGTCCAAGGCAGGAAAGTCCGGCCAGTATCAGGCGGTAAATCCAAAAGACTTCGGTTTTTGAAATAAATATGTTGAGTACGATGCACAGCAGGATGAAGAGCGCTGTTCGAATGATAAATGAATAATTCATTTTAAACCTGAACACAAGTTGGACCATTAATATTTGTGTCATAGCAGTAAATAACTGCGTACTGATACTTGATATCGCGGAGCCTGTGGCAGCCAGCTTAGGTATCAGAACCAAGTTCATAATGACATTAATTAACATTCCTGTTGTAGCCATGAGATTCAGCTGTTTCAGGTTCCCGTTGGCAGTGAGTAGTGTTCCAAAAATGTATGTAGCAGACCATGGAACAAAACATAGCATCAGAATCCTGAATACATTGGCGGATTCTTCAATGTGGTCTCCGCTATACATCAGGTCCATTATCTCATAAGAGTAAAAGACCATGCTAACCGAGATGATAATTGCCGGTATTACCAGAAGTGAAAAGGAAAGTCTTACTAAATCTTCTACATTTTCTTTAAGTTTTAGCATACGCGCAAAAATCGGCAGCAATAAGCCGGCGAATAAAAACGCGATCATGTTGGCTGCATCGAGCAACCTGTAAGCTGAAGCATAAATTCCTGCTTCATGTGCGCCTGTACGGAAGGGTAGGATTCTTTCAAGCATTACACTGTCAATGCGGTTGTAAAACGACATAAGCAGTACCAACACTGCATAAGGATAGCTTTTTTTCAGAATCATCATGAAAAAAGGCCACCTCCAAGTAAACCTTCTCACTTTGGCTTTGTCAATCACGATCATCAGGGTGATTATTGTCGTAAGTACATATGCAGCAGTCTGTGCATAAACAAACCATTTAATCTGAAAAGTGCCTTTCTCCGCATGAGTGACGAGTAGAAATCCACACAGAACAATCATGATTAAGCGGTCGAGTACTGATATAATGCTGTCTGTTTTAAAAAGATGAAGCCCGGCAAGATTTGATCGCAGGTACATAATGAATGATAGCAGAATCTGATTGAAGATAACCGCTACAAGCATCTTCATCATATCCGGAGTGTATTCAATAACCAGTCCGCCTACCAGAGTAATGACAGTGAATATTCCGGCGAGAAGTATCCTGAGCATCACGATGCTGGAGAAATGTTTTCCAAGCAAGTGATTGTTTTGGGCAATGTTTTTATTGTTAAAGTTGGTGATCCCCAGATCAAGAACAATGTTCAGGAGAAAGGAAAAGTTGAAGATCGCATAATAAAATCCGTACTGTTCTGTGCCGACAACATTCTGTACCGCTCTGTCTATCCCCAAAATCCAGAAAGGCTTTACCAGCAGGTTCAGAAGAAGTACAAGAGCAAGATTGGTTACAAACTTTCTTTGCATAAAGTTTCGGGTGCTGCGCAAATGTATATAAATTGATGTGCATCCTTTCGGGATTGCCAGCAATCATATAAAATTGATGAAATGTCATTCAGACCACTATGCCCTCCTGAGGCACTTGCCTGGAGGCTGACTCAACTATTGATTCTGTCTTTTACTGTAACGGCAAATACCCTCATCCAGGAATTTCACGTATTCATTCACATCTGGAGTGTAGCCTCTGGGTTCGGCCAGAAGTTTGCCTTTATTGTCCAACAAAACATAGTAGGGCTGTGAATTTGTCTGGTATGCGGTTGCCTGAAAATCGCTCCATTTATTTCCTGTAGTCCTGATTCGCTTTCCTGTTACCGGTGAAGTGAATTGTTTGTCTTCCGGAAGCTTCGTCTTGTCATCTACATACAGTGAAATCAGTACGTATTGTTCAGACAGCCTTTTCAGCACTTTGGGATCGCTCCATACATAATCTTCCATCTTGCGACAGTTCACACAGCTCCACCCTGTGAAATCTATCATAACTGGTTTTCCCTGAGCTTTAGCATATCTCATTCCTTCCTCGTAATCGTGAAAACAAGTCAGGTCATGCGGACATTCACTTTCATGGCCTGTTTTCCACTCTTTATAAAACTCCGGTGGCGGAAATCCGCTGATCAGTTTCAGTGGCGCTCCCCAAACTCCCGGAAGCAAGTAAAGAGAAAAGGTGAGTGACAGCAATGCGAATACCATGCGTGTAACAGATATTCCTTCAGTTTCACTGTCGTGCGAAAGTCTGATTTTCCCTAGCAGGTAAGCACCCATCACTCCGAAAATGACTACCCAAATGGCCACAAACAATTCACGCTTGAGAAATCCCCAGTGATAAGCCAGGTCAACATTTGAAAGGAATTTGAAGGCCAGGGCCAATTCGAGGAATCCAAGGCAGACCTTCACAGTGTTCAGCCATCCGCCTGATTTGGGTAATGAGTTTAGCCAGTTTGGAAAGAGGGCGAAGAGAGCAAATGGCACAGCGAGTGCAAATGAGAATCCCGTCATGCCAGCAATCGGACCAAGATAGCTTCTTCCCTGTGCTGCTTCCACAAGCAGTGTCCCGATAATAGGGCCAGTGCATGAAAATGATACAAGCGACAGGGTAAAGGCCATGAAGAAAATTCCGATAAGTCCTCCGCGGTCACTTGCCGCATCAGCTTTGTTAATCAGCCATGCAGGCAGTGTGATTTCAAAAGCGCCGAAGAATGAAATAGCGAATATGATGAAGATGATGAAAAATGCCATGTTGAAGAAAGCGTTGCTGGCAAGTTCATTCAGGGCATCACTTCCAAAGGATACTGTTACCAGTAAACCAAGAGATACATAGATCAGGATGATTGATGCTGCATAAAGCAGAGCATTCTGAATTCCTTTTTTCCTTCCTCCGCTGCGTTTGGTGAAGAAGCTTACTGTTAGCGGAATCATTGGGAACACACAAGGTGTAAGCAATGCAAGCAATCCTCCAATCATTCCTGCGATAAAAATTCCCCATAATCCCTGTACAGGAGATCTTCCGCTTGTTCCTCCCTCACCGCAGCCTTCTTCAAGTTGAGTATGAGGATTTGCTATGCTGAAATCGGCTTTTGATTCGTCGGGTTTGAGTTCGTATTGCAAATCGGGCCCCTGCATTTCAGGTTGAATGAGAACTGCGACACTGCTGTCTATGATTTTGCCGCTGCCTATCTGTTCGCCCCCGCCTTTAACCTGAAAAGTAAAATCCTCTTCCTGAAAAATGCAGGCTTCCTTGCAAACCTGATATTCTATTGTTCCGCTTATTTTACATTGAGGACCCTTTAATTTTATTTTTTGTGTGAATACAACTTCTTTCTCGAAAATAAGCACCTTAACTCCGAAGATGGAATCGAAATCTTCATGCGCCTTAGGTTCCAGAACTTTTCCGATCCGTTCATAACATGAAGCAGGATCGAAACGGAAAACCATTGGAAGTGGTCCGCCGTCAGGCGTAAACTGGGAGTAAATATGCCAGCCTTCATCCATCTTCACTTTGAAGATGAGGTTGACTTCTCCATCTTGTTTTTGCTCAGTGCTGAAGGTCCATTTGGCCGGATTCAGGATCTGAGAAAAAGCAAACTGGCTCAGTAGAAATAATATCCCTGCCAGGATGAATTTTTTCATCATAAATGGATTCATATAAATTACCGTGAAACTATATTGGAAACGAATTTTTTTATCAAATGTTTATTTCTGGAATCGACGAAAATATGAAAAAATCGCACTCAGAACCAGCTTACTAATTCATTCAGGTTCAGATTTTTCTTTGATTCTGCGTCAAAATCCCGGATAATTTTTCCTTCAGACATCTGTAAAATGCGATTCCCATACTGAAGTGCATCTTTCAGGTTATGCGTGACAAGAATTGCCGTGATCTGATTGTCCTGAATAAGCATTTCGGTAAGTTTCATCAATTGTACAGAAGATTTCGGGTCAAGCGCTGCGGTGGGTTCGTCAAGCAGAAGAAGCGTGGGTCTTGCGAAAACAGACATCAGCAAAGTGAGCGCTTGTCTTTGTCCGCCTGACAGTTTTCCCATTTCCTGATCAAGTTTTTTTTCCAAACCCATGTTCAGCTCCCTGATTTTTTCGCTGATCATTTCCCTGAAATCATTACCGGTTCCAATCCGCAGACTTTTACACTTGTCTCTCAGGTAGGCCAGGCGAAAATTTTCAAGTATGCTCAGATCAGGTGAGGTTCCTGAAAGCGGGTTCTGAAAAATTCTCCCGATCAACCGGCTTCTCTCATGCTCTTTGTATTCAACGATTTCATCTCCATTCAGTTTTATACTTCCCGAGTCAGCATTCAAATTGCCTGCAATGAGATTCAGCAGTGTGCTTTTACCTGATCCGTTCGAGCCTACCAGAATGATAAATTCACCTCGCCAGGCCTGAAAATTCAGTTTGTCAACAGCAGTGATTTCATTGGCTGTGCCTCTGTTGAATTGCTTTTGCAGGTTCCGGATTTCAAGCATGGCTTTTTCTCAGATTTGGAATGCTGATGATGAGCAATACAAACACTGCCACAACAAGTTTGAGATAGAGTGGGTCAATGCCTATTGAGAGTGCAAATGCAAGCACTAGCCGGAAAAGGATACTGCCTGAAATAACAGCCGTGATTTGAATTATTATTGAATTGGATCCGAAAAGCCGGACAATCATTTCTCCCATCATCACAGATCCTAATCCGAGAATCACGACACCAATTCCCATGTTGATGTCAGCGAATCCCTGTACCTGTGTAATCAGATATCCGCTTAAGCCGGTAAAGCCGTTGGCGATTGCAAGGCCTGTGATTTTCATTCTGTCAGTATTGATTCCGTTCGACCTTGCCATTTGTTCGTTATTTCCGGTGGCTCTCATCGCTATGCCAAAATCTGTTTTCAGCAAACGGTCAAGAAAAAAAGCGCAGATCAGTATCATAAGAAAGAGGTAGACAAAGCGGTTTAGATTTCCGTCCTCAGCAAATGTGATTATTTCAAAAACCAATGCTTTCCCAATCAGCGGAATATTGGACTTGCCCATGATTGCCAGGTTGACTGAATACAATGCTGTCATTACAAGAATTCCGGCAAGTAGAGCATTCACTTTCATTTTTGCATGGATGAATCCTGTGATTGCACCTGCAAATGCACATAACAAAAATGCAGCCGGCATGCTGAGGAGTGAATGAAAATCAGACATGATTAATACGGCTGTCAGTGCTCCTCCCAAAGTGAATGTCCCGTCAGTGGTGATGTCAGGAATATTAAAGATTTTCATGGAGATGAATATTCCCATCGCCATGGAAGAGAAACCTAAGCCGAGCAGGATTGCAGACAAATAAAAATCCATTCAGATTGACTATAAAATCAGGGCCTTGTTACCGCAGTAAATGTGCTGTCGAATTCAAGGCCAAACAATTTGGACTTTTCCGGATTGTAAACTCTTCTTCTGAACTCAACAGGTTCAGGCTTTAAGCCTTCTGCGGTACGGCTCTGAAGCATTTTCACGGCCTGCAAGCCAGATTGATAACCCCATGAATACATGTCAGCGCCATAAGCGCACAGTGCTCCTCTCATCACAAGGCCTTCTTCACTGGTGAATACAGGAACAGATGCCTTGTCGCATAACTGCACAATCACTTCCATTGATGAAAATACAACATTGTCGGGCAAGGCAAAGAATGCATCAATTTTTTTATTCAACAGGGCAGCGACCACCAACTGTGTTTCATTCGAATTGTTCACCGGCATGGCTTCAATTTGCAAACCAAGGCTTTCGCATCCTTTTCTGATCTGCTCCAGTGCATCAACAGATTGCGGCTCCGATTGATTAAAGACTGTGCCGATTTTCTTCGCATCCGGCATTACAGATTTTATCAGGGCAAGTGAAGTATCTATATAATCAAGAGTTTCAAACACACCGAAGAGGTTTGGCGGAGCATTCCCGGATTCATCTGTGAGTCCGGCGATTTCAGGGCTGGGGGAGACCATCATGAATATCGGAATTCTGGATGTGCGTTGCACTGCAGTGATGGTTGACAAAGTCGGATTGGTGGCGATGAGGTCTACCTTTTGAGAAATCAGATAATCACAAGCCTGAATAAGTGTAGGCTGGTCGTTCTGCGCATTGCGGTAGAGAATTTCAACGCTGCCATCAGTAGGACTAAATCCATTTTCTTTGAGGGCAACAAAAAATCCTTTTTTTGCCTGAGCAAGTGTTTCATCATGCAATAGATCAAGAAATCCGATCAAAGGTACATTACGCTTATTATCACGGCCACCACATGCTGCCAGAAAAACCAGAAATAAAAAAAGTAAAAGTCTTTTTACTTGCATCGGTAATTTAAATTCAGAATTTTTTCTACCAGCTTCCACCTGCGCCACCGCCTCCGGACATACCTCCTCCAAAACCTCCAAAGCCTCCGCCAAATCCTCCTCCGCCGTATCCTTTTCCCGAAAATGAACCCCAAGAACCTCTGGAACGGTCCATTGCGGCATTCATCAATGCCCATGCTGCCCAGAATGAAAGATTGTTTCTTCTAGCATATCGATTGACATCCCTTGTTTTCAAGACAGAAATGAGTATGAAGATGAATACAAAAAGTAGAATGAGAAACCATGCAGGCGAATCTTTTTCATAACCTTTTTTCATATACTGATCCGCAGTGTATTCTCCTGCCACTATTCGCATGATGGAATTCGTCGCATCGTCCAGACCTTTGTAAATCATTCCTGCCCTGAAAGCCGGAACAATTTCATTTTCCACAATGCGCTTGCATAATGCATCAGGAAGCACACCTTCAATCCCGTATCCTGTATTGATAAATACTTTCCTGTCTTCTATAGCGACCAGAACGAGCACACCGTTGTTTTTATCCTTCTGTCCGATTCCCCAGTGATTGTACAAACGGACCGCATACTCTGAAATCTCGTAATTGCCGGTTGATCTCATGATCACGACTGCGATCTGTGTGGAAGTGCTGTCGTTGAATGCCACAAGTTTTCTTTCCAGTTGAGAATGCTCTTCCTTGCTGAGCATGTTGGCAAAGTCACTGACAAGAGTGTTTGCTTTTTCGGGAAAATCTTTTTCGGCTAATACAAAGGGTGCTGTCAGTGTAAACAGAAAGATCAGGAATGCAAAAGGCGGAAAGTGGGATTTAATCTGAAATCCGCAAATTGATTCAATTTTTGATAACAATCTATTACTCATGCTTTGCCTTTCCCGAAAATGATGTCATCCGGCAACTCATTCTTGTCTGACTTGCTGTAAGGGAAGTGAAGGGATAATGCATGTCCGGAAAGGCGAATGCCTTCTTTCAGGCCCTTGACGAAATTTCCGTCAACAAAATGTTGCTGCATGATCATTTTAATCTCATGCCAGAAGTCTTCAGGAACTTTGGCATTTATACCTGAATCGCCTAAGATGGCAAACTTGTGTGAGTCAAAAGCCATGTAAAAGAGTACACCGTTTTTTTCCTGTGTTCGGTCCATTCCGATTTCATGGAAAATGTAAGCTGCCCTGTCGAGAACATTGCCTTCACATTTCTTTTCAATGAAGAGACGAATTTCACCGGAGGTGTTTTTTTCAGCCTCTTTTATCGATGACAGAATCTGTTGCCTGTCCTGCTCGGAAAAATAGTCTTCTACGCTCATTAGAATTTTACATCAGGCGCTTTCTCGCTGCCCTTGTCGCTTTCGAAGTATGGCTTTTCACCAAATCCCAGAATTCTGGCAAGGACTACTCGCGGAAAGCTTAGTCTTTGTGTATTATATGATTGGGCTGCTTCATTGTATTGACGCCTTGCTTCGTTGATTCTGTTCTCTGTACCTTCGAGTTGAGCCTGAAGATCCTGGAAATTTTGAACAGCTTTCAGCTGCGGATAATTCTCAGCTACAGCAAGGAGCCTTCCCAGAGCACTTCCAAGTTGGCCCTGCACTGCCTGGTATTTCTGTATGTTCTCCGGAGTGAGATCATTCGGGTCAATCTTCATGCTGGTCGCACTGGCTCTTGCCTGTGTGACGGCTTCCAGCGTTGACTTCTCAAAATCTGCTGCTCCCTTCACGGTTTCAACGAGGTTCGGAATGAGATCAGCTCTGCGCTGGTATTGGTTTTCTACATTCGCCCAGGATTTGTTTACATTTTCACGGATGCCAACAAGTCCGTTGTAGGAGCTGATTCCCCAGATGACAAGCAGACCAAGGACAATCCACCAGAAGTATTTTCTCATATTATTTAATTTTTAGGTGATATTAATGAAAAGCAAAGATATATTTAATTAGTTTTAATTAATCATACAGAATGTGAGAAAATTCTGTTTGGTATTTACCCCTCTCAATCAATCTTATTAAAATAAATTTTCAGCCAATGAAGTTCATCACAAAATCAAATCCTGTCTTAACTTTCTTTTGTTTGTTCTTTTTTATGATACCGTGTGCCGGATTCGCTAAAGACAAAGGGAAAACTATTACAATATACGCGAATAATGTCTGCGGACATTTTATGAATCTTGTGGTAGCAGAGGGGGATAGCGCGATAGGAATTCACGCTTCCTTCGGCTATGTGGCTTGCCATACCGGCCAATATGTACATGCTGATTCTCTTCCGGTTTTCTATGCTAAGATCATGTCTGTACTTCCGGATGGATTAGGTCCATATTTATCCAAGAGGATTATAATTGGAAATGAAAATCAATTAAGTCTTTATGATATTTCCTACCCAAGCGGATGGTGTGATTCTGTGCTCATAACTCATCGTGCTAATTTAAGCAGCGACAGTGTTCTTCATGCAAGTGTGCACTACAATAAAAATGTTATTATAAAAAATTCTGTCTCGAGCGATAATTTCATAGTGTATGATTCCCTGCTAAGCACTGTTCTTTATTCTGATAATCTTGGCATGAAACCGGTTCTGGCGGATTACCATTGGGCTTTCGCTGTACTCGGCATCGATTCTTCAGGTGCTTATCGCTTCAAACTGATTGAAAGGAATAATTACACAACTTTGGCGGATACTGTATTCGGATCTTTTTTATCAAATCCTACATCCATTAAAAAGGTCGGTTTGGGATGCGTAATTATTGACCAGCCGGGCGATAGCATAGCAAGACTGGTTCAATATTCATCACAAGGAGGAGTATTGCAGGATGTAATCATCTACCCACAAAGTGATTTGAATGTCCATGCATTTTATCTTGATAATGAAGTGCATTTTCAGCCTCGTGTTGACACAACAAGCTCCATGCTCGACAGACAAGTAATGGTGTATAACTATTCAAATGGCACATACAGAGGGCCATTCAATGTGAATTCCCGTTTTCAATTAATGCAGTCACCACATAAGGATGATCATCCTCATATCGTAACACAAAAGGATAGCACTGACGGCAGCATTTATTTTCTTTACAGTTCTTATAATTGGTTTTTACAAGACTCAGGTTTTACCGCTCCGGGAACGGTATTTTACAAAAGCGATTTTCGTTGTCCTGTAAAGGTGAATGAATACGATGACTCCAGAATAGAGTGGAAGGTATTTCCAAATCCTTCAAGAGATCATCTGAATTTTACAGTCAACGGATTGATTTGCGGAAGAGAGTACAAATTCGACGTAGTAAACAGTCAGGGAAAAGTTGTCCTGGAAAAAATGGTTCAGGCCAAAACGGTTCATGAACTGTTTCTTGAAAATTTGAAACCTGGAATTTATTTTTTACGAGTACACACTCTCAATGGTCCGGTTATCCAAAAGTTCGTGAAGGAATAATCAGATCAGTTCCACCTCGTGTATGCTTCTGATCGGAATGTCAACGTTACTTTTCAAAATGACATAATTTTCGGTCAGATTCCAAATAGTGGTTTCTGTGCACATGGTTCCGGAATCGCTTTCAAAAATGATTTTCACTTTCTGGTACTCGGCATTTCCCAACCGCAATGCTTTTTCCAAGTCAGAACGTCTCTGTTTAATTGCATAGTCATCCTGAAGTACATCACCTTTCGGAAATTTCAATCCGGAAATTTTCTCCTTTTCAATCAGTGTGATATTCGGTTTCATTATTCCTTCAGTAATATTCAGACTGCAGGTGTTGTGAGCTTCCTGAGGACAGATTCCAGTTCAGCAGGCTTCTGAGTCCCGATGCGTGTATGTTTTCCTTCAGACGAAGTGATTTCTACTGCATCATTCCCACCGGTGTAAAAACGGACAAGCCCGTTAAGTTTTAAATTGAAAACAGGATTGTTCAGATGATACTTGCTGTATTTTTTTCTTTCTATCCTGATAATATTTTTAAGATCGATCTTCACTTTTTTTGATGTCCACAATCCGTCCAGTTCAATGTAATTTTTATATACTCTGAGTTTGATGTGCAATACGAATAGCAGAATAATTGAAATAACAATGATGGTAATGCCGAGCCAGAAAAAAAGATCACCGTTTCGTCCATGATGAGTTTTCCACCAATACAGTCCGAAGCAAAACAAAGCCATCAGCAGGCGTCTAAGCAGGCTAAGAGGGTTGTACCCGAGATATTGCTTTTCCTCGAATAAGGGTTTCTCTTCATTCGTTTCCATTCTGCAGCCTGATTATGTAAGTAGTTTTTGTGTGATCGCTGACTTTGTATCTGTCATCAATTCTATGCCCTAAGATACATACAATGTCCCTGCCTGACAAGAGCAAATGGCAATTTTCCTTACAGAAAAGGTCGATTTTTTTATCCGTCAGATAGTCGCTGACCTTCTTTTTCTGTTTCATCCCAAGAGGCACAAATGCGTCACCTGCCTGCCAGGGCCTTATCAATAGCGGAAATTTCAGCCTGCCAGCATCCAGTATCTGAATCTTACTGTCATCTGCCTTGATTTTGGTTCTATTCCATTCTTTGAATTCAAATCGCAGGGATTGACTTCCGAGAGAAATCTCTCTTGTGACTTTTTTAACCTTGATTCCTGAGAGTTTTCCGTCCGATTGCTTTTCAATGATGATTTTATTCCGGTCCCTTAGTAATCTGAATTTCCCAGAATAAAACAATTTGCCTGAACCATCATGCTCAAGTAAAGACTTAGCCAGATTCGCCTGAATTCCTATTGAATGCATAATGGCAGCAAGTAATTCTTCGGGATGTTTCTCATCCCTGAGTCGGATCATGTCAATCACCCTTCGCCCGCCCTTGGATTCAAGCGTTATTTGTGACAATTTTTCTTTCAGGAGATCTTCAAGCACTAATTCAGATGAATGTAAATTCTCAATATTCGATTTCATCCTGCCTTCGAATCCCTCCCTCAAAGCAGCCAGTTCAGGAATGATTTTAATCCTGAGTTTATTTCTGAGATAATCGCTCTTAGCATTACTAGAATCCTCCCGCCACTCAAGTTTGTTTTTCTTTGCGTAAGCCAGAAGATCGGATCTTTTAAAATCAATCATTGGCCGTATGATATTATCTCTGTGTTTAGGCATACCTGTCAGGCCTTTCAACCCGGTTCCTCGGATGAGGTTGATGAAAAAAGTTTCAATTTTATCATTGAGATGATGAGCAGTAAGGATAGAATCAAATTTGTACTTCTTTCTCAATTCTTCGAACCATTTATATCTTAGTTCCCTGGCTGTTTCCTGGATTGATTTACCGGATTTGCTGTTTATTTTAGCAGTATCAAAGCGCTTCGTGAAGCATCTAATCCCTGCAGATTTGCAAATATGTTTAACGAAAAATTCATCATCATCTGATTCTTTTCCTCTGAGCGTAAAATTGCAATGCACGGCTGAAAACTTATATCCCCCTTCTATCAGTATGTGAAATAAAACAACCGAGTCTAGTCCGCCACTAAATGCAAGGAGATAAGACTTGCTCTTGTCAAGAATATTTAAGTCCGTATAAGAAAGTTCTTTATTCACTATTGCCTTCAGGACAAAATTAATTATTTAACTGTATCAGTTCTCTATTGTGAAGTTGCAATCTGCATTCCCAGGGCCTTCATCATGCTTTCCGCTTTTAACAGGCATTCTCTGTATTCTTTTTCCGGATCAGCGTCTGTGGTAATTGCGCTTCCAGCCATAAAGGAAATTACCTTCAGGTCGGAATTATACAGCACTGTTCTGATCACCACATTAAAGTCGAAGTCACCGTTAGGACTTATATATCCGATGCTTCCGCTGTAAAGTCCGCGTCTGAAATCCTCGAATTCTTCTATGAGTTCCATGGCTCTGATTTTAGGCGCTCCTGTCATTGAGCCCATGGGAAAAGTTGTTTTCAGGATTTCTGCCAATCCGACTCCGGGCTTTTGTTCAGATACAACAGTGGATATCATATGATGCAGGTTTTTAAAAGTATAAACTCCGCAGAGCTCCTCTACCTTCACACTTCCTTTGGCAGCTGTGCGACTCAAATCATTTCTTACAAGGTCTGTGATCATAATATTTTCCGAGCGCTCTTTTAGGCTTGATGATAATTCATTCTTGATTTTTTCATCCTCCTCTGCAGTCTTTCCGCGTGGTGCTGTTCCTTTGATAGGTTGTGAAATGATTTTATTGCCTCTTCTGGCAATGAAGCGCTCCGGACTGGCGCATACAGCGTGAATGTTTTTCATTTTGAGAAAAGCTGAAAAAGGCATTGGTGAATGATTATTGAGTCTGTTGTATACATGTGCGGTATCAATATCTGTGCCTTGTGAAAAAAACTCCAGACAATAATTCATTTCATAAATGTCTCCATACCTTATATGCTTTTTTACGCTATGGCAATTTTCAATATACCGGATTTGATTTGTGCCTGCGCTGATTTCCGGTTCAACAAGGTGTGTATTGGCTTTTGCAGACTTTGTGACATCGGTCCAGCATTTAAGTGCATCTTCTTTGGTGTTTTGATCTTTACGAAATGAAGCGAAAATTTTCCCATCCTTTCCGTAAAAAACAAATCTGGGAATGAAAAATCCTGATAAGGGAATTTGCATTCTGTCAGCATTGTAGGAGTCAAGGTTTTCAATTTGATTTTTGAGATCATATGACAAGAATCCAAAATGCCAGTCGGGATTTCTTTGAAATGAATTTTGAAGATTTTCAAAAGCATAATTCCCGGGTTCGATCAGTTCCAGAGCATCCACGGCAATAAGAAAATCATATGCTGAATACTGGTCACTGCTCTCTACATTCTCATCATTGCTGTTCAGGAAAATTGAGTATTCAAATGACATCAGATTTCTTGAAATGTCATCAGTAACGAATTTCCCCTTCAGCTCAATGTTTTGCCTCATGGAGTTAAAAATTATCATCAGAAAAAATTATTAAAAACTAAATCCGAAACAGGATTTGCCGGCAAAATAGAATATGAATAGCCAGATTATCCCCTTAATGGTGAAAAAAAGAAATCCGGCAATGCCAATTTTTTTAATCCATTCTTTCATCTTGAATGCAACTCTGGACTATAATAACGGCCTGTATATATACAAGCCTTGTTTTAACCTGAAATTTAACGTACAAATGTACTTAAAACCTTTGATTTTTAGCTAAATCCTGCTTAGTTTTAAAGATATTTTCTAATATTGATTTTCATGCTGATTCTATAAACGACATCCTGATTGCACTCAATAATACAGTTTATGCTTACCGAAACTCCAGATTATGAAAATGCTAACTAAATGTTCATTTCAGAGAAAAACTTCCTTCCATATTGCAGTTTTGTCCAGTATGTTGTTAACGATGAGTTCAGTCATAAAGCCAGCCAATGCTACACACATGGCAGGAGCAGATCTCACTTACCAAAATATAGGCATAGGGCAGTATATCGTGACCTATACTTTCTACCGTGATTGTATTGGGATTCCGGCTCAAACGACAATTGGTCTCACAGTAAGCTCCGCAATGTGCAATATGAATCTGAATTTCACTATGACGCAAGTGCCCGGAACAGGGCAGGAGATCACTCATACTTGTCCGAGTGCGGTCACCACATGCAACGGTGGCAGCGCTCCCGGAATACAGAAATGGGAATACAGAGATACAATCACTTTGCCTGCGCAGTGCAATGACTGGATTCTTGGAGTTTCCGCCTGCTGCAGGAATGCCGCAATCACAACTCTCCCCAATCCGGATTCTTACAACATGTACATTCAGGCTCATCTGAACAACATGGTTACAGACAACAATTCTCCGATCTTCACGAATATTCCTATTGCGTTCATGTGCATAAACCAGAATAATTATTACAATCACGGTGTATTGGATATTGACGGAGATTCACTGGTATATAGTTTTGTAAATCCTCTTTCGACAAGAACCACACCTGTTCAATACAATCCCGGGTATTCTGTCAGCAATCCAATCACTTCGGTTCCGCCTGTCGCTCTCAATGGATTGTCGGGCGATGTGTTCATGCATCCTGTTACTCCTGAAATTGGTGTGATAGCAGTATTGGTGGAAGAATACAGAAATGGTGTGCTGATAGGAAGCACAATGCGTGATATACAGATCTACACCATTCAATGCAATAACAACCTTCCGGTTGCATCGGGTATAAATGGAACCAATATATTTGAAGCATATGTCTGCGCAGAGAATGAGCTCTGCTTTGACATATTTACGAGCGATATTGATGTCGGTGATTCTCTTACAATCTGGTGGAACCAGGGTATTCCCGGCGCCAGCTTAACACATGTCCCTGACCGCAGACCGGTTGGTACGTTCTGCTGGACGCCAGGACAGAATCATGTAAGGAGTTTGCCGTACACATTTATTGTCAGTGTGCGTGATGATGCCTGCCCTTCCAATGGTGTGCAGTCATATGCTTATCTGGTCTATGTTTCCGCAATGTCAGTGACGGTCAATTCCAGTCCATCCGTGTCATGTTTCGGTGCGCATGATGGATGGGCCAGAGCGGTGCCGGTTGGAACCGGACCTTTCGATTATTACTGGATGCCGGGAGAACTCACAGGTTCCAGGATTTCGCATCTGGAGGGCGGGACATATTCTGTTACCATTGTAGATGGAAGAGGCTGCGTCGCCAGCAGGACTTTCACAATCACTGAACCTCCGCTGTTGACAGTGAGCACCAGTGGAGTGAATGCAGGCTGTGGCAGTCAGCCAGGTTCTGTCTCTGCAATTCCTTCAGGTGGAACGACGCCGTATATGTATTCATGGAATACTGTTCCTGTACAAAATACACAGACTGCTAGCGGACTTGGACCGGGAAGTTATAATGTGCTGGTAACTGACAGGAACGGCTGTAGCGCAAGCGCCAGCCAATCAATTTCTGCAGCTGTTCCGTTTAATCTGAACATGAGCACTACTCCTGCAGCCTGCCTTGTTGCTAACGGAACTGCATCAGCAAATGTAAGCGGTGGCAGTGGAAATTTCAGTTATACCTGGACTCCTGCTGTGAGCACAAATTCCTCTGCAAGCGGACTTTTGTCGGGGAATTATTCAGTGCTTGTGGAAGACCTCATCCACGGTTGCATTAATTCTGCCAGTGCCTATGTAGGCAATACTTCAGGTATCGTCGCCACGATTGTTTCGTCAACAAATGCAAATTGCCAGGACGGCGAAGACGGTACAGCTCTTGCAATGGGTTCAGGAGGAACACCTCCTTATTTTTATCGATGGAGTCCTAATGGTGACAGTACTGCATATATAAGCAATCTCGCGCCCGGTGTTCATACAGTCGAGGTAACTGATTATCTCGGATGCCCTGGTTATGCTACAGTGAGTATCGGTTATAATTATACTACTCCGGCGTTGGATCTAGGTCCTGACACTGTATTGTGCCTGGGGCAATCTTATATTTTAAATGCCGGCGCAGGATTTTCATCCTATACATGGTCAAATGGAAGTACTGGTCAAACATTGATCGTTAATAATCCTGGAAATTATTCGGTGCTGATAAGAGACGGCAACGGATGTGAAAACTTTGATGCTGTCCAGGTAAGTTATATTTCTTGCCAGTCATCGAGGAGTTTGCCGGTCAGATTAACTTATGTTGAGCTGTTCCCGAATCCTGCAGGTGAATTATTAAGCCTCAATTTTAGAAATTATCCTGCAGGAAATTGCAGAATGTTTGTCTATGATTCCAGTGGAAGAATGATTTTGGAAAGCAACCTGGAACTTTCTGGCAATGATCAAAAAGAGCTGAATGTCTCCGTCTTGCAGCCTGGAATTTATGTCTTGCTGCTTCAGTCTTCAAGCGAAAGCAAAATGCTGAAGTTTATCAGGAACTAATCTTTATTGTTTCCTTGAATAATGTAATTGCACAAGGCCGCTGCTGTATTCTTTTGTTGACAGAAGTTTTAGCAGCAGTTTTTCCTGATCAGAGGAGAACAGTCGTTTACCTGCGCCAAGCAGAATCGGATGGATAGAAAGGATGTATTCATCTATCAAATCCGCCTTCTGCATTTCAGCTATCAGCTTGGCGCCTCCGAAAAGCCACAAGTCTTTTTCATATTCCTTTTTTAAATCAAGTGTTCTCTCCACTGCATGATCACTGATTGTTAATAGATTTTTTCCGGAATAAGTGAGGGTGTTCGAATAAATATATTTCAATTTATCAGGATAAGGGTCAGAATCCATTTCTTTCAAAACCTGAAAACTTTTTCTCCCGAAAAGAATCGCTTCAGTCTGTCCTAAAAATTCTGTCATACCGTAATCCTGATCCGTAAAGCACCAGTCGAAAGAACCATCCGGTCCTTCAATAAATCCATCCAGTGAGATTGCCAGGTTTAAGCAGATTTTGCCCATATCGATGAAAGTAATTTGTTATGACTTATTTCAATTCAATTTGACAGATATATAAACTACTCGCTGAATGCCAGACGAAACTTGCTCGTACAGTTGCCTGACTCAGTTTAGTCTATAAGATTAATATCAAAGCCAGATTAAAATTAATCTTATTTTCGAATCTAATATAGAACTCGCTTGTATTGTTTTTTCATTTGTCAGGAGTTGAATTAAAGGTTCAGAGTCGAAGAAAAAGAAGGCTAGAATTTATAAACGTATATTTATCGTGCTTTTTTCAGCTCAGATTCTGCATAGAATTTGAACTGCATAAGATATTTCATCGATTGCTTTTCAAAAATTCCTTTCATCATCCATCCGATCAGTTTCATCATTCCCGTGAATTTGAATTCCTGTTCTGTGACATACTTTGTTTTTCCCCCCTCAATTTCTGTGAATGTGATATAGGTTCGATTGTTTGCTCCGGGTGCTTCGAAGCTTAGTTCCATTTCATCAGGTAAATTTTTTTTATGAATCGTTTCAAGAAGAATTACTTCCCTTTTTCCTGACTTGTAACGAAGCCTGGATTTCGCTCCAGTTTGTCCCGGTGTTCCGCTGAGATGTTCCAGTGACTTCAGTTCAGGCTGCCATTTTTTTAAATTATCTGGATTGTCGAATAATTCAACCACTTCGGGTCTGGGAGCGTCTATAATTATTTCTGATCTGATTAACATTAGGTATTGAGTTCTGAAATGAAAAGTAAAAGTATTCTTTCTACTGATATTAACCTTCGGCTCTATCGTGGAAACTTGCTTAAAACTGCAGCAATTTGTAAGTTCGCGCTCCAATTTCAAATGAAGTGCAGCTGACACCTGCAAGTATCTGATTACCAGTCAGGTTAATTAAATAATGACTCCCGAAGAAATTTTAAAAGTGCTTGAAATCCCTGAGTGGGATACTGCTTCGCCTGTGAAGACCGAAGAGGCAAGATTTATATATGATTTTATTCGCGAGCATGGGCTTTCACGTACTCTGGAAGTCGGATTCGCCTTTGCTAAGTCAGCCTCTCACATTATGGCAGCCACTGGCAGGCCACACATAGCCATGGATCCTTTTCAGGAGAATTACAAGCATTTGGGGCTTAAAAATATTGAAAAGCTTGGCTTACGGGAGCGTTTGGATTTTCACGGAGATTTTTCACACAATGTTCTTCCGGAATTGGTACGTCAAGGCAAGAAGTTCGATTTCATATTCATAGATGGCGACCATAAATTCGACGGCATCCTGGTCGACTTTTATTATTCAAATTTGTTGCTCGAAAACGGAGGTTATATTCTCATGCACGACACCTGGATGCGCAGCACCAGACTGGTGGAGCGTTTTGTTCAAACCAACCTTGAGAATTACGAGTACATTAAGACCCCATTGAGAAACTTTTCTCTCTTCAGGAAAAAAGGTGAAGACAAACGAGATGGCATGTATTTCAGAGAGTTTTACACTACAAAATCAATTTTTGTACACAAGATGATCAACTGGATGGCAAACGGAAAAGATAGCTTCTTGAAAAGAACTGCCATGAAAGTAAAAGATTTGATCAAGTAATTCCTGCCAAGCTATTCACCAGACGAAGATTAAGACACGATTTCAGGGTGTTCCGAACACTTTTCCCTTTAAAATTCCGCTCTCTTTGGCATTCATTTTTCACTCACTTCTTTTAAAAGCTTGAGCGCTTTAGGCCATATTTCCATGAACATATCGTAATATTCTTCATCGATATTCATGTCCATTTTAAATTTTGTTTGATCCTTGCCTTCCCTGATGAATGTGTAGTTTTCATAAGACGGAGCCCACTTTCTGACTTCATCACTGCTGGTGTCTTCAATCCCGTCACTGATCATTCCAAGATGTCGAATAGAGATATATTCGGGATAACGGCTTTCTGCAATTTCTGATACCATACCTTCTTTTTTGCCTTCTTCACTTATAGCAAGAAAGAGGATTTTTTCTCCTTGTTTCCAGTTTCCTTCAAAGTAGGAGCCTTCATGGAATACTTTTGTCCAGGCTTTATATTTTTCAGGATTGACTACGGAATCCCAAACTTTTTCCTGATTCGCATTAATCAGGATTTCGACTTCCATCTTTTTCATTCTTGTGCTTGAGGTATTTTAGCAGGATCCATAAACATCACTTCCCATTGGTGTCCGTCAGGATCTGCGAAGCAATCATAATACATCCATCCGTGATCCTCTTTTTCGCGGTAGCGACTGCCTCCGTTTTTAATAGCTTTTCCAATTACATCATCGACTCTTTCACGAGTGTCGACTTCAATGGCAATTAATACTCCGGTAACGGATGATCCGGCGAGAGGTCTGTTTGTAAAGGTCTGAAAGAACTCTTCTTTCAGCAGCATCGAATACATCTTGCCTTCATTCAGCACGAGGCATAATGCTTTTTCATCACTGAATTGCTCATTAAAACTGAAACCGAGATTATTCCAGAATTTTCTTGTTTTGTCAAGATCCTTCACAGGCAGATTGACATAAATAGATTTAATATTCATGGCCTGAAATTTTGAATGAGAAAGTTAATGAAAAATCAGCTTCCCGCTGCGCCTTCTGCAATTTTCGCCAATGCGTCGATCCATAGAGGGTTGTCATTCAGGCTTTCCACCATTTGAACTTTTTGTCCCCCGTGCTCTCTGAAAAGTTCATCATATTCGACTCCGATTTCATGTATCGTTTCGAGACAATCGCTAGTAAACGCAGGAGCGAAAACCAGAAGCTTCTTATCTCCCAGGGAAGCCCTTTCTCTGATCACATCATCTGAATATGGCTTTATCCAGGGATCACGGCCCAGCCTCGACTGGAAACAAACAGAATAACGCCCGGCAGGGATATCAAGCACAGATGCGATTCTTCTTGCGGTTTCATAACATTGCGCCCGATAGCAAAAAGCATTGTTTGAGTTAAGTGTCGAGCAACAGTTTTCTTTCAAACAATGATTGATCAAGTCTGCTTTCCTGATTTGTCTCTCGGGCAATCCGTGAAAACTGAAAAGCACATGATCATGCTCGTGATGAGGATATTTCCTGCCAATCTCTGAAAAGGCTCTGATAAAGCCTGGGTCATCGCAATAACTGTTGATGAATCTGATATCAGGTACAACCTGCCATTTGGAAACAATTTCCATCACCTTTTCATGCACAGAGCCTGTTGAGGCTGATGCATACTGCGGAAAGAGTGGAAGGATGATCAACTTTTGAAAATGTGCTGAATTGAATTTTGCAATCGCAGATTCAATGGATGGATTCCGGTAACGCATCGCGAAGTCCACGACAAATTTATCTCCCAGCTTTTCCTGAAGCAATTCAGCCTGCCTTCTTGTATAATACAGCAGGGGAGAACCCTTGTCTGTCCATATCTGCTTATACAATGCAGCTGATTTTCCTGAACGAAAAGGAATGATCAGGAAATTTACAAGGAAATATCTTCCCACAGGACTAATGTCAATCACTCTGGGATCATTGAGAAATTCAGTCAGATATATTTTTACGTCCGATCTGGATGGGCTGTCTGGTGTTCCGAGATTGACTAGCAATACTCCTGTTTTCTGTCTCTTGTCCATACAGTTCAAATGTGAATGGCTCTGTTTCCCGTGGCTGCAAGACATGCTTCCCTGAAAACTTCTGTATAGGTAGGATGTGCATGACTCATCCTGGCAATGTCTTCAGCGCTGGCGCGGAATTCCATTGCGACAACTGCCTCAGCAATCATATCAGCTGCACGGGGACCAATCATGTGAACTCCCAGAATCTCATCGCTCTGTTCATCGGTAAGCACTTTTACAAATCCGTCTGTGTCCATACTGGCCCTAGCTCTTCCGCTGGCTTTGAAAGGGAACACACCTGATTTGAATTTTCTTCCTTCCTTTTTCAATTCCTCTTCTGTATGTCCGCATGCTGCCACTTCAGGCCATGTGTAAACGACTCCTGGAATGAGCTTGTAATTGATGTGAGGTTTTTGTCCGACGATACTTTCAGCGACAAACACACCTTCTTCCTCGGCCTTGTGTGCCAGCATGGCACCTTTCACTACATCACCAATCGCGTAAATGTTGTCTTCAGCGGTGCGAAGTTTATCATCGGTGATTATTCTTCCCTGATCATCTGTTTTAATCTTTGTGTTTTCCAGTCCAAGTTTTTCTGTATAAGCTTTCCTTCCTACGCTAAGAAGGCAGTAGTCTCCCTTGAGTTCTATTTTCTTACCTGTCTTGTCTTCAGCGCTGATCACAACTGATTTGGCTTCGGCTTTAGCCCCTGTCACTTTGTGGCCTAAGTAAAATTCGAATCCTGTTTTCTGCAAAACTTTTTGCAGTTCTTTTCCTAATGACAAATCCATACCTGCAATGATGGAATCCATAAACTCCACTACTGAAACTTTCGCACCCAATCGTGCATACACAGAGCCCAGCTCAAGACCAATCACTCCGCCGCCAATTACGATCAAGTGCTCGGGAATTTCATTCAGATTCAATGCTTCCGTGGATGTGATTATTCTTTTCTTATCTGCTTCAATGCCTTTCAGTGTCGCAGGTTTTGAACCTGTGGCTATAATAAACTTATCAGAATTGATTTCTTCAGTCCCGCTTTTACCTTTGACTGAAATTTTCTTGTTGCTGAGAAATGATGCGTGACCGTAAATCACGTCGATCTTGTTTTTCTTCATCAGGAATTTGATGCCTTCCACATTCTGTTTTACCACATCATCCTTTCTCGCAATCATCGATGTGATTTCTGCCTTCAGGCCGTCGATGGCAATTCCATGTGTTTTAAAATTATGTTTTGCATTGTGATAATGTTCGGAAGAGTCGAGCAGAGCTTTGCTGGGAATGCAGCCTACATTCAGACAGGTACCTCCGAGGGAATCGTACCTTTCAACAATCGCGGTTTTCAATCCAAGCTGTGCGCAGCGTATCGCGGCGACATAGCCACCCGGACCTGAGCCAATTACTGTAACATCGTAGGTTTTCATGTGAAAATGATGAGGGTGAAAAATTCCGGAAAAGCCGGGCCGCAAAGATAATAATTGAGCTTGGAAACTATTTATGGATCATTTTCTTTATCAGCATGAAAGTCAGCATACAAATACTTACAAAAGCGGCGATAAAACCAAGGTAGTTGCCGTATCGTGCATAAAATGTGATATTGTTATTCCTGTATACAGTTCCCTTGATGGCATCTTCTTCCCACCATTTAGTGCGGCTGACAATTTCACCTTTTTGGTTGATAAAACAAGATATTCCGGTATTGGCTGATCTTGCAATGCTTTTCCTGAATTCTATCGCTCTTAATCGTGCATAATGCATGTGTTGTTTGTATCCGGCTGTATTGCCCCACCATCCGTCATTCGTAACGATTACAAGAAATTCCGCACCCTTTCTTATGTATGCTGACATGAAACCTCCATATACAGATTCATAACAAATAGCAGGGGCAATTTTTACATGGTCTTGCGTAATGAAATTTCTTCTGTCATTCTGCATTCCCAGGCTTCCTGATGTGCCACCAAGTTCTATTGCATAGTCTTCAAGGAAACCGAATATTGCCGGATATGGCATCTTTTCAACTCCAGGCACCAGCCTTGATTTGTGATATACCTGGATGCTGTCGGTTTTTCGTATCATCAAGGCCGAATTATAGACGTCAAAATGGTCCTCTGAATCTCTGAATTTTCTTGCTGTGTGAGAAAGTTCGCTGCCTTTGGGATAATGCCTGAATGCCGTAAATCCTGTCAGGAGATTAAGCTTCGGATACGCGTTCAACCATGATTTGATTTGCAAAATATCGCGGTGAATGTAGAGTTCCTCCAGCCAGATGCCGTCAGGCAATGCTGTTTCAGGAAATACCAGCAAGCTTGTTCCTGAGTCAACTACAGTAGAAGAAAGCCTTAGCATACCTGCAAGTTGTTCGGAACCTGTTCCCTTGAACTTTTCATTGTAGGGGTCAACGTTAGGCTGTACAATGCAAACTTCCATCGGTATGCCGGTATCGCCTCGCCTTGTCAATAGTTGCTTTGAAACAAAAACCGGAGCAAAAAGCAGAATGACCGTGACAGATGCAAGGATGAGGGAATTCATTTGCCTGAGACGGATGATGAGGTCACGCTTGATCAGATTTTTAAAAAGCTGGAAGATTAACAGGTTTAATGCCAAAACCCAGATGCTTCCACCCAAAACACCTGTGTATTCATACCACTGAACCCATTCGGTCATATCGGCAAATACATTTCCGAGTGTAAGCCAGGGCCATGAGATTTCCCAATTCATGTGAAGGAACTCGAAGGAAATCCAGTATACTATCAGTGAGATATAACCAACTGCGGTGCCGTATCGTTTTCGCGTGGAGAAATACAGTTGCCAGATTACAGCCATGAAAAAACTGTTTAATCCGATGGCCACAATGCTTCCTACAGCTGAGGAATTCCAAATCCACCATGTGGTGAGGAAATTCCATGTGAGCATGCCCAGGTAATAATAAAGGAACATGATCTTTCTCTTTCCTGAAGATTTTTTTTCAAGAAAGCGCTCCTCAAGCCACAGCAAGGGTGTCAGAGCAATAAAAATCAATGCAGGCATTCCTCGTTCAGGCCATGAAGCCCAAAGGAGTATTCCGCTGAGAAGGGATAGGAGAGAATAGAAAAACGCCTTCTTGAATGATTTCATATTGCCTCGCAAGATTGCTAAAAAATCCTGAGAAAAAAATCTCAGCTTTCATCATTTTCCAATGAAATGACAATAATTATTTTTCAAATACAATCCGGATTCAAAACGATAGTTTTAGTCTTTATTAAAAAACTTAAAATGGGCTTAGGATGAATTATAAATCATAAGGATTTAAAATAAATCCTGTTCCTCACAGTAAAGGGAATTACTCCATTTGATTTTTATGGATATAAGATGTGTTGGCTTGGGCCAATGGGGTGACTACAATATCATTCAGCACAACGTGTGGAGGTCTTGTTGCGGCGAAGTAAGCGATGTCAGCAATATCCTCGGCATGCAGAGGTGTGTATCCTGAATAAGCTTTCTTGGCTCTTTCGGCATCCCCTCTGAATCTTACCAGTGAAAATTCTGTTTCAGCTGCTCCAGGATCAATAGAAGTGACTTTGATTCCATGTTCTAATAAGTCTATTCTCATGCTTTTTGTGAGAGCGTCTACTGCATGTTTGGTAGCGCAGTACACATTTCCACGTGAATACGCTTCTTTGCCTGCTATCGAACTCATGTTGATTATCAGTCCCTGCTTTTTCTGAATCATCAGCGGCATCACCATTCTGGAAACGTATAGAAGTCCCTTGATATTGGTGTCTATCATCACCTCCCAGTCATCAATATCCCCCTCTTGTATGGTAGATAGTCCGGATGCTAATCCGGCATTGTTGACCAGAACGTCAATGCTCTTCCAGTCGTGCGGAAGATTTTGAATCGCATTCATCACTTCCACACGGTTTCTTACATCAAATGGCAGGGACATTACCCTTATGCCAAACTGCTCAATGAGATCCTGTTCTATTCTGCTAAGGCGATCTCGTCTTCTTCCATTCAAAATAATGTCCCATCCGTGTGCCGCGAATTTGTATGCAATGGCTTTCCCAAATCCGGCTGTTGCTCCGGTGATAAAAATGATTTTCCTATGTATCATGAAAATATGCTTTTATACCTGGTTCCGAAGTTTACTGTTTTTGTATGAATATCCGAAATAAATCACAAGTCCTGCCACAAGCCAGATGCCGAATCCGGTCCAATTGGAAACATCCAATTCACTCATCATGTACAGACAGGACACCAGTCCGAGTAATGGAATCAGGGATAGTTTTCTTTTAATGGCCTGATAAGTCAGATATAAGCAGCTTATCAGGAAAATCCAAAATGGAATTTTATGCTTGAACACATCCCAGCCCTCTTCCATTTTTGTTTCCTGTCTGACCGGAAGTGCTTGCAAAACTTCACTGTATTTTTCCGGACTGAGAGAGTTCAGATATAATTCCAGATCCTCATTTTGCGACAGGAAGCCATTCGGATCTGTCAGTTCTACATGTTCGGCAGCAGCTTTGATTTCGGAAGTTTCCAGCTTGCCAATCAGTGTCACAGCATCCACCTGTGCAGGATCATTGCTGAAAAATCGATTTACGTTTTCTCTGTTGTACTGCATGCTTAGTACCAACGCAACAACGAGCATTACAGGGAAAATATATCTGGAATTTATATAAGGAGTTTTAAATTTTCCCTGAGGAGGATTGGGCAGTGTCTGCAGTCGCAGAACTCCAGCGCAAACCACTACAAATGCGAAAAGTGTTCCTATGCTTACCAGATCAGTAACAATGGTGATGTTCATGAAAAGCGCGGGCACGGCTGTCACTACCCCGGTGATTATCGTGGCAAAGCCAGGTGTCTTGTAGCGAGGATGGATAGATGCGAATTTTTTCGGTAACAATCCGTCCCTGCTCATGCTCATCCAGATTCTTGGTTGTCCGAGAGCAAAAACCAGAAGTACACTTGCCATGGCGACGATGGCACTTAGCGCGATGATTCCGGAAATCCATGTAAGGTCCAGTTTGGCAAATACGTAAGCAAGCGGATCTCCTACTGCAAGTTCACTGTAATGGATCATCCCGGTGAGCACAAGGGCTACTCCAATATAAAGGACAGTGCAAATCAATATGGACCACATCATTCCTCTTGGCAGATCTCTTTGCGGATTTTTGCATTCTTCAGCTGTAGTGCTGATTGCGTCAAAGCCGATGTATGCAAAGAAAACTGCACTGACTCCCTTGAGCACTCCGGTGATTCCGTTTGGCATGAATGGATTCCAGTTTTCAGTGTTCACGTAAAAAGCACCGACAATAATGACGAAAATTACAACTGCAACTTTGATGACTACCATTGCATTGCTGGCGTTTCGGGATTCTTTTATTCCTTTGTAAACAAGCCATGTAATAAAAATGATGATGAGAAGCGCGGGAATATCGGCTACCAGATGAAGTCCGCCCAGTGTGGGAGCATTGCTCCAGGCTGTATGAGCTTCCTGCAAAGCTGGGCTGAGATTTTCAAAACTCTTTCCACTCAGCATCAGTGATTCTGCCTGCTTAAATCCATTCATTGCGGTCAGAAAATCCATGCTCATCCATGCAGGCACCTGAATCCCGTTGGTTACCAGAAGCCCTGTCAGGTAATCGGACCATGAAATCGCCACGGTGATATTTCCGATCGCGTATTCCATGATGAGAGCCCAGCCGATTATCCAGGCTAATAGCTCTCCGAAGGCAACGTAACTGTATGTATATGCGCTACCTGAAACCGGTACAAGTGAAGCGAATTCCGCATACGCAAATGCAGCGAAACCGCAGGCAAGTGCAGTGAACAGAAAAAGAAATACAACTCCTGGACCTCCGTTGGCGCTGGCATTGCCTATTGTGCTGAAAATTCCTGCACCTATAATGGCGGCAATTCCAAATGAAACCAGATCACGAACTCCTAAATGGCGTGCAAGTTTAGATTCATTGTCTGATCCTGAACTGTCGCTGTCAGAACTTTGCTTTAATACTGATTCAATTGGTTTTTTCCGGAAGAGTTTCATCAGTTGATTTTGCCTGCTTTATGGCAAAAATATAAATGCTTTTGAAAATGGCCAGTATTATTCATTCTTGGCCAGGCGTAATTCTTCTAAATAAACTATCAATCTTATTTCGGTCAATAAAATTGAGTAATGCGAAAATTAAAAATGGAATTGCAGGCGCTTTGTACCTGACAAGTGCACCAAGAATCGGAGTGATGAGTCCGGACAAAATCAGCAGTCCTGCAGAAAAACCTATAGCAACTATTAAAAGTGGGTCATTGAGTTTTTTTCCCTTGAAAAACATAGCAGTCACTAAAATAAAAATCAAAACCATTATTGTTTCCAATGCTGAGAGGAGAATGAGCGGGTTTCCGCCTGTATCATGTAAAAATGGCCTGGTGAGCGAGTTTACAAATGCCATTGGTGCATTGATAAAGATGCTTTTCAATCCTGGTTCAAGTTGAGGAATTTCAATCAGGCTTTTTGCCGATGTCAATTCGGCCAGTACGTGAAAATTTCTCTGCTTCCAGTAAAGTATATCACTCACTTTGTATTCCGGAAGAAAGTAATGTATGTTGAAAAGGATAATAAAGAATATGATGGCAGAAGCAACAAAATAAACTATTGGGTATTTGTTTTCATTTTTCACAGAGAAATACCATGCCGGCAAAAGTGGAAGAAGTATTCCAAGTATGTAAATTTTTGTGAAAACCAATATTGTTAGTGCACACAGGAACAGTAAAATTCTTCTTAATGTTATTTCTCCATTTATTATTTTATCAAATGAATAAATCAAAATGCCAAGTCCGGCCAGAATTATTGAATCCTTGAGTAGTCCAGAGCCCCAGAACATCACGGATGGAGCCATAAACACACCAGTAAAGAGGAGCTTTTCTTTGTTGTGCATTGCTCTGGTGAATGCCCTGAACAATGCTGTTAGACCGGCGAATGAGAGCATGTTTACAAATACAACATGAACATAATAGTTTCCGAGAGAGAAAAACCGGAATAGAACATTCATCCTGATGATGGTCTTGTTGTCATTGTATAGTATATCAGTATTCAGCCATGCATTCATGCTTTCATAATAGTGCCTCAATTCAGGAGAACCTGCTCCGATGCCGCTGAACATTCTGATGAAATCTCCCGGCCTGCTGAAAAGGGAATTGAAAATAATTCCGCTGTCATCAAAAAACTTCCATGTGTCTGCTGTACTTTTGTCTGTATAATGGTATGTGTAAAGCAGTCCAAGCAAAATTCCTGCTGTAACTTTCATCAGGAAAACGCTTTCTACCCAAAAGCCTGACACGCCTTTCAGCCTGAAAAAGGAGGATTTTCTGATAAGAAACAAAAAGAGTGCACTGTATGCTATAACCAGTAACCACTCCGTAATGTCTTGTTGCATTTATGGTAACATTTACTTAGCTGAAAAGAAAGCGAATCTTTTAATCCTGTTTCAAAATTAGGCAAATAAATTATCCGTATTTTCGCGGTATAAATTTCTAATCAAATATAAATCACAATGTCAGAAGTAATGGAACCGGTTGTGTCTGTGGAAACTGCAAAGTCTCTCGGCCTTCTGGAAGAGGAGTATGAGCAAATTAAAAAATATCTGGGACGTAATCCCAACTTCACTGAACTCAGTGTTTACAGTGTCATGTGGAGCGAACATTGCTCTTACAAAAACTCAATTGTTTGGCTGAAAACCCTGCCGAAGGATGGTCCGCACATGCTTGCGGAAGCAGGTCAGGAGAATGCAGGTTTGGTAGATATCGGGGACGGACTTGCCTGTGCATTTAAAATAGAATCTCATAATCATCCCTCAGCAATTGAACCTTATCAGGGGGCTGCTACAGGAGTAGGCGGAATCAATCGTGATATATTTACAATGGGTGCAAGGCCGGTTGCACAGCTCAACTCTTTAAGATTTGGTAATCTCTCATCAGATAAAAATAAAGCACTTCTCAGAGGTGTGGTTAAAGGCATAGGTGATTACGGTAATGCATTCGGAGTTCCGACTGTTGGCGGAGAAGTGTTTTTCGACGATTGCTATAACGTGAATCCTCTGGTTAATGCAATGTCTGCAGGTATTGTTGAGACTGGCAAGACTGTTTCTGCAATTTCCTACGGACTTGGTAACCCTGTATTCATTGTAGGCTCTTCAACAGGAAAGGACGGAATCCATGGAGCTACATTCGCATCAGGTGACCTTCACGAAGATTCCGCGGATGACCTTCCTTCAGTACAGGTTGGTGATCCCTTCACTGAAAAACTTCTGCTCGAAGCTTCACTTGAGGTGATAAAAACCGGAGCAATTGTCGGAATGCAGGACATGGGTGCTGCAGGTATTATATGCTCCACTTCTGAAATGTCAGCAAAAGGAAAGCATGGTATGATCATTCATCTGGATCGTGTTCCAACGCGACAGCAAAATATGCAGGCATGGGAAATTCTGCTAAGTGAATCACAGGAAAGAATGCTGCTGGTGGTCAAGAAGGGGAAAGAGGCTGAAGTGAAAAAAGTTTTTGAAAAATGGGATCTGAACTGTGTACACATTGGTGATGTGACTACTGGCAATCAGCTTAAGTTTTATATGGATCGCGAACTGGTTGCTGATGTTCCTGCAGAATCTCTCGTTCTTGGCGGAGGTGCTCCGGTTTATAACCGTGAATACAGCGTTCCTGCCTATTACAAGGAGAACAAGCGCTTCAGCATTGATAATGTTTCAGAACCCGAAGATCTCAAAGAAGTCGCTCGTTTTCTTTTGTCACATCCCAATATTGCTTCCAAGCGCTGGATTTATAATCAGTACGATTCTATGGTTGGGACTGTGAACATGAGCACCAATAAGCCCTCGGATGCAGCGGTTATTAATATTAAAGGCACAGACAAGGCAATTGCATTGACTGTTGACTGCAATTCACGATATGTGCATGCGGATCCGGAGCAGGGTTGTGCTATAGCGGTTGCTGAAGCGTCTCGCAATATTGTTTGCAGCGGCGCTGAGCCTTCTGCTATTACCAATTGCCTGAATTTCGGAAATCCGTATAACAAGGAGGTGTATTGGCAATTTGTACAGTCGATTAAAGGAATGGGTAAGGCTTGCCGGAAATTCCAGACTCCTGTTACCGGTGGCAATGTCAGCTTTTATAACCAAAGTTCTTTTGAAGGACCCGTATTTCCGACTCCTACTATTGGTATGCTTGGGGTATTGAAATCAAAGTCCTCTTTTACCGGTCTGGCTTTTCGTAAGGCAGGAGATCATATCTTCCTCATCGGTGAATCTGTCAATGATATCTCGTCATCTGAATACCTCTATAGCTGGCATAAGATCAAAAAGTCTCCCGCTCCTCATTTTGATTTGGATGTTGAATTCAAAAATCAACAAGTCGTCAAAGACGCGATTAAAAAAGGACTTGTCTGTTCTGCACACGATGTGAGTGACGGTGGCCTATTCGTTACGCTGGCTGAATCTGCAATGGCGAGTGATCTTGGATTTTCCATAGAAACGGATTTTGACTGCAGACCTGATGCATTTCTCTTCGGAGAAGCTCAGAGCAGGATGGTGCTGTCGGTATCTGAAGATAAACTCGATGACTTCGTAAACCTGCTTGTGGCATCTGATGTTGAGTTTTCAAATCTTGGAACCGTTACAGATGGAGAAGTGTTGATCGACGATGAAAGCTTCGGACATATTCGCGAACTGAAATCCATTTATGAGAATTCTATTGGTGATCTGATGGCGCATTAAGCTAAGACTAAATGCTTAATCATAATTATCACCACATAGGAAATCCTTGTGGTGATTTTTTTTTTTAAATTCAAATTCAAACGAAAATAAAAATGAAGCAATTCGGTTTTCTGGTGACCTTACTCTCAGTCATCTTCAATGCCACATTATCCGGAGCCCAGGATGCTATTCTTCCCACAGCTGCTAAAGACAGATTAGATGGCCTTTCAAGGCATCGCGAATTAAGGAAAGAATCCTGGTTCATGAATGTTCCTTTCAGAAATATCGGCCCGACAATAATGAGCGGACGTGTCACTGATATCGAAGTGAATCCTGAGAATCCGGCTGAATTCTATGTAGCTTATGCCTCAGGAGGTTTATGGCATACAGTCAGTAACGGACAATCGTTCATTCCTTTGTTTGACTACGAAGATGCGATGACAATGGGGAATATAGCTGTCAACTGGAAGACTCGCGACATATGGGTGGGCACAGGTGAAGTAAACAGCAGCAGAAGTTCTTATTCAGGTACCGGTGTTTATCTGAGTAGTGATAGCGGAAAGACATGGACAAATACTGGCTTACACGAATCTCATCACATTGGAAAGATATTATTGCATCCGGGCAATCCGGATGTGGCATGGGTCGCAGTCATGGGTCACCTGTATTCTCCGAATCCTGAACGCGGCGTTTACAAAACCATTGATAAAGGAAGATCCTGGCAGCATGTACTTCAATTTGACGAAAATACAGGAGCAGTGAGCATGGACCTCGATCCGTCAAATCCTGATGTAATCTATGCTTCGGCATGGCATCGTGAAAGAAGAGCATGGAATTTTGTAGAAGGAGGTAAGTCAGGCGGAATTTTCAAGTCTACAGATGGCGGTTCCAGCTGGACAAAGCTTACAGTTGAAGGATCAGGTTTTCATGCGGGCGAAGGAACGGGTAGAATTGGTATCGCTGTTCATCCGCTTTCATCAAATATTATTTATGCAGTATTGGATAATCAAAACAAAAGAAACATAGAAGATAAGAAAGACACTTCGATGTTGGATGTTTCCGACATTAAAAAAATGAGCAAGAGCGAATTTTTAAATGTACCTGAAAAAAAGCTTTCAGCATTTATAAAAAGTAAAGGGTTTCCTGAAAAGTATTCTGCTGAAAAAATTAAAGAGCTGATAAAAACAGATTCAATCAAAGTCAAGGATGTTCTGAATTATCTTAATGATGCAAATAATTCACTTTTTGATACTCCTGTTATTGGTGCTGAAATCTACAAGAGCAGCGATGGTGGAAAAACCTGGAACAAAACACATGACACCTATCTCAAAAACCTCTTTTATACATACGGATATTATTTTGGTAAGATTTACACAGCTGCAAGCGATACCAATACCGTAGTTGTTTGCGGTGTTCCTCTTATACTTTCTTCTGATGGGGGAAAATCATTTGTAACAATAGATGGCGATAATACACACGGAGACCATCATGCAGTATGGATCAATCCTAAGAATAAGAATCATATGATTATCGGAAATGATGGCGGAGTAAATATCACATATGATTCAGGGAGAAATTGGTTTAAGGCAAATACTCCTCCGGTTGGCCAGTTTTACTCGCTTGCAGTGGATATGGACGAGCCTTACAATGTTTATGGTGGCTTGCAGGATAACGGCGTCTGGACTGGATCTTCAGCGAATGAAAATGAGGTTTCGTGGCATCAGTACGGTCAGTATCCTTATCGACACATCATGGGTGGTGACGGAATGCAGGTGCAGGTAGACTACAGAGATAACAAGACAGTTTATACAGGATTTCAGTTCGGAAATTATTACAGACTTGACAAGAACAAAGTTCACTCAGCTGAATCAATTAAACCTGAAAATGACATCGGCGAAGAGAATTACCGATTCAACTGGCAAAGCCCGATTCATCTGAGCAGGCACAATCAGGATATCCTTTATTTCGGTTCCAATAAGTTCCATCGTTCCATGAACAAAGGAAAAAATATGCTTACACTTTCGAATGATCTTACAAACAATGATAAAACAGGAGATGTACCTTTCAATACAATCACATGCATAGCGGAGTCGCCCATGCGATTCGGACTTGTCTATGTCGGGACTGATGACGGTCTTGCCTGGATCAGCCGTGATGCCGGGTATACCTGGTCTGCAATTTCCGATTCGCTTCCGGATGCTTTGTACGTAAGCAGAATTGTACCGTCTTCTCATTACATCGGCAGAGTTTACCTAAGTATGAACGGTTACAGGAATGATCATTTCAATGCTTATTTGTTTGTATCAGATAACAATGGAGAATCTTGGCAAAGCATTGCAGACGGCTTGCCACCAGAACCCATTAATGTTATATGTGAAGATCCTGCTAATGAATATATTCTCTTTGTTGGTACCGATAACGGATTGTATTGTTCCCTTAACCGCGGTAAAAAGTGGATGAGCATGAACGGGAAAATTCCCCGTGCACCTGTGCATGACTTAATTATTCATCCAAGGGAAGCGGATCTGATTGTGGCTACTCACGGCAGAAGCATTTACATAGCTCCGCTGAGAGAAATCAGAGCTTTGCATGACTCTGTCATTGAGTCGGGTTTTTCTGTGTTGGGTATCTCGGCTCCTCCTTTCAGTAAAAGATGGGGAAGTGCAAGAAACGTATTTGCTGATCCGGTGATTCCCCAAAGCTCACTCGAGTACTTCACCACTGAACCTGGCGAATGCAAAATCAGAATCCTGTCTCATAAAAAGCTTGAACTTGCCAATTTGCAGGATACTGCTGAAGCGGGAATCAATTATACTTCAGTTCCTCTGCGAATTGAAAATAAAGTGCTGACTGCCTTCAACAGACATGCTGAAGTGAAGGCCATTGCAGCAGATGACGGAAATTTTTACCTGACTCCCGGTAAATACATTTTGGAAATCACTTCCTTATCTGGAGTAAAGCGAGAAAAGCAATTCGAAATCAGGAAACGTGATGAATAATTATTCGGTTTTTGGCTGAGCCGCTTTGGTTTTTTCCTGGTGATGAATGAAGTCTCTGACTTTTTCCGCATCAAGTCTTTTTGCAAGAATTCTTTTTTCTTCATCAAGCAGATAAATCACAGGAGTGGAGTATATATCGTAATAGTTTCTAAAGCCTGTGTTATTGTAAAGGTCTGATACATTAATCCACTTTAAATTATTATCACGTACATAATTCTTCCACAAATCAATGTCAGATTCGATTCCTACGGCGAATACTTCCACCTTGAGACCTGCGGCTCTGGAGCTGTCATAAAAGTGAACAAGTTTTGGCATTTCCTGCTTGCAGTGTCCGCATGTAGGATCCCAAAACATCAGAATGGTGTATTTTGCTTTTACACCATACAGGCTTTGCATTTTCATTCCTGTATCAGGCATATTCAGATTGTAAGCCTTCTGTCCAAGGATGTTCGGTTTGATCTTTTCAACTCTCTCATGAATTTTTGCTTGCAGCGTAGAGTCCGCCCAGAATGCTTCTTTTGTCAGGTAATACCTTTCAGCAATATGCACGAACACTTTGTCATAGCCCATTATTTTTGATGTCTCATACTGATTTGCCAGTGTCGCTACACAGTATTTAAAAACCTCTTTGTTGGCCCTCGCTCTGTTGATGATTGTGTCGACCGATACTATGATTGAATCAGGAAGCGGTACGGTGAGTTGTTCAAGATAAGTTTTAATTTTTCCGTGGAAGATAGGAGTTCGGAGCAGTCTCTCATCGCTGAAATCAAGATTGTCAAAAAAGTGCTTCTTGTAATAATTGAAATATTTCTGTTGATATGTTGAATCTGATACATTCCCTTTTTCGTCCCTTTGAGGAGCAGGAAATTCCGGCTCAGACATTGCCCGGATAATGTTTGCCATAAATGTTTTCGGATGATCATTGACAATTTTCATCCTGTATTGCTTGACTTCTTTATCAAGAGAAGAAATTTCTTCCCTTATTGAATCAGCAAGCGCTTTATTGTCTCCTGCAGCATCAAGCTTTGCTTTCAGCTCTTGTGATTTTTGTGCTTTTTCAATCACAAAGCGCTGATGATCATTGAAGAGTTTATTTTCCAGTGAACCGGTCACTTTCATCTTCCCTATGAAATCGTTAGTATCTGTTTCAAGTGAAAACTTCTGCTCATTCACAACCATTTCAAAATAGGTCTTGCTGGGCATTACAACCAGATAGATGCCTCCCGGCAGAGAATCTTTACCTTTAAATACAGCCCAACCGTTAGCATCTACCTTTACAGTATCCCTTACATATTGTTTGTCACCATAATGATTGCCCAAATAACAGATTGTGTCTTTCAGGCCGATGATTCTGACTTTAATTTCGTATCCGTTTCCTGCGACAGGATTAACCAGCGCATTCAACGAAAACAGCACAAAAAGAATTGCAATATTCAGTACTCCGTATTTTTTTGCTTTCATAATTGGATTGACTCTGTATAACGCCGTTTTATGTGGTAAAATTAATATATGAGTATGAGAATTCATGAAGGATTCATTAATCATGTGAGCAAAATCCTTCAAATTGTACTGAAAATCAAATTGCTTCGGCCTCTTGGCAATAATCAATCCATTTGTATTCCAAATAAAAAACGCTGTCCGGGACAGCGTAAATAATTACAGGTTGCCTCTCAGGGCTTGTTCTCTTTCGATTGCTTCGAACAATGCCTTGAAATTTCCCTTTCCAAATGATGTAGCGCCTTTTCTTTGGATTATTTCGAAAAACAGGGTTGGCCTGTCTTCGACTGGTTTAGTGAAAATCTGCAGCAGATAACCTTCATCATCTCTGTCAACCAGGATGCCTAGTTTCCTAAGTGAATCGACGTCTTCATCAATTTTACCGACTCTTTCTTCAAGTTCATCATAGTAAGTGGAAGGAACTCTTAGAAAATCTACTCCGTTTTCCTGCAATTTTGAAACAGTGCGGATGACATCATTCGTGATCACTGCTATGTGTTGAACCCCTGGTCCTCTGTAGTATTCCAGATACTCGTCAATCTGAGATTTTTTCTTTCCTTCGGCTGGTTCGTTGATCGGAAATTTAACATAACCATTGCCGTTGGAAACTACTTTGCTCATCAACGCGGAATATTCTGTGGAGATGTCTTTGTCATCAAAAGTGATGATCATTTTAAAGCCCATCACATCCTCGTAAAACTTCACCCACTCATTCATTTTTCCCAATTCTACATTGCCAACGCAATGATCGATGTATTCGAGCCCAACTGGATCAACTTTGAAATTTGATTTAGCAGGAACGAAGCCGGGCATAAATGCGCCTTTATAATTTTTTCTCTCAACAAAAGTGTGCAAAGTGTCTCCGTATGTAAGGATGCTTGCGGTTTTCACTTCGCCGTCTTTGTCAGTAAGGGTTTTTGGAGCTGTATGTTGTTTCGCACCACGTGACATGGTTTCATAAAAGGACTTTTCAGCGTCATCGACAAGCAGTGCAAGCACCTTTACTCCATCTCCATGTTTCCTCACATGTTCTGAAATTTCCGTATCAGGGAAAAGAGAAGTAGTAAATACAAATTTAATTTTCCCCTGCGCCAATACATATGATGCTTTGTCTCTTACACCAGTTTCTGGACCGGAATAGGCGATCAGGTTGAACCCGAATGCTTTTTGATAATAATACGCGGCCTGCTTGGCATTGCCAACCCAGAACTCAACGTGATCAGTACCAAGTAATGGAAGAAAATCAGCTGCCATGGTAATTAGATATTTCTAGTATTGATTAATCAGGTATAAATTTACTCAATATCGTACTCACAAGCAATGAGTTTAATCACCTGCGAGGCGGCTTGAGCCCTCTTTCTTTGGCCATTGTTTCCAGTCTTGTCTGGAAAGCGGATTTTTTAACAGGTTTCTTCTTGTTTTCCTGTATCTGGCGATGGATCTTATCTTCATCAATAAAGAACTTAAACAGATACTGTTGGCCAAATCCGAATATATTGCTCAGGAAATAATAATAACTGAGTCCCGAAGAATAATTGTTGAAGAAGCCCAAGAAGAATATTGGCATGAGATACAACATCCATTTCATTTGCGGATTAGTTGCTGCGGTCATCTGCATGTTCATTCTTGTGTAGATGATGGTGGAAATGGTCATCAGTAAGGTGAAGAGACTGACATGCGCTCCGTAAAACGGAATATGGAAAGGAAGGTCAAGTATGTTGTCGTAAGTGGATAGGTCGTCGGCCCACAAGAATGATTCCTGCCTCAGCTCAATTGAGGATGGGAAAAAGCGGAACATAGCAATAAGGATTGGTAGCTGCAACAGACCTGGAATGCAGCCTCCCAGAGGATTCACTCCAGCCTTTTTGTACAATCCCATCATTTCCTGCTGCTTCTTGAGAGGATCATCCTTGAACTTTTCATTGATCTCTGTCATTTCAGGCTGAAGAACTTTCATCTTCGCCTGTGATTTGAAAGAGCCGTAAGTTAACGGAAGAAGGATTACTCGCACCAGGATTGTCAGAATCAGGATGATAATTCCGAAATTAAGGTTGAAGCTGTTGAGGTAATTGAATGTAGGGATGACCAGGAATTTGTTTACCCATCCGAATATCCCCCATCCTAATGGGATTAGCTTTTCAAGTTGCAAGTCCTCAATTTTCTTAAGTGTCTGGTAGTGGTTTGGTCCTGCATAAAAACGCATTCCATAGGTCTGAACCTCCTTGTGCTCATAAGGAAGAGCGAAAGATGCTGAAACATTTTTTACGTAGTCGCTCGATTTGTCAGTGAACGTTTCAACAACTGGAGAATCGAATGTCTGATCGGCGATGAGCGCCACAGTAAAGAAGTGTTGCTTGAAGGCGATCCACTTCACCTTGGTTTTTAATGATTGCTTTTCATCGCTGGTTTCTGAAATATAATCCACTTCATCATCTGCGAAGCGGTAATATATAGTAGCAGCTGCCCTTTCATTGTCAAGGTTATTCTCCTTCCTGATGAGCTTATCTTTCCAGTCGAGATTGATGTAATTGGTGTTTGCAGCGATGAGATCCTGCATTCCCACCACATTTATTCTGTAATCAATCAGGTAGGAGTCGTCTTTGAGAGAATACAGATACTCAAGGTATTTTCCCTCACCAGCTTGCAGTCGCATGCTGGCCCTTTTCTCTATTCCGCTTGTACCACTGGCACTGAAATACAGATCCTGAGTGGAAATGATTCTGTTCCCTGCTGAAAGCGTCAAATTCCATTCCAATGAATCATACGACATGAGCTTCACCGGATGTCCATCCCAGGTTTTGTAATTTTTCAGTTCGACACTGCGAATTCTTCCGCCTTTGGAGCTGATGTCAACTTTAATTAGATTATTTTCAAGGCTGATGATTTGTTCAATTCCTTCTGCAGCATCAGCGAAAGCTCCCAGTTCCTGCTTACGTTTTTCCAATAGCAAAGCTGTCTGATCAGCATCGTTTGGAAGTGTATCGGAAAATTTTGCAGACTGGGCAAGCCTTAGAGCCTCAGCAGCTTCCCTTTCACGGTTAACTGCACTTATGGAGTCCTGCCTGTGTTTGATGGCAGCAAGCTCTTCCTGGCTTGGCTGTGTGTAAATGGTGTAGGCAACTATGAGAAGTCCTATGATTGAAAGACCTATTAACGAATTCCTGTCCATCGATTTTTAAAATGGATGGCAAAGATAAAAATTATTCGGAGCGGGTAGTGGAGGTAAAGGGTATAAAAAAACCGGAACAAAAGGTTCCGGTTTTTTATTGTATCTGTTTCAGAATCAGTTTTTCACAAATCTGATTTGCTTGCTTTCATCTGAGTGTTGATCATGTCTGTTAAGTTTGACATAATAGATGCCTTTAGAAAGGCCGCTGATATCCATACTTACTGTGTTGTATCCTTCGTTGAGAATTACTAGTTCTTCCTTCACGACCCTTCCTGTGAAATCCACGAATTGAATGGACAATGATCCGGACTGTTCAAAGAATGTGAGAGATATCGAACTAGTGGCCGGGTTAGGATATAACCTGATATCATCTCTGGTGCGCTTGCAGTTGATCACAATCACGTCAGAATATGAGAATTGTCCGTCTATGTCAACTTGCCTGAGACGGTAATATTGTTTACCGGTACACATATCAGAGTCGAGGAATTTGTATTCTCTTGTGGTTGTGCTGGTGCCGGCACCAAAGCCATCCACTTTTCCAATTGTTTTAAAGTCTTCCCCATTACTGCTTCGTTCTATTTCGAAATAATCATTGTTGATTTCTGAAGCAGTGACCCATTTACAGAGTACACCATTGCCTTCCGGTTCTGCATCGAATGACAGCAATTCAATTGGAAGAGGCACATCCGACTGTACAGTGGCATATCTAAGATTAAAGCTGTGAGCGATGTTTGAAGGATTGTTGATATTCATCCTTTGAGTATTGGTAGGAGTAGAAGCGATTACACAACTTCCTATCAAATTCCAGGAGGCAGTAAGAGCAGGATTGGAAAGAGTGTCGGAAACAGCAACCGTCCATCCGTTACTGCCTGCACTATTAGTGAAATTGTTGTTTCTCAACGCAATGCTGTGAATTCCTCCAAAACTCGGCGACTGTCTTACGAAAGTCCAGAATCCATTGTTGAAGAACGGAAGTATGTCATAGGTTGCTACAATACATTCAGATGCTGTAGGACCTAATGCCGGCCAAGCTGACCATGTAGTGAAGTAAGCAAGTAAATCAGGCATTACAGTGTTCGAGGTGAATGTTACAGTAGCAAGTTGGTATCCGCTGCCCGGTGCACCTTCTCCAACCGGGAAATCCCAGGCAATGCCAGTGACAATTGCACCGTTCCAAATCTTGCGTCTGAGTTTTCCATCCACGTAACTGTTATTGTTTCCGCCGATTATTGCTCCTGCATTACTGTACTTAACATTTACTTCCAGGTTTGCCAAAGATCGGGTAACGATTCGACCACCGGTTAAAGTCAGGAATGAATCAATGTCCATCTTACTCCAGTTACCGACTAGGTTCAGTGGTGTGGTTCCTGTTTTATTCATGAACACCCGATTCAGTGTGATGACACCGGAATTGTTGGTGAAATTCTGAACACCGGTACCGTTAAATTCAACCGTACTGCCGCCGATTCCAGTGAATGTGGTTCCACCCGCAGCATTCGTAAAGTTGCCGCCCACTCTTAAAATGCGTCCATTGATGTTAAATATACTTGTATTGTTCAAGGTTGTGAAGTTCTCCCTCACATCCACATTAGTGTTTGCCTGTACATTTCCTGCAGTCTTGTCGATCAGTAAATTTGCCAATGAATTAGTACCGGTTACACCTCCGTTGATGGTTTGGTTTTCTGTTCCAGTAAACCTGATGGTGCTTCCAGGTTCAGCAATCAGTGTACCGAACACATTTAGATTTCCGCAGAGTGAAAGAGTCACTCCGCTCTTAATGCGCAGTGTGGCACCGGCGAATATTGTAAGATTATGTACATTGGTGTTGACTGAAACTGTAGGCTGGTTGATTACGGATCCGCCAGTTACTACAAGGATATCCTTTGCACAGTCAATAGTGCTACAGCAAGTATAGTTGGCGCAATTCGAGAAGGTAGTATCGGCATTACCCTGCCATGTCAGGATCGCGTTTGATGGCTGAACAATATTTGATCCCATCCAGTCGATGGTAAATCCTACAGGTGTATGGTTCCAGTTTCTGAATGCAAGAACATAAGTACGTGGAGAACCGAAAGTTGTCGGAGGGCTCACTGCTCCTCCGCTTGGAGTGAACATTCCAGTTACACCTGCTCCTGTTGCACCGGAGTTGTTACAAACCACTGAAACGGTAGTGCGTATGTAATTGCATGGATCGGCCTGACCGGTTACATCCCAAAGTGCAAAGTCGAAATTCGCAAGTGGTGATGAAGTGTTAGGTGTAAGTTTGAACTGAAAGGAAGGTGGATTAACAGTGAATGTAAACCAGGTTCCGCTACGTTCGCCGCAAGAGAAACATCCCGGGTTACCAGTCTGGTCGCAGTAATTTCCTGTTCCTAAATATGGTGTATTCACAGTGAGTGCTGCGTTAGAGCAAACGTTTATGGCTCCTGCACAATCCTGACCGTAGATTGGCGGATAAGTATTGTTACCATCAACTGCTGTGATAAAGAATGATCCTGTCTGGTCGTTTTTTCCATCCACGGATATATACACGGTTGCTCCAGGAGTAAGTCCTGTCAGACGAAGTTCGGAGCCAAGGTCTCCTCCGCTACACGGACATCCTGGCGTAGAGTTGTCATTACACCCAAGTTGTGTATAGGTTGTGGAAGCGCTGGCACATCCTGAAGCAAAAAGATATGCAGCTATTTGAGTGTCCGTAAGTGTTAAAACAGATGCTTTAATGTTCAATCTGCCTGATGCAGGAACTACCGCAGTGAACCACACAGTATTTACTGATCCTGCGCCCCAGCATGTTCCCGGAGGAGGCTCACTGGCATTTCCGGCACAGGTATTATTTCCAAGAGTTGGAGAACCCATGGTAAGTGGTTGCGCGTTACATGGCAAATCATTAGTTGGAGCACAAGCACTGGAGATGCAAAGGTCGAATGTTCCTGTATTTGTTTGTCCTACACTCCAGATTCTGATATAATAAGTTACTCCATTAGTTACATTGAGCGTGGCACTTGGCATAAGCAAAGGAGCCGTATTGTCATCACATGCGAATAATGTCATCGCACCGCATGCGCCTGTATAAACTGCCATAGCAGCGTCTGTAATCGGATTGACTGAGCCAGGACGTGTATTTACGAGTACACTGCCTGTGAAGCCTGCAGTGAATCTGAACCATACATCACCTGTTGCCCCGTTTACAAATGTCGGATCACAACTTGGAAGGGGAGGGAAAGGAGCATTTGTTGGTCTGGCACATTCGGTTGTCAGATTTGTCTGCCAGGTACAATTGACATTGATTCCGATTGTTCCGAGGTTACTCGCCATCGGACAATCATCATAGGGGATAATTCCGGCAAGTTGAGTCATGCTGAAGTCAAAAGGCATAGACCCGCCTGCACTGTTGTTATCCACCAATATGTAGTATGTGGTTCCGCCAACAAGTGATATTGAATTAATAGTTGCACCGTTTGAAACTGCGGATGCTGTGGCTAAACACTGTGTGCCTCCGACATTCGGACATCCATTGTATACTCCGACAAAAGGAAAACTATTAGCACCTGTATTTGTCAACGATATTCTGACACACTGGTTAGCAGGTGGTGTGTAAGAGAAAACGTAATCCTGTCCATTGGTATAAGCTGTCTGACACGGAGTTGCAGCACTGTCATAGTCATTTACATAGCCAGCCGTGTTAAATCCGGTATGAGTGTAAGGAAGTCCGCAAATTACTGTAGAAGTTGCACAGGTAGCTCCGGTTCCAGGGCCAATAGAGATTGTGCCTTTGTCATTTGCGCAGATTTGAAATTTTCCATTCAGGTCACCGTCACCGGTAACTCTGACATAAAGCACTTCCGGAGTACACTGTGGCCTACCGTTTACTTCTACAACTCCCTTGCTGTTACTTGCGCCAAGGTTTGTTGTAGAACATCCAAGACTGTTTAATGTGGCGCAAGTTCCACTGTAAACCTGCACAGTGGTTCCTGCAAGTGGTGAGCAAGCTGGTGTATAATCGGTTGAAACTCTTATGTCTGTCATCCCAGCAGGCTTGGTAAATCTGAACCATACATCACGATTGTCGGCAGTACACATAGGAGGTGTTGCCCCGCTATTATTTGCCATGATATTGGAAAATGTTTGTGGAGAAACACATGATGCTGTAATGCTTCCCAAATCGTATGCGTTGCTGCAAATATTATTGAAGATTGTATTTGGAGTCCAGGTGATTAAAGTGTTGTTCGGTTTTGTTGTGTGATTGTTGTCTATGGTGCTGTCGATCTGTCCGGTTGTGAATGATGGTTTAACGGAATAATAGTCACCAGCACAAACCCCGGTGATTCCTATTGAAGCAGATGGTGTGGTAGGAGTATAAGCACCAAGGTAATTAAAGTCAATTACGCCATTAGCAAAAGTGAGTCTGGCTTCTATGACCAGTGTAGCGGATGCTGAACTAAACTGCCAGCGTGTTCCGTTCCATCGAACTGCCAAATGGGTGGCAGTAAGAGTGTATTGCACTGTGGACTGCAGATCATCCCACAACGGCGCAATGATGGGAGTATTTGCAATTCCACTGCCGGCTGCCAGGCTATTGGCAGGAATTGAGCTGGGAATGGGAGAGGGGCCTACCGGCGCATTGGTCAAAGCGATCCATCCGTTAGATGAAAGTACAAATCCTGAATATGTCTGACCAGCATATGGAAATGTCGGGCCTCCAAACGATATCACATTTGTTTGCGCGTCGTTCTGATTAATCAGTATGTTCGTTAGAGTGCCAAACCAGCCAGTATTATTATTTACTCCGGTGGTCATCAGGTAAGACAATCCACCGCTGGTTTGTGCCGAAACATTGCCACTGAGAATCAGTACAATTCCAAGTGTTAGCACTCTGCATAATGTTATCATGGTCATTTTTTTGATCATGTTTTCTTTCATTTTAATTTCTCCGCAATTATCCGTTAGCATTATTTATTCCTTTCAAAATTACCAACATTCAGGCATATATGAAAATGTCTGAAATTGGCTTAATTTTCTAGAACGATCTCTTCGTTCAGTTTTTAATCATCCTCACAACCCGTTCAGGATGAGATGATGATTTTCCCTTGTCCTTGATCCTTACATAATACAATCCTGATGAGAGATTGTTAATGCTCACATTGAGAGTATTGTACCCGCGTATTGCCTCGTGGATTTCTTCTTTGACTATTCTGCCAGTGTAATCCACAATCTGTATTGTGATGATTTCTTGCGATGTTTCATAGAACGTAATACTTACAGAATTGGATGCAGGATTAGGATAAAGTTTTATGTCGTCCCAGGTCTTTTTACAGTTAACAGCAACTACATCTGAGAATGAAAATTCTCCGTTGATATCGACCTGTTTGAGCCTGTAGTAGGTGATGCCAGTGCATTGCTCCTTGTCGGTAAGACCGTAATTTCTTACCGTAGTTGAAGTTCCTGCGCCGAATCCGTTCACAATACCGACAATCTCGAAACCGTCATAGCCGTTCAAGCTCTTTTCAACCTGAAAATAATCGTTATTTGTTTCGGATGAAGTCACCCATTTGCACAGTACTTCATCTCCGACCGGATCTGCCGTAAATGAAAGAAGTGATATAGGTAAGACTTGCTGAAATGTCTGGGCTGTAGCATAGTTTAGATTAAAGGCTGTATTAGATGCCGGCGGACTGTTCATCAGATTTCTGACTGTCATGGCGGCTGTGCTGGCTACCTGACACACTCCGTTCAGATACCATGAAGGAGGCAATGAAGGATCTGACGGAAGATCTGCAACAGCGACGGTTGTGCGATTTCCTGGCATACCGACATTTGTAACATTGTTGTTGTACAATGTAGTATTGTAAATGCCTCCTATCGGACTACCGGCTGGGCGCAATATGGTCCAGTAACCATTGTCAAATATAGGCATTGAGTCATAAGTTGAAACTATACACTCGGTTGCTACAGGGCCAGATGCAGGTGGAGCACCAGGGAATGGAGTGAAGTAAGCTAAAAGATCACCAATGAGTGTTCCAGGAACTCCACTAGGTACACTGGCCGGGAAAGTAATATTAGCTCTTTGATATCCTTTAGCAACATGTCCGACAGGGAAATCATAGCTTCCAGTGATAGATGGACCAGAGCCGGTCCAGAGTTTTCTCCTGAGTTTGCCTTCCACGTAGCTATTATTATTGCCTGGAGTAACTGCAGCAGTCTGATTGTTTCTGACATTCACTTCAAGGGCAGCAAGTGAAGTAGTGACGATTTTTCCTGTATTCAGAATCAAGAATGAGTCAATGTTCATGATGCTGTTGGCGCCAATTAAATTCACTGGTGTCGAACCTGTTTTATTCATTCTAACTCGGTTCAGTATAATTGAACCATTGGAATTTGTAAAAGTCTGCGCTCCTGTACCATTAAATTCCACAGTACTGTTAGCAATGCCGGTGAATGTTCCAATTCCGTTATTATTCGTGAAGTTTCCACCAGAATACATGGTTCTTCCGTTGATATTGAATACACTGGTGGCGCTTGAAGTAATGAAGTTCTCTCTTACCTCAATGTCTGTGTTTAATATTACACTTCCGCCGCCTTTTGTGACAGTCATGTTTGAAAAACCATTTGCACCAATAAGAGTTCCATTAACATTCTGCGTATTTACATCTATGAATTGAACAGTAGATCCCGGATCTGCAATCAGTGTTCCGTAGTTTGCAAAATTGCCACAGACAGATAATGTGAATCCGGTAAGGATTCTGAGTGAAGCTCCCGCATTTATTGTCAAGTTCCGAACCGATCTGTTAGACGATACAACCGGTTGTCTGCCGTTTGCTGTCGGAACTATGATCGCATCCACTGCACAACTGGGTGAACTTACACAATCTCCCCAGTTGGTGTTTGTGCCGAAATTGGTGTCTGTGGTACCCGACCAGGTCAGTGTGCTTGGAGAACTTGATATGGGTGTGCCCATCCAGTCTAATGTATAACCTGCAGTGAGTGAACTGTTCCAGTTATTCAGAAGAAGCAGGAATGTTTGTGGAGTTGCACCTACAGTGATGGAGTTATCGAATCCAGTTCCTCCGCCTGTCCTGATGCCTGTTGATGCGAGTGCCCCAGCGTAATTACAACGGGTTGGTGATAAACTGGCTGTTTGAATCGCTGCACATGGATTTGACTGTCCGGTTACGTCCCAGACAATGAAATCAATATCCGCTGATGCGACAGTATTCACTGAAAATTGCACCACGCCTCCAGGGTTCACTGTAAACTGATACCAAACTGAATTTCGTTCACCGACTCCCCAACAAGTTCCTGTGCCACTAGGCATGTCGCAGACGTTTCCAAAGTTCTGCCAACCCGGATCAGCAACAACAATGTTGCTTGAGTTACATACCTGAGTTGGGAAAGCGCAATCCTGCCCGGCAATTGGAGGGAACTGGGTTTGCGTACCGTCCATGATCGTGATTTCAAAATTTCCTGTAGAGGAACCTCTTCCGTCAACAGCGACGAATAAGGTATCACCAGGTGTTAAACCAGTAACTGTCAGGTCAGAATAGAGGTTTATACCACCGCTGCACGCCGGTCCGTCATTGTTGCAACCACGGCTTACGAAAGTTGTAGCTGCATTGGCACAGCCAGCTGCAAAAGTGAATGCCTGTATCTGAGTATCAGTGAGTGATAGTGGGTGAGTGCGGATTTTTAGCTGGCCGCTTGCAGGAACAACAGCTTTATACCATACCGTATTGATTGTACCTCCATCAGCTGGACATTGGGCCGAATTAGGTGGTTCATTAGTTGCGCTTGCACACAGGTTAGTACCTTGTACAGTTCCGCCCAGCGGTACAGTCACTGCTCCGCATGGTTGATCATTTGCAGGAACACATGCACTCGAAACACAAATGTTGAATGTTCCTGTTGTTTCAGGGTTTCTGGTCCAAACACGGATCCAATAGGTAGTTCCGCTAATTACAGGCAAGGAAAGACTAGGCATACCATTACTTGCTGAGTTGTCATCGCATGAATAGACTGAAGCCCATGATCCGCAGCTTCCTCCGGCATATACTGCCATCGCTGCATCCGTTGTGAAATTGGATGAACCTCTCCTGGTGTTTATCAGAAGACTTCCTGTAAAGTTCGCCGTGAAGCGGAACCAGACATCCCCTGTTACATTGTTGATGAGCCCTCCGCAACTGGGCAATGGATAACCTGCTGCAGGTGAAGGCGTCATGCATTGTGTGGTATAATCGGCCGACCAGGTGCAGGCTTGTCCGTTATTGATTGTGCCAAGGTTAATTGCGTTCACGCAGTCGTCGTTCGCTCCTCCAATAGCTCCAAGGTTTGTTACACTGATGTCAAAAGGCATTGTGGAACTGGTACTTCCCCCATTATTATTGTTTGCAACTACGATGTAATAAGTGACTCCTCCTGTGAGTGTAGCTGAATTGATGGTGGCACCATTGGAATTTGCTGTAGCTGCACCCAGACAGGCTGCACCGCCTGAAGTAGGGCAGTTGTTCAATATGAAAACTCCGGGATAGGAATTCAATCCTGTATTGGAAATCGCCACCCTGACACAGGTAGTAGTTGCCGGTGTGTAACTAAACACAAAATCATTTCCGTTCATAAACGGATTGAGGCAAGCCATTGTTGAGTCGTAATCATTGCCTGTACCACTTGTATTCAGACCGGTTGCACTGAACGGAAGTGAGCAAACAGGAATGGCGTTTCCGCAAACACTTCCGGCTCCAGGTGCATAGGAAATAGTTCCTCTGTCCATTGCGCAGAGCATAAATCTTCCGCTGAGGTCACCATCGCCTGTGACGCGCACATACAAAACTTCAGAGGTACACTGTGGCCTACCTAATACTTCAACTACACCCTTACTATTGCTGGCTCCCAGATTGCTGGTGGAGCATCCCAGACTGGTGAGTGCTCCGCAGGTTCCGCTGTAAACCTGTACTGTGGTTCCTGCTAAAGGATTACAGGCAGGAGTAAAGTCTGTGGAAACTCGTATGTCCGTGACACCGGCTGGTTTTGTAAACCTGAACCAAACATCCCGGTTGTCGGCAGTGCACATTGCCGGTGTTACTCCGCTGTTGCTGGCCATGATGTTCGAAAATGTGACAGGCGAAGAACAACTTGATGCAGATATTACACCGAGATCTACCGAATTCACGCAGACATCATTGTATATTGTTGATGGTGTCCAGATGAAATTCAGATTCATAGGCTTGACAGTAATGTTGTTGTCAACTGTACTGTCTATTTGTCCGCTGGTATAACTGGGTTTGACTGAGTAATAATCTCCGGCGCAAACGCCAGTGAGTCCCATTGAAGCTGATGGATTGAGCGGAGTAAATGCGGTATTGGCGAAGTTAAATTCAATAACACCAGTAGCAAAAGTAAGTCTGGCATCAATTACAGTAGTTGTTGCACTTCCTACCTGCCAGCGTGTTCCATTCCACCTTACAGTCAGATTGGCGGCAGTGAGAGTATATTGTACTGTCGATTGAAGGTCATCCCACAAAGGAGCAATGAGTGGTACTCCGGCCACACCACTCCCGGTGGCGAGGTTATTAGCAGGCAATGAAGTTGGGACTGGCGAAGGTGATGCAGCGGCAAGATTTGTTAATGCAATCCAGCCATTTGATGATAATACAAAGCCAGAGTAGTTCTGTCCGGCATATGGAAATGTCGGACCGCCAAAAGAAATAACTGCGGTCTGAGCGTCATTTGCATTATTTAATCCGCTTAGAGTACCTGCAGTCCATCCTGCCTGATATGCACCAACGGTCATGGTATATGAAAGCCCGCTATTGAATTGCGCAGAGGCATGCATGGAAAACAGAATCAGCAGGCTCAGCCAAATTCCGTAAAGTTTTTTAGTAAAAGTCTTGGCCATTCTGGTTGGTTATGGTTTAGTTCGTTGTTACGCCTTGCTGGTCAAGGCTTTCAGGCCTTTCCAGTATTCAATTTCTTGCAACTGAAATGTGTCTTAAGCTATGGACACAATCATTGCAACATAGCATCAAATTTGCTAAAAATTTTAGCATTTTGCAACATTCTGGGCTGTAATTATGCACCTTTCATGTAAACGTCAACTTTTATTGGGTGAAAGGCATTTTTCAATGGATAAAACAGCTTTTTTGTTAATATTTGAAGCTTTTTGCTCAGCTATTATTTGAAATACTATCTTGCACCGCTCAAAATAAAAAAAGCTATTCCGATGACCAGAAAATTACTTGTTTTTATATGTGTTATTGCCTTATTGTCAGTAACATATGAATTGAAAGCACAGGCCACTGTCACCAGCACCAACATGCCAAATCCAGGAGATCAGTTTTTCAACCAGATAATTCAGGATACAACATTGAGTCCCGGAATCAACGGTGCCAATGTGGTATGGGATTATTCATCTTATTTTATCAGCGTCAACACATTTAATGAATTTTACAGATCGCCGGTCGCTACTCCATACCAGGCAAATTATCCTGCTGCAAACCTTGCAGTGAATAATATTTCCGGCAGCAGCGATTATGATTTTTATACGCGCTCTTCGTCGGCACTTGAGTACTGGGGCTCTGTGTTTCAGGGAAATGTTGTTTCGATCACAAACAATCAAAATGTCCTTACACTTCCTTTCAGTTACGGAAACACTGTGACCAATGCTCCCGTTACAGGAACTGCATTCAACAATTTGGTTACTCTTTCAGGTAGCATAAGCACTAACGCGGATGCCTGGGGCACTCTGATCCTTTCAAATGGCACATACAGCAATGCCCTCAGGGTTACAATGAACATCAACCTGATAGGTGATTACGGTGGAGGTCCAACAGAGAGATACAATGTCACTAAGTATCTATGGTACATAGCTGGACAAAAAGCTCCGAAAATGCAAATCGTAATGATTGATATCGCTGGCGATTTGCAGACTTATAAAAACAAAATGGTTCTGGTTTCTACCATCACGACTGGCATAAATGAAAATACAGCCGGCACAACCCTTAGTTTGTATCCAAATCCTTCATCCGAATTGATTAATCTGGATTTCTCCAGTTCATTCGATGGTATCGCGGGGTATAGCATCTTTGACAACTGCGGAAGAGAAGTGAGAGTTGCCTCTGAACAAAAAGTGGCAGTGCGCGCAGGACGAGCTACTGTGAATATCAGCGGTCTTGCAGCGGGATCGTACAGGATTGCCTTGAATAGGGATGATGTATCAGTGTCGAGATCATTTGTAAAAATTCAGGACTAAGTAAAAAATGCAGTAAGCAAAATGGTGAAGCTAACTGGCTTCACCATTTTTTTTATTCTGTAGCCACTATTTCCTTGTTTCTTGATTTTTCAAGAGCTGCTTTCACAAATCTTGCAAATAAAGGATGTGGATTTTCGACAGTGCTTTTATATTCAGGATGAAACTGCACTCCGACAAACCAGGGGTGATTCTTTAATTCAACAATTTCAACCAGGTTGTTGTCTGGATTGATTCCGGAAGCAGTCATCCCGGCATCTTCAAAGTCTTTCAGAAATTTATTGTTGAACTCGTATCTGTGCCTGTGGCGCTCTGATATTTTTTGTTTTCCGTACACGTTAAACGCTCGTGTACCTTTCTGAAGCGCGCAGGGATATTCACCAAGACGCATGGTTCCGCCTTTTCGTGTAATTTTCTTTTGCTCTTCCATGATGTCAATCACAGGATGCCTGGAGTCAGGATTCATTTCTGTACTGTGAGCGTCTTTCCAGCCAATTACATTTCGTGCAAATTCTATAACAGCACACTGCATACCGAGACAAATACCCAGAAACGGAATGTTATTTTCCCGTGCAAATCTGATAGCTGTGATCTTGCCTTCAATTCCGCGGTCACCAAAGCCTGGCGCGACCAATATTCCGTTCAGGCCTGAAAGTTTTGAAGCAACATTTTCCTGATCTATCTTTTCGGAATGAATCCACTCAAGGTTTACACGACATTCATTGGCAACTCCTGCATGTATGAAAGATTCTGCAATGGATTTGTAAGCATCTTTGAGTTCTATGTATTTCCCGACCAATCCAATTTTTACTTCATTCACCGGATTCTTCAGCTTGCCCAAAAATATTTTCCATTGTTCAAGCGCGGGCTCCTGCTGTAGTGGAAGCTTCAGTTTATTCAGCACCACCTTGTCGAGTTGTTCTTTGTACATTAAAAGTGGAACATCGTAGATGGAATCTGCATCAATGGATTCGATTACTGCGTTGACGTTTACATTGCAAAACAACGCGATCTTTCTTCTTATTTCGGGACTGATGGCTCTGTCTGCACGGCAAATAAGTATGTCAGGCTGTACGCCCAGTTCCAGCAATGCCTTTACAGAGTGTTGAGTGGGCTTTGTCTTTAACTCGCCGGATGCCGCAAGGTAAGGGACAAGCGTAAGGTGTAATGACAATGCAGAACTTCCCAGCTCCCATTTGAGCTGCCTGACTGCTTCGATGTACGGAAGAGACTCTATGTCGCCTACTGTTCCGCCAATTTCTGTGATGACAATTTCGAATTGCCCGGTTTCACCAAGTAATTTTACTCTCCTCTTGATTTCATCTGTGATGTGAGGAATGATCTGGACAGTCTTTCCGAGGAACTCTCCTTCCCTCTCTTTGTTGATAACGGTTTGATATATCCTGCCAGTAGTGACATTATTTGCCTGAGAAGTGGGTGTATTGAGATATCGCTCATAATGACCCAAATCCAGATCGGTTTCGGCTCCGTCGTTGGTGACATAACACTCTCCGTGCTCATAAGGATTTAATGTGCCTGGATCCACATTGATGTATGGATCAAGCTTTTGAATCGTTACTGAATACCCTCTTCCCTGAAGAAGTTTTGCAAGTGATGCGGAAATGATCCCTTTCCCCAATGAGGACGTAACACCTCCCGTTACAAAAATATATTTAGCTGAAGCCACCGTGTTGCTGTTAAATGTGAGAAGATAATGCTGATTGATTTCTTAGAAAAGAACTCTGTCAACACGGGGTGCAAATTTATCAAATATTAACTCAGAAAAAAATGAATTGTGATAATTACATTTGCATGTGCATCTAAAAATGACAATTCAGGCAAAAACTATCTTTATTTTCTGCGCCCTTTGCCTGATTTCGTATTTTTCAAACGCAGGTATTGAATTGCCTTCGCATGAAAGCGATAATCATATTCGCAGGGAAAATCTTTTTTGGGAGCAATTCAAAAAAGACTCTTTATGGTCATTGCGTTCCCGTAAGGGAGTTTTGCCAATGACAATTAACAATATGTGGATTCAGGCTGGGTCCCCATTAAGAATCACGGAACAATCCGCCTGGTTGCTGATGCTTTCTTCCGGTATCACTGCAAGTGTATATTATTTTGATCAGGATATTGATGATGCGTTTCGTCCTCTAAGTGAAAACCATAAACTTGTCGGAGATCTCAGCCCGAAAATAACCCAGCTGGGAGAATATTGGGGTTATTCATTTTTAGCGATATCTGGTGTTTACAGTCTGGCTGCTAAAAACCATAAATTACTGCATGCTTCAGTGCTTGCAGGAGAAGCAGCAATCACCGCAGGAATCTGGGCTAGGGTAGTTAAGGTGATGGCAGGAAGAATGCGGCCCGGAGCAACGTATAATGACCGTGAATTCAACAGTGATCACTGGTTTGGTCCTTTTTCTGAATTTGATTCTGAATTAAAGAAGGGCAGGAGCAAAAATGCTTTCAGCTCATTTCCCAGCGGCCATACAACTGCCGCTTTCGCAATTTCAAGTGTATTTGCTGACCGCTATAAGGACAGGAAGGCCGTTCCCTGGATCGCTTATTCGCTCTCCGGTGTGGTTGCTGTCAGCAGAATGGTGGAGCATGAACATTGGGCTTCCGACTTGATTCCAGGCGCATTGATAGGTTATGCATGCGGACGACAAGTGGTGAAAAATTACAAAAGGATATTTCCGGAGTATCGTGAAGAGTCATATAACAGAATGGTAAAGAAAAGAAATTACACGTTCAGCGTTATACCCTCAAGTTTCCAGGGCGGTATTACATGCCTGCTCGTATTCTGATCCTGAACAATTCATTACGAACTCCGTTTACATAATATACTATAATAAGAATATGAACTGGACCAACATTACTTCCCTGGAATCATTAAAGGATGCACTTGAAACCAGCTGGATTAAACCCGTTCTCCTGTTTAAGCACAGTACCCGCTGTTCAATCAGTACTGCTGCACTATCGAAACTGGAAAGAAACTGGCAAAATTCGACCGGCGTAGAAGCCTTCTTTATTGATTTGCTGGCCCACAGGGATGTTTCAAATGAAATTGAAAGAGTGACCGGATTGAAGCACGAGAGTCCTCAGGCAATTATAGTCCACAAAGGAGAAGTCCTGTACCATGCAACGCACAATGGAATTCTATTCCAGGAAATTCGCGAAAGTCTTCCCGGCTGAGACGATGTTCAGTAAAACTCAGAAAGAAAGTGTGATTCCTGCACTTGGCAGAACAGGCAGCTGATAAACTTTGGTGCCTGTAATCCTGTTCACATAGAATATATTTTGTCTGTCGTAAACATTAGTTACGCTCGTGACAATGTCAAGAGAAGAGTTTTTTCCAAGCTTGATATTTTTCTGCAATGAAAGATCCAGGCGGTGAAAATATGAAAGCCGTCCTCCGTTGAGATCCGCAAATTGCAATCCCAGGGCTCCGTTTTGATTCAGAAAATCAGTTCCGCTTCCGTTGCTGAAAATTATCTGCTCATAAAAGCTTTGGGTTTGTGTGAATGGGAATGGGGAGCCGAGATTGAATCTTCCGTTTGCCTGCCAGCTGTCGTTTTTCCCGAACTTATAACTAACTACCAGGTTTACATTGTTCCTTCTGTCGAAGCTGGGTTCATATTCGCGAATGCCGTCAAACCTGTCAGCATAAGCCAATGAATATACAAGCCAGACATAAAGTCTTTTATAGTCGTAACGAAGAAGGAAGTCAAGTCCTGTAGCAGTTCCGGTTTCGATTATGAAATCTTTTTTCAGATAGTCGGGCTTATCGCTATGTTGTCCGTCGTCATTGTAAATTTTGTCGCGGTTGATGTTTTCTAGCTGAGTAAAATCTTTGAAGTAGCCTTCGATGTTGAGTGAAATACGCCAGGGAAGATCAATTTCGATACCACCAACAAGATGTGTCGCTTTTTGAAGTCGTGAATCAACTTTTTCGCCATTGAATTCATCAGGCAATTCTTCTGATCCCGAGAGGAAGCCATAAAACAGATTCACTACATCCCTGTCAGATGTTGCAGCGAGCAAATTTTGACTGTAGAATCCGCCGGCAGCCTTCAGTCTGATCCTGTCTGTCAAATTGATCTTTGCACCGATCCTTGGCTCTGCAGAAAATTCTGCAAGTGAAGAGTAGTAGTTAAAACGAACACCGGGCTCGACAACAAATCTTCCTTTCACAAGCTTGTATTTCATGAAGGCTGCAAGCTCAGTAGTGTTTTCCTTTTGTCCGGATGTAGTGCCGAACAAATTTGAAAATCGATAGTCGGTTTTGAATCCAAGCATTTCGATTCCATAGATCAACTCGTTTTTACCAGGAAAATAGCTGAAGTTAAGTCCCACATTGAATCCGCCGATCTCACTGAATCTTTCTCTTCCGTCTGGTTCGTCAAGTTCAATTCTGTAATTCGAGAATGCGAAATTCCCATCAATTAACACAGCGCTCGCTTCCGGTACCAGTACAAAGTTTGTTCCGGCTCCTCCGGATTTCCAGCCAAGTTTGGTGAAGCCAGGATAGTCTACTTCATCTCTGAAATTGAAACCGAAGATGTTCAGCTTGCTTCCCAAGCCACTGTTTAGAGAAACTTTTCCGTAGATGTCTGTAAAGGAGTAAGGAAGTCCTGTGGAGTCAAGGTGAGTATAAAGTGAGGTTGAGGTTTTATCCAGATATGATTTTTTTCCCGTAACAATAAATGAAGAACTTCCTTCGCCGCTTTCTTTTTCTTTTTTAATCGGTCCTTCCAGAAGTACTTTTGATGTAAATGTATTCGCAGAAACTTTTCCGCTCAGCCTTTTCTTGTTTCCGTCGCGTGTAGTGATATCCATGACGGAAGAAATTCTGTCACCGTATTCAGCATTGAATCCTCCTGTGTGCACATCCGCACCTCTGATCACATCTGCGTCGAAGACAGAATACAGTCCTATTGAGTGAAAAGGATTGTATATAACCATTCCATCCATCAGTACTTTATTTTGTATTGGCGTGCCGCCCCTGATGTACAGCTGTCCGCCCTGGTCACCTGAAAAGACTACGCCGGGTAATACCTGAAGATATTGGGCAAGATCAGGTTCGCCACCTATTGTTGGAATCTGGCGAATTTCTTTTGGTGTTATTTTATTAACCGAGATTCGTACATCGGTTTTTTTCTCTTCGCTTTCCGCACTTACCAAAACTTCCCTGATGAGCACAGATGATTTTTGCAAAAAGAATTTTTTAGTGATGAGGTCACCTGCCTTAAGACTAATTTCCTGCTGGATAGAGTCATATCCGATCGAAGTGATCAGCAGTGTATAAGTTCCGGGAGGCACTTTTGTAATTGCGAAATAGCCATCCAGATTAGTCTGTGCTCCGTAAGTTGTTCCTTTCAGGTAGACACTTGTATAAATTGAAGGTTCACTGTTTTCGGCTTCATACACAAAACCTCTTATATCTGCAGTTTGAGCATGAGCAATGCCAAATGAGGCTATAATTAAAACAAACAAGACGGAAAAAATACGCGACATAAGGATGATAAGAGAGAATGGAGAATGGCAAATGTATACATTGTCCCTCAAAGAAATTCAGGCAAATGTAAAAAAACAGCGTCCAAAATTCAGTTATTAACTTTGTGCAGATTGTGCATTATTCGCCGGCCATTTTCAATAGTAACTTGAAATCTTTTTCTTCTATCGGCATGACTGAAAGGCGGCTTATTTTAATCAGAGGGATTTCACTGAGCTTCGGTTCTTTTTTTATAGATGATAAATCGACAGGAGATTTCAGGAGTTTTCCCGCTTTTAATTTGACTGCAAGCCAGGTATCGCTGTCAGCAGTTGGATCGGGAAAATGTTCAGCTGTCACTGTAGCTAATCCCATGATTTTTGATTCTCCGCCACTGTGATAAACCAGCACGGTGTCGCCGCGTTTCATTTCGCGAAGGAAGTTTCTTGCCGCATAATTTCTGACACCGTCCCACTGTGTTTCCTTCTCTTTCAGCATGTCATGAAAAGAGAATGTATCAGGATCGGATTTAATCAGCCAGTACTTCATTGTTTAATTAGATGAAAAGAAGGCTCAATTAGTTGAGGATTTTTGAAACAAGTTCTTTCAACAATTGTCCGGAATCAGCACTTAAATTATTAACTCCTTTGCTTCTGTTGTCATATTCACGGAGGAATGCGATGTTTCGCATACATTCTTCTCTTGAGTATGATCTCGCCGAAGTCTCATAATCATTGACAAAAAATGGATGAATGCCTAATGCTTTTGCAACTGAATCTTTGGAGCGGTCTGATAAAGTGTGATAGGTCAGAGTCTTGATGAAATAATTGCAAAGTTGCGGAAGTGTGAGTACAAGCGGACTGCTCTTGGGATTTTTATTGAAATACTGCACAATCAGATTTGCTCTGTAAGCATTGCGTTTTCCCAATGCATCATTTAGCTCAAAAACATTGAACTCCTTGCTGAGTCCGATGTGTTCCTGAATAAGATTGCTTGTGATTTCATCCCCAGGTTTGAGATGGATTTTTAACTTCTCAATTTCATTGGAAATTTTACTCAAATCGTTTCCAAGGCAATCAGCAATCAATTGAGTAGCCTTAGGGCCAATTTTATAACCCGAAGCGGAGATAAATGTCTGAATCCATCCCGGAATCTTATTATCATACAAACGTGCGCTTTCAAAATATACGCCGTGTTTGTTTAGCTCCTTGTAAAAACTTTTCCTTTTGTCAAGTGATTTATATTTATAGCAGAATACCAGAATAGTGCTTTGAGTAGGTTGCTTGATGTATTCAAGTAACAGGTCCCGGTAGCTTTTCCCTTTATCTTTATCTTCTTCCTGCTTTTCAGATTCGCTTGCTTTGGAAATCAGCCCACGCATATCTTGCGCTTCTTTCACAATGACAACCTGGTAGTTCGACATCATTGGATAGCGGCGTGCATAGGATATCAGAGTAAGCACATCCAGATCTTTTCCGTAAACCACTGTCTGGTTAAATTCCTTTTCCCCCTCACTGAGAACTTCGTTTTCAATTTTATCAGCAATCAGGTCTATGTAATATGGCTCCTCACCGCATAAAAAATACACGGGCGCATAAATTTTCTTTTTAAGATCAGCAGTTATTTGCTCGTAGGTCATGAATAACTCAGAATCTGAGGTGCTTAACTGTATGCCCGTTATTAATTAACTCATTCAGTGCGGCAATGCCAATTTTTAAGTGATTGTCGACAAATTTCTTTGTCACTTTTTTATCACTTGCAGCTGTCTTTACTCCTGATGATATCATCGGCTGATCACTCACCAGCAGAAGTGCTCCTGTTGGAATCTTATTGGAAAATCCGGCGCTGAACAAGGTTGCCGTTTCCATATCAATTGCCATGCATCTTATTTCTTCCAGGTATTTTTTAAACTCCTTGTCATGCTCCCAAACCCTTCTGTTTGTTGTAAAAACTGTTCCAGTCCAATAGTCTTTATTAAAGTTTCTGATTGTGGTTGAAACAGCTTTTTGAAGATTGAACGCAGGCAGCGCGGGAACTTCCTGGGGAAAATAATCATTTGAAGTACCTTCTCCTCTGATGCCTGCGATAGGAAGAATCAGATCACCTACTTTATTTTTCTTTTTCAGTCCGCCACATTTTCCCAGGAAAAGCGCTGCTTTGGGCTTGATGGCAAAAAGAAGGTCCATGATAAGGGCGGCATTCGGACTCCCTATACCAAAATTAATTATTGTCATTCCATTGCTTGTCGCATTGGGCATGGGTTTGTCGAGGCCGTTAACCGGAACATTATTCCACTCCGAAAAGAGTTTTACATAATGATTGAAGTTTGTCAGCAGAATATATTTTCCAAAATCCGACAGTTTTGTGCCAGTATACCGTGGCAGCCAGTTTTCAACTATTTCATTTTTATTTTCCATAAGGATATATTCGGGAAAAAATATCAGGTGAAGCTACCCAGATTGAACTTTCCAGATTACAATTTTACGCTTAATGCTGATAATTCTGAAGGTGAAGGAGCAAAAATTTTCGACATTATCAGGAAAAAGTTTGTTCAGCTGAGTCCTGAAGAGTGGGTCAGGCAGCATGCTCTTCATTACCTGGTGAAAGACAGAGGCTTTCCACCTTCACTGATTGCGGTGGAGAAAACAGTGAAGATCAACCGCATGGACAAAAGATTTGACATCCTGGCATATACAGCGTCAGCAAGTCCCTTGCTTTTAGGAGAATGCAAATCTCCTTATGTAAATATTGATCAGAAGGTTTTTGATCAGGCATCAAGGTATAATATAGTACTTAATGCACCTTATTTTTTAATTACCAACGGTTTAGTCACAGTCTGGGCAAAAGTGAACCGGGAAAACATGGCATTTGAATACCTGGAATCGATTCCGAGGTACGAAGATTTATAGAATCTGCATGTATTAAATTGCAATAGCTACAGGGCAGTGTTGCAGAGCCAAAATAACTGATTACCTTGCACTTCAATAGCTAATCAATCACCAGAATCATGAAGAATTTACGCTGCCGTCTGATCACGGTATTGGCCTTGTTTGCTTTTTCTTTTACTGCCATCGCTAAGAATCCAAACAATTTAAATGCACATTCCGGAACATCTGAAGCCTCCACTCATTTCGGCGGTGCTTCTGTGAATCCCGGAAAAATAGTTGTAAAAGTTAAGCCCGAATTCAGAAGCCTTTGCTCAGACGGGGGAATACAGGATTCGAGATTTCATTCAGCACTTGCGCAATTGAACTCGCCTGTTATATCTAAAAAATTTCCCTCGAAAACACAGCCTGAACAGGCATTGAATCGTCAGGGTAAAAAAACTACCGATTTGAGTCTGGTTTACCAGTTAAATTTTTCACCAGACACAGACATTCACAAAGCAATCATGCTGATGAAATATACAGGCTTATTTGTTTATGTAGAGCCTTTGTACAAACATCAAATGAGTTTTATTCCGAATGACCCAAGTGTGAGTACACAGACTTTTCTGACAAGGATCAACGCTTACAATGCATGGGATATCACGCAAGGTGACACTAATGTTGTGATAGGTATTGTAGACAGCGGCACTGACTGGGATCACCCGGATCTTCAGGGAAATATCAAATACAATTGGGCTGATCCGATTGATGGTGTCGACAATGACGCTGACGGATTCACCGATAATTTCAGAGGGTGGGATGTTTCACACAATGACAACAACCCAATGGTTGTAAGCTCAACTCACGGATCGCATGTATCAGGTTGCGCAGCTGCAGTAACCAATAATGGTGTTGGTGTGGCTTCGCCTGGATTTAATTGCAAATTCCTGCCGGTAAAAAGTTCATTGGATGCAAGTACTTCTTCTATTGACGACGGATACGACGGTGTGATTTATGCAGCGGATCACGGTGCTCACATCATCAATTGCAGTTGGGGCAGGGGAGGCACGCCCAGTCAGTTCGAACAGGATATTATTGATCACGTAACCAATGATCTTGATGTGCTGGTAATTGCTGCTGCAGGAAACGACGGCCAGGAAATTGAGCACTATCCAAGCAGTTATAAGAATGTGATATCTGTTGCATCCACAAGCAGTTCAGATTCAAAGTCAAGTTTTTCCAATTATGGTTTTGGCATTGATGTATGTGCGCCGGGAGGAAATATTTATTCTACGACATTCAACAATACATACGGCAACAGCAGCGGAACATCCATGTCAGCACCAATAGCAGCAGGCGGAGCGGGACTGATCAAGTCTATGTTCCCCGGTTTCAATGCTCTTCAGATAGGGCAGCAGTTGAGAGTGACCTGTGATAATATATATGGTGTAAGCGGAAATGCTGCATTCAACAATAAGCTTGGAAAAGGCAGAATCAATCTGTTTAAAGCAGTCACGGATACACTTTCACCCGGTGTGATTGTGGACGAACTTTATACTGAAGACGGAAATGACAATGTATTCATTGCAGGTGATACTTTGAGAATGACTGCGGTCTTTAAAAATCTCCTTCGCCCCACTGCGAACCTTAGCTGTTCACTTGTAAGCCAGTCATCATTCGTTCAGGTGATTAGTGCCAGTTTCAATGCGGGGGTAATTGGTACTATGGACACAGCATCAAATTATTCTTTGCCCTTTGTTGCTGTAATTAGTCCGAGCACACCAACTAATACGGTGGTAACATTCAGAATCATCATGTCTGATGGTTCCTGGTCTGACTTCTATGCATTCAAGACTACTGTGAATGTTGATTACATAAACATTGATGTGAATGATGTGGCTACAAGCATAACGAGCAAAGGACTTATAGGTTATAATGAATCAGGACAGGTACAGGGCATCGGGTTTAAGTATCTTGGCGGAACATCAATGCTTTATGAGATGGGACTCATGATAGGCGCGAGTGGTACTCAGGTTTCAGACAATATTAGGGCTGATGGTGCAGCATACGACAGTGATTTCAGCGCATTATTCAAAGTTGCAGAACAAAGTCCTGCTGTAATTTCCGATTTCGATGCTGCAGGAACCTTCAATGACAATGGATCCACATCGACCAATCCATTGAATGTGCATGTAGCTCACAGAGCATTCGCCTGGACCAGTGCACTTGACAGGAAGTATATCATGGTTGAATACACAATCCGTAATAACAGTCCGGTTACATGGACGAACATGTACGCTGGATTATGCGCCGATTGGGATATTATGAATTACGCTAACAACAAATGTTCCGTTGATAACACAAGAAGAATGGGATATGTTTGGAGCACTGATGCCGGTGGGCTTTACGGCGGAATCAAGTTGCTTTCCGGTGGCGGCTTCAGTCATTACGCAATTGACAATGTCAGCGGTGGAGGAGGACTAAACCTCTCAGACGGATTCAGCAATGCAGAGAAGTATCAGGCACTTTCTACATTCCGTGCAGATGCAGGAAATACATTGCCTGCAGGTAATGATGTAATCAACACAGTTTCTTCCGGTCCGTTTACACTGGCCAGCGGTGATTCGGTAGTAGTTGCATTTGCGCTCATCGCAGGAGAAGATCTAGCCATGATACAAGCCAGCGCAGATGCCGCACAATTAATGTATGATGCAATTTTTACAGGTATCGAAAAATTAGGACCTGCAGCATCCAATTCGCTGGAGTCTTGCTATCCTAATCCTGCCATAGATTTCACCGTGATAGAATTTTCTGTTGTTAAATCCGGCATGACGGAATTGACAGTATATGACAATCTGGGCAATAAAGTAAAAACCCTGGTAAGTGAAAATTTGAATCAGGGAAGATATTCAGCCAGGATGAATGTTTCTGAACTTCCGTCAGGTATTTATCATTACACCCTTACTTCCGGTGATTTCAGAAAAACTTCTTCATTCTCTGTAAGCAGATAATGCACAAGTAATATTCAAAGAATCAGGCCTGTGCATAAACACGGGCCTTTTTCTTTTCAAGAATTTTATATAATTTTTATATTCTATTTGACGTTTAATTAACTTTACCACACAATTAAGGAATATCATGGAATTTAAAGATGTATTATCAGTGCCCGGCATGAGCGGGCTTTATAAGATTGTCGGAAACAATAAAAGCGGTTTCATAGTTGAATCGCTCATCGACGGAAAACGTTCGTTGATTAATTCAAGCCAACGAATCATGACTCTGATTGACATTGGAGTGTACAGCAGTGATGAAGAAATCCCATTGCAAAAAGTTTTCAGCAGAATTGAATCATCCGGCAATGACAGTGAAATCAACATAAAAGCGAGCCCTGCGGATATTCGTTCATTATTTGCCAGGCTGATTCCTGAGTATGATGCCGACAGGGTATATGATTCTGACATCAAAAAGATTTTCAGCTGGTACTTGCTTCTGAAGGGTAAAGTGGATTTCAACAAAGAAGTTGAATCCGGTGATGTGAACGAGGCAGTTGCAGCAAGTCAGAATGCGGAAAAGCACATTCCTAAGATCCACGAAGGTCACGGTCCGAAAGCTGACCAACATGCCAAAACCACATCTGCCAGAACCAGGAAAAAAGTTTAATATGCAAAAAGAGCTTCAACTGCCAGAAAAGATCAGGAGGAAATTTGTACCTGAAAATCTCAATCTGGATTCCTGGGAGTCGCTGGAACCTTTTTACAAAGAATTGACAGAGCTAACTATTGACTCAATTCAGGAACTCAATGAATGGCTCGCGAAAGTCAGCGAACTGGAATCTGTTGTACAGGAACACATAGGATGGCTTTACATAAGAATGACCTGTGATACAAAGGATCAGGAAAAGACCAGGGCATACACATATTTTGTTGAGAACATACATCCTAAAATTGAGCCTTATGCAGACAAGCTGAATAAGAAGCTTTTCAATTGTTCCTTCAAAGAAAGCCTTGATAAAAAGTATGAACTTGTGTTGAAGCAGGTGGAAAACTCGATTCGCATATTTCGTGAAGAGAATATCCCTCTAGTGTCGGAGATGACCTTACTCGAACAGAAATACGGTGAGATTGCCGGTGCCATGTCGATTGAATGGGAAGGAAAGACGCTTACACTTCAACAGGCGGCACGTTTTATCCGCAATCCAGACAGAGAGATTCGTCGTAAAGCATATGAACTAATATCTGCAAGGAGACTTCAGGACAGAGAAAAACTTGATGAGCTGTTTGATAATCTGATTGCTCTGCGAGATAAAGTCTCGCACAATTCTGACTTTGAAAATTACCGCGACTATAAATTTGTGGAGCTTGACAGATTTGATTACTCTGCAGATGATTGTCTGAAATTTCATGAATCAGTGAAAGGATCTCTAGTTCCAATTCTTGAAAAAATTTCCGCCGAAAGGAAGAGTGCCATGAAACTTGAATCACTCAAGCCCTGGGATACTGAGGTTGATGTGTACGGAAGAGAAGATCTCAAGCCATTTGACGGCGGCAAGGAGTTGATGGATAAAACCATTGCCTGCTTCAATTCGATTGATCCGTATTTTGCGGAGGTTGCTTCGACCCTGAACGCAATGAATTTCATCGACCTTGATTCAAGAGTAGGCAAGGCTCCGGGTGGTTACAATTACCCATTATATGAATCGGGTGTGCCATTTATTTTCATGAATGCGAGCGGATCGTTTCGTGATGTCGTGACAATGGTTCATGAAGGCGGCCACGCAATTCATTCCATGCTCACGCGTGAGCTGGAATATGTGGGATTCAAAGAGCTTCCGTCTGAAATTGCTGAGCTCGCATCGATGGGGATGGAGCTTATTTCTATGGAGCACTGGGAACATTTTTTCGCTAATCCGGAAGAACTTAAAAGAGCAAGAAAAGAGCAGCTTGAAAATGTACTTGAAGCGCTGCCTTGGATTGCCTGCATAGATCATTTCCAGCACTGGCTGTATACAAATCCCGGCCATACACAGGAGGACCGCAATAATGCATGGCTGAAGATGTATAGTGAATTCAACGGATCTTCTGTGGACTGGAAAGGACATGAAAAGGCTCTGGAAGCAATGTGGCAGAAACAGCTTCATTTGTATGAAGTGCCCTTCTATTACATAGAGTACGGCATGGCACAGCTTGGAGCAATCGCACTCTGGAGGAATTATAAAAAGGATCCAGCCAAAACGCTCAAGCAATACAAAGAAGCATTATCGCTGGGTTATACTTGTTCCATTCCTGAAGTTTATAAGACAGCCGGAATCAGATTTGACTTTTCTGCGGACTACATCCGTGAATTGGCTGATTTCACTTATGCTGAGTACCTGAAAGTGTAAGATTATTGGCTAAATTTTCCGGCTTTTATGTGAAATTTTCCAGTACTCCGGAAAAGAAATGGAACCATGTATTCTAAAATCTATATTTTGAGAATTTCCGGGGGCATCCAATAAGACAAAAATTTTCTTCACCCGGCTGTTGATCAGAATCCTGGCCGCGGTTAATATTAATAAGCTGTAATATTCTGACCGCATTCGCATTGTCTGGAATGCACATTGTTAAAACATCTTAGGCATTCTTTGATATAAGGATTGAAGTATAAATGGCTTAATTCCGATTGGATAAGAGGAAATCACATAAACGTAATTCTTCATCAGAGGAAGGCAGGAAGGTATTGTACCGCCTTCTCCTGCTTGCTGTGGGTGTGGTGTACACACTTGTGTTCATTCTCGATTATTTGCTCCAGCTTCATTTCACCTTTTTCCTTTTGCTGAGTTTGTTTGGTTTTGTGATTCTCACTTTGTTTTACATGTGGATTAAAGTATCCAGATCTGAAGAAAGTTCGGATGATTTTCTGGAGGATGAAAATGCAGCAGTTAAGGAATCTGTGAAGGACCCTATGATGACGGTTCGAACTTCTGACGGGCTTGTCATAGACTGCAATGAGGAGTTGATGAGATTATTTGGCGCCACAGATAAATCCGAAATTATCGGAACTGACCTGGGGCAGCTTATGTCAAAGCCCTGGAGTAATACACAGAGAAAAGAATTCAGGTCTCAGCTAAAGGCAAAGGGTAATGCAGGAGCAATATCTTCCTTTGTAAGCCTTGATGGCAAGGTATTTCAGGCGATGATTTCTGTTTCAAGGAACGATGCTGATCCTGGAATCCTGCACGCAAGATTTTTCGAACTTTCCGGGGTGACTGATATCCATGTACCGGAGCCGTTGAAACAGAATCAATCAGAAGAGCATCAGGATTTGCTTGATGAAGGAATTGTTCCCATGGCCATGATAGGAATAGACTATCGTTTTGTCAGGGCGAATAAGCCGTTCTGCGATCTCTTGGGTTATGACGAGCACGAATTGAAAAGAATGAGCGTGCTGGATATATTCCTTCCGTCTGATAAGGATGATGAGCAGAAGAATCTTTCAGGAATTTTCAGCGGAGAAATTTCATTGCTAAAAAATGAAAAAAGAGTGGTGAGAAGAAACCGGGATGTAATCTGGGTCTCCGGAACTTCTTCATTAATCAGAGATTCGCAGGGCAGACCGAAATTTGTGATGAGTTTCGCTGAAAACATCACGCAGAGAAAAATAAGTGAACAAAAACTCCTTAACAGGAAAAACAGACTTGCAGAATTGGTAAATGCCGGCAGTTCCGGAATTGTATCCGTTGACAGGCATCATACTATATTATATATCAATGACCGTCTGCGTGAGTTATTGTTTGGTCTTACCGGTGTATTGATTGAACCTGGTTATAACCTGCTGGATATATTGCCTGCAGCACATACGGATGATTACCTGCAATTGCATAAGAAAGCATTTGATTCAGGTGAAGCTCAAGTCCAGAAAAAGATAAATGTGTCTGGACGTGACTTGTTTGTGGAAATTATTTTTTCCGGAATGAAGAATGAAAGTGGCCAGGTTAACAGTCTGACTTTGTTTGGACGTGATGTTACCGAACAAAAGAATGCGGAACTGGCGATCTTAAAAGAAAAAGAAGAAGCCCAAAAAGCAACAAAAGCCAAATCGGACTTTTTGGCCACCATGAGCCATGAAATTCGAACGCCTTTGAATGGTGTGATTGGCATGGGAAGATTGCTGGGCCAGACAAATCTCAATCCCAAGCAAAAAGAATTTGTAGACTCACTGCTTTTAAGCGGAGAGGCATTACTGTCGGTGATTAATGATATTCTGGATTATTCAAAGATTGAATCTGAAAAGATGCAGCTTGAATACAAGCCAATGTCAGTAAGACGTTGTATAGAAGAAACATTTGATTTGCTTGCCGGCAGAGCCATCGAAAAGAAACTGAGCCTTCAATTTGCAATTGACAGCAATGTGCCGACTTATATTCAGGGTGATTTAACGAGGATGAGGCAGGTGCTGATGAACCTGGTTGGTAACGCAATCAAGTTCACCACTGCTGGAAGCATAAGCATCAGGGTTCATGCTTCCATGCTGAGGGACGGTAAACATCAGCTGCATTTTGAGGTGGAAGATACCGGAATTGGTATCCCATCTGATAAAATTGGAAGCCTGTTTCAGACATTCTCACAGGTAGATTCCGGAACTGCGGCCAAGTATGAAGGTACTGGACTCGGACTGGCGATTTGTAAGAATCTTGTGACTATGATGGGAGGAAAAATCTGGGTTGTCAGTGAGCAAGGCAGAGGTTCAAACTTCCAGTTTACAATTATTACGGAGCAGGCCAAAGTACCTGAAGTGAAAAAGCAGTTCTTATCTGGGTCGCATAAGCTTGTGAATTCAAATGTGCTTATTATTGCAGATGAGAGAACAGAAGCTGAAACCTATGCTTCTTACTTTAAGCGCTGGAATATGAATCCTCACATTGCTTCTTCGGCGAAGGAAGCAATGAGCAGGATTAATTCCGAAGTAACATTCCAACTCGTGATGATTGATGCTCAGATCCTGAGCCGAAGTCCGTTTGATTTAGCAATTGAAATCAGGGATTCATATTCGGAAGAGAAAGTTCCCCTTGTGCTTTTCAATGCTGAAAGCGAAGAGCAGATCGGGTATGATTATACAAGCAGGCTTTTTGCTGCAGTTATCCCTAAAAATCTTGACAGGTCAAAAGTTTTGGATATCCTCATCAGTGTATTCAGTGTTGAGGTTCACATTAAGAAAGAACATGAGAGAGGGCTTGGCACACTGCAGGAAAAAATTGCTTTAGAAATCCCGGCAAGGATTCTGATTGCTGAAGATAATCTAATCAATCAAAAACTGGTGCAAAACATTTTTGAAGGACTTGGATACAGGCCTGACATAGTATCGAACGGAAGAGAAGCATTGAACAAGATGCGAAGCAACGCTTATGATGTGGCATTCATGGATGTGCAGATGCCGGAGCTTGACGGATTGGAGGCTACTCGTATGATGCTGAAGAGCCAGGAAATATCTCCCAAGCCTTATGTGATTGCGATGACAGCCTTTGCACTTGAAGGTGACCGTCAAAAATGCATTGATGCCGGCATGAACGATTATATCAGCAAGCCATTCCTCATAGAGGAAATTGTAGAAAAGCTGAGAAAGTGGAATGCATCTGTGCCATCAACTACTTCGGCTAAAGCGGAAACCGGAGATGCCCCATCGAAAGTTCTTGAAGAGAAGACGCTGGGAAGATTAAAGGAGATGGCGGCAAGTGCCGACATGGACTTCTTCGGTGAAGTGTTGAAGATGTATGTCAAGCAGGCCAGGGAAGTAATCGAAGCCATGATTAATGCTTGCAGAGAGGGGAAGTGGAAAGATATGAGTGATCTTGCTCACAAACTGAAAGGCTCTTCTCTGAATGTAGGTGCTTCGCTGGTGGCTGAAACATGCAAGGATATTGAAATCAAAGGGAAAAATAATCAGGCAATGAATTGCAGTGAGACTGAATCAAAGCTTAAAAAAGAATTCGAAGAGACAGTAAAAGCTTTATCAGGATATTACGGCAAAGACCTGACGGAAGATTAAATTACGTTCACTTCTTTTTCCAGAAGAATTCCGAATTTTTCGTGAACACTTTCAATAACCTTGTCAGCATGCATTATCAATTCTTCTCCGCTGGCACCTCCGTAGTTCACCAGTACCAGTGCCTGTTTTGCATGCATTCCCACCTGGCCTGAGCGAATTCCTTTCCAACCGCACTTTTCAATCAGCCATCCGGCAGCAATTTTAATCATGCCTGTACTGGTTTTATAGGCCACAATTTCCGGGTGTTTCGCTTTCAGTTCTTCGAAATAACTTTCAGCGATTTCAGGATTTTTGAAAAAGCTGCCTGCATTGCCTATTTCAGCAGGATCAGGAAGCTTGCTTTTTCTGATGTTTATTACAGCGTTACTTATATCCCTGATGCCTGGAGATTTCACACCCATTCGTGACAATTCTTCTTCTATTGCCCCGTATGAAGTATTCAGGACATGCTGCTTATTCAGTCGAAGTGTGATGCTGATAATGGCATAGTGATTTTTCTCTTCGCCTTTGAATATGCTGTCGCGGTATGCAAATCTGCATTCGTCATAGGTGAATATCCTCCTGCTTCCGTCTTCCAAATCCATGGCTTCAAGCTCAGTAAAAACATCTTTAAGCTCCACTCCGTATGCTCCAATATTCTGTATCGGAGCTGCCCCGACACAGCCGGGTATAAGCGATAGATTTTCAATTCCGCCAAGGTTCTGATCCAGGCACCAAAGCACGAAGTCGTGCCATACCTCTCCTGATGAAGCTTTCACGTAAGCGTAATTGTCATCCTCGCTTAAAATTTCAATGCCCTTGGTTTTGATGTGAATTACGATGCCCGGATAGTCGGAACTGAAGAGCATATTGCTGCCTCCGCCCAGAATTAATTTCTGAGGGTAGGATTTGCTGCCGTTCAGGAGAAATTTCTTTAGATCCTGCGGCTGGTGAATTTCAATGTAATACCTGCATCTGGCGTCCACGCCAAAGGTGTTCAGGGTTTTCAGTGAATAATTTTCCAGTATGCTTGATGTCGTCACGCTGCTAAAATAATTCCGGCTAATATCCGGATTCTCTTTACTCTATAAATTTTTTAAACAGATACTCACAGGCTAATCTGTGGTGTTCACCAAGTAGGAAAGGGCAAGTGCTTAAAAATATTGATATTCGAAATCCTCCGGCATATTTTCATGATCTCATGGTTTAGTTTTTGGTTAAACAACCGAAAGGTTCGTTGAGTTAAGCTCGAAGCAGCAGTCCTGCGACTGCTGCTTTCGTTTTTATTAAAACTTTACCTGTAATCCGACTCCTACCGAAGCCCCGTTCAGGTACAGCTCATAATCGTGGAGTTTTCCATTAGTGTCTTCAATTCTTCCGTCCTTATACCGTAGCTGATTGTACGCAAGATGAGCGAAGAATCCAATGTGTTCCCAGGGGAAAAAATTAGCAGCGACATCGACCTGAAAATGTGCACCGTCCCCTTTGAACTGTTCTTGATTGATTTTATTGTCATACTTGAATCCGGATAAACCGTATTTAATTCCAATGTGAATATTGAAATTTTCAGTTCTGAGAAAATGATAATTGAGCATTAGGCTTGCGTCAAAATTCGATGCGGTGGATGTGTCTTCATTACTGAAGTATTTATTCGGCCGAAACTGAATCCCTGCGCCAATATTATCTGTGAGTCCGTATTCCACACCAATCGGAATCACAGTGCTCAGTGCACCATCCGTATTTTTTATCGCGTTTACCGGATCTTCAGCCACGGTTCCGTACATGCCAAGATCTATACCTGCACTGATGATAATATTGCCTTTTTCAAAACTTTGGGAATTGGCAATGGCCGGGAACAACAATACCAGGAGAATAAAGCGTTTCATAAAATAAGTTGATTCAATGAGTATATTTGATAGCACAAGATAAGAAATAGAATTATTTACATTCTAAATCATACCTTCGGCTTCAAAATTAATATCCGCGTATGAACAGAACGGAACAGATTGAAAAAAATTTAATTGAGGCGCAAACCTCCCTTGACAATTTTTTAAAGGACAAAAATAATATCAGTCGAATTGCTTCTGCTGCCGGAATAATGATTGATTCCCTGGGCAATGGAGGAAAATTAATTTCATGCGGCAACGGTGGAAGCATGTGTGATGCTATGCATTTTGCAGAAGAGCTTAGTGGAAGGTTCAGGGATGATCGTCCCGCCCTCGCTGCAATTTCCATTTCTGATCCGTCACATATTACATGTGTTGCGAATGATTACGGCGTTGAGTTTATCTTTTCAAGATTTATTGATGCACACGGCAGACCCGGTGATGTTTTGTTGGCTATTTCCACCAGCGGCAATTCGCCTAATGTTGTTGCAGCGGCCGAATCTGCCAAAGCGAAAGGAATGAAAATTGTGGGGCTCACAGGAAAAAGCGGAGGTGCACTGGCTGAAATTTGCGATGTGGAGATCAGGGCGCCACATTCAGATTACGCTGACAGGGCTCAGGAGATTCACATAAAAGTGATACACTCTTTAATTCACTGCATAGAAGCTGAGTTGAAAAAATAATCCAATTACAGAGGAGAATAAACCAGGTGCTTTGCGCCCAGATATACTATTGCCATTATGCTGGTAAAAACTTTCGGCAGCGCCGTTTTCGGAATTAATGCTACCATTATTACAGTTGAAGTCAATCTCAGCAGCGGAGTAAATTACATTTTAGTCGGATTGCCTGACAACGCTGTAAGAGAAAGCCAGAAGAGAATTGTTGCGGCTTTGAAAAATTGCAATTACTCGTATCCAAAGAGGGAGATTACTGTGAACATGGCCCCTGCTGACATCAGGAAGGAAGGTTCTTCTTATGACCTGAGTATAGCCATTGGAATTTTGGCTGCGAGCGCCCAGATCAAGGATGATGAGCTGGATCGCTATGTAATTATGGGAGAGTTGTCGCTCGATGGAACACTTCAACCGGTAAAGGGTGTGCTTCCCATAGCAATTCAGGCAAAAAAAGATGGTTTTAAAGGGCTTATTCTGCCAATGCAAAATGCCGCAGAAGCAGGAATAGTGAATGGCATTGATGTCTTCGGCATGGAAAAAATTTCTGAAGTAGTGGATTTTTTCAATGGGGAAAATCACCCTGCGCCGGTGGTGGTTGATGCAGCCGCTGAGTTCAGAAACAACCAGGATAAAACGGAGTTTGATTTTTCTGATGTACGCGGACAGGAAAATATAAAAAGGGCCATGGAAGTGGCAGCGGCAGGCGGGCATAATATCATTTTGATTGGCCCTCCGGGTGCGGGTAAAACTATGTTGGCAAGACGTCTTCCGGGCATACTTCCGCCTCTGACTTTGGATGAGGCTCTTGAAACGACAAAGATTCATTCTGTAGCCGGTAAGCTTGGAAAAGATTGTTCATTGGTTTCTGTACGTCCGTTCAGGGCGCCGCACCATACGATTTCCGACGTGGCCCTGGTAGGAGGCGGAGGTTTTCCTCAGCCTGGCGAGATCTCCCTTGCGCACAATGGCGTATTGTTCCTCGATGAATTGCCTGAGTTCAAACGAACAGTGCTTGAAGTGATGCGACAGCCACTTGAGGAAAGGACTGTTACAATCTCCCGGGCTCGCTTTTCAATCGAGTATCCGGCAAGTTTTATGCTCGTGTCTTCCATGAATCCTTGACGTTGCGTTGGCCTTTTGGAAATTCGAAATTCGAATAAAAAGGCAGATTACCCAGAAATTCAAGATGAACCCTAAGACACTTGGAGACCACATCCGTAGGAAACGAATAATGCTCAATCAGCTTCAAAAAGATGTTGCAGATTGTTTGCAAGTTTCAGAGGATACAATAACCGGATGGGAAAATAATCGAACACAGCCTATGATCCATAACTACCCAAGTATTATAAAATATCTCGGGTACATGCCAATTTTAGTAAACCAAGATTCCATAGGAGGAAGAATATTTCATTATCGGTGCATCAATGGGATCAATCAGAAAAAGTTGGCGAAACTTGTCAACGTGGAAGCTTCAACTGTGGCAAGTTGGGAGAAGGGTGAATTTAAGCCGAATCCAAGGGCATTAAAAAGGCTATTGAAGCTTCTTTAAGGAAATTGTAAAACTTTGTGAATTCATCCTGCAATTGACTTATAATACGTATATTTAGTTAGTAAAGGCTCCAAGCACGAAGTTTGGAGTAAAACAAATACTGGAAAGGAGAATGGAAAAATGACACCAGGTGAAAATTCAACCAGTGGAAATGAATGGAGTAAAATTGAAAGCCAAAATTTCCATGAAGACGGTGATAGGGGTGCCTCAATTCAATCAGACAGGTATTCTGGAGAAAAAGGTTCCAGTGAAAAGGAACAAGAGTATTCCGGAAGAAGTCTTGATAAAGGTACAACCTACGAAGGTGGGCATGGTAAGGGTTATAAAAAATAATTTCTGACCTTGTCTAAAAAAAGGGGGTGTGTTTACACTCCCTTTTGCTTTTTATATACTTTAAGTATATGCTTACTGTCGATAGTCAAAAAATAAACGCATCTTTACTCAAGAAGATAAGATTTTACCTTGAAAAGGATGAGTTAAATCAGCTCTTGGTGTTTCTTTCTTCCCCACAAAATTACAACGAAGGTCACTGGTTATTGGGAATTGTTGCTTCACTTACTGAACCAGACCTACCTGATAATCTTAGAAAAGCAAAATTGTTTTTACTAAAAAGAATTATAAGTATATGTGAATTATTAATTGCAAACAAGCAAGAATTCAACTTTATCACTGCCTTTAGATCAATTGAGGAATCTGATCTATCTCCGGCTATACAAAATATCAAAGACTACCTATTTGGAACTATAAGCTTAATCCGGAGTATAGATGTAGCTGAATATGATTTTAGTAATGAAGAAACAAATCAACTCAATATTCTAATTTTTAGTAGTCTTTAGATTTTAACTTGAACAATGGAAAATGGGTAAACTAGTTTACACTACGGCTTTGGCTTGTAGATCACCTTTTTAATTTCTTCTTTCTTCTTTTTAATTTCTTCAGGTGGTAATGGGTTATATTCTACTTTCACTCTATACCCTTTGACTTTAACTTCTGTAGATGCTTCACTAGCAATTTGCGAATCGAGGTATTGAAAAAAATATTCCGGTTCAAGGATTAGAATTTTTCCGCGAAGCGATTCGGGAAATGTTTCATCAACTTTTTTTCGAATTCTCTCAAGTGTTTTTTTGTTAGTGGAACACTCAAGCACTAAATCGTATCCAGCTTTAAGGCATTTCTCAATGTTATGTACTTCCCAATTATCGGTTGTTGTCATACACACTTCACATGCAATACGTTTTCCATTCCGCTCAAGGCTTACATCCACTCTTCCATTACTTTCTTTAATGTGTTCTTCGACTGTTGCTTTGTACCCTCGCGCTTCAGCCATGCGCTTGATGAGCATCTGTAGGTATCGGTGTTCGCTTAATTCCTTTTGGCGCACCAATCCCGCAACCGTTTTTTCGACTTCAGTTTCCGGAACTTTATTTCTCTTTACCGAAACGGGCTTTTGAGTCTCAACCTCCGGTGTTATTTTTGTCGTTAGCGCAACTGTCGTTTGACTTTGTATTTCTTTATCGATTTTGTATTCAACGGTTGGTGTAACACTTAAAACTTTTGTTAGGTCTTCGATTTGATTTTTCGGAGTGCCATACTTTTCTCTCGATACATTTATTACCTCATCACGTGTTCGTGAAGCAACAAAGTCATCCGACAATTCTGGGAATAGCACTTCAAGATTAAAATCGTATTCCGGCTTTTCGATGCGGCAGATCGCTCTGCCTGTTTCCAGCCCTTGCAAGTCCCTCGCTTCAAAGTATGAGAATCCATCTTCGAATTTCTTTGCATCTGTGTCACCCAATCGGAAGCATACACGCGTACCAGCATTTGAAATCACTGAACTTGCAAGTTCTGAGTCGGACTTCACAAGCTGTTGCATATCCTGATGCGCGAGGATAAGACCCAAGTGGTACTTCCTCGCACCTGAAAGAATTGAAGACATCGAAGGCGTGATGAAATACTGAAACTCATCTATGTAAAGGAAAAAGTCTTTCCGTTCCGCTTTGTTCACCGATTGCCTCGCCATTGCGGCTTGATGAATTTTAGAAACAATGAATGATCCCAGAAGAAAGCTATTTTCTGCGCCAATTAGCCCTTGCGAGAGCTTAACCAGAATAATTTTATCTTCATTCATTGCGGCTTCAAAATCGATGCTTTTTTTCTGCGCCACCATGTTCCGCACAAGCTTTGGCCTGAGAAACGTGTCGAGTCTTGTGAGGATCGGGCCGATAGAAGTGGACTTCACAATCGGAAACTCTTTCTCCCAATAGTATCGCACGTTAGTATCTGTGACAGATTTTAAAAAAATTTCTCTGAAGCTTTTTTCGATTAAAAATCGTCTCAAGTCAAAAAGTGTTCCACCATTTAAACTTTCCAGTAATGCAAGTATTGCATTTGAAAAAACGGAATTCATCTGATCTCCCCAGCTTGTCGAAAGTCTGCGGAAAACTCCGACCAAATCGGAAGCGAGAACTTCTTTTTCGATATCTGAATGTGCGGTGAGAATGTTCAGTCCAACAGGAAATTCGGAATCGGACGGATCAATGACAATAACATCTTTGTGCCTCTCAGAAGGAATGTTTCCGAGAATGGTTTCTATGAGATCGCCATGAGGATCAAGAACGGCAATGCCATTGTTTAGATGTATGTCTTTTAGTATTAGATCGAGAATGAAGGTGGACTTACCTGTACCGGTCGCTCCAATTACGTGCATGTGCCGGAGACGCTGTTCATTCGAAATTGATACTTCGGTTGTCCTTCCATCATGAGTATTCAATCCAAGTATAAATGGGTGATTGTTTGTAACTGTCGGAGCACGTTTACTTTTACCTGTGTCCCGCTCAAGTTTGACTGAATGTATGGAGGTAGATGGAAAATGTGCGAGAGTTGAAAGTTCTTTTGCATTTATAAGCATGCCCAATCTTCGGGATTGTCGTAAAAGAAAGTCTGAAATGAAGGTGTTAGCATCAATATTCTCAAGTGACAATGGTATAAGTTTGTTTAATCCAGACTCAGAAAACAATATCAAGTGATTAGAAACTCTATCAAGCAATCTTTCTGCTTCATAATTGTTGTCTGCAACGCAAAGTAGACGAATGACACAACTAAACAATGGTGAAGAAATTTTCTCTCTTGCTGCGGGGAGCATTTCGGGTGCATCCAAGAAGAAATCTCTTCCTTCACAATCAGTAACTGAGTTTATTATACTAGTGGTCCATGGATTTTCAGTAGCTTTAAATAGAATCTGAATGCAAACTTGTTCACCTTGTCTTAAATTGTCGAGTGTTCCAAAGAGTCCGGTGTACGGATCTATGTCAAAATTCTTCGGAACCAATAGCGGTCGCATGAACTCTTCTGCAAGACCAAAGTCTCTCCCAATAATTATTGAGTCGTCCGTAAGATTATTTAATAACAAATCGTTTTTTGTTTGGATGACTGCGGACGGGAAGAACGCTTTTACTTGTGCTTTTAAATGTGGAACATTGAATGTACTGCTGACAAATTGAATTCTGATTAAAGTACACGTTGCAATAATTTCAAACGAAACATTACTCTCACCTAATGAGAGCAAGGTGAGCAATTGCTCCATTTGTGTTGCTGTGACCTTTTCTCCTTTGGGAAGAGAAACAGTCACTATCTCAAGAGGCGCATTGAGGTTATACAAAAAAGGTTCACGGACAAATACTTCTTTTTCCGGAACTTGCTTCTTTTTCTGTTTGAATAATTCTCCAAGATAACTGAAGAGCGTGTGACGTTTGCCATCGTCAACATACTCATTGTTATTGAACCTGAAAAAGAATGGCGCGAAAGGGGGCTCAAGGTCAACCGGTGACTCGTATAATTTCCAGCCACGTCCCCATGTTTCCCACTCATAGAATTGTCGAGTGAGTGCTTCGATTTGAGACTCTGCCATTGCGAAAACTATTTGGCATTAGTCGGCATTCGCTCCTGTTCGGTGAGTGCTCGCAATCCTTTAGCGGTTGTAATTTGATCAATAGCATCCATAACACTAAGTCGTACACTGCCTTTAAACATCGCCTCAGTATCCATTTGGAAAAATGTTTTCTTCTTCGAATTTTTTCCGAGAATGGTATTTAGTATCGGGATTCGTCCGATGACACTTCGATCCGATTCACCAAGCCACCACGACACGAAAAAGTCTGTTCCAAATGGGGCAGCGCAAATGTCAAAGATGTACTCGTCACGGGAAATACGTAAATACTCTCGTTTAGCGGAAATCAATCCAGTTTGATAGTGAGTAACTCTAGCTATTGAGATTCCTGGGATCTCATGTTTCTTAATTTCTTCTTCAACTTTTTGATAAAATTCTTGTGTTGAAATTTTAAAGAATGAAAAGCTATGTTGCCATTTAGACAATGGAGTAATAGGGGTCTTCCAAATTGAATATATTATCAATCCGAGAATGATAATGATTATAATGTAAATCATTTTTTTACTCTTTTAAATGTTACGGTTATCTTGTATGAGCAATCCGCGCATTAAAATTCTTTGTTAAAAATTTAACGTAATACTGCTTATAATTGTCTCACAATTCTAGTTGCAAAAAATATCATGAAGCATTGGCGGTTTTGGTAAATGCTGAGTTAGAGCTTGAATTTTCTAATTAATATGTCGAAGCATAAGCTGCATCCTCTCTTATCCTCTAATGGTCTTATCGTATCTATATGCATTATAACTTTAATCTCAATCAGTTCTTATCATATTTGATTGTTTTATTAATTATTTGTTCTTAATATGATGGATTTAATTTCTCATTACAAAATAACTATACAAATTTCTATTAGTTATTGAGGATAGGAATTCAATTTTATATTAAATTAGTCGGTCAAACTTAATTGAAGAATAATCACTCAGTTCAATAATATCAAAACCTTCATCGGCTTTATTTAATGGATCATATTTTGATAATCCTTTAAAGTTAAGTCGTGTTTTCTTTTCAATATGTTCAATTGACACTTGAAAGGTTTTAAACCGTCCATATTTAAAGTCAACTGTTTCTCCCAAATCACCAAGCAGATTATTTTGGCTGAGTAAATAACCGGTTGCCCATAGTTTTTTTCCGGTTACTATCACAATAACTTTCCAAAACTCTTTTGGAATAGGGACACCCCGATATATTTTATCTCTGTCAGTGAAAACGGGTCCGGTAAATACATTTACTTTAAATTCCATGTTTCTTGCATTGTCCAATATGTAATTTTCAAGACCTTGCCAGGTTTGTTTGTTCTGATTCAAATCCTTGTGTTGTGGACAGCAATTTGTGTAATGAAAAGTATCTTCATTAGCAATTGATGCTTCACTTCTCGTAGCACCCCATACAGGGTCTTCTCTTCTGGTCATATGGCCACGATCCAAATCATTTCCTTTATACAGTTTATTATCGATCTGATATTTGCTTGGTATTCGATTATCAATGTACCAAGTGTCATTTTTTCGAGGGATTTTATACCATTGTGAACCATTAATATTGCAAGCACTAAAAATTGGAAGTCGCCTGCTTTTGCTCATAACAACACTAAAATGTTCGTATTTTAATTCGTATTTATTCCTGTTAGTTCTGTGTTCCTTATCAAGTTCTACAACGTCATTTTTTAAAGTATAGCTTCTAAAATCTGGCAAAGGAACCTTAAAACCTGAGCCTAAATGCGAACCAATATATCCGGAAGGATCAGTCTTTCTTTTTGTCACAGAGCTTACCTTTTCTTTGACTGTATTGTAGGAGGTGCTTACGCTTTTTACTGCGTAAGATTTTTTAATGTTTTTGAGTAGGTCAATGATCGTATTAATCTTTACTGCATAATTTGTTTGTTTGAATCGTCCTCCAAAATGTAATCCAACTGCTTGCCCGGATAAAATATCTACAATCGCTGAACCGGAATTTCCACCCAAAGTTGAGCAATCGTGATGAAAAATAAAATTTGATGCAGATTTACTATACATCATGATCTGACCTGGCTGTAATCTTTTGACATTGTAAATATCTCCAAATATTTTCTCCATTACTGATTCATCGTTTCTTCTTCCATCTCTAGCTGGATATCCGATAGTGCACACATAGTCATCTTTTTCAATTCCTTTGAGTTTTAAATTTAAAGGTTCGGGTAAATACTTAGATTTTTTAAGTTTAAGAAAAGCTACATCCGGAATTTTATCTCCTGGTTTTGAGATGTATAATATTTTTTCAATAAGATATTCTAGAGGACTGGTGCTTTGTCTGTATTCTTCCCTAAAATCTACTTTTGCTTTTATGGTATCTCCATCTGGATTTACTTTAAATACAAATTGTTTTCCCTTACTAAAACCAAATTCCATTGCAACGTGCCTGTTTGTTACAATCACATCTTCAGTGATATGCCATCCTGTGCCTACCCATGGAAAATCCGGATGACCATGAAGTTCAATTCTGCCGACACCTTTTATAGCCTTTCTGATTAAATTTCTGGTTGGCATTAATCGAGCATTCCATTCATCACTTTCTGCAACTACAAAATCATCCTTTTGAATGAGTAGAGCAGGACGTCCAAATTCTGCGATGATTGCTTCAGTATAAGGACGTGTTAATACACCATCCACATCTTTATTATCGACTGCATCTTTGATTACATCACCAACTACACCCCACTGTTTCGATTTCACTGTACCACCGTAACGTTTTACCTTGTTTGAAATCTCGGACATAACAGGTATATCATTCATAAGAGATTCAATGTACTCCTGGTTCATTGATTTTTGTTTGTTAACAGTTGCCATGACATTACTTTGTTTGAGCCTACTCTTCTTAGGATTTTCAGCTGCCTCCTGTATTTAATAGAATTAATATTTATTAATTTATCAATGTATTACTGTTTTATAGATTTCGAAAAACAAGTACATTTAGTCTTTTTTAGATATCAGCGCATCTCCAACTTTTGATAAATTAATTGATTTCGTAATAAATAGGTTAAAATAAGGTTTTGCCTTGGCATAAACACCTTTAAACTCTCCTCCAACTCTCAACCCTAGATTATTTTCAGTAAACTGAAAATAAAAACTATAGAATCCATATTTAGTTGTCTTATCATCATGCCAGTACATTCCTAAAGGAGTAGATTTAATAAAAACCTTGTAGTTTACACCGCTCATTGAATATTGGAAGGTTATGAAGCCCCAATATTTGTCTACAAAATCTTCTGTTGTTTGATCTAATGCTAAAATTTTAGTATTTAATTCTGTTTTATTGATGTAAATAGTATCTGAAGCACTATTGGTATATGAATATTCTGTTATTGCTTTTCTTAACAACACTTCAAAATCAAAAGGTGTAACTGAAAAATATCGATTATGTTTTGGTTTTGAATTTAGATTAACACTAATTGTAATTGGAAGAGACATAACTAATCCATAATTATCAAATCTCTTTGTTGTCTTTTGTGATCCAAATGTTCGATTTATACGTAAAGAGTCATTATTGTATATTGCTGATACCTTATAATATTCCTGCTCCGGTGTGGTTTGAATTAAAGTAGTGAATCTATTTTGATAGACAGCGCCATATATGCCAATCTTCTTAAAAGGCTTCCATGTCTTACTTTTAAATAATGAAGAGATGGTATCGAAAACAATCGGATCAAAAAAACTAATCCTGCCATAGAATGAAAGTTTATCAGCTCCATCAGCCAAATCTAGATTTGTACCAATAGCCAATGACACTTGATCTGATGTGCTTTTTGTTTGCGAAACATTTTCCGATGTACCAGGTGATTCCGTGGATGAGATGGCCTGAACTATAATTGTACTCTGTATTTCATCGCTATGTGAATTAGTAAAATGTTTTTTAACTGTAAATTTAAAAAGTTTGTTTTGATTATTATAGAATGTTGTATCAACTAAGACATACCCTCTAATAAATTTTGAAATTGTGTCATTTAAAATAAATTCTAGACTATCAATGGCAATCAGATCATTAAAAAGGATTAATTTCTTACTATCTGGAAATGTCAACGTATCAATAGTAATTTTTAAAATAACATCTTTTATTGATGAGTTATTTAGTGGTTTAATTGCTTTTATAGGAATGTCAAAGTAATTCTTTGATTTATTATTCAATTCTAAAACAAATTGGGTTGGTGCAATAACTATGGCTTTGCTTGAATCAACTTCAATACTCTTAGAGAATTTGAAAAAAATAATAAGTGGGAGGGTTAGTAATAGCTTAAAGCAGATATTCATTTTATTACTATTTATTTGATTATTTATATGTTGTAAAAACAACCGGCACAGCCGTCTGCGTACGGCTGCACCGGATATTAATGACAAAGAGATATTGATTTTATATGCATGAAAACAACTCTTAATTTGAATAATATTTGACTTAATAAGTTTGATAAAGATGGCTTATACATCTTCTGCATACAGATCTTCCTATGGATGCACAGGAAGTTCTTGCCTGAGTTTCAGAATAGCATTCAAACAGATTGCCTGCATTTTCAGATTTACTCATTTTCTCGCATATAGATAAGGATGCCGAGTCGCATTTGTTTGTAAGTGTTCTTTTGCTTACAAACAAGTGAAGTTCTTCAGTATCTTCTTTTTGTTTCAATGAATAGAGATCTGTACTCATCAGTGTAATTCTAAATTCAGATATTTAATCTTTAGCTGAGTCGTTTGCAATTCTCACATATGGGTTTACCTCCGGTTCCTTCTCTTCGGTTTTCCTTCTCGATATTGTTACTTTCTGTACGTTGATTGTTGTCATGATGTACATTTTGTTTGATAGAATGAAAGGGTGCTACTTTTGCCGTGATGCGTAATTTTACATGCAATGAAAAGCATTAAAATATTAAAAAACTATAGTACAAATACGGGAAATAAAGTCCTGAGAGAAAAGAAGCGAAAAATATTTAGCCAAAGCTTCTCTGATCTGACGAAGAAAAAATCTAAAAAAAGGAATATGTTAAATCTTTGGAAAAAGTTTGTTCTTAATAATTTCATCATCAAGTATGCCGTGTTCAATTGCATATTTTATAACCCCGGCTAGGTTTTTAGACTTTGAAAGGTTAGTTATTTCCTGCCGATATTCGTCAATTGTTCTTTTACTTAAATTCATGATGTCAGCAATCTCCTTTGAAGTTTTTTCATGACATAATAGGTAAATTATCTGGTTCAGTTTTTCTTCATGTGCAGTATATTTATTTTGCTTTTTATTTGGTCTATTTTCAGCAATATTTGTAAATACCAGAATTTGCTCTGAAAAGAATTTTCCGCCATTCATCACAGTTTCTAATGCTTTAATAATTTCTTCTGTTTCTGCATTCTTTAGTATGTACCCGGTAGCACCTTTTTGTATCATATCCAGTACATACCTCCGGTCTGAAAACATAGATAGTCCAATAACTTTGGATTTATATCGGTTCTTAATTATTTCAGTAGTAGCAATGCCGTCCATTGGTTGCATTCGAATATCCATTAATACTACATCAAAGTGGCGTGAACTTAAAATTTCTAATACTTCTTTTCCATTGGATGCCTGTTGAATTTCGCCTACAATATCAAGACTGTTTAATAAAGCAAACAATCCATGTCTGAATAATGGATGGTCATCCGCGATGATAACACTGATTTTTTTCTTCTTCATTAAATCCGAAATTCAAATTTAAAATATGCTCCCGTTTCGAATGAATCTGAAAACCGGATAATATTTCCATTTAAAAACTTAACCCTGTTAGAAATATTGGATAAACCCAGTCCGGCATTCTCGGCAACCTTGTTCTCAGATTTGCCGTTGTCGGAATATTCTAATTCAAGGATTGATGCATTTTTAATCAGATTGATAGTTATTCTGTCACAGTTAGAGTGTTTAACAGAATTATTGATCAGCTCTGATACTATTCTGAAGATGCATATCTGAAAAGAGTCAGAGAATTGGTATTGATTGCAATTTTCATTGAATTGAAATTTTACATTTTTATGTTTTTCGAACAAAGAGATAGTTTCTTTTATACCTTCAACAAGACCAATTTTAGCCAACATTTGTGAAGATAGATTTCTGGAAGTAGTCCGAATATTGCTAATGACTTCATTCAATCCTTGCTTTATATCAATGAGATCCTGGCATAAATCATTGTTGAGTTCTGATTCTATTTTCTGAATATTCAATTTGATTGCCGAAAGCCGAGGACCGATTTCATCATGCATATCTTCCGCAATTCTGTTTCTTTCGTATTCCTGAGTTGAAATCATAGTGTCCCTGATCTGAATTTCTCTTTCATTCCGGATTTTGATATTTCTAAAGAGTACACCCGTAAACAATGCAATGAACAGGAGTGAACTGACTGAAAATATCAGGATTAATAGGATAAACTTTTCTTGGGTAAGGAACATATAAAGCCGATTGAGAAAAATATATTTGTGATAATAGCGATAATATTGTGTACTACCCAGGTTAATTGCATTCCCATTGTAGAATCATCAAATACCCATGTCGCAGTTGAGAATATAACCAATGTTAATCCGAAGTAAAATAATAAACCGGTTAAAATCCAAAATGTTGAATCTTTCAGAAGAGATTTTTGATAGCTAGAAGAGTAATTTAAGAGCGTTAGACCACAGCCAAGTATCATTAAAGTTCCTTTGATGAATTTATCTCCTGAATTGAATTCAAAGAGGTTACTTAAATGAAAGTTAGAATAAATCCAAGTCATCATATAAGTTAAAAGTAGTCCTAAAAGTAAATATCTGAGTCTTCTTGAATCTGAAGTTTTGATTAGAAATGCGGTTATCAACACAGCTTCTGCTATTGTAAAAATATTTATTAACCAGATATTATTTAAGTGATAATTGGCCAGTAGCCATAAACCAGATTCAGTAAGTAGGGATAAGATGATGTAATAAAAAAATAATTTTATTGACTTTGAGAAATGTCTATAGGCATAAATCCCGATCAGACCAGGAAGAAAAGCAACAGATAAATTCAGGTATTTTACTATTTCTTCCAGCATACTAGGGGTTATAGAAGCCCCAATTTATGCAGAAATTTCAATATTTAGAGCTAACTGTTTAGAATATTATCTCTCCCACAATCTGGTGGACAAGGTCTACCTAAATCTATACATACATAGTCATCACCGATCTGGTCATCCTCATTTTCAAATACCCCTACTATCACTAAGCTTTGCTTGTTTTCCTTGTTTATTCCAAAGTAAGCTCTGATGCCAACACTTCCCTCTTGATCGAGTAATTTGCGAATAGCATCTTTTCCAAAGAAGAGGCCTTTAATATCTCCTTCAGACATAGACTCACGGTATCTTTTTGTTTGATCAGCTCCTTCTGCAAAGGAAATTTCATGATTTTCAGTTCCTGTAAATGACATAATTTTTTAAGTTTTCCGCAAAGGTAAATCTAAAATAAATACAAAAGTCCCGTATTTGTACGGGGAATTTTATTAAAGAATTTTGTTTATCTATGCAGATGAAATTAATAAGCATCTGTGACAATCTTTCAGAATCAATTTAAATCAAATTTAATTTTTAAAAAAACAATAAACATGAAGCTAAAATCTATCTCTTTAGTGTATTTACTTTTAATTTCTTTACTTACAGTACAAAACTGCTTTGCATCTGGTACATCTTGTCCTAATAGTCATGCCGTTTCCATAGATACAAATGCAGTATATAATTCATTGAATTTACAAGATTCCGTATTTTGGTTTTCATTCAATGGGAATAGAGATAGCTGTCGTTTTAGTATTAGAGAAAATATTAATAACATAAACGCGTTAGCAATTTATAAAATTGAGTTATTTAAAGGAAATTGCACAAACTTAATTAGTATGGATTCCATTTTATTTAATGGAAATGACTCTTTAAATGAATATTATTTTAACTTTAGAAATATACAGCAAGGACAAAATTATTACCTGATATTACATCGACTTTCAAATTCAAATTCTATAGCTGATTTTGAGATCTCTGATATTTCCATTCCATGTAATTCTTCTTGTGTAGCAAACTGCAATTTGATTGCTAATGGCGATTTTTCATTTTATACTACTGGCAGTATTACTAGCCCATTTAATCCTATTAATGGTCAGGTATGTTGTTGGACAGCAGCTTGGGGTACGCCACAAATACAAGAAATTTCTGGAAACAAATATGCAAGGCTATGGACACAATCCATCCAACCAATCTTTCCTGGCCCAATACTTCAATACGGTGAAGGCGTAATTACAAATACTCCAATTTCAATTTCTACAAATCATATTTATTTATTAAATTATTCCATAAAAGTTGAAAGTGCAAGTCCTGGCAATATAAACGGCCCTCCATTAGATCTATTTTTCATCGGTTTATTAGATAATGCTACTTCGGGCCTACCTACACCAACTTATAGTACTGGTGAGATTATTCCTACATTTAATGGTGAAAATATCGATGTACAAACTAATTTAAATAATGTAAATTGGGAATCCAAAAGTGTATGTTTTTCACCTTTACAAAATTCTGATAGACTTTATTTTTACCCAAGGCATAATACATTTTATAGTTTAAGCTCCTTTCCGAATTATGTTAATGTAGATAATATAATGCTTTATCAGTTAGATTACAATGCTCAGATCAATACTGCGTGTGGAAACAGTACAACAATTGGCCCTTGTGATATAAATGCAAATTCCGGTTTAAATCTTGTATCTTACCTGTGGTCTCCTGGGGGAGCAACAACCGCACAAATTACAGTTAGTCCGACTTCTACCACCACTTACACTTTAACTACCCATGTTAATTCACCTCCCGCTACGGCCTCTTGTGATGTGATAAGTACCTACATAGTAAATGTGAGTGGTGGTATTTCTGTGAACATTACTCCGAGCAATCCAGTGTTGACATGTTCAAATAGTTCAATCACTCTCAATGCAGGAAGCGGATTCACAAGTTATCAATGGTCAGGCCCGATTTCAGGAAGCTCTCAAACACTTAACGTTAATTTGCCTGGCGTTTATACAGTAATTGTTACATCGCCTACTTGCACTTCAAGTGCGAGTGTTACAGTTTTACAAAACAATTCATCGCCTTCGATTTCAATTTCATCCAGTTCAAATGATATTTGTAGTGGACAAAACACTGGTGTAATACTTACCGCTGATTGTCCTGATTGCAATTCTTTCATATGGAATTTATCTGGAATCCAGAATCAACAGATTACTGTTTATCCAACTACATCAACAACTTATACGGTTACAGGTATAGCAGCCAATGGGTGTACATCTAGCGCATCAACTACAATTTCTGTATTTCCTTCGGGACTTACAACACCACAAATTGTTGGCTCTACTTCTAACTGCGCCTCTGCACCAAATGCAACATTTCAATACATCAATGCAAATTGGCTTTCACAATATGATGGATATTATAATTGGACATTATTCAATTCTTCCGGAGGTGATATAAGTTCTGCATTAGGTTATCCTACAAGTACAAATGAAATTGTTGAAATACATTGGCCAAATCCTAACCAGAGCGGAATATTAGTTTTGAACTTTGGTTTACCAGGGTGTCAAAAGTCTGATACAATTTACATTCAAGAATGTTGCGAGGAAGGTATAACTCAAGTCTTCTATGATGGAAATACTGTGGATGATATGACTTCTGGGAATTCTATTACAGCTAATGATATTGTCATTAACGGCACATTCATTATTAACAGAGATTTTGCTTTTATCAATTGTCGTGATATTAGCTTTGCACCTGGCGCCAGACTATTAGTTAAATCCGGAATTGTTCTTACTATTGAGAATTCTGTATTAAGGCCCTTTGTTGAATGTTGTAAAATGTGGAAGGGCATTTACGTTGAAACTAATGGCAAAATACTTTTTACTGGAAATGAAATACATCAGGCTGAACATGCAATTCATGTAGTGGATAAATGCTCCTTTCTTATAAGAGATTCTGAATTTAAAAATAATTATGTTGGAATGTATGCAGGTGATATTGGCACTACGAGTGTAACCGGGTTAATTGAGAATACAAGATTTACTTCGATGCCATATAACTGTGAACCGGGTTTAGGTCAATATTATTATAATTTTGTAGACAGGTATCTTGGACAAAAAACAGCTACCGGAAATCGCCCATTTGCCGGAATAGAATTAAAAAATGTTTCTTATATAAGAATAGGTAATTCTTTAAATACACCAACTGGAAATATTAATTTTGATAATCTTTCAAACGGTATACTATCTGATAATTCAAATGTTTATATTGATAATTGTACATTTGACAAAATACTTCCTGTTTGGAATTATTCTAACTCATTGTTGAACGTGAACGGATGCGCTGTTCGTTCAAACAGAAGTACAATTAATTTTACCGGCCTGGGTGGTTTATCTACATCTCCTCATACTATTAAAGAATGTCAATATGGAGTGGCATTATTATCCTTGTCTACAGGGCTAGTTCGGCAAGTTCATACGAATCCACTAACCAGATATGGGATATATGTTCGCTTTTCTAGAGATGTTCAAATTTTGAATAATTGTATCAATGCAATGTTCAAAGGAATATATACATACAATAATCCTAATATTAAATTGAACATTGAAGAAAACAAAATCAGTTTGAATCCATTTATAAGCGGAGGTTCTTGTATTGAATTTTCGGAAAGAGCAACGCCTGCATCCAGAGTTGTTTATAAAAATCAGCTATTTGCTAATAAAGGAAATTACGGAATCTATAGCAATGGCACACGAGCTTCATTGATCCAGGAGAATTATATTCAAACAACCAATGCAAGAATAAATTCTGGAATTCATGCAGTAGGCTCTCCATTTAATGTCTATAAGTGTAATATTTTAGAATCAATCAATACCGGAAACAGAAACGGTAATTATGGAATTAATATTAGTTTGAGCACTGGATCTGAAGTTTCATGCAATTCTACCGATGAAAATGGATATGGAATAAGGTTTAATGGCCCGTGTGCTAATACAAGGTTACAGGGTAATGAAATTTATAATCATAACACAGGGCTTTATTTAGCTTATGATGCGAACATTGGGCAGCAATATAACAAAGGAAATAGGTGGCTCGGGACTTATACAAACTACGGTGCTTTCTTGTCTAATATAGATAATTTTAGAGCATTTTTGAATAGGTTCAGTATTAATCCAGTGTGTTCAGGTTGCATTACTTCTAATAATGGTGTTCCATTCGGATGGTTTCTGTCTAATTCAAATGATTATTTTACTTGCATTGATTCATCAACTTGTCAGTTAAATTCTGAATTCTTAAGTACTATTACAAACGAAGATATTCTCGTTGCGAGTGATTCCAGTTTCGGTCAACAGTTTGAACAGACTACCAACTACTACATGAAAAGGTATTTATACGATAAAATCAGGGAAAACCCTGAATTCATGGCTAATGTTCCGATTCTGCAATCCTTTTACAATCAAAATATATTAAATTCAGTTGGTTTGTATTCCCAGTTAGAAATTGAAATAACTGATGCATTGAAATGGGAATCAACTTATCTCAACGTGTACAATACAAATGTCTTCAATATTTCATCATTTACGTTAAGAATTCATGAACTGGATAGTTTGATAGAACATGATTCCAGCCTTAAACCTGAACGCGATTCACTGATTTCTCTTGTTGAACAATTGATGGTAAGCAATGAAAACTTGTTGCAAGACATACTACTTATTCAGGAGTACAAACTTAATAACGTTGAAATAGAAAATGAAACAATTCCGGTTTCTGAATTGTATGAGTCCAACGAACAAATTGTGAATGAAATTTATTTAAATACATTGGCAAAGGATGAATATTATCTAAATTCAGATCAAAAACAGCAACTCGAGTCAATTATAGTTCAATGTCCCTTTGCAGGTGGCCCGGCCGTATATACAGCATTGATGTTATACCAGATGATTAACGATTCCATCATCATGGATGAAGATTTAACTTGTCCTACCTTCGGAATTGCACCACGGCATGGTCGCAAAATTTCAAATGAAGTTGTTGTTTATCCAAATCCAACAAATTCATCAATTTTCATTAAAAATTTATCCAATTTAGAGAATGCTAGTAAATTGCTTATATTTGATACTTACGGAAAATTGTTAGGAGATATTGAATTGCCACTTGATGTAGACGTATATGAAATCCATTTAAATGATCTATCTCCGTCTATTTATTATTATAGAATCATGAATGATAACTCTATTTTAAAATCAGATAAAATTGTTTTAATTCGATAGAACAGAAATGATTTCAATTCAATTGTTTCGCAATTTCCGTAGGATATTGATCTTCATTTTGTCATTATTCCCAACGGTGGTGAGTTGTCAGGTGCATAGTCTTATTTGGCCGCTTTGTGACTATTTAGGAAATCCACCAAATATGAAGATGAATATGAATTTTTCTTCCGGTAATTTGGTGATAGATACTGTATACAGACCTTCAGGCTTTGTTCTAACTAATTCAGCAATCTCAGATTCAACCGGTCAATTATTGTTTTATACCAATGGATGTTTTATAGCCAATGCTTTGAATGATACTATGCCGGATGGGGATGGAATGAGTACAACTCCATGTGGTGATCAGAATTGTGGCTATGGGACAAACATTGTGCTGCAAAGTACTTTGGCTATTCCTGATCCTGGAAATTTATCTCAGTATTACATATTCCATGAGACCTGTGAACATTCGACCCAATTGCATCCGTGGAATTTATTATATAGCAAAGTCGATCTTTCACTTCAGGGCGGCTTAGGGGCAGTCACACATAAAAACACTGATATATTATCACAGGTGTTGGATGGTGGAATACTCACAGGAACCAGGCATGGAAATGGCAGAGATTGGTGGGTGATGGTGCATGGCCATAATACAGATGAATATATACGCTTTTTAGTAACTCCTGAAGGGGTACAAGGACCGTTCAGACAAAATATAGGACCTATTATATGGAATGATGCAAGAGGTAATTCAAAATTTTCACCTGATGGAACCCTTTTTGCTACTAGTACTTTCCAGGCTGATGTGAGATTGTTTAATTTTGATCGCTGTACAGGATTGTTGAGTAATATGCGGTATTACGATACGCATGATTCTATTTTTATTGCATGTTTAGAGTTTTCGGCCAGCTCACGCTTTTTATACCTCAGTGCTCAGCCTGCTTTAATGCAATTTGATCTATTAAATTCACCATCTACATTAGTGCCAACTATCATTGACAGGGTGGATGGTTTTCTAGCACCGGATACATGCTATTTCTTTGTTCCGCAGCTCGCACCTGATAATAAAATTTATATTTCTTCCTGGTCTGGTAGTTATGCTATGCATACTATTGGTAGTCCGGACAGTGCTGGTCAGGCCTGTCAATTTGTACAACATAGCATATTGCTGCCTTGTATTAATTCGGGTACTGTACCAAATTTAATAAACTACAAACTGGGTGCCCTTCCGGGTAGTTCTTGTGATAGTTTGACGACAGATATCACAGAAGTTATTAAAAACAAGACTGGTTTTACTATTTCTCCCAATCCAATCAGTAATCAAATTAATATTCATAAGTTATACGAACTGGTAAATGAAAAGACTTATCATATAAGTATTCTTAATTCTCAGGGTCAAGTTTTGTTTGAGAAAACCTTATTTCAAAATGAAAGTTCCATCCCTGCAAACTTTCTAAAGGCAGGTGTATATGTTTTACAGATCAAGACAAGTAAAGGTGTGTTTTCGGAAAGGTTTGTGAAATTGGATTAGAGGGGTAGTTATAAATTTACTTTTTCAAATCTTTCACAATTTTCCTTGGACAACTTTTTACCACAAAGTTTGATTCTTGACTCAATTTATTATTACAATGAATTGCAACTTTTTCTCGACACATTCCAGTCTGATCAAACGAAATGTAATTCCCTTACTTTTAATTCCTGTAGTTTTACCATATCACCGGTATGTAGCAAATCCTTGTTCTTTTCAACAGTTTAAAAAAGAGTTGAACGTTCGTGCTTTTTTCTGAAGCACGCCGTTACAGTACAGTCGTTGAGAAATCAATGTTTAGTTTTTTTTGATGGTAAGTATAAGTTATGTATTACATTTAATATTAATAATTTCACTTTTGATAAATCATAAAAAAATGAACCATACTCCACCAATTATAATTGAGAATAAAAACAAAACCGTTGCTTATTATTCCTCTAGTACCCCTAACAACCTTATATTGTTTGTGCATGGATTTAGTGGTAAAAGCACTGGAACATGGAATGATTTTCCTTCTTTAATTCACGAGCATAATGAGTTCGCGCACTCAGATATTATTTTTTATGGTTATAAAAGTGTCCGCTGGCAGGCAAACTATAGTGCTATGTCATTCAAGCAATTTTTACTCACTCACACGCAAACTAATTTGCCAGAAAGGACACGCCTAAGCAATTTAAATCTACCAAATAATTTTTCATATAATAGAATTATTCTTGTCGCACATTCATTGGGAGCTATTGTAGTGAGAAGAGCCATGCTTTTTGTAAAAGGTCAATATAACAGCCACCCGCTTCTTAACAATATCCGAATGGTTCTCTTTGCTCCAGCACATAGAGGCACATTGATAAATGATAGTCTAGTCAGTGTTTTACCAAATATGGTACAAATTGTTGCCACATTAGGCTTGTTAGCTGTTCCTGTTATTAAAAATCTTCAACCAGATTCAGGAACAATTCAGGATTTAATAATTGATACAAAAATTCATAGAGATAATAATGAAGGTGATTTTACTATTGCACGAAAAGTAATTTGGGCTGAAAAGGAATGGGTAGTCTGTCAAGACAGATTTGATCCGAATGAACAACCAATTATTCAAACAAACACAAATCATCTTTCCGTATGTAAACCAGTTAACGGAACTTATGATTTTCCAATTGAATATGTTATTCAAGAATTAATTTAAAAATTTATTAAACAATGGATAAAGACTATAATCTCAGGATTTTAATAACTCAATTCCGTAATAAAGGACCAGCGGCGAAAGGATTCCGTAGCTTGAACAAACTAATAAAAGATAAAAACACTAAATATTTAGAAAGATTATTACGTAATCACCGTGATAATCCAATCACGTCTTGGGAAGAAATAGAGTTTCGAGACAATGTTGACTACTTATTAGAATTTTATAGTATTCTTTTTGTAGCAATAATAGCTGGATATATTGACAAGTTTTTGCCTGAGAAGTTGAGGCATGAAATTATTGATAATTTAAGTAATGAAGTAGTGAAAAAATATTACAAAGAATATTATCCATTGCCGTTGCTGCCTGTTTTTTTAAAATACCTTGTTCCTGAAAAAGTTACTTTCAAGTTAATCCAAAATTATGAGAATAATATGGAGAAAATCTTATTTGAGAAATTTTTACTTATAAATTATGACATTAGAAACGATGAAGAAATAAATGATTTTCTTTGGTTTTTAGATGATGGATTAATCAATGATTATGATGCTGATGATGTAGTAAACCTTTTAAAGGATAGAAAAAAGATTATAAGTGCTTTGTCAAAAAGCGACGATGAAGGCACATTGAAATCTGTAATCACTGGATTCATTAAATATCTCAATTTTTTAAATAGTTATTCAAGATTACTAAAGCAATGTGAAATATATCCATATTTGTACACATCTTTTTATCACTTTCAGGGATATTGGTTTTTTAGATTAACAAAGAAATTTGGAAATGTGATTTCTAAAGGTCTCGATAACATTAATTATAGTCTTGAAAACTTTTCGGGAGATGAATTCAATGAAAAATTTGTTCCAAAAGAAAACAGTCCTATTCGTGATCAATTTATTTCAAATTTTAGCTATGAAAAATGGAAAGAAAAAAGCAAAAAAGAAATATTGGAAACTGAACAAAATATCAACTATTTAAAACACGCCCAAATACGCTTGTCAAAGTTAGAAACTGCATTCTTATAATTGTCATATTTATTATGAACTCAAAAGGAGATCTCAGGATTTTCAATTACTGTAAATAAGAACCGTAAGAATTTTTCAGGATGAAACATAGTCTTTAAAAATATCTCAAAGGTAAATCTAAAATAAATGCAAAGTCCCGTATTTGTACGGGAATTTATTTGGAGAAAATATAATAATATTGCATAAGTATATTTACCAATAGTGACAATACTCCGTCAAATGTTGAACATGGTCATATAATAGTAAAAGTTAAACATGGAAAGCGGATTTGTTCTTCGTTGATTAATTATGATGCAACAATTAACTTAGAAAATGTGGGAAAGAGATTATTCTTTCTGATTATTCAAATTCTTACAGATAATAAATCAGAAGTTCGTAAAGTGATTGTTGAATGATAAATTATGTGAACATGATTTTAAATACTCCGGGTTCTATAGTTAAAATCCGGGCTATGCATTATTTAATCGATAATATTGTTTATTTAAAGTCGAGAAATCGATAAAATTCAGACTACAAAATTATAAATAATATGGAGTACTTGACCGCTGGAATTGCAATTGCCTCAAAAGTAATTGATAAGTATTTTAATAATAATAATAGGAAACCAAATTCTGAAGAGGACCTGTTAGCCGTCGGTTTGGCATATGGTTACTTTTATAATTTTCTTGAGCCGCTTTCAACAGTGCTTAGAGCAAATGGAGAATTAAAGCTTGTCGATAAAGAGAATGAACCCAACCCACATATTTTTAGTCAATCTAATTTGAGAATTCAGATTATAATTCCGAAACGATTAGATGGTAATGCCTTTGATGCATGTAATGCAGAATTTGGCAAAGCAGAATTTAAGAGAAATTATTATTCAAATGAAAACAAACGAATGTACGGACTTAATTATAATGTTTCGAACAAAGGAAGTACTATAAACATAATAGACCTTGCTCGCCCTATTATGGCTGCAAAGCATTTCTACGAAAATATTTTAAAGTACCAAACGGGTATGTTTGATGAGAAATGGCTGAAAATTCAACAAGCAGAAAAAATTGCATTTATAGAAACAATAAAAAAGTCACAAGAAAGAGGGTACGGTACTTTATTGAATCAAATCAGTTTTGTCGAGATTGGGTAAAATCAAGTGGGGTCCCCCATTCGGTACTTACAATAAAATTGAACCAGAATTGAACAAACATATGGAGGTGATTATGACATCCCCCAAAAAAACTGAATTTGAGCTATTAAGATGAAATTCGCAATATCAGAGACAGGACAAAAACTTCAAGCACATCCCAAAGGAAGAGCATTTTGTGCCAACTGCAAATCAGTTGTGATTGCCAAGTGTGGTGACTTTAATATCTGGCATTGGGCACATGAAAGTTCGATTGACTGTGATAGTTGGAACTATGAACCTAAAACTGATTGGCATGAAAAATGGCAGAAACTTTTTGGCGATGATCAGTCTGAAATTTCTGTACAACATGGCAATGAATGTCATCGTGCTGACATCTTAACCAATGATGGCTTGGCAATAGAAATTCAGAATTCTCCGATTTCTCCGGCGGATATCTATGCAAGAGAAAAATTTTACGATAAGATGATTTGGGTAATTAACTCAAAAGCGTTTAAACACAACTTGATTCTCAAAGAATATTCATCTGATACTGGAAAAGAAATTTGGTTTCGATGGGTCAGACCATATCCACCTGATAGTGATTTGTCATTTGCTGTTGTTATTCCTGACGATGATGATAACGACCAAATACTTCAAGCTGTAAAACAATGTGAGTTTACAAAAGCATTTGATAAGGAACAAAACATACATTTCTGGACTATCAAGAAATACACTTTTCAACAAAGTTTACCAAAAGAAATCTTCAATGCTTTTACTTCTTACTTGCTTGATAAAAAGTTGCAGCATAATCTGGACGACAGAATTAGTTACAAGTCGAAATTCAGGTGGTTACATCTACGCAAGATTTGGACTACGGCAACTAAACCAAAATTTATTGACTTGAACAACGGTTATTTATTTTATATAAAGACATTGCATGAAAATGGCAATGGCTTTGGAATGATAATATCACAGTGGAGATTTTTAAAGAAATACAGAGTAGAGAAAACGAACAACACGAATTCAAACTGACAGCTTCAAAACTATTCTGGAATATACTTCAGAAGGAATAGAAAAAATAATGAGACAGATTAGTTTTATCTTACTCCAAATTTGTAAGCTTTATTAATCCGTTTTCAGCAAAGGAATATTGCGACTCCTTCGTGATAATGAGATGATCCAATACGGTAATCTCTAAGAGCTTTCCTCCTTCAATCAATTTATTCGTGAGAGCTATATCCGACTGGCTTGGTTCTGTGTTTCCAGACGGATGATTGTGTGCCAGAATAATAGATGATGCAACTGACTTGAGCGCAATGGCAAAGATAATTCTCGGATCGCAAACGGTTCCCGTAATACCGCCTTCGGCTACTTTCATCCAACCGAGTAGTCGATTGGCTCGATTTAGAAAGAGAATATAAAACTCTTCTCGAAGCTCTATTGTATCTGTATTCCAGACTTCCCGGAATAGAGCTTCTGCATCTCTTGCGCAAGTGACATTTCTACGGTCTTTACTCTTCACTTTACTCGAATACTTCACAGTGATTTCTGCTAAGTTTGAAGTTGGGATGTTTTCTTTCATATGTGTTCGTTTTGATTCATTCGCTCTTGAAAGCGGAAAACCAGTGAGGAAATCCAAATGGAAATTGGAATAAGAAATGTGAAACCTTTCCTTATGCCGAGAAAACATTTGGAATCCTGAAAGGTACTTTCGAGATGAAAGTGTCCGAATTATGGCCGCACATTTGCAATGAATCAAATGAACCAAATGAAAAGAATCAGGCATTAGTTTGTTAGGTGAAAAGTGTCTGTTCCGTTTTCCTTGCTTCAGGCTTTACTTTTTTCACTATAGTTTTAGACATTCTTCACCCATACTTATTTCTCGAAGCATTAACAACATTTTCTTTGTATGAAACATTTGATCGTTCCACTTTTTTAGTGGTTGCACTAAACGGTTTAGATGTCGATCCGTCTATCATGAGTTTTATATACATGCTGTGCTTTGGAAGATTGACAAAGTCTTTTTCAGAGAATAATGGTGCGAATTCATGGACTAAATATCTTGCATCTTCTGCACCTACTCTAAATGAAATCATTGTTCCCACATTTCCGAACACTGCGGATCGGATTGTCTCACTCAATTGATTTATATATTGGTGAGCAATGAATATTGACAATCCATACTTCCTTGACTCAGAAAGTATACTTGCCACAGATGAAGTCAGGAATGTTTGTGCTTCGTCAATAAAAAGGAAAAATGGTTTTCTATCATGTGCATTCATTCTTGCTCTATGGAGAGTTGCAAGTTGGAAACTTGAAATGAGCATGCTGCCGAGTATTGCCGTTGCGTCTTCGCCGATGAGACCTTTTGAGAGGTTTGCTATAAATATCTTTCTTTCCTCTATAATTTCTTGCATTGAAAAGCTTCGCTTCTTCTGTTCAAGAATGCACTTCAGCGGTTTGCAAGTAAGGAATATTCCCATCTTGTTTAGGATCGGTGAGATGATTTCATTTCGCATCGGCGTGCTAAACTTTTCAAATTCATTTTTCCAGAATGAAAGTGTGTCATTATTACTCAACTGACTAAGAATTAGTTCTCGGTATTCCTGAATTGTGAGAAGTTTTTGGATGTCGAGGAGTGTTCCATTTCCATATTCTAAAAGTGTAATGAGGCACCACTTCAAGATATACTCTAATCTCGGCCCCCATGAGTCCATCCAGATCTTTTTGAATGTTGAAATCAGTCCTGAGGCAACGAGGTGATGGTATTCAACATTGATGCCAAACAGTGGATTATATGCAATTGGAAGATCTGTGTCAGCTGCATTGAAATATATTACATCATGTATTCTATGTTTCGGAACATAGTTTAAAATATCATCTGAAATGTCTCCGTGCGGATCTATTATAGCACATCCCTTACCTTTTTGGATGTCAGAGATAGCCATGTTTTCAAGCAGCGTAGTTTTACCTACTCCTGTTTTTCCTATTACATAGATGTGTCCAAGCCTGTCGTTGTCTTTAATGCCAAATGACTTCTTTTCATTTCGCCAATCTGTTATACCTATGGGGGTGATCTGATCAGAATCATGGTTGTTTTTCATGCTCACTAATGATACGAAGTTTGGATCAATATATAAGGCAGGTTAACTTTGTTAAATACTAAATTTATCCTCCCTATTTAAAACTTCATAAAATTGCGAAACTGTATTTAACAATGGAGAAAATGAATGATACAATCCAACATGTAAAGAAGTTACAAGAATGCCTTGTCACTGAGAGAACCGATAATCAGCTTGATGATGAAGATCTGAACAAGGCTATTGACTCATTGATCGATATATTTCTTGATAACTACTTTTCGAAGTACAAATGACAAATTCCCCTCTTAAAAAAGCAATAATTTATTGCCGAGTATCCTCTGATCGTCAAAAGTCTGAGGGTCACGGTTTGGAAAGCCAAGAACATCGTTGTGTCCAATTTGCCAAAGAGAGAGGCTATGTGGTCGAAAAAACATTTGCTGATTCATATTCTGGTGGTGGAGATTTTATGAGGCGTCCGGCCATGAAAGAAGTACTGTGTTTTTTAGATGATCATCCGATAGAATCTTATGTCATTATCTTCGATGACTTAAAGCGATTCGCAAGAGACACAATCTTCCACTGGAATTTGCGAAGTGCGCTACAGGCAAGAAACGCAAAACCCTTGTGTCTTAACTACAATTTCGATGAATCTCCAGAAGGTGTATTTGTTGAAACTATTTTTGCAGCACAGAATCAACTAGAGCGAGAACAAAACCGACGTCAAGTTATTCAAAAGATGAAGGCAAGGTTAGAAAAAGGCTATTGGCCCTTCAATGCTCCAATTGGATACATTTGGAAAAAGGATTCAATACATGGCAAAATCCTGATACAAAGTAAGGAAGGACAGGTTATTAAGGAAGCTCTTGAAGGGTTTGCTTATGGACGGTTTGAAACACAACGAGCAGTTCAAGCTTTCTTAGAAGAGAAAGCCATTCGAAATGGAAAATATATTTACCTCACATTTATAAGAGATATTCTTGAACGAATATTGTATGCTGGATACGTAGAGTTTCCAGCTTGGAACATTTCTCGTCGAAGAGGAGTGCACGAGCCACTTATCAGCTTAGAAACTTATAACAAAATTCAATCAAAGTTACATGGAAGTTCAAAACGCCCGAATACGAAAAATATCCGAGAGGATTTTCCGCTCCGGGGATTTGTCCACTGTTCTTTGTGTAGGAAGCCCTATACTGCTAACTGGAGCACTGGCAGATTGAAGAAGTATCCGTTTTATAGGTGCCATCATAAAGAATGCCAACTATTCGGCAAGAGCATCCGACGAGATGATATTGATAAAAAATTTGAAAATATTCTTAAAACCATTATGCCTGTGTGCGGACTGACTCCGTATGCTAAAGAACGATTTCAGACTAGATGGACAGCCAAAACGGAACAGATGAAAACTAAAATAACAATTGTTGAGAAGGAAGTCATAGCTGTTGAAAAACAGATCAATGATTTAGCGAACAGAGTCCCTCAAGTCCACAGTTCAGTTGCTACAATTTACGAAAGAAACATTCAGAAACTGGTTAACCAGAAGATTGAATTGGAAGATAAACTGAAACAATCTAATGCGATACATTCCGAGAATGTTGAAACCGCATTTGATGCATTTACACAATTCATAAAAAACCCTTATGACACCTGGGTAAAAGGAACTTTATCAATCAGGAAACTGCTCTTAAAAATTCTTTTTGAAACGCCTTTGGTATATGATAAGTTTTTAGGTTTTGAAACCGCCAAACTACGTTACAACGTAAAGGTTTTTAAGCAATTTGTATCCCCTTATTCTGCTGATGTGGACGCCATCAGTAATTCTGAGAACAGTCCAATTCCAGAAAAGGATATTGATTGGGATCTCTTTGAAAAGGAAATTATTCAGTCGGCTCTATTAATAAAATCTGCACAATCCCCATAGCTTTCCTTTTCTAGCAAATATCCTTGCCTTATATCTAGAATTAGTAATTGATACCCTAATCTATATGGACTACAAACCATTTATACAAAACAATAACTTAAAAAAGTTCCGAACTGAGAAAGGTTTACTGCAAAAGCAGGTTGCGGCTATGCTTGGACTCAAGAGCGATGTACGTGTCATTCGCTGGGAGAAAGGTCAAGCTATTCCGAGCCTTATCAATTTAATGAAGCTTTCTAAAATATATGGAGTGCTTCCTCATAAGCTATATAGTCAAGTATACGACAACGTGGTGGTTGTTAACTTATCCAAATAATCAGACTTTAGATTAAATGATCATTCAGGTAATGTTCCTGTATGAATGATGAAAATGACAAGGAACAAAGAGAAGAGATAATTGAAGATCCTGAATTTGATGAGGCTATTGATTTGCTGATTGATATTTTTTTAGATAATTACATACGAAAATGGATAGCTTAAGAATCATTGTCCATGACACTTTTTATATTTTTTTCTACTCCCACATGGGCAAGGGTCGTTTCGGCCTACCTTTTTGCTTGTTTGCATCTTTTTTGGTTCTGGATATTCTGTTTCCTTTCTGAGAATTTGGGTAGGATTGATTAGAATTTTTAATTCTCTCTGATCAATTCGTGCCTGCTCCTCAATTTCCGAATCCCAATTTTTACAGTCGAAGTAGAGTAGGTCTTCGGATCTTTTTGGATCAAGTCCAGTCTCCGTAGCGAAGCCGAGAATATGTTTTATCGAAGGATTCATCAATCTTGCAACCATGCATGACTTCTGGAGGAAAGACTCTCTGACCCTACGATATTCTTCATGCGATTTCCCTAAATGAGTTGGGAAAAGGAGTAAAACATAATGTAGTCCTTCCATTGCAACTGAAGGAACAATGCGGATCATCCTCTGGTTTGGTTGAGTTTTAGATAACATCTCATGAATTGCAATTGAGAGCAACCTACGCATAAACCTATTCTCACTTGCCATAACTCTAAGCGATTGTTCAGTTCCAGTAATGCCATGAGATGAATTCTTGTATGCAGTTCCATGTGTTGCATGGTGAGCAAACTTCTCAATTATCTTATCCCATGAATAGCTTATTTCATCGGCTTTTTTTCTAGCTTTCCTTTCGGGACTTTTTAAAAAATCATCCCATTCGCCTTCAGTATAGGCAATTCCATCAATAGGTCTACCGTCCTTTGCTAGTGGAAGTACAAAGTCATGTTCACCAGTTTCTTCGTTGAGATCTTTAAGAAATCGTACCAACAATTCTTCCTCACCAGGTGATATAACCATAATGCCTGAGCGTAAATATTTTTCTCGCTTCTTAATGTAATCAGTAAAATCAGCAATTGTGTCCCTTTCATTAAGTAGAATATCTAAAGTTGTATCATCGAGAACATGGACAAATGTCTTGGACGGATCTATGTCACCAATTGCGAACGGTGTCGTATGGTTATCAAGACCAGAAATTGGCGAATGATACATCATACTACCGCTTCCTCCATGAAACTTTTCACAAGCCATAGATCCACCGTGAGCCACGAGAATTAAATGAATTGATGTCTTGTCTGAAATAGTAATTGGAAACGGAAGAGGTTGTGTACATTTGGGATTAAGAAAAATCCTTTCTGGAAACTGTTTTATCCATCTTTCTGCACCCCATAATTGGTTTGCCGAATTCTGGACCGTACGTTTAAACCATCTGCGCCAGTCAACTTCAATTTTACCTGAATCAGGAAAAACACAGCTCTTATCTGAGAAGATTAGTATTTCATTACCAAATACCACTAACAAATCGCAAAGTTCTGTACCTGGCTGTCGGTAGACATTTGGGAAGCTCCACAGTGACAAGAAAGTTCTTTCGCAAAGTTCATTTAGGTATTTCTCAGAGGTGGTATAACCTTCTCCTTTCTTAAAAATTGCTTGTTCAGGATTACTCATGTTTGCAGTATATACGCAAATGTACTTAATTTACACTGCAAAAAAGAGGAACAATTTAAAAGCCAGAGTACTATACCTTAACGAATTTCAATAATAAGGTGAATGCATATAAGTAGTGAGTAATAGAAATAAAATATCTAGACCTTTTTGATTTTACCGGTCAAAACTTTCCTGAGTACATGCAATTTTGATAGTAATTCATCAAACGAAACTATGTCAACATTTTTTTGATTAGCTCGATAAAGCTCAAAACATTTTGCTTGTTCTTTAGTCAATTGAGATTTGTTCCCAATAACTAAAAGCGACCGAGGATCAAAAGCGCTTTGATTTTTACCAAATTCAGTTAAGAAAATATTCTTTTGATCTAGACATTGATTAAGTCCTCCTGATAGTTCATCTGAAAGAGAGAAAACATCAGGATCTCTATACGCCTTTTTCTTAAGAAGGACTGCTCCCGGTGTCTTTATCTCCAATAAGGCAAAATTATCTTGAAATCCATTTTGAAATAAGAAGTCAACAATTCTCCCTTCATCATTCTGAAGAGTTTTCCCTCCTACATAAGCTTTTCCTTTAAAGAGGATCACTTGAAATGGAAACAAGTGATTAAGAGTCCAGGTATGTTCTTGAAAATATTTTTGCCATTCCTCTTCATCTTTAGGGCGAGTTTTTAATAACCGTTCAAATTCAGAAATGATATCATCAAGATAACGAATATCCAGCCTCTCTTTTGTTTTAAGAATATATTCAGTAGACTTGATTGTGGTTGTATCAATACTACCCATCATATCAGCAATAATCTGCAAATCTGAATCATTCAATTTTGAAAAAGAGGAATAATTTCCAATAAAATTTTGGAACTCACCAGATGTCAATTCTCTGGGTCGGCGTCTATATTTTTTATTGATGTCGGCCAATCCATTTCTGATGATAACTTTTCTCGTTTCATCACTTGTAGTTTTGTTCTTTTCAATAGCTCTCAAGATCTTTAGCAGATCATTCCAATTGAAAGTAATAGTGGTAGTACTAAATGTAGTTTTTCCGGCTTTCGAAATGATTATTTTTGAGAATTTCTTAAATTCTCTTTGAAGAAGAGAAAAAAAGTTTTTAGCCCTGGTACTTTTAAATCCGTACGGAGATTTAGATTTGAAATCTTTTGGAAGACTAGCTTCCGTTTTCCAACCACGGAATTCGATTTCCTTTATTCTCTTTGGTTTTAGTTCATTCGTATTTCTATTAAAACTGAAAGGATAGTGAACAATAATGCCCTTTGCCAAATGCAATTTTTTTGATACGCCTAATGGCTTTTCGTTTGCATCATAAAAGTGGAACTTTTTTATTCCATTTTTGTCTGTAGTGAGTTTATCTTCCATTTGCATAAAAGTATGTAATTTAGCTCAGATCCAAATTTCTTTTCCGATTATTAACATAAGCAATGTACCCATATATTGGTACTTGGCCAACCTTAGCAAGTTATCAAAAACACTTTGCTAACTAACCAGTGACTACTAGATGTGAACATTATCAGCAATAATTAGAACTGTCTAATTCCAAAAATAGATATTGATTGGGAACATTTTGAAAAGGAAATAATCAAGTCGAAATAATTATTACAAACGGGACGTTATTCTCCGACAGGATTGTATTAAATGAACGATTGCAGACTCTATAATAGTCCTATTAATTTTCCGATCAACATTACAATTAATCCGCCAATAACAGTAACTATCAATGTGACAATCGGATTATCCTTCAGCTCACCCCGAATTGCCATATTCAACAAGTAAAATATTTTCAATGGTCTTTTCGGTTTTATCCAAAGTCCAGTGGGTTCACTGTAAAATTTATATGAAATTATTGCCGCAATCGCCATTGCTAATAAGTCTACTGAGATATGCCATTCGAATCGAAACATCAAAAGTCCCTTACCTTTTGATACGAAGGCGACTAATTCTAGTAAAAGTAATACGATTGAAAAGATTCCACCTGATAACCAAGAGGCCCATGTTTTAGATTTTACATCCTTAGTCAGGTATTCGTTGTAATATCCAAATAATGAATATAAACGAGCGGGATCGGGAGATTGAATATAGAGTTGTGGTGGTTCACTTTGGCCATTAGGAAAAGTATCGTCATTAAAAACTGCATTCGAATTTATATTAACAAATAACACTTTGATTGATTCGTTCCTTTCTGTGTTAAATGCCTCTAGAATTAAGCTTGGATAGTTTCTATCTCTGTTCAATAATTCCGTAATTGATATAGTGCTTTCGCTTAAGGGAACCTTATTTATCGGCAACTTTATAGTAATTGTTGCAAAGCCAGCTTGCTCCAATTGCGATGCGAAAGTGACAAAATAATCCCTTGAATAAAATTTTCTTACCCCTAAGCTTTGTCTTTTTGAAAACATCATTTTTAAAGTTAGCTAATTTAAAATACTACATTTTAGATCTAAAGCTATTCACATACCTGTGGAAGAATTACCCGAGAGTTATCCACATAATTTGCTAAATATAGCAATTTTTACTCCCTTTTGTAAAGGTCTTGACAAGGGTATCGTTTATAACATGGAACAATTAGGTCGATCGTTTCCAAAACTTAAATACCGCCGGAAAGAGATGCGCTATTCGCAAGCACAGGTTGCAGATAGGCTCGGGCTTAAAGGCTCTGCACTCATTTCATTATGGGAACGCGGGATTAGAAAGCCCAATTATCATAACATGATGCGACTATCCGCAATTCTCCATAGGCTCGTAAACGATTTGTTTGAGGAAGATTATCTTGAAGCGAAACGTGAGCAAGCAGAATATGATGCAAAGCATGGATTGAATATCCGGAAGTGAAGCTTTCTGAGTCCTAGGTTCTCGCAGTAGAGCTCGGTATTTTGTATTAATAATTAAATGAAGCTTGAAATATTTTATAACGAACGTTAACGATTAATAATATAAACGAACGAACGCAAGAAGAATTACCCACAATTCTTTCTGTAAATAATAAATTTATGCTTGATAAACAAAAACCCCTTGCCTATGAACTGGCTGATACTTTAAATGATCAGGAGTCATTGGCACTATACATATCTTTTACTCAGACTTATCAGGAGGAATTCCTAAAGAAGACACTCCTTAAAGTAATGTCAATACCAGACAACAAAATCAAAAGGTCGCGCGGTGCATTATTCACCTATTTAGTGACACACCATGGTAAAGCTTCCCGTAATCCTCGGAATTAGTCCTGGGACCCGTCTAATGGGTATTGCCATTCTTCGGAAAGAAAAACTCTCCATATGGGAGATAAAAACGTTTAAAGGTCATTGGAATGAAGGAAAACTAAAAGACATCCTATTCCGTGTAAACGAAATAATTGACCGATATGAAGTAACACACATCTGCCTGAAAAGATCATCTAAAAATCAAACTTCAGAAGGTTTATCCAAACTGATTAGTGAAATTACTTTTTTAAGTAAACGAAAGAAGCTTGTAATAAATCAGTATGACCTTCAAGATCTGAAATCTTTGTTCACAGACAATTATAAGTTCACAAAACAAAGCATGTTTCGAGCACTTGCCGAGCAGAATCCGTTTCTTCATGAACAGTACAATAGAGAATTGAAACTCAGTGTCCCGTATTACGAAAAGATGTTCGAAGCGATCATTTCAGTTCTTCTTTACAGGAAAATGCACCCACCACAAGGTTTAATCGTTTCTCCCTTTTCACCTCTTTACTATTGAGGGTTTGCATATAAATTCAAATTGAATATAGCGCAGAAACAAGTAGTGAAGGTGAAGGTATTCATTTGAGGTATGGATAGAAAATACTTTTTGTCTTGCTTCTTGGAAAGTAATGGATACAGGGCCAAATAACAATAGCAACTCTGAGGAGAAATATTATTTTCTTTTCCGTTCTGCAGCATGGAGCTTGGCATGTTCACTCCTTGTCATGATGACAAGATTGCTTTTCCTGAAATTTGCTTTGTTTCCATCCTTATGGTGAACGACCATATTATTGTAAATTTTGCCACCGACCATTTTCGCAGCTACTGATCGATGCACTAACCCATCGTTATCGTCCCAACGAGGATAACCATTTTTGTCTAAGTGAAAATTTCCCATTACCGCAATGATTAGAAATTCAATATGATCCTCGGATTCGTTTCCTGAGGATCATTTTCTTTCAAGGTCAATTCTTGATTGTTCAGCAGAGGCTTCACAAGTCAATTCAAATATACGAATCAATTAGTTCAAATTGGAACTCAATTGACCTAAAGTTTTCCACACTTCTTTGCGAACAAGGAAAATTTACCTGACTATTCCACAGTTTCGCTCAACTATATGCTTTGTATAGAACTTCTTTAAAAACTTAAAAAAATGAAAACAAACAACAGACCTCGACCAGATGTCTATAAAATGGTCACTGAAAGAATTATTTCTGCACTTGAAAAAGGTGTCGTGCCTTGGCAACAGCCTTGGAGAAATTCAGGGCTACCGCAAAATCTCATTACGGGGAAAGTGTATCGCGGAATCAACCTATGGCTCCTCCTGTCCCTAGGTTACAGCCGGAATTTCTTCCTTTCTGAAAAGCAACTCGAAGCCATTGGCGGCAAAGTCAAAGAAGGCGAGAAAGCGAACATCATCGTGTTCTGGAAACAGATCACAATCGATGATCCGGACACAACCGAAACGAAAGACTATCCGTTCCTCAGATACTACCGAGTGTTCAATGTCGAGCAGTGCGAAGGCATTCCGGAAGACAAACTTTCCAAGGTTGACGAAACCATACACAATGACATCGTTTCCTGCGAAGACGTGTACGAGCAAATGCCGAAGAAGCCAAAGCTTCAGCACAAAGGCGACAAAGCGTTCTATAATCCGCTACTTGATTTCATTAACATGCCGGCGAAAACCCAATTTCCGAAAATCGAAGATTATTACTCTGTGCTCTTTCATGAATTGATACATAGCACCGGACACCTTTCGAGGTTGAACAGGAAGGAACTTCTTAATATGAGTGAGTTCGGTTCAGAACCCTATTCGATTGAAGAACTTGTAGCTGAAATCGGTTGCTGTTTTCTGAAGACTGTTGTCGGGATTGGCAATAACGATCTCGAAAACAACACCGCATACATCGATGGTTGGCTGAAGAGTTTGAAGAACGATCACAAGTTCATCGTCTTCGCATCTTCTCAGGCGCAGAAAGCGACTGACTACATTCTCAACACATGTATTCAAAAAGAGGATGAGTCTATCACAGAAACTGATGGCGGAAATGATAGTACGTTTTAAATTTTAGACCTGGCATTTTATGCTAGGTCTTTTACTAATGAAGAATGCTCTCATAATCACACTTTATTCTATTGATTCTCAAAGTCATTTTACATGTGTTTCACCTTTGAGTTTTTGAATTTGAAATTCTATTTCCTCATCTTCAATTTTTCTAAACAATATCTCAGGTGTAGGTAATAGGGTACCGGAACTTAGCAAATTAAACTTACCGCAGTAATCCCATTGAAAGTTTGTCGTCTGTGTTCCTATTAAAAAACTTAATTTATTAGCTGTACGAGGTAAAAATGGATTTATATAATAAGCAATGTTGGCAATCGCTTGAAGACAAATGTGCAAACAGTTGTCAATTATTACCCGATTATTATTTTCTTCATTAATAGACTTTGCCAAAATCCATGGAGATACATCCTGAAGAAATTTATTGCCTTTTCGACTTAGTTCAATTATATCAAAAAGAGCATTTTTAAATTTAAAAAGCTCAATATTGGATTCAACAATTTTCTTTGTATTAACAATTTCCTCCATAATGACACGGTCTTCCGATGATAATGTATCCTCAGAGAAAACCGGAACTTTACCGTTGCAGAATTTTTGAGTTAGGATTAGAGTTCGATGAATAAAATTACCAAAAGTTGCAACTAGTTCATTATTGTTTCTATCTTGAAAGTCCTTCCAAGTAAAATCGAAATCTTTTGTTTCAGGGCTGTTACTGCACAGAATAAACCTTAATACATCTTCAGAGTCTTTAAAATCCTGAATAAAATCATCTACCCAAACAGCCCAATTTCGTGAGGTTGATACCTTCTTTCCTTCAATGTTCAAGAATTCATTCGCAGGAATGTTGTCAGGTAATATAAAATTACCATAGGACTTTAACATTGCTGGGAAAATTATACAGTGAAATACAATATTATCCTTACCAACAAAATGAATTAACTTAGTATCTTTTTGCTTCCAGTATTTTTCCCAATTATCTGTAAGTTCCTTTGTTGCACTAATATATCCGATAGGTGCTTCAAACCAGACATACAATACCTTACCAATTGCATCTTCAAGCGGAACTGGAACTCCCCAATCACTATCTCTAGTTATTGATCTTGGCTGCAATCCCTGATCAAGCCAACTCTTGCATTGGTTATAAACATTAATTTTCCACTTATCTTTTTTATCTACTAAAATCCAATCCCTTAGCCAACTTTCAAATTTATTCAAAGGAAAAAACCAGTGTTTGGTTTTCTTTTTAATAGGTGTTGAATTGGTTAATGCACTTTTCGGGTTTATTAATTGCTCTGGCGATAATGTGTTTCCGCATTTTTCACATTGATCGCCATATGCATTGTCATATTGACAAAATGGACAGACCCCAATTATATATCGGTCTGCTAAATAGATACTTTTTTCAACATCATAAAATTGTTCAGTTTCCTTTTCTTCAAATACATTTTTCTCATATAATCTTAAAAAAAAATCTTGCGAAGTTTTACGATGAATTTCACTTGTCGTGCGTGAAAAAATATCAAAAGAAATATCTATATTCTCAAAAGACTTTTTTAAAGTTGAATGAAACAAATCGACTACATTTTGCGATGTAGTATTTTCTCGAATTGCCCGAATTGTAATTGGCACTCCGTGCTCATCGCTACCGCAAATGAACTTTACATCTCTATCACGAGATCGCAAGTATCTTACATAAATATCCGCAGGTAAATAACATCCAGCTAAATGACCTATGTGTAATGGCCCGTTAGCATACGGCAGTGCGGCAGTGATTAAATATCTTTTATATTCCATAATTATTCAAATATGACATCAACACATATTAATGTCAAGTGTATGTTATGTTAACTTATTAGAATTTGTGAATAACTCATGATTGTATTCGATTGATTGATTGGCGATATTGTATTTGTTTACAAAAATATTTTTTCTATAGCTATGAGTTTTTGATGTATTTAAAATAAAATTATAGATGGACTTTCCCTTTTGCGTGTAGAAATTTCCTGTAATTTCTGGAATTGTTTCCTCGAGTCGAAATGAAGACAACGCTAGCCTTCCCAATATTTCGTGTCGCAGATTTTTATCATTCATCAGTTTTGAATTATACATTCTTGTAAAGAATAAAACTATTCTAGATAATACATAACTTGCATGAATTACATGATACAGACCGCGCTTCTCCATTCTAAATGGAGAATTGAAAACTTCTTTGAATGGGTCAATTTTAAAATATTCATCTATGTCGAACAATATATAGTTTAAAGAAATATGAGAAATCTCATGAAGTAAATGTTCGCAATAAAACATGATAGATTCATTATCTTTTCTTGGTTTTAAAAATATTAATCCAGGAGCTTCAATACATGTAAACGCAATAATGTTTTTTCCACTAATAAAAGTAATCGCGTCAAGACATAATTTTAATTCAGTAAAACGGGAATATTTTTTAAAATAAAAAAAGGATTTTTTCAGATTCTTTAAATTTCCGACCGAAGGAGCAACGATTCTAATTTTATTATATGGTGCAGCTAACGTATCTCCTATAAGATAATCAATTAATTTGTTCGACTTTAGAATAATCGAAATATCTTTAGAATGTACCGTAAATGTTGATTCTATTAGTCGATCAATTGAAGTTACCCTACTTCTGTAATGTAAATATGAAGTTCGAAACCATAATGGTTTGGTATTTAAATTGTTAGGCGAAATATCATTTATGAAACATTCAATTGTCGAACAAAATTCCTTCTTACTTTTTCGAAGTTCCGTGATTGGTGGGAAAATATTCACTATTGCTAACTATTAAAGCTAACATTTATGACGAATATTCGGTCTGCATTAGTGCGCCAAATTTTTTTAACTGTTCTGGCTTTAAAATCTTAATCTTAGATGCTGAATTAGACTTTTTAGCACCCACTTTCTTGTTGTTTTTTGCTGTCTTTTTCATTTTATTGCATTTTATCAAATATACGAAAATAATGAATCAGGAAACACTTACAGAGAAAAAGTTAAAGGACAGTGTCCAGTTATTTTTTAAAGACATGGCGCCTATCTTAATAGACTCTGTATCAAAAAAATATATCAAATTAGAGTCTTGTAAATCAAAAATAAATTTTGAAAGAAGTATTTTGTTTCTAAAGAATCCTTCAGGAATTCCAATTACTTCAAGTGTACATCGTTTAGTAGTTCATCTTTTGAAAAGAATTCCCAAAAGTTTTTTTGTAGACTATGTAGCTCATAAGGGAAAATCTTCTCCACAAACTGCAAATTATTTTAAAATACAATCAATTGTAGGAAGTGAGAAGTTGACACAGGATAAGTTGAAAAAGATTGAAGAAAAAAAAATTGCAATTTTAGGCGTTGGTAGTTTGGGATGTCATATTGTGCAACATTTAATCTGTCTTGGCCACAAAAATTTAACATTAATAGATTATGATATTGTCGAACAAAACAATTTAAATAGGCAGATACTTTATTCATTCAAAGATATAGGTAAAAAGAAAATTCTCGCTGCAAAAGATACTATTAATTTATACAACAAAAATATTACAGTTAACACTGTATTCCTTAAAGTAAAATCGGTAAGCCAACTTTCTAATATCATTAAAAAGTATTCTATAGAGTTTTTGTTTTTAACTGCTGATGAGCCTGCTGGCATTATTTGCTCTATATGCGCCCAATCATGCAAGGATAACTTAATTCCGTGGACGCGAATCAATAGAATTGGACATGGACCAATTTGGGAACTGAACGAATCGTGTGCAAACTGTCATTACTTATCTTCAAAAGAAAAAGTGAAAAATTATTATAAGCCATTGAACAATGTAATAAACAAATCTCAAGGAGTATTTAATTATGATATTTCATTTAAAGTCAGTATTCTGATAAGAGACTACATCAATTATGTATTAAATTTTCGTTTATTAAGAAATAAATATTGTTATTGCAATTTATCGTCAAATAGTATTAATTCATTGATAAGATATACCAATGTTAAAAACAATAAAAAATGTCCTTGTAAAAATTGATGGCATAAATTTGATCATTAATGTTAATTATTTTGGAAAAAATAGTCATGGCTTGTATCTATCAAAATGCGGATTTTCTAGTAATAATAAAGTGACAATTTGTTGTGGTTTTTCAACCAATATTTATGAATCGATCGAAAAATGCATATCTGAGTTTTGCGAAAGATATTTATTATTATTTGAAAGTAACAAAGTTAAATTTCAATTAAAAAAAATACCGAGATTTTTACAACCTAATGAATATAATTTAAATGAAACATTTGAAGTTATTACAAAGTACCCAAGTCGAAGCGAATGGTTAATTCCAAAAAGATTATTTAATCCATACGCAGATGGGAATAAAATAATTGACGGAACTGGGTTCGCAGCGCACGTTGATTTTGACTCCGCAATCATTCATGCATTATCGGAGATTTATGAAAGACACTGCGTAGGTGTTTTATGGGATAACGGAAAGTGTATAATAAAAAAGAAAATGAATATTAATAATGCTCAAATAACTAATACTTATTTTACAAATAATCTAAAATTAGAAATATATGAAATTATTCTAAATGATAAAATACCGATGAGTTGCTATATTGCGATAACTATTGATGACGAAAATAGATGTTATTTTGGTTCCGCCGCTAGTACAAGAATTAACTCTGCCATTCTTTCTGCTATTTATGAATCACTAACTATGTATATTAATGTTAAGGATACTTGGATTGGAGATCAAAACCTACATGGACGTATTAAGGAACTTTGGGAGGTTTGTAATAACAAGAGTAATATACAATATACATTTCTTACCAACAAGGCGTCATCAAATGATCAGCCTAAACTGATAAAAAAAAATAAAACAGATATTACAGCTAAGGAAATTTTAGATTCATTTAATACGACATTCAAAGGTGTGTATTATAAAGATATGGGTAAAGTATCTAATAGATATGTTGTGAAATATATAGTTCCAAAAGCCTATATTAGATATCCTTTTGGTTTTAAATCCTCGAAGATAAAATGGAATACTAAAGAGAACCCACTTACCTATCCATTTGGATAAAAACTTTTGACTCCGGAAACCAGAGCCTTCAGCTGTGGGTAGGTTTTTGCGGTAAGCAAAAAAGCTCGCCGGCAATAGGATCGAAGAGAAACGGAGATCCGTCTGCGAGTGCTCATTGAGGTGTGAGGAGCTGCGGGGTGTCAAACCCCGCCCGAACTATGTAGAGTGCGAGAGAATGGCGCACAGGAAGCTACACGAGGCTGTGGGATATCGGGTAAGCCGAAGCCGAAAGGAGCCGCACCGGCGAGCCAAATAGAGAGCGACTGATCCAGCCTTGTGTGAGTCTTTCAGGATGCCTGTAAGACGTGATCAGGAGCAGACACGAACAGGTCGAGCACCCTTTGAGGGGTGATTACCCGCGAAGACCTGGAGTGGATACCTTGTTTCCGGGTACAATTATATTTTTATCTATCTTGTTTTTTAACTATTTTGTCAGGTCAACATTGTTCATATTAACATCAAAAAACATGGAATTAACTTCAGTCAATAATATCACCGAGTTAAAGAATCAAATCAGAGATAAAATTGGTGGTATTAATAAATCTGCATTCACCACTGATAAATTCGGTAGCGAGCAAGAATACACTTACAAGGGATTAATAGGCGGTGCGGATGCTCTGTTATCAGATATTGGAGCACTGGTAAAAACGCCTGAGAAATTTATACGCTTGTCATCCTATGAAGACCGTCAATCATTAATTCAACAGTTAGTGAATGTTAAGAATTCTATTGATGACCCTTCAGCATTGGTCGGATACATTGAAACACTCAAGAGTTACCTCAGACCTTTTAATGTTAGATATACTAAAGACCGTTACATTGAATTCGACAAACAGACAGATATCATTTTCAAAAAAAAGGTGGAAATAGAAGAGGCGGCTGAAGGAATTACCACATTGAAAAAGGAGATGGAAGATAAGAAACTAATAGTTGATGCTTTGGTAGTTGATTTAGAGGCAAAAGTTAAAAATGTTGAAGAAAAGAATACAAACTTGCAATCACTCATTGAAAAACAAAATGCAAGCATAGAGGAAAATCAGACAAAACTTGATGATCTCGATGAATTGAAAATTGGAATAAACGAAATCAACAAAAGTGCTAATCTTTCCTTTACCGAAATAAAATCCAATGAAAAGCTTGTTGACTCGTTTGTCAAACGAGTGCAAACAAGAGAAACACAAATCGATAAAATTGAAAATCAAACTACAGATTATCTTACTAAACTAAAAGAGTTTCAAAATGAAAGGATTGCGCTTCTAGATGAAGCACAAAAATTAATTGATTCGGCCAAACTCGCTTTAAATTATAAAACTGCTGAAGGACTTAGTGCGTCTTTTAAATCCCAATATGATGAACAATTAAAAGCAAAGCCTTGGATATGGATCGTAATAGCTGGCCTCTGTCTTGCGACCACTATAGGATTAGGTATTTGGATTTTATTGGAGCGTACCGATGTTGGCGTGATTATTGGAAGAATTACGCTTTTGCCTTTACCAATAGCCGGTGCATTATTCTGCGCTAACCAATATGTTAAGCGTCATAATATCATTCAAGATTATGCATATAAGCTAGCTTTGGCAAAATCAATTGTCGGTTTTTCTGAGCAATTAAAAAACAGTACTGAAAAAAGCTCTGAAGAGTATGTAACTTACATTAAGAGAGTGCTTGAAGAAATTCATCAAGATCCACTTCGAAAAAGAACTAAAAATGAAAGCAGAATAAGTTCACTTGAAGAAAAAGAGAAAGAACATGCATTATCATTAAAATCGCTTTCGGAAACTGTTGGCAATCTCTTTAAGAGAAAATTCGAGGAATAACTGATCGAATATTTTACTAACATGAAAGATAAAAAAGTCGGCATTTGGATTCGAGTTTCTACTGAGTTTCAGGTAAAGGATGACAGTCCCGAACATCACGAAAAGCGGGCTCGCTCCTATGCAGAAGCTAAAGGTTGGAATATTGTTGAACTATACAAACTTGATGCTGTAAGCGGAAAATCTGTTATGGATCATCCAGAGGCCAAACGAATGCTTAAAGATGTTCGCGCAGGAAGAATTACAGGCCTCATTTTTTCAAAGTTGGCACGACTTGCAAGAAACACGAAGGAACTACTTGAGTTCTCTGAAATTTTCCGTGCATATGATGCAGACCTTATTTCTCTTTCTGAGAGTATTGACACCAGTTCTTCTGCCGGGAGATTATTTTACACAATGATCGCAGCACTTTCAGAATGGGAGCGGTCTGAAATCGCAGAGCGGGTTGCCGCATCTGTTCCTATTCGTGCCAAACTCGGAAAATCTCTTGGTGGTGCAGCGCCGTTTGGATATAGATGGGAAGGAAAGAACCTGTTCATAGAAGAGAAAGAAGCACAGGTGAGAAAAATAATTTATGAACTTTTTATTGAACACAAACGTAAAGCTACAGTCGCAGATATACTCAACAGGAAGGGGTACCGAACTCGAAATGGTTCAGAATTTTCTGACACAACCATTGGCCGACTCCTTCGTGATCCAGTAGCTAAAGGACTCCGAAGAGCAAACTATACAAAAAGTCTTGGGGAGAACAAAAAGTGGGAAATGAAACCCAAAGAGGATTGGGTGATGATCACCTGCCCTGCTATTATTGATGAAGCTACTTGGGATTCATGCAATGCAATCTTAGACAGTCAAGAAGTCAAGCGGAATCAACCAACAAGAAAATCAGCACATCTTTTTTCTGGAATTCTACTTTGTTCTTGTGGTGGCAAAATGTATGTCCCTACTCGGGTGACAAAATACATGTGTTCAAGATGTAAAAAAACAAATATTATGATTGATGACATTGAATCAATCTATTACGAAAACCTCAAATCTTTTATTCTCGGCAAAGACGATATAGCGATATTAAATGCAAGATCAAAGAATGAAATTGATTCAAAAAACCAAGAGTTAGTTGTCCTTGGTATTGAAAAAAATAATATTCGTCAAGAAATGGATAAACTAGTACTACTCCATAACAAGGATCAACTTCCTACGGAAAGGTTTGGTGAATACTATACTCCACTGAACCTTCGACTTAAGCAATGCGAGGACAGCATATTAGATATTGAAAGTCAGCTTGACTATATCAAGCATCAGCAATTAAATGGAGAATACATCCTAGAAAATGCTGATTCTTTATACAAAAGCTGGCCAAAACTTTCCATTGAATCCCGTCGAAAAGTGGTCGAAGAGCTGACGGAGTCTATAATTATATCTAATGATGAAATTTATATAAAGTTTCATTTTACGCCAAATTCCTATTAAATAAATATGCAAACAACCCCACACATCCATGTCCATGCGGTTATTACAATCACCCTGATAAGAATTGCGTATGCGCACCGGGAGTTGTTCAGAAATATCTCAACAAAGTTTCCGGTCCTTTGCTTGACAGGATTGACATTCATGTAGAAGTCACTCCTGTCGCTTTCCGTGAACTCAGCACAGCTTCCACTGGTGAAAAAAGTGAGTCGATTCGTAAAAGGGTGGTAGAGGCAAGAAATATTCAGGCAGGCAGGTTCGGCGATGACGCAGGAGTTTACTGCAATGCGCAAATGAGTTCGAAAATATTACGCGAAATATGCCACATTCCTGAGGAAGGAAAAACATTATTGAAAACTGCTATGGAAAGACTGGGTCTCAGCGCACGCGCGTATGACCGGATTTTAAAAGTTGCAAGAACTATTGCCGATTTAGCCGGTTCCGATAAGATTCTGACAGAACATCTGGCAGAAGCGATTCAGTACCGCAGCCTTGACAGGGAAGGATGGGCGGGATGACTGTTATTTATTCAGCCCATTTGATTGTACAGCCGATTGCTTTAGTCTGACTCAGCGGAACAGTTTTGTTTTCGAGCAGTGCATCCACAGCATCTTCAACATAGCGAATGCTCACATTCTCTTCCTCTTCGGTGTTGTTGTCGATCGCGCCGATGTAACGCACGATTAGTTTTTCATTCTGCTTATTCAGCACAAATACGTGCGGTGTTCGTGTTGCTCCGAACGATTTGGCGATTTCCTGGCTTTCGTCTCTAAGATATGGGAAATTGAATTTTTTCTCTTTAGCTCTGAGCACCATGTTCTCAAAAGAATCTCCGGGAACTTTCTTTACATCATTCGGATTGATAGCTATCACAGGAAAACCTTTTGAGGCATATTTGTCTTGCAGTTTGATGATTCTGTCTTCATAAGCTACTGAGAACGGACAATGATTGCATGTGAAAATCACAATGAATCCCTTTGCCTTGTCATAATCAGCCAGTGAAACAAATTTTCCGTCAATATTCTTGAGTTTAAAATCACGGGCTTCGTCATTTACCTGATAGGCAATTAGCGAAGCAGAGCTGAATATGGCAATTAATAATAATGCCAGTCGTATGGATGTCACTTTTTTCATAATGCTATATTTTCGAATTGTCTGAATTTAATTTATATGCGAATGATCTTGAATGTCTGTATATAATTATTGAATATTATCGACTATCAAAGTAAACAATTCTTCTTCACTGATTTTTCCTTCTTTGAAAAATACAGATTTCCCTTGACGAAATACGGCTGTTGCAGGTATTGCACCGCTCCATTCATTGTTCACCTGACTAATCCAGGTATTAGGGTCCGCATCAGTGAATCTCCACACATGCGATTGAATTTCATGCTTCTTTAAAAAAGGGATTACTGTATTCTCCACTTTTGATTTGAAATCCAGATTTACCAGGATAATCTTTACATTGTTTCTCTGGAACTCTATGTTTGCTTTTTCAAAGGAGGGTAGCTCTTCTATACAAGGCTTGCACCAGGTTGCCCAAAAGTTGAAGATGAGTAAAGTATCTCCGGCTATTTCAACATTTTTCTTCCACTCATTAAAGCTGATTGTTCGGATTTCTTGTCCGGAAAGGAAAGCCGGTATAAGGAGTATTAATGCCAACGCGAAAGTTAATTCCTTGCTTTTCATCATTTTTGGATTTGATCTTCCATACAACAAGTTAAGAATATATACTGAGTTTTCTTTTTGATTCGCTATATGTCTGAATCATTTGGCATAGAATCACTTCTGGAATTGGCTCTCGCTTGTATAGATATGATTATTCTCTATATTTGGCCGCCTCTCCTTATTAACGAAATATGAAAAAAGAAATTACACTCGAAGAAATTCAATCATTTAAAGGTAAGTATCCCAGGCAGCTTTGGTATTTGTTTGCCATTGAAATGTGGGAACGCTTTTGCTTTTACGGTATGCGCGGCATGCTGGCTGTATTTATGGTTAGTCAGCTTATGATGCCGGATGATGTGGCCAACCTTCAATATGGTGCCACACAGGCTTTCGTGTATGCTTTTACATTCATCGGTGGTCTCTTTGCCGATAAAATTCTGGGATTTAGAAAGTCACTCGTATGGGGAGGATTATTGATGATAACCGGATCTTTGATTCTTGCATTTGATCCGAAAACATTTTTCTTTATCGGAATCAGCTTCACCATCATCGGAACAGGATTTTTCAAGCCAAATATCAGTACGATGGTAGGCGCACTTTATCCTGCAGGCGACTCGAGGCGGGATGCGGGGTTTTCACTGTTCTACTCCGGAATCAATATCGGCGCCTTACTTGGAGGTTACATTTGCATCACGGTAGCTAAAAACTACAGCTGGAACCTTGCCTTCGGCTTCGCGGCAATTGTGATGACCATAAGCTTGATTACTTTCCTTCTGACAAAAAAGTCATTTGGACCGATCGGACAATCCCCCTTGCTGGATAAAAAGAGTCCGATTACCCGCAAATGGTATGAAGCGGCAGTTTATCTCGGGTCCCTGATCGTTGTGCCATTCATCATCATCATGGTGTCCAAAACAGAATACACTGATTACTTTATGTATACGATCGGGCCGGCAACGCTCATCTATCTTATATATGAGATGAGCAAATGTGGCCGGGATGAAGTGAAGAAACTAATGGCTGCCATGGTCTTTATCTTCTTCTCAATTTTGTTCTGGGCATTTTTTGAACAGAGCGGAGGATCGCTCAGCTTGTTCGCAGCAAACAACCTTGACGATAAAATTCTCGGTATCACTTTTGATCCTAACGGAGTAAACAATGCCAGCAACGCCTTTTTTGTAATTGTATTCGCACCACTGCTCGGATTGCTCTGGGTATGGCTCAGCAAGCGAAAAGCAGAACCGAATACCGTGGTAAAGTTTGGCTTGGGTTTCCTGTTTCTGGCTCTCTCATTCTATGTATTCTACTTCACTCGTTTCTTTGCAAACGCTCAGGGCATGACTTCCCTGGAGATATTTACACTTGCATATCTCATCATCACTTTTGGTGAGCTTTGCCTTTCACCGATTGGATTATCCATTATGACTAAGCTTTCACCGGCAAGACTGCAGGGAGTGATGATGGGAATGTGGTTTCTTGCCAGCGCTTACGGGCAATATGTAGCAGGAATTCTCGGAGCAGGCATGAGCAGTCCGAAGGAGAACGCTTCCCTGATGGATAAGCTGATGTCCTATACAGCGGGTTACCAGCAACTGGCGATCTATGCATTGATTGCAGGAGTGATTCTGATTGCAATTTCTCCCTGGGTTAAGAAGTTAATGCAGGATGTGAAATAAATTGATTCAGAGAATTTCAAAAGTAAAAAAGGCAGCCATCAGCTGCCTTTTTTATTTCTGCTCATTTATGCATTTGCGCCGTGGCAGTTCTTGTACTTCTTGCCACTGCCGCAGGGACAAGGTTCATTTCGTCCGATCTTTTGTTCAACTCTCACAGGTTGAATCTTCGGTTGTGCAGGAGCTCCCTGTGGCATCCCTTGTTCATGCCCTGCACTTGATGCATCCGCTTTGCTGGCGCTTATATTTTTAAGGTCGTTCTTTGGCAAAGGTCTTGCTTCGCGAACCTCGTCTGCGTTTTGCTGAGGAATCACTGCCTTGAAAAGAAAAGAAATAATATCTCTGTTGACTTTGCCTATCATCTGCCTGAACAGTTCGAACGATTCAAACTTATAGATGAGCAAAGGATCTTTCTGTTCGTAGACGGCGCCTTGAACGGATTGTTTGAGATCGTCGAGTTCCCGAAGGTGTTCTTTCCATGCGTCGTCAATCAATGCAGCAGTAATTAGTCTTTCAAAAGCGTTTTGCACTTCTCTTCCCTGTGAATCGATCGCTTTCTTCACATTTACAACCACCTGGATGCCTTTTTTTCCGTCAGTGAAAGGAACTACAATATTCTGGATGGTCGCTCCCTGTTTTTCATTTACTTCTTTGAAGAAAGGAAATGTTCTTTCAATCAGTGTATTGGTTTTGTTTCGGTAGTACCGACGTGCTTCTTCAAATACTTTATCAGAGAGTTTTTCAATTTTATCATTCAGGAATTCCTGTTCTGATACAGGTGATTCGATTGACAAAACTCTCATCAGATCCTGCTGGAATGCTTCGAAGTCGCGGTTCTCCTGATGCTGCGATACGATGGCTTCACTTGTTTCGAGCATCATGTTGCTGATGTCGATGCTTAGGCGCTCTCCGTAAATTGCATGACGGCGCTTGGTGTAAATAACCTCACGCTGGGAATTCATCACGTCATCGTATTCAATCAGCCTTTTCCTGATGCCGAAATTGTTTTCCTCCACTTTTCTCTGGGCTCTTTCAATGGAAGAAGTGATCATGCTGTGCTGGATGACTTCTCCTTCTTCAATACCCATGCGATCCATCAGTTTAACTATCCGGTCGGAACCGAAAACTCTCATCAGATCGTCTTCCAGCGAAACATAGAATTGAGATGATCCCGGATCACCCTGACGGCCAGCCCTTCCTCGTAACTGACGGTCAACCCTCCTTGATTCATGTTTCTCCGTACCAATGATGGCTAGACCGCCTGCGTCTTTTACGCCCGGCCCAAGTTTGATATCGGTACCACGGCCTGCCATGTTTGTGGCAATGGTAACGGTGCCGGCGAATCCGGCCTCAGCAACAATCTGGGCTTCTTTCTGGTGCAGCTTCGCGTTAAGTACATTGTGCCTGATGTTGCGGAGTTTGAGCATCCTGCTGAGTAACTCCGAAATTTCCACTGAGGTAGTACCCACCAGTACAGGTCTGCCCGATTTAACCAATGCCTCAATTTCTTCTATGACAGCATTGTACTTCTCTCTTTTTGATTTGTAAACTTTGTCTTCCTCATCTTTCCTCACTATTGGCTTGTTGGTCGGAATGCTGACAACATCAAGCTTATAAATAGTCCAGAACTCCTGTGCTTCTGTCTCCGCAGTACCTGTCATGCCCGCAAGTTTATGGTACAACCGGAAATAATTCTGCAGAGTGATCGTTGCATAAGTTTGTGTAGCAGCTTCGACCTTCACATTCTCTTTCGCTTCAATCGCCTGATGCAGTCCGTCTGAATATCGCCTTCCTTCCATTACCCTTCCGGTCTGTTCGTCTACGATTTTAATTTTCCCGTCAACGATAATATACTCTACATCTTTTTCGAAAAGCGTGTATGCTTTTAATAGCTGGTTAACCGTGTGAATTCGTTCTGACTTTATTGCATAATCACGCATCAGCTCGTCTTTCATGGATTGAGTTTCTTCCGGGCTTCTTCCGGACTTCTCAATCTCTGCCATCGCAGTTCCCACATCTGGAAGGACAAAAAAGTTTTTGTCTTCCGTGGTCTTCGACATCAACTCAATACCTTTTTCCGTGAGTTCAATGTTGTTATTCTTCTCGTCGATTACAAAATACAGAGTGGCATCAGCCTTATGCATCTCTTTCTGCTGATCCTGCAGGTAGAAGTTTTCCGTTTTCTGCATGAGAGCTCTTACTCCGGGCTCTCCAAGCAATTTAATCAGAGCCTTGTTCTTCGGTAAACCTCTGTGAGCCCTGAAAAGCGCAAGCCCTGCCTCATCTTCCTTTTTTTCCGATAAAAGTTTTTTAGCGTCAGACACCAGAGTTGTTATATAATCACGCTGCGTTTTTACAAGCAGATCAACTTTGGGCTTATATACATCAAACTCCTGGTGATCTCCTTTGGGAGTAGGACCTGAAATAATGAGAGGAGTTCTCGCATCATCAATCAACACAGAGTCAACCTCGTCGACAATTGCGAAGTGGTGTCCGCGCTGAACCATGTCCTCTACGTTTCTTGCCATGTTATCACGCAAGTAATCGAATCCGAATTCATTGTTTGTTCCGTAGGTGATGTCAGAGAGATATGCGTTTCTCCTTGCCGCTGAGTTGGGTTCATGCTTGTCGATGCAGTCGACAGTAAGACCAAGAAATTCGAATATCGGACCATTCCATTCGGAGTCCCTTTTGGCTAGGTAATCATTCACAGTCACTACATGGACACCTCTGCCTGCCAGCGCGTTCAGGTAAATGGGAAGGGTAGCTACAAGAGTCTTACCTTCACCTGTTGCCATCTCGGCGATTTTTCCCTGATGCAATACAGATCCGCCAATGAGCTGCACATCATAGTGCACCATATTCCAGGTAATCGTGTTGCCGGCTGCGAGCCATGAATTTTTGTAGGTAACCTGATCCCCGCTGATTGAAATATTATCCCTCACAGGCGCAAGGTTTCTGTCTATGTCCTTTGCAGTGGCGCTAATGCTTTCATTAGCTGTAAATCTTCTTGCGGTTTCTCTTACCACAGCGAATGCCTCAGGAAGGAGTTCAGTCAGAATTTCTTCTGTCTGCTTGTTGCGCTCTTTTTTCAACTGATCTACCTTTCGGTAGATGTCTTCTTTGGTATGAAGATCCATTTCAGGATCAGCTTCCGCCTCCTTCTCCAGATCGGAAATTTGTTTTTCAGTATCCTGAATGTATTCTGAAATACGCGCTTTGAATTCCTGAGTCTTATTTCTTAATTGATCATTGCTCAGTTCCCTGATCTTCTGATATTCCTCAATAACTTTTATGGCAATCGGCCCCAACTCCTTCAGGTCTTTCTCACTTTTACTGCCAAAAATTTTGGTAATCGCTTTATTTAAGATTCCTAACATATTGGACTCCGGTTAATTTTCCGGGCTGACAAAAGTACTCTTTATTTGTAAGATAATAAATCTTTGATAATGAGTTGTGTCTGTATTCGTTGCGCTGAGTTTGAGCGGGCTTTAAAAAAATAAAGCCGCCTTTTTAGGGGCGGCTTTTACTTTTCTGAATTCAGATTATTGTTTAATAAATGTTTGCTGGCGATTTGTCCTATCGGACTTGATGTTCAACTGGTACATTCCCTTTGCAAGGTCGCCAATGTTAAGTGTTTTGCTGTTGCCCTCCGTCCAGAAGTTTTCCATTACAATTCGACCTGACAAATCTCTCAGGATAATTTTTCCGTTTTGCACACCACCGGGAATTTCGAGGCTGATCATGTCCCTTCCGGGATTTGGATAAATACTGAATCCTGCAAGAACCTGACGCTCTTCTGTTTCGCTGGTAAAGCAATTGCTGATGAACTGATTGATGTAATTTCTGACATTGAACGTGAGCGGGAATTCACCCATGAAAATCTGTGTAGGAGTCGAGCCGCTTCCGTCGGTCATGATTGTGCTATTGCGCGTAAATGACATGGGCATTTCAAAACATCCGCTAGTTCCGTTGAGATCGGTTCTGATAAGGTATGCTTCACCAAGTGGATCTGAAGAGCCGATTGTCAATCCGCCAATTGCAAATCCATTGTTCGATTGTACCACTTTGTAAGATTCGTTTGAAGAGATCACTTCACCATATCCCATAGACCAAAGCAAAGTTCCGAGTGAATCAATTTCCATCAAAGTCATTTGATTAAGCACATTGCCCGGGTTTCCGATGTTAGAATAACCAGAAACGATAAAATTGCCGTTAGATTTCTGTATGACTGAATTGGCCCTGTCGTATTGTGCCATGCCATAGTTATAAACCCAGACAATGTTTCCGCTGCCATCGAGTCTTAATACGCACTGGTCTGCGCTGCCTGCAGTATTGGTTTCAGACGTGCCTACTAAGATGTAGCCGCCATCACGCGTTGATTTGATGTCGAAAGCAACATCGGCATTGGTAGTACCGTAGTATTTTGTCCACTGAACGATACCCATGCTGTCCATTTTTGTGACAAACATATCGTCCAGATTTCCTGAGATGGAGTTGAATGAAGTTCCTGCGGCTATGTATCCTCCGTCTGGAGTTTTATCTGCCGAATAATATACGTTCGAAAATATGGAACTGTTGATGTAACTCCATTCCTGGTTTCCTACTGAATCGATCTTGAATGCCAGAGCGGATTTTGGAACAGCTCCGAAACTTTGGGTCGCTCCGAAAATCACATAACCCCCATCGTTTGCTTTAAGAATGCGAAAAGCTTCATCATGGTTGCTTCCTCCAATGGATTTTTGCCAGTAGATGAAACCGGTGTCATCAATTTTAATGATGTTTATGTCCATGTGTGTAGGGTTCAGAGGAGAACTGTAAGTGATTCCTGCAAGCACATAGCCGTCAAATGTGGGTGCCAGATCATTCATCCAGTCGTCCTTTGATCCTGAAAGTCGTGTAGACCATATGAGATTCCCTTCAAAATCGGTTCTGTATACGGCCACATCGGAGCTGTCTGTCATGTTTGGACCTGTGCCTCCAACCAGACAGAATCCACCATCAGGAGTGCTGACAAATGAGTTGGCGTAATCTATGTCCATGGAGCCATAGATTTTCTGAAATTTTAATTGCGCAGCGCTTTCCGTCTGAATTAGCAATCCAGCGGCAATAATTAGTAACAGTTTTTTCATGAGTAGATGATTTCCTGTTTCAAAGGTAAAATATTCTGACAAGAATGAAAGTTGGAACAGTTAAGGCAATGCCTTTTAATAGTCCGTAATGACCCGGACAATTTGCAGCTTTCCTCATAATTAAAAATCAGTATTCGTCTTCGTTGAAAAAGAAGTCGTCCTTGGTTGGATAATCAGGCCAGATTTCCTCGATGCTTTCATAAGCTTCGCCTTCATCTTCAAGTTCCTGGAGGTTTTCAATCACTTCCAACGGTGCACCTGAGCGAATTCCGTAGTCGATCAGCTCGTCCTTAGTGGCGGGCCAGGGTGCATCTTCAAGGTGTTGTGCCAGTTCTAAAGTCCAGTACATAGTATTCGAAATATTTACCCGGGGTAATGTTACAAGGGTGGCAAAAGTATAAAAATTATAATCAAAAAAACTAATTTTTTTCAGGCCTTTTCTTACTGATTTCCAATCCGGGAGATTCTTCAGAATCTGGCTTCCCAGGGTCTTTCAGTAGCATTCAGCTCATTTGCCAGGTATCTGGAGAGTACAAAAAAATAGTCGGAGAGCCTGTTTAGGTATTTGATGATGATTGCTTCCGCACTTTCCTGCTCAGACAGACTGACAACCAGTCTCTCGGCTCTCCTGCAAACACAACGGGTGATGTGACATCTGGAAACCGCCTCATGTCCTCCCGGAAGAACGAAAGACCTCATTTCCGGAAGGCTTTTGTCCATAATGTCCATCTGATTCTCAAGAGTTGTAATGTCTTGTTCTGTGATTTCCGGAAGCTTCATTTTAGATTTTTCGGGATCAGCGGCCAGATGTGATCCGATTGTAAACAGACGGTCCTGTATTTGCATCAGAAAATCTGTGTGTTTTTTAACACCGTCATGATCTCGCAGATATCCAACCCAGCTGTTTAACTCATCAACCGTTCCGTAGGTTTCTATCCTCAAATGACTTTTACTGACTCTTGTTCCTCCTATGAGGGAAGTCTGTCCCTCGTCACCTTTTTTCGTATATATTTTCATGTGAATGCTGATTATTAATCAGGATCGGGCGCTATCGGATTCCACCAATCCGTCCCTGAGCCTCACAATCCTGTGGGCGTGCCGCGCAATGTCTTCTTCATGAGTGACAAGAATGATTGTATTTCCCTTCTTATGTATTTCTTCAAAAAGAATCATGATTTCTTCCGAAGTTTTTGAGTCGAGATTTCCAGTAGGTTCATCTGCAAGAATTATTGATGGATTGTTTACCAGGGCCCTCGCGACAGCTACTCTCTGACGCTGCCCGCCACTGAGTTCATTTGGACGGTGCGTCATCCGGTCTCCCAGTCCTACTTCAGTCAGGGTTTTTCGTGCAAGCTCATGTCGCGTTTCTTTTTTCACGCCTGCATAGACAAGAGGCAATGCCACATTGTCAAGAGCTGTACTTCTGGGAATCAAATTGAAGGTCTGAAAAATGAAACCGATTTCTTTATTGCGAATAGTAGCCAGCTCATTCTCAGTCATGCGGCTTACTTCTTTTCCGTTGAGACGATATTCACCGCCGGTAGGCGTATCCAGACATCCGATCACATTCATGAGAGTCGACTTCCCTGATCCTGAAGCACCCATTAGCGCAATGTATTCGCCTTTTTCAATGTCGAGTGAAATCGACTGAAGCGCTTTCACCGTTTCAGTTCCAAGTTTGTAATGACGGGAAATATTCCTGAGTTCGAGTAGAGGCATGAATGCTTTCTTAGCCCGTAAATGTAATTGATTAATTGTTACTGAAATGTTAGAATTTCAAAACAAAGTCCTGCTTAGGAATTCCTTTTCTGAAAAAAACCAGGCCCATGTGATACAGATCAATGCTCACAGAAATTTTTTCATTTGCTTTGATTTCTTTCCAGGCTTTTTCCATCTGAGGGCTCCAGTAAATATCGTCAAAGACAAAAACAGATTCTTCATCAACATAATTCAGGCAAGTGTGAAAATATTTCATCGTTGATTCGTAACGATGGTTGCCATCAAACAACACAAAATCCAGCTGCTTGAGATCACGGCAAGCCTCTTCAAGGGTGGAACCGAATTCACCCACGCGGAGTTCTATGTTGGATGCGCCCAGTCGAGAAAAGTTTTTCGCGGCTAAATTTGCTGTTTCCGGACAGCCTTCCAGGGTAATGAGTTTTGCGTTTTTATCAGGAAGGGCCATGTAAAGCGTTGTGATCCCTAGAGAGGTCCCGAGTTCGAGGATGCCCCTAGGCTTAAAATGATTCACCAGCCTCGACAGTAATGCTCCGTATTTTTTTCCTTGAACAAAGTGAGAAGCGATATAGCGAACGCTTAATTTTCTTCGACTGTTTTTTTTTCCACCAGTACCGAAGTCGCGAACATCTATGACTGTATTGTCAAGCAACATTTTTGAACGAAGCGATTCCACATCCAGATGAAAATAAAAAGGGGTCTTATCTCGAATCACTGTATTGTAAAGCTCAAACACAAAAGGGGAATGGACGCTGTTCGGACTGCCTGATAATAACCTGTATTGCAGCAGTCTGCCGGCAGAAAAGATTTTATTCATAAGGCGAAGATAAAATTTTGAGAAATGCGTTATTTTAATTCAGAAAGATTGACTGAATTTATAATTTTGACCCTTCTTAAATCTTAATTATGAGCGCAATTGTAGAAATCAGAGCAAGGCAAATTCTTGACTCTCGAGGCAATCCTACCATTGAAGTGGATGTATTCTCAGAAAATGGTGCAGTCGGCAGGGCGGCTGTTCCATCCGGAGCCAGCACTGGAGCACACGAAGCGGTAGAACTCCGTGATGGCGACAAAAAAATCTATCTCGGAAAAGGTGTGCTCAAAGCAGTGCATCATGTAAACACGGCCATTCGGGAAGAACTGCGGGGATTTCAGGTGCAGGAGCAAAGACAGATTGATGAAGCGATGATCAGACTCGACGGATCACCAAACAAATCCAATCTTGGAGCTAATGCCATACTCGGTGTGTCACTGGCCAGCGCAAAAGCAGCTGCTCAGGAAACCGGGCAATCATTTTACAGATATATCGGTGGAGTTGACGCCAGAGTGTTGCCTGTTCCTATGATGAATATTCTGAACGGCGGAGCTCATGCCGACAACAGCATAGACTTCCAGGAATTTATGGTTATGCCGATAGGCGCGGAAACTTTCAGTGAATCGCTCAGAATGGGAACAGAGGTCTTTCATCATTTGAAGGCTGTCCTCAAGAAAAAAGGACTTTCAACAAATGTCGGTGACGAAGGTGGTTTTGCCCCAAATCTAAAATCAAACGAAGAAGCTATTCAGTCGGTAATTGACGCAATCACTGAAGCAGGATACATGCCCGGAAAAGATATATTCATTGCAATGGACGCTGCGGCTACCGAGTTTTATGACTCCCAATCCGGTCAATACATCTTTAAAAAGTCCGGAGGAGATAAATTAAGTCCGGTTCAAATGGCGGAATTCTGGGCTTCCTGGATAAAAAAATATCCGATAGTATCGATTGAAGATGGGCTCGCGGAAGACGACTGGTCCGGCTGGAAAAAGCTCACCGAGCTGGCGGGATCAAAAATTCAGCTTGTTGGCGATGACTTGTTTGTCACCAATGTACAGAGACTGAAGAAAGGGATCGAAGAAAATATTGCGAATTCAATATTGGTGAAGGTGAACCAGATCGGTACTTTAACCGAGACCATCGAAGCGGTGAATCTGGCTCACAACAACGGTTATACCTCTGTAATGAGCCACAGGTCCGGTGAAACCGAAGACAGTACCATCGCTGATCTTGCGGTTGCTCTCAATACAGGCCAAATCAAGACTGGATCTGCTTCGCGTTCCGACAGAGTAGCTAAATACAATCAGCTGCTGAGAATTGAAGAAGCATTAGGCAACAATGCCCGATTTGGCGGAAAAGATTTTAAATTTGTATAATCAATTGAAACAATAATATTTAGGACCTGTTACTTGGATAATGGATCAGGAAACGCTTGACAAACTTGCTACCGGGGAGTATTCGATTTCTCCGAGAAGTGGTCGTTTGCGTAAGCGAATCCGCAAAAAAAAGAAGAAGTCCTTTTTCTCAAAAAGAAAGGTGAAAAAGGTCTTAAATACTGCTTTGTGGATTGTGCTCATCGTGGCTTTTCTTACCAGCCTTATTATAGTTTTCCCTGAGTTGGATATTACTTCTGATAACAAGAAAAATAATCAGGAAAAATTGATGAAATACAGGAGGTAAATGCTAAATTTAGAGCCTTCAATTAATCACCTCTTACTTTAATCAGCAGTGAAGAACGATAAATTAAAAGAAAAATTCGCCCAGGTTGCCCTTCCAATGGCCGCAGAAATCAAGGATTTTGTGAAGGAAAACGGAAGTCATGTAATCGGACAGTACACGATCGAGCAAGTTTACAGTGGAATGAAGGGCATGATCGGAATGGTCACCGAAACCAGTAAACTTGATCCTGAAGAAGGCATCCGTTTCCGAGGATACAGCATTCCAGAGCTGAGACAGCAATTGCCGAAAGCAGTAGGTGACGGTGAACCGCTGCCAGAAGGGATTTTTTATCTGATGCTGATAGGAGAAATGCCTACAGATGATGACGTGCATTACGTAAGCAATGCATGGGCAAGAAGAAGCAATGTTCCTAAATATGTTTTTGACATGCTGGACACATTGCCGCTGAGTATGCATCCAATGACCCAGTTCAGCATGGCAATCACTGCTATGCAAAAAGAAAGCAACTTTGCTGCTGCATACAGAAAAGGGCTGAACAAAAAAGAATACTGGGATCCGATGTATGAGGATGTAATGAACCTCATTGCAAGGCTTCCAAGAGTGGCGGCATACATCTACAGACGACTTTATAAAGATGGTGTGCACATCGAGCCGGATCCCAAACTGGACTGGGCAGCAAATTTCGCACATATGCTCGGTTACGACGATTATGACATGAAGCGTCTTATGCGTTTGTATCTGACAATTCATGCTGACCATGAAGGTGGAAACGTTTCTGCTCACAGCACTCACCTTGTTGGTTCAGCGCTAAGCGATGCATACCTGTCTTTTGCTGCAGGAATGAATGGGCTTGCAGGTCCTCTTCACGGACTGGCAAATCAGGAAGTGGTGCGCTGGATCATGGATCTTCGCGATTATTACGACGGAGTTGTTCCAACCAGAGATCAGATTCATGAATATGTAGTGAAAACCATCGGTGAAGGAAAAGTGGTTCCTGGTTACGGACATGCTGTCCTGCGCAAAACTGATCCAAGATTCACCGCGCAGATGGAGTTCGCGAAAAAATATATGCCGGATGATGTGAATTGTAAAATTGTTCACATGGTTTATGATGTGGTACCTGAAATTCTCTCCGGCATCAAAAAAATTAAAAACCCATGGCCGAATGTGGACGCTCATTCAGGAGCTTTGCTGATACACTACGGTATGACTGAATACGATTTCTATACTGTGCTCTTCGGTGTAAGCCGTTCACTCGGTGTGCTTGCTTCCCTGCTTTGGGACAGGGCGCTGGGACATCCGATTGAAAGACCTGGTTCAGTCACGACAGAGTGGATGAAAAGTCAGGTAGCTAAAGCGCATGTTTAATCAGAATTAAAAATAAATCAATGAGGAGCAGAAATGCTCCTCTTTTTTTACCAGCCCACTTCGTAAAGAACTGATTTGAATTCGCTCAGGATCATGGCTGTGGCACCCCAAACGGTGTATCCGTTCACATTAAAGTAAGGCGTCACAATTCCGAGGCCATTACTCAGCCGTATTTCTTTTTCATGTACACGCCTTTCATCCATCAACAATTCCAGATCAAGGGGAATGACTTTCACGACTTCCTTTCTGTCCGGTATAAAAAGCGGCCTTCCTTTGAGCATTCCAATGTGAGGGTAAACCAGGAAGTTGCTGGGAGGGATGTAGAGTTCTGTCAGCTTGCCGATAAGTTTTATTCTGTCGGAATCAACTCCGATTTCTTCCTTGGTCTCCCTCAACGCAGTGTTTATCAAATTTTCATCCGCAGGCTCAAAGCGGCCTCCGGGCAAAGCGACCTGTCCACTGTGAATTCCTGTATTGTCCGGTCTTAGAATCAAAGGAATTTTCACTCTCTCTTCTTCTTCATAAAGCAAAATCATCACAGAGCCCCACTTCGCATCGGCAGGCACTTTGTAGCGGGCAAGATTCAGTTTTCTCTCGGCATGTGCCATGCGAAATTGTGCATCCTTCCCGGGAAGAGGAAGCGCGAGGCGATGCTTGAGGATTTTATCAAGCTTGCTGATCATGAACTGATTGCTTTTTCTTTGAATTGTCCCATGGATCCGTTTTCGTGATCACTGAGTTTTCTCTCGCCAATCTGTTGTCTCCACATGGCGTAATAAAGACCTTTTTGTTCAAGCAGTCTGCTGTGCGATCCGCTCTCAGTAATTTTTCCTTTTTCAAGAACATAGATTCTGTCGGCATGCATGATGGTACTCAGTCTGTGAGCAATCATGAAAGTCAGATGCTCCTTCTTACCTGATAAACTGCGGATTGTTGCAGTAATTTCTTCTTCTGTGATTGAATCAAGCGCGCTGGTCGCTTCGTCAAATACAAGGATGTTAGGATTTCTGAGCAAAGCTCTGGCAATGGAGAGCCTTTGCTTTTCTCCTCCTGAAACTTTTACTCCGCCTTCGCCAATAACAGTGTCAAGACCTTTGTCGGCTCTGTCCAGTAAACTTTGACAGGAGGCCTGCCTGAGAACCTCCATGCATTCTTCGTCGGTGGCTTTCGGATTAACAAAAATCAGATTCTCCCTGATGCTGCCGCTGAATAGTTGCGTATCCTGAGTGACAAATCCGATTTGTTGCCTTAGTTCGTTCCTGTCAATGTCAAGGTTGGAAATATTATTGTACAATATTCTCCCCATGTGAGGGTCATAAAGACCCACAAGAAGTTTTACCAGAGTTGTCTTTCCTGCTCCGGATGGCCCTACAAATGCCACAGTCTCTCCTTTCCTCACCTTGAATGATATATCGTCCACGGCATATTGTCTTGAACTTTGATGCTTAAAACTTACTGATTCAAATTCCAATTCCTGAATTGCTCCTGTCACTGACGGATTTCTTGCCTTTCTTTCTGCAGGCGTGGAAAGTATTTCCTGGAATTTCTGAAGCGATACCTGTGTTTCTCTGTATATGGCAATGACATTTCCCAACTCTTGCAGCGGGCCGAAAATGAAAAAGCTGTAAAACATAAGAGTCATCAGCTTTCCGGGAGTAATCTGATCATGAAATACAAGATAGTAGAGAAGGAAGAGAAAACATGTACGTAAGAAATTCACTGTTGTGCCTTGCACAAAACTCAGACTTCGGATGAAGCGTACCTTTTTCAGTTCAAGTCCGAGAATCTTTACAGTGGTTGCATTGAGCCTTCCCACTTCCTGATCTGCAAGCCCCAGGCTCTTCACCAGCTCAATGTTACGAAGGGATTCAGTGGTCGATCCGGCAAGAGAAGTTGTTTCGCCCAGAATTTGTTTTGAAACTTTCTTGATGTTTCTGCTAAGCAGATTACTAACAAGCCCGAGTACAGGAACTGTCAGAAGAAATACAGGAGCAATGATCCAGTTGATGCTGAAAGAATACCAGATCACGAAAATCAAACCAACACCGGTCTGGAACACAACACTGATGAACGCCTGTATAAATCTTTCAGAATCGCTTCTGACTTTCTGCAATTTGCCAAGTGTTTCACCGCTGCGCTGGTCTTCAAACACCTCATAAGGAAGTTCGAGCGAATGCCTGATGCCGTCGGTGTACATTCTCGCTCCGGTCTTTTGAACCACCACGCTGGTAAAATAATCCTGAAAATTTTTTGCGATTCTGGAAACCATGGCCACTCCCATTGATGCAAGCAACAGCAGAACAAGGTCGCCAATGAAATCTTTTGTCGGATCATTCTGATAGTCGCTCACATGAACACCAAAACGATCCAGCATAATGCCTGCAATCATGGGATCCAGCAGTGAAAAAGTCTGGTTTATGGCAGCCAGGAGCAAGGCAAGGGCCGCTGTGCCTTTATAGTTTTTTAAATAGGAAAGAAGGATTTGCATTGGCGCAAAGGTACTCATTAATAAAAATCCATCTATACAGCCCGAATCTGGCGGCCAGATGAGTTTCCGCGGATGTTGAAAAATTATCTGCTTAACAATTTGTTTGTGATTTCTCCGTTTTAATTTTGTAAAAAAACAAAAACATGAAACTCTTCACCGCCTTCACCCTCATTATTTTTTCCAGCTTTAAGTTGAGTGCCCAACACATGGTCACGTTGCGCAGCGGAGAAAAATTGCATGGTGAAGTGATCTCTGTTCAAAACGGAGTTCTTGAATTGTCATACAAAGGCAATATGATGAAGTTGAAACTCAATGAAATTTACAGCATCAACTTCGCAGAGTCTGAAGCGGCTAAAGCCGGCTCTGGAATGGATTCCAAAGCAGCAGAAGTTCGTGAAGTAGGGGAGAAGCAGGTTACTGCCGGATCTTATAATGTCAGATATAAAGTAGCCGACCGTGTAATCACAAAAGCTCCCCGGATCGACAATCTTACACAGGACAAAGGGACTGTCGTGGTCAATATTACCATCGATAAGTACGGCCATGTGAAAACCGCTGTACCCGGAGCACCCGGAACCAGCACTCAGAACGAATACCTCCACACCAAAGCGAAGCAGGCAGCAGAAAGTGCTTTGTTCAATAACGTTCCTACCGCCCCGCTTGAGCAAAAAGGATACATGATTATTGTTTTCTGAGAGGATTTTCTAAAACCTAGTCTGATTTGCCCTTGCTCATCTGCATGTGAATATGTATTATGTTAACATGGAGAATGATTATCATACAAACAAACTGCTGAAGGGCAGGGGAGCGCAGTTTAATCCGCGCAATCAATTCTCTCAACAGGAAAGGGTTGCACTTCATATCGAGGGACTCGATGAGCCTGTCGAAAGGGCAAGGCCTACCAATTTTTATTTTGAATATCCCAGAAAGATTGTTAACCGAACTGACAGTCCGGATATTCCTTTAGATTATTCTTCCAATCCATACCAGGGATGCGAACATGGCTGTGTCTATTGCTATGCCCGGAACACACATCCCTACTGGGGTTTCAGTGCCGGGACTGATTTTGAATCGGAGATAATGCTGAAGCCCGATGCGCCTGCCTTGCTGGAGAAAGAACTCAGTAAAGAATCATGGAAGGTCGGGCCGATCATGATTTCAGGTAATACAGACTGTTATCAGCCTGCTGAAAAAAAGTATAAACTTACACGCAGGATGCTGGAAGTTCTTCTGAAGTTCGGTAATCCTGCAGGAGTCATCACCAAGAATCAACTGATTCTGAGAGACCTTGATATATTGAAGGAAATGGCCGCAAAAAATTTAGTGCACGTCATGATCAGTATCACTACACTCGATGAAGACCTGAGAAGAAAACTTGAGCCAAGAACCACCACAGCTGCAAACAGGCTTCGAACCATGGAAGTGCTGTCCAATGCAGGTGTTCCCTGCGGTGTGATGACAGCTCCGATTATTCCCGGGCTGAATAGTCATGAGATCCCTTCCATTATCGAAGCGGCATCTTCAGCAGGAGCGCTCACAGCTGGGATGACGATTGTTCGCCTGAACGGCGCAGTTGCTGAAGTATTCAGTGATTGGATTAAAACGGCATATCCTGACCGTGCAGAGAAAGTGCTGAATCAAATCGCGGAATGCCATGGCGGTTCTCTCGGCGATTCCAGATTTAAATTGAGAATGACAGGGCAGGGAAAAATAGCAGGAATGATCAGGGACTTGTTCAGGAATTCGGTGCAGAAATTCCTGGGTGACAAAACCATGCCGCCCTATGATCTGAATCACTTTCGCATCCCTGAATCGAAAACGCAACTCAGTTTGTTTTAGTAAGCATATTGTAAGTCGATTCTGAATTTGTCAGTTGATTGCAGCAGGTGTGGCATATTCACTGAGAACATCCAGCTGTGCACTCACATCTTTTTCCCATCTCAGTTGCTCATGCGGAATAAGTCCGTGCTGCGTTTCCATGTCGTACAACTGCTGGGCGAGCTGGTAATCCTGCCAAGCCTTGTCAAAGAGATCCCTGATTTCCTTGTCTGAATTAAACAGGCTGAGCTTCGCATTCATTACAGCTTTTCTGAGTTGACGAATGTAAAGCTCGCAGATATCAAAATGCAATTGCTCATGTGCAAGCAGGCCGGGCTCCTTTTTATCTGCCTTCACCCAGGAACTCTTTTTTGTAAAGCAGGGATATATCTGAAGATGAAGCATCAGCGTAGCGTCCTGGTATTGCGGTGTGACTCTGAAGGTGAACATGCAGTTGGATTGTGCAGAATAAGGCGATGTGTCGTCAGCTTTTCCCTTGAAGTCATCCCATTTTAATTTGTATTCTGATGACCATCTGATTGTATCAGCATTCATATTGGTGAAGTGATTTTTGTTATCGAACACCGCTTTCACATTTTTACAAAATTGATGCTGATCCGGATTCTCATTGATGAATTCATTGAATCCTTCCAGTAGTCTGCGCAATACATCCATTGCAAGCTTTTCGGGCAAACCTGAAGGGATGCCGTTGGCCACGTAATTTGGCTTTCCCTTGCTTTCATATACCAGGATTTCCTGTCCTTCAGCCTTTCTGATGATTGAGAGATGCACATCCAGACTCAGAGAGTGTCGTGCCGGACTTCCTTCATCAGTAAACTGAAACTTCTCAACTCTGAGAATGAAAGGAACTGTGCTGCTGTCCTGCTTCATGGAAGCATTGATATACTTCATGTATTCGTTTTCAATGCCTTCGTGAAACACGACGTTCGATAACTTCTGAGTCTCAGGATGAAAAGCCTTTCCGTGGTTTAGTTTGGTTTTTCTGGCATCTTCCACTTTGATGATGTGGAATTTCTCAGGAGTAAGCGACCATTCGCTGTCTTTCAAGCTAATGTTATAATCCTGAGCGATGACAAAGCCGGTTTGAACCATCATAGAGATGCACAATAGTATGCTGAAATTTGACTTGATATATTTTTGAATCATGCGATATATTCGGCTATAAATTTTTATTTTCACAAATCTGTGAAAGTATGAGTATATATAACGGTTTTCCCGCAAACTTAATTTGTAATTTTACAACAAGGAAAGAATAAAATGGAATTTATTTTAATCATTACGGGTTTATTAGCCGGCTTTCTGTTTGCCTGGCTGTTTTTTCAAAGATCTTCTTCTCTCAAAGCAAGGGATTTGGAAGATAAGAACAATGTCATGATGCAGGACAATGCGAGTCTGAATGCCCGCCTTTCTTCTGTATCAGAGCAACTTTCGATGTCAGACTCAAAGCTTGAGAATTCCAGAGCAGAGATTCTCAAAATCAGCGCCGAGCTCAGCAAAGCTAGGACGGAGAATGAGCATTACGAATCGCGCCTGCTCGAGCAGAAGGCAGAAATCGAAAAGATCCAGGAAAAATTCAAAGCTGAATTTGAAAATCTTGCAGCAAAAATCCTTGAAGAAAAAAGTAAGAAATTCACTGAGCAAAACCGGGAGAATCTTGACATCATATTAAATCCCCTGAAAGAAAAGATTCAGCTGTTTGAACAGAAAGTCGAAAGTGCCTACAAGACTGAATCCGCTGAGCGGAATACACTCAAAGGAGAAATTAAAAATCTGATTGAGCTGAATAAGCAAATCAGCGAAGAAGCTAATAATCTGGCAAGGGCTCTCAAAGGAGATACGAAGAAGCAGGGCAACTGGGGAGAGTTTATTCTGGAAAAAATTCTCGAGAGATCCGGACTCATCAAGGACCACGAGTATAAGGTGCAGGATTCGACCAGCAATGACGAGGGACACCGCATTCAGCCGGATGTGGTGGTTTATCTGCCAGATGAGAAACACCTGATTGTTGACTCTAAGGTATCACTGACTGCATACGAAGCCTTGGTAAATGCCGAAACAGAAGAGGACAGAAAGCAATATTTAACAGAGCATCTGAACTCGGTGAAGAATCATATACGCATGCTGAGCGAGAAAAATTATCAGGGAGCATCGAAGTATACCAGTCCGGATTTTGTCCTCATGTTCATGCCAATTGAGTCTTCATTCAGTGTCGCCATTCAGGCCGACAATGAACTCTTCGCCTATGCATGGGACCGTAAAATTGTAATCGTCAGTCCAACTACACTGCTTGCCACGCTGAGAACAATTGCCTCTCTGTGGAAGCAGGAAAAGCAGACAAGGAACGCTCTTGAAATTGCAAGACTTGGAGGCGCGCTTTATGACAAGTTCAGCAATTTCGTCAATGACCTTATTGATGTGGGAAAGAAAATGGATGCTGCCAAGTCAAGTTACTCAGATGCCATGAATAAGCTGAGCAGCGGTTCCGGAAACATTATTAAAAGAGTGGAGGACTTGAAAAAACTTGGCGCGAAAACATCCAAAGATTTACCTGCTGCAATGATAGAAAGAGCTGAGGAAAATTCTGAAATATGATTAAGCGACTCATTCCTGTATTGATATTAATAGCTGCCGGTCTTGCATCCTGCATTATCTCAAAGGACATCTCTGTACAGAACCTTTCAGAATTGTACCGGCCGACGGAAAAAGCATTTCATCCGCAAATTGAAGTGTTTCATCAGAATGATTCTTTGTCGAGGGTCTTTGTTAAATTTCATCCTGATGAATTGCTGTATGTCAGGCAGGCTGACAATGAGTACTGGTCTGAGCTGAGAGTAAACCTGCGTCTTTTACAGTCTTATGAAAGTCCAAAAGTGCTTGATACCGCTTCCTGCTCTTTCAGATTTCACATACAGGAAAAAGGCAGAGAAAGAATATTGTTCTGTGATTTTCCGGTAACGAACAAAGGGCAGCTGCTCCTGGAAGTTTTTCTCAACGATGTAAATAAAAACTTAAGTGAGAACTTCTACTATAACTTTGATAATCTGAACAGCCAGTCGAAGCAGAATTTTCTTGTTACAGACAGAAGAGGAATTCCGCTATTTAAAAATTATGTGGAGCAGAATGACTCCGTCATGATATTTTCAAACGACACTTCAAGGAAGCTCGCATTTGCCCGCTATTATTACCGCAACTTCCCATTGCCTCCTCCTCCTTTCAGTTTTGAGGTGAGAGAATCCTTCGATTATAAAGTCGACTCTATGTTCTTTATTTCCATTAATGACAGCATACCGCTATCATTTCCTGCGGAGGGATTTTATCATATCCAAACGGACACCACTGTAAAAGACGGGTATACACTTTTCAGGCATTCGGCCGGATTTCCTGCAGTGAACAGGACCGATAAGATGCTGGAGTCGATACGATATCTGACTACGAAAAGAGAGTTTGAGGAAGTGATGAACAATCCCAGTCCTAGAAAAGCGATTGATGAATTCTGGTACAGGAGAGGCGGGAATGAGGAGAAATCGAAAACACTCATCCGGAAATATTATACACGAGTGCAAGATGCGAACAGGCATTTCAGTTCTTTTGTAGAAGGATGGAAGACCGACCGGGGTATGATATTTATTATTTTCGGTTCACCCAATACGGTATATAGAAGCTCCAATTCAGAAAACTGGATCTATGGCAGTCCGAACAGCGCTCTGGCCTTGAACTTCTTTTTTACCAAGGCCAACAATCCATTTTCAGATAATGACTTTGTGCTCTCAAGAGCTCCGGTCTACGAGCCACACTGGTACCGTGCGGTGGAAGTTTGGCGACAGGGGAGAGCGTATAATAGTTTGTATTGATTCAAAAAATCCTGATTATTCTACATGGATCCTCTCTGGGATTTACACATTAAAATAATCTCTATTGTGTTCCCTTTTTCAAAATACTTCTGCTAACGCCGCGACTCGATCCCCGAAGGGGATCAACATCAATAGAAAAGTGAATATTAAAAAAAAACAAGCCCGAAGGGCTTGAATATGTTTTTCATCGGGGTCTGAAATTGTAAGGGTTGTTCGGAGGGAATCAGCATTCGCATTTGTGTTCCGCACAAGATTCTGTTTATTTAGTGTAAAAATCTGTAAATTGGATAAAATACATTTTTTAACTACCTTAAAAATAAAATTACTTGCACAAAATAAAAGTAGCTTCCCATTATTTAAAACTTTACATTAATTAAAATTCAGACAAATATTGCCTTTCAGATTTTACAATTACTTTACATAAAATTTTAAAATGAAAAAACTGTTACTTTTAATCGTATTTGTAATTTTAGAAGTTAATTTAATTGCCCAATCAACTTTTCTTACAAGATTAAGTTTTAATTACGGTGGTATTTATTCACATTACCCGGCAGATACAATCTTACACATAAAAGAATTGTCCACTACAAACTTTGGTTCAGTTTATATTAATATAGCCAGCGCTAATGCAAAGAGCAATATTTATAAAATTGAAAATAATGGAAACTTCCTATGGACTGCACCCCATTATGGTTATCTGGGACCTATTACCAGGAATAGATTAAGCGGATTAAAAGCCACACCAGATGGCGGATGTATTTATTCAAATAATCTGGAGTCCTTCGCATCATATCATTACAAACGTTCGGAGATATACAAATTTGGTCGATTTGGTCAACAGGAATATTCATGGACATTGCCTCAATATTCACCTGTTCCGAATATATATCTACAGGAGACCTTTGATATAGCCGTTTTACCCAATGGATACGCGTGTCTGGCAGAAGACTCTCTTTATATCATCAATTCAATCAACTCTAGCATAAGATCATTGAATTTTAAAGGGCCTGGAAAGATATATGGCTTTCAGAATGGTGATATGTTTATTGTTTCTCCAACATTTAAAGGTAGAATTGATAATAATGGAAATGTTTTATATAGTTTGTTTGGAAAAATCTACAATAGAGATAGTACATTTTTTGTACATACAGGAGATACATTGTTTCAACTAGACTCACAAAATGGGTTGTATGTTAATCCAATTTATTTTCCTGCTGCAGGTTTAACAAATGTACTTATGCAAAAGGACGGAGGTTGGTTGCGATACAGTGATTTTGATATTATTAAGTATGATAATGTAGGAATTCAAAAATGGAGTAAACATCTGCATCTTCCAGTTTTTGGTGTAAGTTTAATTACTGAATTAGATACAAATTATTTGCTTACCGGCGGTACATTTCTAAGCCAGATTTATGATTGGTTTGGAATGAATCGTAATTATTCAGCTTTTGTGTTTAGTATTGATTCGCTTGGGAACAGCATAATGGATTCTGTATCTGCGATGACATCCGGAGACGCTAACGATGATAATTTTTTCGAAGGATCCGATGCCTTGTATGTTGCATTGGCACAAGGATCTACTGGGCCAGTAAGAAAAAATAGTCTTTCATCAAGTTCTTATGATTCAAATATTGTTGCAGAAATTGGAATTGATTTTCCAAATTCATTTCTGATGGGAGCAAATCATATGCAAAGTGATGCCAATGGCAACGGCATTGTTGACTCAATTGATATTAACAAGACTCTTTTATATGGTAATAGATATCCTAGAACAACTCCCTGAAGACTTCAAGCGCAGAATTCAAGTGTAAGTATTAATCAGGCAGGTGTGCCTTTTTTATATGTCCGACCTGATAGAGATACTGTGAATACTGGTGATACTGTCAGATACTTTTTTATAGCAGGAGACAATAATCTTAAAGTAGATTCGGTATTTGGATTTTACTATTACTTCGAGACAGATTACTTCAAAATCCGAGTTCAAAAAAGCGTACCATTGGAAAGTGATCTGGGCACTATTCCCCGTCTCATACATCAATCTGTAAATTCACTTTATCCTCCGGGATATGGTGACTATTTTATTAATTTATTAATAGCAAGAAAAGATCAGGATAATTCATATTTGTTTAGCGACACAATTGGTTATGCAGAAATTCTCGTTGTTGATTCTTCAGGAGTTAATAACAACTATTATCCTGGTTTGCGTGATGTAAAAGCAATAACAGCCGGAGGATATCCGATAAGTCTGAATGTGAGCATCTCGCCAATTCATATAATTTCATATTCAAATTCTACCGGTATTATCAATAATGATTTTAATCCGCCAAATATTTTTCCAAATCCATTTAGTGACGAGCTAGGTATCTCTCATTTGCCAATAGAAGAGGTTTCGATCAAAATTTATAGTCTGGAAGGGAAAGTCATTTATTCAAATGTGACCCATTCAATTTCAAAAATTAAAATTGATCTCAGGGAAGAATCGGAAGGAATGTATGTGCTTGAAATTCGGAATAGTCAGAATCAAACACATAGAAAAAAAATAATTAAAACAAATTGAAAGAATTATAGGACAACATGATCCATTGAACTAATTATTTACAACTAATGTTTAACGCACACAAATTGCATTACTATACGTTTTTATGATTTAATACTTCTAAGAAATGGCATCCTTTATCCTGGCTTTTGTCTCTTATTCCCAAGTAGCTTTTCTTATCTTTGCCAGGTATGAACTCAAGAAGGCCATTTCGACATTCAGAAACACCGAGAGAAGACAACCAAATGATCTATGGCTTACGCCCGGTCATGGAAGCGCTTGAGGCAGGAAAGGAAATTGAGAGAATTTTTCTGGGCAGGACTGCCCGTGGCCCTTTGATGATGGAGCTGAGAAAAGCACTGAAAGAAAGAGGGATTGTCTGGCAGGAAGTGCCGACTGAAAAGCTTAACAAGTTCACCAGAAGCAATCACCAGGATGTGGTGTGTTTCATTTCACCAGTTATTTATCATTCCCTGGCCGGCCTGATTCCGGCATTGTATGAAAAAGGACTTGTTCCCCTCATTCTGGTTCTTGACAGGATTACGGATGTACGGAATTTCGGAGCTATAGCAAGAACCGCCGAATGCGCGGGTGTTCATGCAATCGTGATACCTGCAAAAAATGCTGCACAGGTAAGCGCCGATGCGATTCGTACTTCCGCAGGCGCATTGAATACACTGCCCGTTTGCCGCGAGAATAATTTGAAATCCGCAATTCGCTTTCTTCAGGAAAGCGGACTGAAAGCAGTTGCCGCCACCGAGAAGGCTTCAGGTTTTCATCATGAAGCGGAACTCAGCGTCCCTCTCGCAATCATCATGGGCTCAGAGGAAGATGGCATCTCCGATGAGCTGATCAAAGTAAGCGATGTGCTGGTCAGGATTCCAATGCATGGCAAAGTCTCTTCCCTGAATGTTTCTGTGGCGGCAGGTGTGATGATCTATGAAGCCCTGCGCCAAAGATCCCTGAACTCCGACTGACACACGCATATGATGAAAAGCGTGAATAATTCTGATACCTGGATCGAGAAGTTGTTTCTTATCCTCATCCTTCTTGCAGCAGCGGCTTTTCGGATTCCTGCCGCAATGAACCTCTCTCTATCCAATGATGAACTGAGCGCTTTAAACACCGCATGGATTGAGCCACTCTCACAGATGATACGACAGGGTGTGTATATCGATGTGCATCCGGCCGGACTTCAGGTCTTCCTGCATTACTATGTCCGGCTTATTGGCGATGATCCCTTTATTTTTCGCCTGCCCTTTGTTCTTGCAGGCTTGTTTTCAGTTTTCTTGATTTACATCATAGGTAAAAAATGGTTTGGCAGCTATACCGGTTTGCTGGCAGCTGCATTTTTTTCGGTTTTCCAATACGCCATTTTGTATTCTTTGTTTGCAAGGCCTTACAGCATGGGACTTATGTTCTCGCTTTTATCGGCATACGCTTGGTCTCACATTATTCTTAACGTAAGTGAAAGTAAAGTAAGATTGAAGTGGTGGATACTTTTCGTATTGTCCATGCTGGCATGTACTCACATCCATTATTTTTCTCTGGTCTTCGCCGCTTCTCTGGGAATTCTCGGAATGTTCCTGGTGAAGAAGAAGGAATATCCATTCTATATTTTATCCGGATTAATCATTCTTGCAGGAATTATTCCCGAGGTAAAAGTGTTCTACGAACAGCTGAAGGATGGTGACATCGGGGGCTGGTTGCCTTATCCTGAGTCTGATTTCATTTTGCAATTCATGTTCAATTCAGTGAACGATTCTCATTTGATTCTCATATTAATTTACTTTCTTTTAATTCCCGGATTGATTTCCGCTTTTTACCTGAAAGCATTCGGCCGCTACCATTTTTTTGCGCTTTATCTTTTTTTATTTTCTTTTTTACTGGCATATCTGTATTCAATATTAAGGCATCCTGTAATACAGTACAGCACACTCTTCTTTACATTTCCATTTTTACTGCTGCTTGTTTCTGATATGATTGTCCTTGTCTCGCGCAGTAGATTATACCGGTCTGTTGTCATGATCATTGTTCTTGCTGCCGGAGCATCAAGCACTTTGGATGGAAAAGGCTTGTTCACTAAAACACACTATGGTGTCTTTGAAGATGTAGCGGATAAAATTTCTGAATGGGAGAATGAAAAAGGCAAGGAGAATGTGTTGGTTCTGGTGAATGTGATTAATCCTGCCTACATGAATTATTACCTTGACAGAATTGGAGGAGATGTAAACGTGGACTTCTGGAAGGTTGAAGGCCCAGGAGATTTATTAAAACTGAAAATATCACTGGAGAAAAGCGAAAGCAAATATTTTTGTGTGGCCTGGTCTAACAGTAAATTCCCGCCTGAAATTCTGAACATAAGCCGGCATTATTTTCCGAATCTGTCAGATAAAAAACTGTTTTTTAATTCTGCAGCTTATCTCTTTTCGAAATCTGCTTCATCAACCGATGCTGCGCCATTATTGATCCGGAGATACAATCATATCCATTCTTCCTGGATGAAAATACAATCAGATGAGAGCAACAATGAAACCGATTCAGCATTCACAGCGGTTAATGAAACTGAATTTATCTTAGGCTACAAGGAAAAAATCGGATCACTTTCTCTATCACCGTTTAATGTATTTCACGCTGTTGCTGAGTTTAACCTGCCGGATACAACTGCTGAAGTAAATCTTGTTGTATCGATAGATTCCCTGGGTATTCCGGTAGATTACCACTCATTTCGCCTGGAGGATTTTAACCATGAACCCGGCACCTGGCAACATATTTTTCTATCCAGATTTATACGAAATGAATTTCCTGAAGATTATGAATTAAATGTCTACTTCTGGAATAAAACTGCAGCTGCTTTTAATGTGAGAAAATTTGAAATCCGCCTGGAAGAAGCAGATGACCCTTACATATCGCGATAGCGATTATTCTTCCACTACAGCTCCTCCCTTGTACACCTGCTTTTTATATTTTCTTGAAGGTGATGGTATCATTTCTCCCAATCCGAGCTTTGGCCAGATTGCGTCAATTCTCTCTATGGTTTCATCATTAGATACAAGAATGTTGGGCCAATCTCTTTGAAAATCGTCAAGCTCTTTTGTTTTTCTCGTGCCGTCAAAGCAAACATGCGCGCCAGATCCATTCTTTCCCTGAACAATAAAATGATCACGCTTTGGATCGGCATTATTGGTAAATCTCCAAACTGCATCGGCAATGTCAGAGACATCCACATTGCTTTCAAGGAAGATGACAGCTTTTGCATTTTTCATCCATTCATGCTGAAAGATTTTTTCGGAAAGTTCTTTTACATGTCCGGGTTTATTCTTTTCAATACTGATAAATACCAGCGGAATATCATTTTCTGTTAAACGCGCATTCACCTGCCGGATTTCAGGATATAGCTGCATCAATTGCTCATATTCACTCGTTTTGGTTTTTTCCGCACTGTTAACCTTGCCTGATCTGCCGGCCAGTTCTTCTTCTGTTTTAACAGTCGCATCAATTCCCATCTTGCCTCCGAATGCCATTACGCTGCAACTGTGATCCAATACATCCACCGGTCCTTGTGTGATGTAAATGTCATGTGCAGGATCGAAATTGGCGCTGATGTGTTTTGCCACTTCATCAGCATTGTGAATGTTTACATCCCCGCTAACAATGATCATGAACTTGGTGAACATCATCTGACCAGCGCCCCAGAGACTGTGCATGACTTTGCTTGCCTGTCCCGGATAATCTTTCTTGATCTTCACGATCACCAGGTTGTGAAACACACCTTCCACAGGCAAAATCATGTCTTCAATTTCAGGCACCATGGTCATCTTGATCGGAACTAGAAAAATTCTTTCCGTCGCTTTTCCAATCCAGGCATCTTCCTGCGGAGGAATTCCCACAATCGTTGCAGGATATACAGCATCTTTTCTGTGAGTGATGCAGGTGATATGAAAGCGGGGATAATAATCAGCAAGGGAATAATAACCTGTATGATCACCGAAAGGTCCTTCAAGAATAAATTCTTCATTCGGATCAATATATCCTTCAATGATGATGTCTGCATCCGCAGGCACCTGTACATCCTGCGTAAGGCATTGCACCATATCCACACGTTTTTTTCTGAGGAAGCCTGCGAGTATATATTCATCCACACCGTCGGGCAGCGGAGCACTTGAACAATAAGAGTAAGCAGGATCGCCACCTAGTGAAATGGCGACAGGCATCAGCTCTCCGCGGCGTTTGTATTCGTTAAAATGACGTGCGCTGACTTTATGTCTGTGCCAATGCATGGCAGTTAATGTCGGACCGAAAACCTGCATGCGGTATAGGCCCACATTTCGGATTCCGGTGATTGGATCTTTGGTGTGAATTACTGGCAAAGTGAGGAAAGGTCCTCCGTCTTCAGGCCAGCATTTTAATACCGGAAGTTTAGTCACATCCGGTTTCACCATCACAACCTGCTGGCATTCACCGCGGCCTGAAACAACCCTCGGCATCCAGGATGCAATGGAACCCAAACGCGGAAGCATTTTCAGTTTCTCCACCCAGCTTTCCTTAGGTGAGGTAAGTTCTTTAAACATGCTCTCCATTTCCTTCGCGATGTCATCCAGGTTTTTTACGCCAAGCGCCATCGCGATTCTCTTCTCGGTACCCATCGAGTTAATCAGCAAAGGGAAATCGTATCCGGTGTTTTCAAAAAGGAGAGCGGGTCCATTAACTTTGGAAACACGGTCGGTGACTTCGGTTATTTCAAGATGCGGATTTACATATTCCTTTATTCTTACCAGCTCTCCTGCGGCTTCAAGTGTTTTAATCCAGTGTTGTGTGTTTCTGTACATCTGTGCTTCTCTCAATTATGCATGTAAAGTTACAAAGAATGAACCATTTTGTTTTTAATGGAATTCAAAGGATTATAGAATTCATCCCAATGTCACCTGTTATAATTAATGCAGATTGTCACTCATTATTTTATATACTTTTTCTTTGAGTTGTGGAACATCCGTTTCGCTCATGCCTTTTGTTTCAATTATGGATGACCATGTGCAATGAATTTTTCCGGGTTTCAGTTCTATCGGTCGAAGAGGAGAAAGCAGTTCTCCGCTGTTCTTTATGGTAAGTACTGCAATAGGGACCTGTGACTGAATCGCTAATCTGAATGCTCCGTCATGAAAGGGCAGAAGGTTATCAGTTCTTCTGTTCCTTGTGCCTTCCGGACAAATAAAAACGGAGATTCCTTCATTAAGTGATGACATCATGTTTTCCATACTTCTTGCTCTGGCTTTTTTATCTGACCGATTCACGCTGATGTAAAGCTTACGGATCACGAAACCCATTATTGGAATTTTAGTCAGCTCTTCCTTCGCCAGAAAACGGATAGTGTTGGGAGCAACCAGGGCATATGCCGGAATGTCAAGCTGGCTTTGATGATTGCAAACAAAAACATAAACCTTTTTCGGATCTGGCCTGTGTGTGCCCTTAATGTTCAGCCGGATTCCAAAAAAGAAAAAGAGTGTCCATGCCCAGGGTCTTGAAATATACTGATGAGCGATGTGTGGAGCTTTTTTATCGCTTGCAAGGATGAACGTGATGTAATATGCCGTACCTGCAAGAACCAATGTGACGATGAATACGATCAAGGCCCAGATGCCAAATAAACTTCGAGCTATTCTGTGAATCACTTTTCTGAATTTCGGGCAAACATAAACATTCAGGGAGAGAATATTTTTTAAAGTCAGGATGCCTGATACCTGGGTGGTTCTGTCAGGATAGTGTAATTAGTGCTCTTCATGATTCGATAGTTAGGAATATGCTTGTAAATTATTGATATGGTGCAATTTCTATCCGATTTTATCTTTTGTTTTCCCATTATTTTTCAGTTTCTTTATCTGTTCAAAACATGTTTATTCTAAATGAAAAAGATCTACAACTCACTGCGGATTGCGATTCTTTCCTTATTGTTTGCTCCATCAATTATGTTGGCCATTCATCCTGAAATTACTCCCGGAAAACTATTGTTGAAATCGGGAACACAGAACACGATGCATAACTTTTCAGAATCGATGAAGCAAAGTCTTGATGTTTCTGAAATGCATAATGGACGATATTACAGAATCATTCAATTCAACAAATTGCCTGATGACAAAGCTAAGTCTGAAATGGAAAAAGCAGGCCTGAATTTTCTGGCCTACATTCCACATTATGCTTACATAGTTTCGATTCCTGAGTGGTTTGATCTTTCGAAGCTGATATCATATCAGCCGCGCACTATTCTTCAATATTTGCCTGCATACAAATCAAGTCCTGCTGTTCTTCATAATAACATCCCGGATCATGCTATTTCAGTTGATGGAAAAGCGGAACTAAAACTCATGTATTTTTCTGATGCTGATCTATCCTTGATTTTTTCTGAACTGAGAAAATTAAATGTCAATATTTCTGAGATTCATGAAAATGTTTCCTTGGCACATGTTATTGTTCCCAGGAAATCCATCCAGGCTCTTCTTGCATTACCGTTTGTGTTCTATCTTGAAGAAAAAGATATCAAGCCAGAGCCGGATGATACAAAAGGAAAAAGTTTGCACCGAAGCAATGTGATCAACAGTGAAATGCCTATGGGCCGCCATTATAATGGAGATGGAGTGAGCATTTCACTCGCAGACGACGGTGCGGTTGGACCGCACATCGACTTCACCGGACGAATCACACAATTCATGACAAGCAACGGAGGTTCACACGGAGATATGACGGCAGGAATTGCCTGCGGCGCCGGTAATCTTGATCCTACCAAGCGAGGCATGGCTGACGGAGCGCACATTTACATTCATGATATAAATGCAGGCGCTGATGGCTATGACCATATTCATAACTCTGTGAATTTTTACAATAACTACGGAATAGTTATTACATCCACCAGCTATAGTCAGAGCTGCAACAATTACAATACTTATTCCAGCCTGGGTGACCAGCTCATCAGGCAAAATCCTCAATTCAGCTTTGTGTTTTCCGCAGGGAACCGCGGACAGAATGATTGCGGTTACGGAGCCGGCGCACCCTATGGAACAATCACAGGCGGATTTAAACAAGGTAAGAACGTAATTGCCGTTGGTAATCTGGATGCAAACGGATTGGTAGACAATACCAGCAGTCGTGGTCCTTCAATGGATGGCAGAGTGAAACCGGACATTTGTGCAAACGGAAAGGATCAAAACAGCACTGCGGCAAATAATACCTATCAAGTTGGCGGTGGAACCAGTGCCGCATGCCCTGGTATTGCCGGTATAAGCGCGCAGTTGTACCAGGCATACAAAGAACTTAACTCAGGTCAGGAACCTGAGTCCGGATTAATTAAAGCTGCAATGATGAATTCTGCAGAAGATCTGGGTAATCCTCAGGTGGATTTCACATATGGATGGGGAAGAGTAAATGCCCTTAGAGCTGTTGAAACCCTTGAGCAAAATCACTATTTGCTGGATTCAGTTAGTTTGGCTGAAACAAATTCTCATATTATAAATGTTCCTGCAGGTACAACTCAGCTGAAGTGTATGGTATACTGGATTGACAGAGAAGGAGCTCCTGCTGCGAACCCGGCGCTGGTGAATGATCTTGATATGTATCTTCTTGATGTTTCTTCCGACACCAGCCGTCCATGGATTCTGGATCCAACTCCGACTGTGCCTGCACTGACTGCCTTTGCAGTCAGAGGCATAGACAGACTGAATAATGTAGAGCAGGTTACCCTGGATAATCCCGCAGCCGGCAATTACACAGTCAATGTAAATGGCTTCAATGTGCCCTTCGGTCCCCAACGTTACTATCTTGTTTGGGAATTCAGAACCGGTGAACTTATTATGACCTATCCTAACGGAGGTGAAGGATTTGTGCCGGGTGAGTTTGAACTGTTACGTTGGGATGCACAGGGAAACAGCGGAACATTTACACTGCATTACTCAGTGGATAACGGCACAAACTGGACTCAGATTGTGGCTGGTGTCCCGGCCAATACTCGCCAGTACAACTGGCTTGTTCCATCTGCAATTAATTCAGACAGAGTGCTTGTAAGAGTGACACGCGGAGTGGTAAGCGATGTAGCTGATGCTCCGATAGCCATCCTCGGTCTTCCTGCAAACATCAACATCGATTTTACTTGCGCCACTCAAATGAGATTAAGCTGGTCTGCTGTGACCGGTGCAAGTTCTTATGAAGTGAGCATGCTCGGAACCAAGTACATGGATTCTCTTGTTACAACAACTTCACTCTCTCGTGTGCTTCCAATCGCGGATACTGTATCCACATGGTTTAGTGTGCGCGCAATCGGACCTTTCGGTGGGAAGGGTAGAAGGGCAAATGCGATCAGAAAGACCCCTGGTGTGCAGAATTGCAGTTTCGCAAATGATCTTGCCTTGCTTTCAATTCAGAGCCCGCTTGCCGGTACGCTCATTGCCTGCCAGAACCTGATCAGTGTGCCTGTTTCTCTTTATATCAGAAATGTAGGTATCAATCCGGCTACTGCTTTTAATATTCAGTACACAATGAATGGAGGATCACCGGTAGTACAGACATACAATGACACAATTGCTCCGGGAGACAGCTTGCTGTTCACTTTCCCGGCTGGTGTCAATCTTTCTACGCCAGGTACTTATTCTTTTGCCATCTCGATAAATTATACTTTGGATGGTAACACAAGTAATAATAGTCAGATACTCACAGTGCTTTCTCAGATGACAGCAGTAACTCCGATTACGGAAGACTTTGAAGGCGTTTTTCCTCCAGCTGGATGGAAAAATGTTCAGTCCGGAACAAGTTTCGCATGGGCTGCAAAGAGTGGTATAATGGGTAGTGGTGGAGGAATCACAACAGCTGCATGGTTCAACAACTTCGGGTATAACAATCCGGGTGCAAAAGATTACCTGTCCACTTTCCTTTTCGATATGGATGGAATATCTGATGGCGTCGTAAGTTTTGATGTAGCCTATTCTCAGTTCCTCACTTCCAATGACGGACTTAGTCTTGAAGTTTCCACCGACTGTGAATCAACCTACATTCCGACGTCCTATTCCAGGTCCGGTTCAACTCTTGCGACAGTCGCTCCGGTGAATAATCAGTGGCAGCCAATAAATCCGTCTGACTGGAGAAGAGATTCAGTCGATCTGTCGGCATTTGCGAATACCTTATTATTCTTGCGTTTTGTAAATACAAACGATTTCGGAAACAGCATATACCTAGATAATGTAAACATTCGAAGCAGGACACTCGGTTTTAATGGTGAATTTGTTTCACCGGCAAGTGTACGCTTGTTCCCAAATCCTTCTGCCGGATTATTCAACTTCGAATTTCAAAATGCGAAATCAGAAAATGTAAGCTTCGAGGTATTTGATATGCAGTCAAGACTCGTTTGGAAAGTTGAAAAAATGTCTGAGAATGGTAATGCATCTGCTGTGATAGATCTTTCTTCAAACGGAAAAGGTTATTACAGTCTTCGGGTGGTGTCAGGAGAAAAATCTTATTTCCTCAAGCTAATCGTCTTATAAATACAAGTGATTTAAAAAATGAAAAGGAGGAAGCCGGGCTTCTTCCTTTTTTTATTTACCTGTCCTGACTTTATTCCATTTTTTAATTTGCCAGTTGACTTCGCAAGTACAGATGTGAGATCCTGCTTTGTCGTGCATTTCTATGACCTGTTTGTACATCACAGCATCGGAACTTTCAAGACGAGCTAAAATCATCTCCTTCGCGTCTTTTTCACTCATCGACACTTCTGCGCTTACGTTCATCCTTCCCTGGTAATGATATGTCATATGAAGGTCTTTCATGATAAACCTAAGCTGATCACTTCGCAGAGAGTTTAACATTGCAATTCCTCCCGTGAATTCTCCTACTGCAGCAAGTGCACAAGCATGCAGTCCGCCAAGGTGATTGAGGTTTTTTTTCTTATACGGGAGAATTGTGCGCACTTTTTCATGCCCGACCTCAATTATTTTTAGTCCATGGGGTTTATTGAACGGAATCTTATGTCTGAGAATAATGTTCAATAGCCATAACTTCCATTTCGATTGACCGGAGTCATTCAAGAGGCTGAATATGTCAGATTTCATATGGGAAATATTATGCCCTAGTAAGAATTCATTTGCTTCAATTCATTGTATGCGATGAAATATCCCCTGATAAAATCAGCAACAATGTCTTGAATGCTCTGGATTTCGTCAACCATTTCCACCGATTGTCCGGCGCACCAAAGATTCTGGTAATTGCCTGGTTTTACTGCTGCTTCAAGCCAGTTAAAGCCTCGTCTTTGGACTAGCATCTTAAAGTATTTTTTTGTTTTCGAATTCCTGCTCATCATTTTTTCAAACCAGTTTTGTTCTGTTCCGATTTTTTGAGCAAACTCAGTATTGATCACGCTGCAAGGAGTTCCGCTTATCCTGCTTGTCATGATGATATCTTCCATCTTGTGCCGCACTATTGCCTGTTTATACTCCGCTGATACATCAGCCTCTGTGGAAGCAATAAACCTGGTGCCGCAATATCCTGCAGAAGCACCTGATGCCAAAGAGCTGAGAAGAGCACGACCATTGGCGATTCCCCCGGCAGCCATCACAGGCAAATCAGGAAATCTTTTCTTGAGCGCTTCCGTGAGTAAGATCAGAGGATAAGGGCCTGCATGTCCGCCTGCTCCCTGTCCGACTGCGACAAATCCGTCGCATCCTGCTTTGGCGCATTTCTCAGCATGTGCCAGGTTTATCACATCACAAAATACTTTACCACCGTAAGTATGAGCTGCATTGATTGTTGATTCAGGATTTCCCAGGGAAGTAATGACCACCGGAACTTTCATGCGAATGCAGATATCCAGGTGTTTTTTAAACCAGGGATTGGCTTTTTGAACAATCAGGTTCATGCCGTAATTTCCATATTTACCCTTCCTGTTATGAATTCTGTCATTCATCTTCTCAAGTACAGATTGTAACTCAGATTCGTTCCGGTAGTTCAGAGATGGAAAGCATGCCAGAATGCCAGCCTCAATGCCTGCTGCCAACATCGCCTCGTTGCTTACAAGGAACATTGGAGCCATCACCAGTGGAAAACGGATGTTGAGCATCCTGGTCAGCTCGTTTTCTACCTTAATATTTTCGGTTTCAGTCATCATGAGAGTACGTCGATTTTATTCAACTGATGCAATAAACGACAATGATTTCTATGTTGAAAAGCCATGAAAAAAAAAAAATACCGGCATTCAGTTTGAACCTCCAAATCTATTAATTTGGCGGAAACACCATATTCTGATATTCACCCTTCAATTCATTGAATTGATGCGTTTTGTTTTGTGGAATATCATACAGGAGCCATTGCATGATTAAGAGATTATTTGACATTCCGGATTACCAAAATTCAAATTTCCCAAAACAGGATTCACTCTGCGGAAAGCTGAACGGTAACTGGAAATGCCATTCCACTTCAGAGTTTATTTCACTTTCTCAAAAGCTGAGTGCCGGACTTATGAGTCTTGGCCTCAGGAAGGACGATAAAGCAACTATCATTTCGGCAAACCGCCCGGAATGGAATATTGCTGACATGGGAATGATGCAAATCGGGGTAGTAAACGTGCCTGTCTATACCACACTCAGCGAAAAAGATCTCATCTTCATTCTGAACGACTGTCAGGCTAAGATTTTATTCGCTGGTGACAAACTGCTGTATGAAAAGATAAGTAAAATCAAGTCAGACATACCTTCGCTGACTGATATTTTCACATTTGATCAGATTGCTGGTGCTCAGCATTGGACTGATCTGTTGAAGGATTTTTCCGGTGATGAGCAAAAGCGTTTTGAATCAATTCGTGACAGCATTCTTCCGGGTGACCTTGCTACGATTTTATACACTTCCGGAACAACAGGTCAGCCCAAAGGCGTGATGTTGTCACACAACAACATTGTCAGTAATGTGCTTGCTTCAAAAGATCTCTGTCCTGTGGATGAGAGACACAAGGCTCTCAGCTTCCTGCCCCTCTGTCACAGTTATGAAAGAATGCTCACTTACCTGTATATGTACCGTGGTGTATCGATATACTATGCAGAGAGTATGGAAAAGATCGCAGACAACCTGAAGGAAATTAAACCCGAAGTTTTTTCCACTGTGCCTCGTCTGCTGGAAAAAGTTTATGATAAGATTGTTGAGAAAGGCAAGGACCTTACAGGACTCAAGAAAATCCTGTTTTTCTGGGCGCTCAATCTTGGTCTGCGATATGAATTGAACAAAAGAAATGGTTTCTGGTATGAGTTCCAGCTTGGACTTGCCAATAAGATTATATTTTCAAAATGGAGAGAAGCACTTGGCAGCAAAGTGAAAGTGATTGTTAGCGGAGGTGCAGCTCTTCAACCGCGTCTGGCAAGGGTTTTTTGGGCAGCGAAAATACACGTACTGGAGGGTTACGGACTCACAGAAACTTCTCCAGTGGTATGCGTGAACAATCTGGAACCTAATGGAACTAAATTCGGAACTGTCGGCCCGCCTATCAGCGGAGTGGAGGTTAAAATAGCTGAGGATGGGGAAATATTATGCAAAGGTCCGAATATAATGCTCGGGTATTACAAAAGACCGGATCTCACTGAGCAGGTTATCAAGGACGGCTGGTTTCACACAGGTGATATCGGCATCATAGAAGAAAACCGTTTTCTTAAAATTACTGACAGGAAAAAAGAAATTTTTAAAACATCAGGAGGAAAATTCATAGCTCCACAGGCACTTGAGAATAAATTCAAGGAGTCGATTTTCATAGAGCAAATCATGGTCATCGGAGAAAATCAGAAGTTTCCTGCCGCACTGGTTGTGCCATCATTTGCCCAGCTCAAAAGGTGGTGTGAAGAATCAGGACTGGATACATCTTCAAATGAAACTATGATCTCTCATTCTGAGGTCGTTTCGCTCTTCAGAAAAGAAATTGAAAAACTCAATGAATCATTCGGGCGTACGGAGCAGGTCAAGAAAATAAGACTACTTCCGCGTGAATGGACAATAGACAGCGGAGAACTTACCGCTACCCTAAAGCTGAAAAGGAAAGTGATTGCAGAAAACAACTCTGCCCTGATTAGCAGTATCTATGATCAAAGTTGAAATATGTCAGGAAAGAGAATTATAAAAAAGGTAGCGGTGCTGGGAAGCGGAATCATGGGCAGCAGAATTGCTTGTCATTTCGCAAATGCCGGAGTGGAAGTGCTCCTGCTCGACATCATTCCGAAAGAACTCAATGCAGCAGAAAAGAAAGCTGGCCTTGATGAGAAATCACCTGCATTCAGGAACAGGATAGTGGATGATTCTCTTAAGCAAACACTCAAGGCATCACCTGCCGCACTTTATCACAAATCTTTCGCCAGGCGAATCCGCACCGGAAACTTCCAGGATGATATGAAGTATGTTGCCGATTGCGACTGGATTATCGAAGCGGTGATAGAAAATCTGGACATAAAAAAATCGGTTTTTTCTGAACTTGAAAAATTTCGCCGTGCTGGGACTTTGGTCACTTCCAATACTTCAGGTATCCCTATTCGCTTGATGGCTGAAGGAAGATCGGATGATTTCAGGAAAAATTTTTGCGGAACTCATTTTTTCAATCCACCAAGATACCTGCGTCTGCTTGAACTTATTCCCGGTCCGGAAACTGATGCTGAAGTACTCGAATTTTTGGCCTTATATGCCGATCTGCATCTTGGTAAAACAGTGGTTCCCTGTAAGGATACTCCCGCTTTCATTGCTAACAGAATCGGTGTGTATTCCATCATGTCGCTTTTTCACCACGTGGAAAAAATGGGACTCAGCGTGGAAGAAGTTGACAAGCTTACAGGTCCGGTTCTCGGCAGACCTAAATCAGCGACATTCCGGACATGTGATGTGGTAGGACTGGATACGCTCGTGAAAGTAGCAAATGATGTCTATGAACGTTGTCCGAATGATGAATCCCGGGATACATTCGTTCTTCCCGGTTTTGTGAAGAAATTGATGGAGAAAGGCTGGTTCGGAGATAAAACAAAACAGGGTTTTTATAAGAAAGTGAAAGATGAGAAGGGTAAAAGTGAAATTCTCTCTCTTGATCTCGAAACTCTTGAATATAAGGAAAAGTCTAAGATTAAAATTCCTTTGCTTGATCAGGTTAAAAATGTTGATGCATATTCCGATAGAATCAAGATCATGTTATCAGGAAATGATAAAGCTTCAGAGTTTTATCGTGCATCTTTCGCAGCTGTTTTCGCATATATCGCGAACAGGATTCCTGAAATCGCCGATACTCCTCATGAAATTGATGAGGCCCTAAGTGCAGGCTTCGGCTGGGAGTTCGGGCCTTTCAGCACCTGGGACATGATTGGATTTGAAAAGGGAATAAAGCTGATTGAATCTCACGGACACAAGATTGCTGAGTGGTTGCTGGAAATGAGAGATAAAGGTGTTGGCAATTTTTATCAGAATGTAAAAGGCCTGAGACAATATTATCATCCGGCTAAAAAAGCATATGAGAATATGCCTGGAGCAGGCAGGATAATTTTACTTGACAGTTTAGCAGATAAAGTTGTTTGGAAGAATTCAGGGTCCAGTCTGATTGATATTGGTGATGGTGTGATCAACCTCGAGTTTCACACTAAAATGAATACCATCGGAGGAGAGATTATTGAAGGTGTAAATAAGGCGATTCAGATAGCTGAAAAAGATTTTAAAGGTCTTGTCATAGGTAATCAGGCTCAGAATTTCTCCGCAGGCGCCAATCTGGCTATGATTTTCATGTTCGCCACAGAACAAGAATTTGATGAAATAGACTTGGCAGTTCGTGCGTTTCAGAATATGAACATGCGTATTCGCTATTCATCTGTTCCGGTTGTTGTAGCTCCCCACGGTCTCACACTCGGAGGTGGTTGTGAGATGTCTCTACACGCCGATAAGGTTGTAGCCTCCGCAGAAACCTATATCGGACTTGTAGAATTCGGAGTGGGATTGATACCCGGAGGAGGTGGCAGCAAGGAAATGACTCTCCGTGCCAGCGATGCATACCTTGATGGAGGCATCGATGTACATGTGCTGAAAGAATATTATCTGAACATAGCTATGGCTAAAGTATCAACTTCCGCGCATGAAGCTTTCGATCTTCATATCTTCAGAGACGGACTCGATCAGGTGGTGGTTAACCCAACGCATGTAATCAGTGAAGCGAAAACTGCTGTCCTTGAACTTGCCGACAATGGCTACAGTACACCTGTTCAGCGAAGGGATATTAAGGTGCTCGGAAGAAATGCCTTAGGAATGTTCTTTGCCGGTGCCAATGCCATGAGCTCAGGAAGATTTATTTCCAGTCATGATAAACTCATTTCTGAAAAGCTGGCATACATCATGTGCGGCGGGGATCTTAGCTCAGAAAGCCAGGTGTCAGAACAATATTTGCTTGATCTTGAAAGAGAGGCATTCCTTTCTTTATGCGGTGAGAGGAAAACTCTGGAGAGAATACAAAGCATACTTACAACGGGAAAACCATTGAGAAATTAACATACTTATAATAACAACATGAGCAGGACAACAATTAAATCGCTACAGAATTGGTTCAGGATATTAATTCTGACTTCAATCCTGTTGCCTTCATATTCATGGGCACAGGGAAGGGAGGAAAAACCAAAGTACGCACCGGGTAGGGAGAAGCACCGCAATAAGACCGACGAAATTGGTCGCAAACAGGGAACATGGATTTTCTACAATACTTTCGGAGAGAAAATCATGGAAGTGGATTTTATCAACGATAAAAAGGAGGGGATGGAAAGGAAATTCTATGGCTACAACAAAGTGCGTGAAGAGACCGAATGGCTGGGTGCTGTGAAAGAAGGCCAATATACCAGGTATTATTTTTCCGGACAGGTTCAGATGGAAGGACAGTATAACAACGGAAAGAAAGACGGTAAATGGACACGCTATTTTGAAGATGGAAGCATAAGGCAGGAAGGTTTTTACAAGATGAATAAGAAAGACGGGATTTGGAAAACGTTCAACAGAAAAGGTCTTGTAGTAAATGAAACTACATACAAAGACGGAATGAATCTGGCTGACATCGAAGCTGCCCAAAAGAAAAAAGAAGAAGAGAAAAAAGCGGCTGAAAAGAAGGCCGCAGACGGAAAGAAGCCTGTACCAGGAGCACCTGGAACTAAAGCACCCGGAACTCCCGTACCAACTAACACCGATACTTCCAAGAAAAAGTAATAAAGCGCGGCTTGAACTTAGTCGCGATTTAAATGTTGGTATGTAAAACCTGCAATTATGAATGCTTATATAATCGCCGCAAAAAGGTCTGCTGTTGGCAAAGCACCTAGAGGAAAATTTAAAAATGTAAGGCCCGACGATCTGGCAGCAGAAGTGATCCGGAATCTAGTGGCTTCTGTTCCTTCACTTGACAAAGAGCAGATTGACGATGTCATTGCTGGAAATGCCACTCCTGAAGCGGAACAAGGTCTGAACATAGGCAGAATGATCTCTTTGATGGGCCTGGATACAGTAAAAGTACCGGGTATGACTGTGAACCGCTATTGTGCTTCCGGACTGGAGACGATCGCCATTGCAGCCGCCAAAATTCACAGCGGAATGTCTGATTGTATTATTGCCGGAGGAGTGGAGTGCATGTCGCCTATACCTTTTGGAGGGTGGAAAATTGTCCCTAATTACGCATTGGTTCAGACGCATCCTGAATACTATTGGGGTATGGGGCTTACAGCTGAAGCTGTAGCTGATGAATATAAAATTTCAAGAGAAGATCAGGATCGTTTTGGATATGAATCCAATCAGAAAGCTGTGAAAGCAATCAACGATGGGAAATTCAAAGATGAAATTGTTCCTGTCAATGTAAAAGAAGTTTACCTGGATGAAAATGAAAAAAGAAAATCCAGGGAATTTGTAGTGGATACTGATGAGGGACCTAGAGCCGATACCACGCTTGAAAAAATGGCTGCTCTCAAGCCGGTTTTTTCTGCGAAAGGCAGCGTCACTGCAGGAAACTCATCGCAAACCAGTGACGGTGCAGCTTTCGTGATTGTTGTAAGCGAGAGGATGCTCAAGCAACTGAATGTACAGCCGATTGCAAGACTGGTTGATTATGCAGTGGCAGGTGTGGAGCCTCGAATCATGGGTATCGGTCCTGTGGATGCTATTCCCAAAGTGTTGAAGCATTCAGGTATCAAACAGGAAGACATCGGCCTTATAGAGCTCAATGAAGCATTCGCATCGCAGTCTTTAGCTGTTATCCGCACTTTGGGTCTGAATCCTGAAATCGTGAATGTGAATGGCGGGGCAATAGCTCTGGGCCATCCACTCGGATGCAGCGGCGCTAAGCTTTCTGTTCAGCTATTTAGTGAAATGCGCAGAAGAAAGTCTAAATACGGAATGGTTACCATGTGTGTGGGTACAGGTCAGGGAGCTGCAGGAATCTTTGAATTTTTGAACTAAAACAGAGACGGTCTACTTGGCTGACTTATACCTGATCATGTTTATCAGGTATTGTATTCATAGCTTTCATTTTTGTAATAATATACCTCCAATTACGTAACAATTCATACTGTTTTCGTATATTATAAATTGATATCATAGAACTAAATCATGGAGAAAGTAAAAGAAGAAAGAGCTTTAAAAGGGGGAGAGTTTCTTGTCAGAGACACAGCCGCAGGCGAGGTATTTATCCCTGAAGAATGGACAGAAGAACAGCGAATGATCGCTCAGTCCTGTGTGGATTTTCTTGAACAGGAAGTTTATCCAAATCTCGACAGGATAGATGCGCAGGAGGAAGGACTGATGCAGAGCATTCTGGACAAAGCCGGGGAACTCGGACTTCTTGGAATTTCCATTCCTGAAGTATATGGTGGTTTTGGAAAAGACTTCAATACTGGTATGCTTGCGACAGAATCACTTGGAGCAGGACATTCCTTTTCAGTGGCTTATGCGGCACATACGGGTATTGGTACACTTCCCATTTTGTATTATGGCAACGAGGAACAGAAGGCGAGATACATTCCAAAGCTGTCAAGCGGGGAGTGGAAGTCTGCTTATTGTCTCACAGAACCAGGTTCTGGTTCTGATGCAAATTCCGCCAAAACTAAGGCAGTTTTGTCCGCTGACGGAAAACACTATGTGATCAACGGCCAGAAAATGTGGATCACCAACGGAGGATTTGCTGATGTGTATATCGTCTTCGCCAAAATTGATGATGATGATAATCTAAGCGCGTTCATAGTGGAAAAAGATTTTGGCGGCATTACCCTGAACCCTGAAGAACATAAAATGGGAATTAAAGGAAGTTCTACCCGACAGGTATTTTTCAACGATTGCAAAGTGCCTGTAGAAAATTTACTGAGCGACCGGGGAAATGGGTTTAAAATCGCAGTCAATATTCTGAATATAGGGAGAATCAAACTCGCCGGTGCAGCCATCGGTGGTTGCAAAAGAATTTCTACCCAGTCCGTTAAATATGCCAATGAAAGGCAACAATTTGGTCGTCCGATTTCTAAGTACGGTGCTATTCGATACAAACTCGCAGAACAAGTAATCAGAATTTTCTCCTGCGAATCTGCCATCTATCGTTGCAGCCAGAATATTGAAGATGCCATCAGTGCACTCATTGCTTCCGGCATGAATGAGAACAAAGCTAAACTCAAAGGTGTAGAGCAATTTGCTGTTGAAGCTGCCATACTGAAAGTGCATGGCAGTGAGGTACTGGATTATGTAGCAGACGAAGGTGTTCAGATTTACGGCGGAATGGGATACAGTGCTGAAGCTCCTATGGACAGGGCATACAGGGACGCAAGAATTAACAGGATTTTTGAGGGAACCAACGAGATTAACCGTATGCTGGCTGTGGATATGATGCTCAAGAAAGCCATGAAAGGTGAACTGGATTTGATGGGCCCTGCTTCCAAAGTTGCTGCTGAACTGATGCAAATTCCTGAATTCGGAAACGGAGAAATGAATCTGTTCGATGAAGAGAAAAAGATCATATCAAATTTCAAGAAAGCTGTGCTCATGGTCGCAGGTTCTGCGGTACAAAAACTCATGATGGAACTGGCAAAGGAGCAAGAAATCCTCATGAATATCGCAGACATGCTGATTGATCTGTATATCATGGAATCACTTCAGTTACGCGTTGAAAAACTGGTATCCATCAGGGGAGAGGAAGCTTGTAAAATTCAAATTGACATCATGAAAGTTGCAATTCACGATGCAGCAGACCGTATCAATAAAAACGGTAAGGATGCAATTGCTTCCTTTGCAGAAGGAGATGAATTGAGAATGCTGCTCATGGGATTAAAGAGGTTTACCAAAACCACCCCACTCAATGTGAAACAGTTAAGAAGAAATATAGCTGACCGGCTGATCAGTGAAAACAAGTATTGTTTTTAGCAGCAGATTTCTTGGAGAATTATATCAAGGCCTTTTATATGAAAAAAGGCCTTTTTTATTATTCCTCATGTGCCTATTGTTATTAAATATTTAATTGAAGCCCGATTTCCCATTACAATCTGTTGAGTACCTTTGCATTATGATTAAAGTAAGCAAAAGACAGTGTGCCGGATTTCCGGTTGTGATGGCTTTTGCTTGTTTCATTTTGATTTTGTTTACGAGTTCCCGTCTCTTTTCTCAACCCTGCTTTGAAAAGTTTTACGGAGGAGCTTTGCAGGAGAAAGCAAATTATGTAATTCAGACTTCTGATAATGGTTATTTACTTGCTGGCTCCAGGAAGGATACTGCTTTCAATACCAGGGCTTATTTTTTATTGAAGTTAGACAGCCTCGGGAAGGAGATGTGGTCTGCATCTTACGGTGATGCCAGAGATCAGGAAGCTTCAGCTGTGATTGAAATTCCCGATAGTGGTTATGTATTTATCGGCACACACCATGCTGTGATTTATAATACTGTTGCTGAAATTGTCAAAACAGATTATTCTGGCAACAAAAAAACCGTGAAAGCATTTCCACCGGCAGACGGGTGGGGAACCAACGGGATTGGAATTGTAAAAACAGCAGACACGAATTTTGCAATAACCATATTTACAGACGGTTTTATTTCTCAAAATTTCTATAGCATTCTAAAAATTGCACCTGACCTGAGTACGCAGTGGAGCAACTTTGTGTCTTTTGACGGATCGCTCATGAATGTACATGATGCAGTGCAGGCTTATGATAAAAGCTTTTATACACTGGGTTTTTATCCTGATTTCTTTTATGTGAGTCCAAGTATAAGTAATGTCACCGAAGTCAGAAAACTTGCCTCCAACGGATCACTGATTTTTGATTCTCTGTATTTGTGGAATTCTGTATCAAAATCTGTTTCTCCTAATACTGACGGAGGTGCGGTTGTTTGTGGTTATGTGGATACTTCAGGCAACAGGGATATTGCACTCACGCGAATTGACAGCAACGGTGCTGTGCTTTGGAATAAAAGAATCGGAGGAACAAGAAATGAGACGGGACTTCTGGCGAAAGAAACACCTGATGGCGGATATGCAATATTATCCAGTACCCCCCATGCTTACTTCCCTTTGCTCAATGATATTTTACTGACAAAGACAAATGCGAATGGAGACAGCTTGTGGTCAAGATCATTTGGTGGATATTTTAATGATGACGCTGTGCATTTTGAAATTGCAAGAGATGGTGGCTTTATAATTCTGGGAAGCAGCAACAGTTTTGACAGTTCCGGGATTTACCTCGTAAAAACCGACAGCATTGGGATTATCAGATCTCCTTATTCAATAGCATCACCGGGGAATTACCATTGCAGAGGTGATTCCATCAGGCTGACATTGAATCCACATCCTGGTCCTGGTTCTACGGTGCATTGGTCTAATGGCATGTCTGGCGACAGCATACGGATTTCATCCACCGGAAACTACAGAGCAACGGTAATCGACAGCAGCGGTAAAGTTATTGAAACACCAAATCATTTTCTTTTTTTCGCCAACATCACTGATGCTAATATCAGTACACTTGATACTTTTGGAATTTGTGCCGGAAGCCAACTGAAAAATCTGGCACCCGCAAGTCCCTCTTTCAGCTATCGTTGGTTTCTTGATGACACCCTTTTAACCGGAATCACTTCAAATGCTTTGATTCCTTCAAGGCCCGGAGAATACAAACTGCAGGTAATGAATTACTGCGGAATGGATATTGACTCTGTATTCATCGATTCACTGTATCCTTTACCCTCACCTCCGGTGCTCAGCAGGACAGGAAACGTTTTTATTTGCGAAGCTGATACAATAGAATTGTTCACGAATCCACTACCCGGACATTCTTACCAGTGGTGGTATGCGCCAAACATCAATGCCAGTCCGATTGCCGGGGCAACTGATTCTGTTCTCAGTCTGAGTCTGCCTGGAACTTATTTCGTTCAAGTAACTGAATCACATGGATGCACAAGCACATCCAATCCGCTGAATATTTTCATTGATAATTTTCCTTCATACGTCAACGTTTCTGGCCCATTGACTTTTTGCCAGGGAGGGCATGTGTTGTTAGCCGCGCCGACCGGACGAAACTACAGATGGAATACAGGTGACACACTTGGTTCCATTTCCGTTAAAGTAAGTGGGAGTTACTGGTACAGTATGACGAGCATGTTTGGATGTCCGAAAACCTCAGACACAGTAGTTGTAGATGTACTCCCCAGGCCTTTCGTAAATCTGGGACCTGATACAGTGATTTGCAGATCGCAACAAATTATTCTTGATCCTGGTCCGGGGTATTCCTCAGTAATCTGGCAAGATAATATAATTGCCCAAAGCATACTGGCAGAATATAAGCCAGGTGGACCCGACAGCGCGGTTTATATTGTCAGAGTCACAGACCAAAACAATTGCATGAATACAGATTCAATAGTTGTTTTTTTCGACATCTGCCAAAATGTTTCTGGTTTTGAAAATCCTTCCATTTCTATTCATGCCGGAATTCTAACAGAATTTGATTTCGTTCGTATCAATTCTCCCTACAAAGAAAATCTTGAAATGAAAATCATGGACCAATTTGGAAGGTTGTTGCAACAATTTCCTGTCAGAAGCGGACAAACAATTCAAAGGTTGAACCTAAGTAAATCGGGGATTTATTATTACAGCTTGGTAAGTGAAAGCAGGCTTTATAGTTCCGGCAAACTCTTGCTAATGAGGTGAATATTGGATTAATTTCATTTACAAATCATATTTGTTTCGTAAATTTGCAGTGTTGAAGAAAATCAAATCCATACTGGCTTTTGTTTTGATCGTGAGCATCGTGGTATCAACCGGTGGCATTGCGGTAGCTGCTCATTTATGTAAAAACAAAGTGGATACCGCTCTTTCATTTTTCGATTCATTTGAAAATTGTTGCGGAGATTCAAAAGACTCATGCCATAAGCCTGTCAAAGAGTTGAAGAAGCCCAGATGTTGTGAGTTAAAAATTTCTTACTTCAAAGCTGACTTGCCCAGTATTATCAATGAACCTTTAAAGGTTAACAAGCATGAGCTGATTTCATATTCAGTTTTTCATTTCAAAAGCATTTTTTCGTTTTGCAATGTTTCTGAGCTCATTCAATATAATACAGGGCCACCCAAACAGAACGGGGGAGTCAATTTTCTTCATTTTACAGGTCAACTCCTGATCTGAATTTTTATTGCTTCTTTTATCAATGGCAGAAGTCCATTAATTACAGCAATATTAATTCAGAATCAATATGGAAAAAATCAGATATAAATTAATTTCATCTGTATCATTTCGCCTCATTAGGCGAACGATACAGTCAATTGCAATAATGCTTATCTGCATAGGCTCGTATCATGATGCAAAGAGTCAGGTGCTGATCAGAGGTAAAGTGGTGGAAATTTCTGAAAAAGGAACAGAACAAGGTCTTGCCGGCGCTAATGTGTACTGGATTCCCGGTCTTCAGGCTACAGTGACCGATGCATCTGGGGAATTCAAAATTGATGCACCCTCAGAACTGCCGTTAACATTAGTCATTTCCTTTGTCGGTTTTAAGAACGACACGATCAGAGTGGGTGATAACAAGTTCATTAAAGTATCTTTGGAAAAAACCATTGACCTTAGTGCGGTTGAAATTCAGGCACGTCAGGAAGCAACAGTTGTTTCAACCATTCAGCCCATCAATGTTGAAAAAATCACACAACAGGAGCTTCAGAAGGCCGCCTGTTGCAACCTTTCAGAATCTTTCGAGACCAGTCCTACTGTCAACGTTGCATATAAGGATGCCGTTACAGGTGCGAAAGAGATTCAAATGCTGGGACTTGCAGGAAGGTATACTCAGATAATGACGGAGAATATTCCTACTAACAGAGGAATTGGCGGTGTATATGGACTCACATTCATTCCTGGACCCTGGATGGAATCAATACAAGTAACCAAAGGCAGCGGTTCCGTAGCGAATGGATACGAATCCACAACCGGTCAGATTAATATCGAGTATCTTAAACCGGATGTGATCGAAACCCCGCGATTTCACCTCAATCTTTTTGGTGAAACCAATGGCAATATGGAAATTAACTCATACCTGAAGAAAAGGTTTAATGATAAGTGGAGTTCCATGTTGTTCGTTCATGGAAATTACATGGATAAAGAAATGGATCATAATCACGATCAGTTTCTTGATATTCCGACAGGTAATCAAATCAATATCGGAAACAGGTGGAGGTATCACAGCAGGAAGAAACTTGAATCACAGTTTGGATTCAATATCCTGAGCGATGTGAGAGAAGGCGGGCAGACCAAGGATGCACATATTCACTCCTCAAATGGTTTGTACCGCACAAAAGTTGAAAACCGCCGCGCTGAAGTGTATGGGAAACTCGGATTTATTTATCCTGATAAATTATTCAAGTCATTAGGAAATATAATTAAGGCTGAAGTACATGACCTGCAGACGAAATTCGGACTGCGTAATTATGACGCTGTTCAAAGCAGTCTTCAGCTGCAGAGTATCTATCAGAACACTTTTAGAAAAACAAATCATCAGTATAAAATTGGACTGAGCTATTTATATGAAAACCTTGACCAAAATTTACTCACAGAATTCTGGACTTACACAGAACATGTGCCTGGTTTGTTCACGGAATATACATACAATCATATAGATAAGTTTACTTTGATCGCAGGGCTCAGGCAGGATCATCATTCTCAATTTGGCTGGGTTACTACACCAAGGTTGCATATGAAATACAGTTTCAGCGAATATTTTATTGCAAGAGCAAGTGCGGGTCGCGGATTCAGAGTGCCTTACATGATTGCCGACAATATAAGTGTGCTGGCTTCTTCCAAAGCGCTTGATTTGTTGGATAAAGTTCAACCGGAAAGAGCATGGAATTATGGATTAAATGCAACAAAGAAATTTAGTCTTTTTAACAGAGAGTCTTCTTTGTCTGCTGATTTTTACCGCACAGTATTTTCAGATCAGTTAATTATGGACCCATACAGCGATTCATCAAGAATTCTCTTTTACAATCTTGACGGGCAATCTTTCGCGAACAGTTTTCAGGCTACATTCAACATTTCTCTGATGCACAATCTTGAGTTAAGACTCGCATACAAATCAGATGATGTTAAGATTACTTACAAAGGGCAAGGACTGATCAGAAAGCCGCTGGTAGCCAAAGAGCGCGCATTGATGAATCTTGCATTCAAAACCGGAAACGATTTGTGGAAGCTGGATTACACACTGATAATGGAAGGAAAGAAAAGATTGCCACTAACATTTGAAGATGCTGAAATCGGTGCATTACCGGATTACTCTCCGCAATTCTATATCATGCACCTGCAACTGACTAAAGTATTCAGGAAGTTCGAGATTTACGGAGGAGTGGAAAATCTATTGGATTATACACAGGATAATCCTGTAATCAATCCGCAAAATCCGTTTTCAACCGACTTTGATGCTTCTGTAATTTGGGGGCCTATAGACGGTAGAAGAGTTTATGCAGGACTTCGTTACAATATCTATTAACCAATAAAAATTATTATCATGAAAAAAATGATTAAGTATATATTAAGCCTGACTATTCTGATGATGTCAGCTACAGTTTCAAGAGCTCAAAATGATACCCTTGTGATTCAAACCAATTCTGTTTGCAATACCTGTAAAAAAATAATTGAGAGGGATATGATGTTTGAGAAGGGAGTGAAGTCCGCATCTCTCAATGTGGAATCGAAAGAGCTTACCTTGATTTACCAGGAAGGAAAAACAGATGCAGGGAAACTCAGGATTGCGGTTTCAAAAATCGGTTACGATGCTGACAACATACCTGCGGATGCCAAAGCAAGGCAACGCTTACCTGACTGCTGCAAAAATCCTGATGCACATCACTGATTAAGTTGTGACGGCATTAGCCTGCTAAAAACTACTTCTCCTGCCACAATGGTAAACATAACTTTTGTAGCAGGAATTTCATCACCGCTGATATCAAGAATGTCCCTGTCCAGCACAACCAGATCTGCGAACTTCCCTTCTTCTATACTTCCTTTTTCATCTTCCTCGAAATTAGCGTAAGCTGCCCAAATAGTCATACCTCTGAGTGCATCTTTACGCTTCAATGCATTTTCTTTCAGGAAGCCTTTTTCAGGAAAGCCTGCTAAATCTTTCCTCTGAGTTGCAGCATAAAATGTCATTATAGGACTGATGTCTTCCACTGGAAAATCAGTTCCAAGAGCAATCATATTTTCCGCCGCTATCATTATGTCTTTGTATGCATATGCATGCTTGATTTTTACCGGACCAAGTCGTTTTTCTGCCCAGTACATATCACTGGTTGCGTGAGTAGGCTGAACTGAAGGTATGATGCCGTAGCTGCCAAGCATCTTCATGTCTTTTGGACTCATTACCTGGCAGTGTTCCAGCCTCCATCTCTTGTTATTCTCTGTGCTAAGATGTCTTGAATATAGTTTAAGTACAGTCTCTGCTGCTGAATCTCCGATGGCATGTGTGCAAAGCTGAAAGCCGTTTTCCAGTGCTTCATCTGCGATCTCCTCCATATTAGCTAAAGTATGCAAGAGAAATCCGCGATGTCCGGGTTGGTCAGCATAATCTTTTTTAAGACACGCGCCTCTTGATCCAAGAGCTCCGTCAGCATACATTTTTAAAGCACGCACGGTAAGTCGTTCAGCTTTCAACGGACCTCTCTTAAGAAAATATTTTCTGGCCTCATCATTGTCTGATACCATAGCATAAACTCTCATTTTCAAACGTCCGTCTTTCTGCAAAGAATAGATATGCTCAATAGAGTCTTTCCCGAGACCGGCGTCGGTGACAGTGGTAATCCCGTGTTCGAAACAATTTTGTTCTGCTCGAATAAGGGAATTATCTATTTCCTCCCTGCTGAATGCTGGAATCTTATTTTTAACAATGTCTACAGCATTATCGAGCAACAATCCTGTGAGGGCGCCATCCTTCATGAGGATTTCACCTCCGAATATTTTGGTGGATGAAGTAATTCCGGCAATCTCAAGTGCTTTCGAATTGCAGAGAACAGCATGTCCATCTATTCTTAATGCAAATACCGGTTTTTCTGGGAAAAGACTGTCAAGCATTTCTTTTGTTGGAAATTCCTTCTCAGTCCAGTCGTTCTGATCCCAACCTCTCGCCAGAAGCCAGGAAAAATCGTTCGTCTTTTCGAATTCAATCATTCGCTGCAAGGCTTCCTCAAATGAGTTTGTTCCGGTCAGGTTGCATTTCATTAAATCAGTCGCATATCCGTAGAAATGACAGTGTGCGTCAATAAATCCGGGATAGACAGCCTTCCCTTCAAGATCAATCATTTGAGATGATGTAAATTCCTCTAGTATGTCTTCTGTCTTGCCAACTCTGTATATTTGGCCTTTCCTGATGGCTATTGCTTCTGCTACAGAGAATGCATTATCAACAGTGTATACGATTCCGTTATACAAGATCAGATCGACATTCTTTTTTCCTCCGCAGGCTAACATGCCTACCACTATTGTTATCAGAATAAATAATTTTATCAGGCTGATTTTCATTTCAAGGTTAATTGTATTAATTTCATGCAAAGTAATAAACTAAATTAAAAATATCTGTCATGTCCCAAACGCTAGTTGATGATGCCGTCCGATATCCTATCGGAAAGTTCAAAACGCCTGAATCTTATACGGATGATGATTTTCGAAAGTGGATTCATGCAATTGATCATTTACCCTCAGCTTTGAAAAAAGCTGTTACCGGACTCAGCGACTCTCAGCTCGATACTCCTTACCGGGACGACGGTTGGACTATCAGGCAAGTGGTGCATCATCTTGCAGACAGTCATATGAACAGTTATTGCAGGTTCAAACTTGCTCTCACTGAAGAAATACCCTCGATCAGGCCTTACTTTGAAGATCGCTGGGCAAAGCAGGCGGATGCAAAACACGCTCCTGTAGATGTGTCACTAAAATTGCTCGAAGCTCTTCATCAGAGGTGGGTTTATTTCTTACGGTCCATGGGCCCCAAAGACTGGGAACGCAAGTTTTATCATCCGGAATCCAGGAAAGAGTTTGAACTCCGGACAATTCTAGCTTTGTACGCCTGGCACGGGGAGCATCATCTCAATCATATTCTGAATCTGAAGAAAAAAATGGGTTGGAAATGAATCCATCACATTCTAATAAATCGGGTTAATAATGAAAAAGATTTTATCTAGAATTTTGACTCTGTTGATTTTAATGCTACTGACACCTTTCTTACAGGTTCATGCACAGGATAAAAATCCGTCTGATGAAATGAAGAAATATTATTTTGTTTTGCTGATGAAAGGTCCGAACAGAAATCAGGATTCCCTTGCTGTGCAGGAAATTCAGAAAGGACATCTGGATAATATTTCACGACTTTATGAAGAAGGTAAAATTGATCTTGCGGGTCCTTTTCTGGCTGATACTGCCTGGAGAGGTATATTCGTTTTTAACTCAAACACTGAGGAAGAAGTCAGAGAATTGCTAAAATCTGATCCTGCCATCAGTTCTGGCCGACTTGATTATGTCATTCTTCCATGGTATAGCAAGAGAGGTGCAATGCTCAGATAGGCATATAACAGAACTTACCTGAAAATTCAGGATAAATTAACGTATTGTTAAATCCTCTAAAGGCAATTTTTTACTTTCTTGCAATTCCTTCCTGCGGGAAATTCACAAACCAATACTATGTATAAAAATTTCATGTCAGTTAAAAGAGCCAAGAAGGCTGTAGTGATAGGCGCCATCGTCACAAGTTCCGCCCTCTCCATGAGTTTTGTGGAGGATTATTATTTTGAGGTGAGTAAGAACCTGGACATTTTTACGACTCTGTTCAGGGATGTAAATACATACTACGTAGACAGCGTGCAGCCGGGTGACCTGATGAAAAAAGGTATAGATGCCATGCTGGGAAGCCTTGATCCATACACTGTGTTCATTCCTGAAAGTGATATTGAGGATTACAGGATGACACATGTCAGCTCTGAGTACGGAGGAATCGGTGCACTTGTGCATCAGCGAAACGGGGCCATCGAGATCAGCGAAGTTTATGAGGGTTTTCCTGCACACAAGGCAAATTTGAAGCCGGGTGACAGGATAATTTCCGTTAACGGCAATACTGCTACCGGCAGAAAGGTTGATGACGTTACAAATTTCATGAAAGGACAGAAGGGAACTACAGTTCGCCTGATGATTCAGCGTGAAGGAGTTCTGCAGCCATTCGAAGTTGCTATAGTAAGGGATGAAATCAAGTTCAAAAATGTTCCGTACTACGGAATGCTGGACAACTCTACAGGTTATATCAAACTAACACAGTTCCTTGAACACGCAGCGGAGGATGTTCGACAGGCTTTTGTTTCACTCAAGCAAAATCCGGGGATGAAAAACCTGGTACTTGATCTTAGAGGGAATGGCGGAGGTTTACTGCGTGAGGCAGTTGACATAGTCAACCTGTTTGTTGACAAAGGCCAAAAAGTGGTTTCTCAGAGAGGCAAAGTGAAAGAAATGAACATGGAATACTTTGCCACTAAAACTGCTGTGGATACTGAAATTCCAATTGTCGTATTAGTAGACCGGGGATCTGCCTCAGCCTCTGAAATTGTTAGCGGAGCTATACAGGAGTTAGACCGTGGAGTCGTAATTGGCCAGAGAACATTTGGAAAAGGACTTGTGCAGCAAACTTACAATCTTTCATACAACACTCTTCTGAAAGTGACTATCGCAAAGTACTATACGCCTTCAGGCAGATGCATTCAGGCTCTTGATTACACTCATAAAACCTCGGACGGACTGGTCACAAAAGTTCCGGATTCTCTCATTAACGAATTCAAGACTAAGAATAACAGATCAGTGTTTGATGGCAGCGGAATCTTTCCAGACATATATACTGAGCCTAAGTTTTATTCAAGCATCACAATTGCACTACTTCGGAATTTCCACATATTCGATTATGCCAACAAGTTTGAAAGGGAAAATAAAAGCATTGCTTCAGCCAAAGATTTCTTGCTTACTGAAGCAGAATATGAGCGGTTTATCTCATATCTCTCAGACAAGGAGTATGAATACAAGGATAAAAGTGAGAGTGAACTTGAAGAGTTTAAGAAAATGGCTGCCAAGGAGAAACGCCTTGATAAACTGTCTGCAGAATTCAGCGCACTAGAAAAAAAATACTCAGAACATAAGAAGCAGGACTTGAGAAATATGCATGATGAGATCAAAGAGATTCTTGAAGCGGAAATTTCAAAGAGATATTACTTCCAGAAAGGCCGTATAGAAACCGCATTCAGAAACGACCGCGAGATAAAAAAAGCTAAAGAAATATTTTCGAATGCGTCAATGTATGCATCAATTCTTCGTGGGGATGCATCTTACAAAGTCATCGGCAAGCCTGGAAGTGAAGCTCAGCTAAAGGCGACTTCAGATCTTGAAGTGCTGACTGAAGATATGGAATTGGAATAATCAGCGATTCCAATTGAATTAAGTCAATTGTCGCAAGTTGCAGATGACTCATGCCGGTCAAATGGTGTTATCAATCTGGAACTCATTTGTTAAATCTTTTGCAATCCATTAGGTTTGCGGTAAAATAGTTCATTTATGGGAAGGATATTTGAAAAGCGTAAACACAAGATGTTTGCGAGGTATGACAAGATGGCCAAAGCCTTTACCAAAGTTGGAAGGGAAATTGCCATAGCTGTGAAGGCCGGAGGCCCTGATCCTGAATACAATCCAAGGCTTCGCACTGCGATTTTGAATGCAAAGGGGCTCAATATGCCTAAAGACAGGATCGATAATGCTATTAAACGGGCAAGTTCAAAGGATGAAGGTAATTATGAGGAAACTGTTTACGAAGGATACGGACCTTACGGTGTAGCTATCGTTGTAGAAACGGCAACAGACAACCCAACAAGAACAGTAGCAAATATCCGGATGTATTTTAACAGGGGAGATGGCACACTGGGAAAGACCGGTTCCCTTGATTTCATGTTTCAACGTAAAGGTGTTTTCAGAATTGCTAAAGACGGTAAATTCAGTTTGGAAGATCTTGAACTTGAACTGATTGATTTCGGTTTGGAAAGCCTTGAGTCGGACGATGAAGAAATAATCATTTATACTGCATTCGAAGATTTCGGAAAAATGTCGAAAGCACTCGAAGATAAAGGTATTGAAATTAAGAAATCAGCTGCAGAGCGAATTCCTACTACGACAGTAGAACTTAGCGAAGAGCAGACTGACGAGATACTCCAGCTCATTGATAAGTTTGAAGAAGATGATGACGTTCAGGCGGTTTACCACAATCTGAAATAAAAAAGAGCGGGACTCCCGCTCTTTTTTATTTATCTCATCAGATACATTTTACCCCATCCTTTTCGGAAATATTTATCTGCATCAGTTTCACGTTTTTCAATTTTTTCTCCGTGAATGTCTGTAATTACACGATAGAGGTAAAGTCCGTTCGCAAGTTTGTCGCCGTATTCGTCGCGTCCATCCCATGCATATTCGGTGATGTTCCTGCCAATGTGAATGTTTCCAAGTTCTTCTGTGGTAATCTCCCGGACAATTTTACCGGACACAGTCATGATCTGGATTTTCATGTAGCTGGGAATTTCATTGCCCGTGAGCGTGAATACAAAACGTGTTGATGTGGAGAAAGGATTTGGGTAATTCAGCACTTCAGTGATGGTGGAACGGTTTATTACTTCAAATGAAATCTTGTAATTGTATTTACCGGATTCATTTTTTGATGCGTCTGTTGCTTCCACTTCAAGCATGTAAATTCCGTCCTGTGTGAATTCAGGATTCCATTCTATACGGCAACTGTTTTTCGGAAGGATGGCTGGTGTGAAATTCATGGCAGGATACTGCACGGCGGTGAAATAAACTCTTTGCATGCTGTTGGAGCCAGGTGGTCTTATGTATACTTTGAAATTAGATGTGTCATTGAGAGCAAGGAATTTGTTTTCATCGTGCAGCTGAATGGTAATGTTCGGTCTCCCTGATACAATGTCCTTGTCAAGTATGTGAATGCCATCGAAGGTGACATCCAAAACAGGATTGATCTGATCCCGGTTCATCTTGAATCGTATTTCCGCAAGATTATTGAAATGATATTTTTCGGTTTGATGTAATGTGTCGAGAGGATTTGCTTCCACCCAAAGACTGTTTGAACCAGCAAGTCCGAAAGTGGAATCCACGAGAAGGCTGGCAGTCAGGCTTTGTCCGACTCTTAGAGAGTCCAGCTTGAGCAGCTTAAGATCTCTTCTGTTGCGGTTATTGTCATATAGGTAGAATTTCACAGCCAGGCTGTCCATTGGAAGAATGCCTACATTATCTATAGCTACACTCAGCCTTAAAGTATCACCTTCATCAAGGGGATCTGAATGAAATACAAATGTTCTGGAAGGGTTCAGTGCGCATTCTGGAACTTCATCAAAGTAAATTCTCCAATATTGCATTTGTGCGGGAGTGCGTGCATCGTCATCCTGAGTGAAAGCCTGCAAACGAATATATGCATATTGCGAAGCAGAAATCCAACTCAGACTTGTGTCAATGCCGCTTGGTGTGAACTGCAGTTTTTTGTAGAGAGTATCCCAGTTTTTTGTTATTCTGTTTAGACCAAGCAGATTCAGGTAAATTATATCTGTAGTCGGATTCTCAGAAGCAATCTGATTCCAGTGCAGCGATTCCCAACTTCTCGCCGGACCAATGATGTCAGAATTAACAGTGCCCCTGTTCCAGATGCTTGTGAGAAGAGATTGAATGTTCAATGTATCGCTTGTTCCGCTTCCGAACATTTCAATTTTAGAAGAAGGATTACCTTTTTGTATGAATAAGGCAAAAGGAGCTGTATCCTGCAAAGCTGCCATGTTGAAGCCAAGTGAATTGAAAGTATTCACAAATGAAGGATCTGCAGCTGAATAGTAGTCAGTAAACCAGTTATATGCGATAATATAATTGCCGTTTGGTACAGAATTTATAAATGCAGGAATGCTTTGAATCTGTGCAGGAGTGCCAAATCTGAACATGAAATAATTTTCCGGTCTTGTCCTGTTGCAACCGGGTATCACACCGATTGGATTTTGGTTGCAAGTGCCACTTGTGAGTATAAACTGATTTGCCTGGCCTACATTGTAGTTGCATGTAGTCCAAGGATTGAGACTTACTGAGTCAAGGACGGCGATGAAAACCGCAGGGCTTGCCTGACAACCGTTATATTCTACAACAGCATTGTTCAGATAATAGCCCATTTCATTTTGAGCAGCAATGCTTGCCGGATTACCGTAAGTGAGAACACGAAGTGACTTATTGTTTTCTACAAAATTGAATTTGCGTTCATCCTGAGAATATTTCACATTTTCATATTCGTCGTTTCTGAACTGGAAAAAATGCGACTGTGCCCATCCGGTTTTTCCGGGGATGTACATGAATGAACTTTCCTGCCATTTGAATCTTTGAGGGTCGAACTGAATAGAATCATTGGCAACACGCCAGAAATACACCGCGCTGTCCAACAGAGTATATGCTGGTGGCGTCCATTCAATCAATCCGCCGCTTCCTGTAATTGTGGTTGAACGATACAGCGGACTCCTTTGCATACCGGGTGTTGTATCTGCCACCATCAGATCTACTGTGTCCAATTCGAATCGGTATGTTCCCTGAGTGGCAAGTGGATTTGAAGTACTTGCTTTCATTGACACAGTATTGAAAGGATGAATCGCAAAACGGTAAGGATAAACCGGCACTATGTCGTTTGAGGTGATGAAGAGTGTTGTATTGGCCAGGTTGTTTGATATATTGTCAAACTCATCCACCGAATCAGGAAAGTCGACCTCTACCTTAAACCTGTTGATTCCTGCCGCTTTGAAATTTCCTGTTTCAAGATTAAGTGTCAGTTCATCCTGATAAAAACAATTTCCTCGCTTCACCACATACACTGAATCTGTACCATCAGGAAATGTTCTTGTGATTCTCACATCGAATGAGTCGGTGACAGCTTTGCCGATATTTCTTGTGATAATGCTCACCGAAAAACTATCAAGATCTGTTGAAACACTTGGCGGATCAAAGTAGATTTGCGATTCACTGATCACGTAGTCCGGTTTGCTGAAATAGTTGAGCCGCAAGGCAGGGTCTCCGTGAAGCGACATCTCATTACACACAACCTGAATATTTTGAATTCCGGGAATCTGTATGGTCTCTATCGCTTTTTTCATGAGAAAACCTACAGTAGCCCCGTAGTTATATTGTGAAGCATGTTCGAACAAAGCATTAGTGTAAGAGAATAAATCGTTGGGGATTCCAAGTCCGACGCTGGCGATGAATCCTATGGCAGCTTTTTCCGGCTCCATGACGAATTTCTCGCTGATACTACGTTGTGAAGTGTGAATGTCACCTGCAAAACAGGAGTTGGCAACTATGAGAGGGTAGCGGCCATGATTTCCATATTCATGCGGCTCGTCGGTGCTCTGGTCAAATCCAGACCCCGAAGCATGACCAAAGAATGTCATAAGCGCGACTCCTTCGTCGATTTTAGCCTGCAGAGAATCTGACTGATTGATCACAATCGGATTTGTGCTGGTCTTAAGGTATGTTGTGACGTTGCCTCCGAAATAACTTCCTTCAAGAACATTTTCATAAATCCTGAGATAGTTGGAGAGCTGGTATTGCTGAGCCGGACTGTCACCTCCGCCAAAGTGAAGGATTTCCTTCATCCAGGGTTGCGGAGGTCCTGACTGAGCGGCTTCATATTCTTCTACTTTATGCCTGTAATTAGAGACGTCGCTGAGATTTTGCGCGCTTAATCTTCCAATCGGAATTGTAGGTTCGTAGAGCGATCCGTTAATTCCTGATGTCAAAAGAAGGTCTGATGTCGGAACTCCGTATGATGGAACCAGGTTAGCAGCATACAATGCAGTGTTGTTTCTGGAATCAGCCGGACTGATAGATTTTCCGATCAGGAACATATGCTGAGGCGGTGCTACAGTGATCCATCGGTCAAGAAGGAACCTGCTGAAATTTTTAATCGACATTGGATGCTTTCGAATTCCGTACGCAAACTGATCGTATAATTCTTCAACATCTACAATGATCACCTTGTTGCCTGTGGTAATGTCCCGGTAGTTTTTATAGAGCATTGCTTCATTCCATAGATTGCGGTGAGTCACGATTATATAAGCAGAATCCCTTATATAAGATGAGCCTAGGAAGTCGTTAAAATATCCAAAGCTGCTGCCGGCATAGCTTATCCCGCTTACTTCAGTGATATCTTTAACCTGTGATTCTGCTGCTATGAAACACTCTTTCGGTTCAATTCCTGCATCATTATCGACTAGTGCTCTGTAATTGCTTCCTGAAAGACTTACAGTGATTTTTGCATTGTTGGTGAGGTCGTACAATATTGGCGCCTGACTGCCGCCTGCGAAATTGCTCATGTCCAGATAAGCTTTTCCGCCTGCTTCATCAGGAACATACATTCTGAAAGTGCTTGCTCCTTCCATGTTAAATGTGTGTGGGTATTTGACAGATAACCAAAACAAGGAGTTGTATTCAGGAGTGTCTATCGGTGTGGTTACATCAAAGGTGAAGAGCGTGTTTGATCCGGTAAACTGAGATAGTGGTGCAGTGAATGTGTAACGCCTGAGTGATTGCGACAGATAATAATCGGTGAATGTGGTTCCGGGAAATGCAATTCTGATTTTATGGGGGATGTTGTTCACTCCCGCTACTGCAGTTTTAATCTCAACATTAGGGCCTGTTGCCGCCATGTTGGAAGTGTTCACAGTAACAGACAAAGGATATTGTCCTCCGGAATAATTACCAAAGATTGCTCCCCATCCCTCGCTTTCGACATAATCACTCAACTTGTCATTCATTCCTCTGTTGTACACACTGGAAAATTCCTGGTAAGAATTTTTAATGAAGTAGGGGGAAGGAGTATATGATGCGTAATTGGTGTTGTTTTGAATTGACAGGCGTTTACCATTCACGTTGTTGTCCCAGGTGATGAAATAGGTGGCGGTGTCATTGAACAGACTGAAATTTTTGTTTGCCTGCCACATTGAATCTGCATACATCCTTGTATCCAACTTGCCATCGTTTTTTCTTCCGTAGAATTCAATGTAATCACTCGAATCAAAGACTCCATCTGATTCGCCCTGGATGTATATGTGCTGCTCAACTCCGTCACGAATGATCTGAATTTTTCGTGGATCAACTGTGCTGATCGGAAACCCGCCGAACTGCAGTGCTGAATAACGAATGCGGTAAATGCCATCCTGCCATACTTTTACCTTAAAGTATTGCTGATTGTAATTAATCCATGAGTTCTCATGAGTCTGGGCCTGTAGGCCAAGGCTGGTAAGAACTATAGCTGCAACAAGAAAGTAGAGTTTTATCATGATTTAATTTCAGCCTCTTATTCTGATTTGCTTCTTTTGTTTACATCCAGTCTGAGTGAAAAAACATTTGAGTAAAGTGTTTCCTGGCTGCCTATGTTCGTTAAGGCATAATCAACTGAAAGCCTTCCTAGTTTTACTCCAACACCCATATTCGGTTGAAAAATTGTTGAAGTTGATCCATCCTGTTCCTTCACTTTTTGAATGTTTTGGATTCCGCCTCTGATGAAAACAAAATCACCGTATCCGAGTTCAAGTCCGATGTGAGGATCAACACTCATTGGATCATTGCTTATCAATACGTTTCTCTGTCCGTCAAACGTCATGTCCAGATTGATTTCCATCAGAAGGGAAATTTTTTCATTCAGGTTTTGTTTATTTCCTGCTCCAAGAATCAGTTTTGGAAGTGTGATTTCAGTGGAGTTCTTGGGAATTTCATTTCCGGTTTTTGCAAAGGTTTCTTCAAACAGCTCAGTCTGATAACTCCAGGCATTGAATGTGGATGTGATGTCCTTTGCCATCACTCCGAACAGCCAGTCGCTGCTGCTGTACTGAGCTCCCAGGTCAAAGCCAAATCCCCAGGCTTTGCCAAAGTCACCAGCTTTGCGATGAATGATTTTAGCATTACCTCCATACCTGAGCCCTTCCACAGGAGAAATTTTAGAGTAGGATACGAGAAAAGCATAATCTGCAACAGAGAATGACCGGATTTTAGAGTAGTCGATAACTCCGTTTGCATCGATCAGATCCAAAGTGTTTGGAATGTCGTCTGTTCCGAAGCGTATGATAGAAAATGCAAGGGATCTCTTGTCATCCATTTTAGTTGCCAAAGTGGCATAGTCGAATTTTGAAATACCTGCGAAAAGTTCAGCATGCATGGCTGCAATCTGTAAATCGCTTTTTATGCCGCTGAGGCCTGCTGGATTCCATGCAGCAGATGTGGCGTCATTCACGTTAGCTACCACTGCGCCGGACATACCCATCGCTCTGGCGCCAACTCCTATTGAAAGGAATTCGTTGGAAAACTTGGGCGCCTGTGAAAGTGAAGTTATTGAAAATGACAATAGGGCAATGAATGCCAGTAGGACGGATTTAACAGTCATTTTTTTAATATTCTTTTAAGATACTATTTAACGCCCGGTTCGTTGCTTTATTCTTAAAGATTAAATCCCATGTTGGCAATAATCTGACAGTTTCATGATGCAAACCGTAGCATGTATGAAAGTATCAATTCCAGCACGAAAAATAATTGAATTTCAAGCTTGTTTTATACCAGTTTCAAACAATCTTCAACACTAAAAAGTTTGTATTTTCTGGGGAAAAGCTACTTTTGATGGCCTAAAAGAACATGAAAAGACATATACCAAACATCATGACCTGCATCAATCTGTTATTAGGTTGCATTGCAGCGGTAATGGTATTCAGAAACAATCTTGAGTCGGCAGCTTATCTGATTTTATTGGCTGCCTTTTTCGATTTCCTGGATGGTACTATGGCGAGAATTTTCAATGCCTATACCTCTTTTGGAAAAGAGTTGGATTCACTGGCCGATATTGTAAGTTTTGGCTTTGTGCCCGGGGCTATTCTCTTTAAAATGCTTCAGAATACGGAGCCTGAAACCTGGCCGCTGAGCGGAACCGCTGCGCAGTTAGTTCAGTTCATTCCGTTTACGGTGACGGTCTTTTCAGCTTTGCGTCTTGCTAAGTTCAATACAGATACGCGACAAACCAGTTCTTTCATCGGCCTTCCCACCCCTGCAAATTCAATATTGATTTGTTCTCTTCCGATTGTTGCCATACAACAAGCAGGTGAGATTGGAGAACTGATTTCTTCGTTCTGGTTTATCATGACAATTGCCATTATCCTTTCTTTGCTGCTCGTTTCTGGATTAAAACTCATGTCTCTTAAGCTGAAAAGCGCTACTTTTTCCGAAAATAAATACCGTTACATGCTTTTGATATTCACCCTGATTCTCGTTCCAATACTTCAATGGAGTTCAGTTCCTGTAATTTTTGTGTTGTATATTTTCTTTTCTTTGCTCAGCGAAAAAGCTACGACCTGATACAATTCCAAGAATATGAAATTTACAGCTGAAATTGATGTAATGCCACTCAAAGCTTTGCTCGACCCTCAGGGCAAAGCGGTTAAACACGGATTGAAAAACATCGGACTCAGTACGATTGAGAATGTAAGGATAGGCAAACACATTACAATTGAGATTGAAGCTTCAAACCGTGAAGAAGCACAGGTGAAAATTGAAGAAGCCTGTAAAAAACTTTTATCCAATCCGGTAATGGAAAGTTACCACTTCAGCATATCTGAAAATTGAAGTTCAAAAGAGCTTATCTCCTGAGTTCAAAACTCTGACCCAGGTAAACTTTTCTTACCTGCTCATCTGCAGCCAGTTCTTCGGCTGTTCCTGCCTTTAAAATTCTTCCTTCGAACAGCAGATACGCGCGGTCGGTGATGCTTAAAGTCTCATGTACATTATGATCTGTAATAAGGACTCCGATATTGCGCTCTTTGAGATGCGAGACTATTGATTGTATGTCTTCAACTGCGATTGGATCCACTCCTGCGAAGGGCTCATCCAGCAGAATGAATTTTGGATCCACAGCAAGGGCACGTGCGATTTCTGTTCGCCTTCTTTCGCCGCCTGAAAGCAAATCTCCCCGATTGCGACGAATCCTTTGAAGACCGAATTCGTCCAGAAGGGATTCCAAACGTTTGTTTTGTTCATTCTTGTTAAGCGAAGTCATTTCCAGCACAGCACGAATATTATCTTCAACACTTAGTTTGCGAAATACTGAAGCTTCCTGGGCAAGGTAACCTATGCCCAGCTTGGCACGCTTGTACATGGGAAGATGAGTGATGTCCTTATCTTCAAGAAAAATATTTCCCGAATTAGGTTTGATCAGGCCTACAATCATGTAAAATGAAGTTGTCTTTCCTGCTCCATTCGGCCCAAGCAATCCGACAATTTCACCCTGCTTTACCTGGATCGAAACATTGTCCACTACGGTCCTTTGCTTGTATTTCTTCACAAGATTTTCCGAACGAAGGCTGATCATATAAACTGGACTTGAATTTTAAATGTCTGCAAAGATGCAGATTCGATGCAATAAGCCAAAATCAGAATGCTATGGAAATTGTACCCATCAATGCTACTCTGGTCACATTCTGGTTTTCAAGATAGGACAGACGCCAGACATTGTCTACACGGAGTATTTTGAAAATATTTTCAACTCCTACACTCATTTCCACATAAGGCTTTCTGCCAAGGTTTGAGAAGGCGCCCGGATCGGCAAGCAATTCCCTGTTTTTGGATGAGAGGCGACCCGTGACCGCGCTGATTGAAGCTACTTCCCTCCATTTCAACTTTCGCAGTGCAGGTATTCTGTCAAGAAAGATTCCTCCGAAATGATGTTCTGCTTTGAAGCTCATATATTCATCGCTCACGAATTCGTAGTAATTCATCAGGTTAAATGCCGTGCGATCATACACAAAAGAGTTGTTTCCCGGGTGAATAAATAGCAGCGGATAGGGAAGTGGCTGAAAAATCTTACCGATTTCCATGCTGAAACTGAACAAGCCAAAATTTCCAAGGTAGAGGTTGTCTTCGACACGAAACATCAGCTTGTCGTATTCGAAAGTGCTGTTCAGTATGTCACGCATTCCCCTGCTGTATAAGAGATTCAGCACAGGATATTTTGTCCCAAGGGAAATTCTGTCCACCTTTCCGCTTACAAATCTCTCCTTGTATGCGAAACGCACATGAAGACAGAATTCTGAATTGTTAAGTGTCCTGCTTGAATCGCTCCTTCCGTCATTCAGGTAATATGTGAAATCAAGATTGCCAAGTGGATTGTATTCGGAATGCATAAGCATGATCCGGGTTGATAAACCTGGAATCCATTCGTGCTCGAAATAAGCCTTTTGTCTGATTACATCGTTCAGTTTATCGCTGGGATTTCTTCTGAGAACAGTAGCGAAGACATTGTCATCAGCAAATGCATTGGGGCTTTTTCCTAATTGTTCGACGTCATTTTTATATTCAAGGCCTAAGTATTGCCGGGGCTGCTTGCTTGTGAAAAATCTTGCCTCTGCTCCGTGTTTGTACTTTTTATCTTTGATTCCGTAAGCCGCATATCCGCCAAGAACCAGTTTTGTGCTGAAATTGTTTCCTGTCTGTCCTCCAAATCTCAGCCGCAGACCTTCAACCTCGTTGGCACTGATGAATTTATAAACCGGTCCAATCTCGAAAAGTCCCGCTTCAGTGTATCCAGTTGCGAGAACCCTGACTACATTTGCGTAGCGCTTGTATGCTGGAATGGTCTTGATCGTGTCGATCATGGCGTAAATGCGCTTTTCATTATCGGACAAATCTTCACCACGTGCACCGTCCCAGTATTCATCGCTTTTGGATGTTGAGTTCTCCTGAAAATCGATTTCTGTTCCTTTGTAAAATGAATCAGGCAGAGGAGAATTCAGTATGAAGTTTCGGTAATAAGTAGTTTTTCTGCCTATGAATCCTGTGGTTACTTTACTTTTTGTTTCTGTCGGTGCGAGATTAACAACCAGCACTTCTTTCTGAAGCATCCATTGCATGTCTGCTACATGGCAATAATCCTGAACAACCGCGAGATCCTCAATGAAATTAATGTTGGCATCAGGGCTTATTCGCATATTGAGTTTGCGAATTGCAAAAGTAGTGTCATGCACCCAGATGTCTCCGTTGAAAGTAAGTTCCTGCTTTCTTCTCGGGAAAAACGTAATCTTATAGCACCATTTATTCTCTATAAAGGCGCTGTCCATCAGCATGTACTTGTAATATATCTGTGAAAGTCCGGCCAAAGGACTCACAAATCCCTTCCCGAAAAGATAGATGTAATTGTCGTAAATATTGATGTTTGAATATAAGTCGCCGAGATATTGGTTGACGGTTTGATTTTCCACTCCTGACACCTTGCTGGCCTTGATAACTTCTTTTTTCTGTTTGGGATTGTTTTTAAAATATACTTCGGATACTGTTTCCGACAGGAAGACCGGCAGAAAAGGTTTTTGATTTGTAGCGTTAGTGTCTGTGTAATCAAAAATAAAATCAAATGGACGAAAGAGTTTTTTATTTCTGAATTTCTCAGTGATGTTGTTGATGTCGAACTCAAGCTTGTTGTATACCTCATATTGAAAGGAGTTGAGGCCTTCCCGGTCATTGTCAGGCTTGTGCTCCTGCACCTTTCTCATCAGTATTAGTGCGGGATTTTCTCCGGCTCTTATCACCACTTCAGGAAGATCAAATTTGTTTTGTCTCAGTGCAATCTCCATTTCCTGCACTTTGCCTCGCCGAACTGGAAGTGTTTCGGTCAGATATCCGACAAAAGAAACTCTGATGCTATCGGCCGGCAAATGAGTGCTAAGCTCAAACTTACCGTCAATATCACTCGTGGTTCCTGAAGGTGTCCCTACAAAAATGATGGCTGCAAATGGTACAGGTTCTTTGGTGAGCGGATCAATAATTTTGCCTCTGACAATAGTATGTTGGGCTGATAATGCAAAAGGAAACAGTACGCTTATGCTAAGCGAAAAAATAAAGCGTGTCAACTGTATCCTGATGCTTTTCTTCATTTGTTGCGGTTTAATTCATCCCAGAATTCTACAGCCCTGCGCAGGTGTGGAATCACGATCGTGCCTCCCACTATGTTTGCGATTGCAAAAACTTCAAACAATTCTTTTTCACTGATTCCAGTATCATGACATTTTTCTATGTGATAACGTATGCAGTCGTCACACCTTAATACCATTGAAGCGACCAGGCCAAGCATTTCTTTTGTCTTGACATCAAGTGCGCCATCCGTGTAAGTATTTGTGTCAAGGTTGAAGAGTCTTTTTATAACCAGGTTGTCTGCACTCAGGATTCTCTCGTTCATCCTGGTTCTGTAATCATTGAATTCTTCGACTTGTGACTTCATTGGAATTGGGTTTAATAATAATCAGACCTGTTGTTTTTTTACTACATATGCGCTCACGAATATGCTCAGTTCATAGAGCACATAGAGTGGAATGGCAACCAGCATCAGAGTAGTGGCATCTGATGTTGGTGTAATGACGGCAGCGAGAATCAGGATAATCACAACAGCGTGCCTGCGGTAGGTTCTCATGAAGGTCGGATTGAGAATTCCGATCTTGGAAAGGAAGTAGACGATAATCGGCAGTTCGAAAATTATTCCGGAAATTATGGTCATCGTCGTTATAGTGGAAATGAACGAGCTCAGGGTAATTGTATTTTTCACAGATTCACTGACCTGGTAGCTTCCGAGGAAGTTGATAGTCATTGGTGAAATAACATAGTAACCGAATAAAACACCGCACAGAAATAGGAAGGATGTGTAAAACACAATTCCTCTTGCGTATCTTCTTTCTTGTTTGTGTAGTGCGGGTTTGATAAACCTCCATAATTCCCAGATGATATACGGGAAAGCGCAAACGAAGCCACCAATAAACGCTACCCACATATGAGTGGTGAATTGGGCTGACAGGTCTGTGCTGATAAGTACAAAAGGTATTTCTCTGATGCAAAAATCTTCACCCAGGTTCATCCACAAAGCAATCTTGCAAAGTTGACGGTAGGTGAAGAAATCCGGATTTTTCGGAGCCAGAAGCACCTCGTCGAAAACAAATTCTTTGAAAGCGAACAATGCAATGGCGAAAACCATCAGCACTGATACTGAACGTACAAGATGCCAGCGCAATTCCTCAAGATGACCAAGGAAAGTCATCTCGGCCTGAGGATTCTCCGAGTCAGATTTCATGATGGAAGTAAAAATAATTGAATCTGTCAAGGGGATTACTCGCAGATGGCGAAAATTATCACCTCCTGACTATTAAGAAATCAGATGATTCCTTCCCGAATAAGATCATGGATGTGAATCATGCCCACATATTTTTCCTTGTCCTTTACAAGGAGTTGGGAAATATTATTTTCGTTCATCACATTCAATGCGTCTGCTGCCATGGCGTCTTTGTCTATGGTTTTCGGATTCTCGCTCATGATCATCCGGGCTTTGATGCTTTCAAACTTATTCGAGTTAAGTAGCATTCTTCTCAAATCTCCGTCTGTAATCACTCCGATGATTTTATCTTTTTCCAGGACAGCTGCTGCGCCAAGGCGCTTACTGGAAATTTCAACAATCACTTTCTTTATGTCATCGTCAGGTCCCACTGATGGAGCGGCATTTCCGGGATAAATATCCTTCACTTTAAGGTAAAGTTTCTTGCCCAGTGAACCACCCGGGTGATACTTGGCAAAATCTTTAGGAGAGAAACCGCGTAAATCGAGAAGGCATACAGCAAGGGCATCACCCATGGCCATCTGCGCGACTGTGGAGCTTGTAGGGGCAAGATTATTCGGACATGCCTCTTGCTCAACGGTAGTGTTCAGGACAATATCTGAATGACGTGCGAGATATGAAGCGACATTGCCGGTCATCCCGATAAGTTTGTTTCCCCAGTTTTTCAAAAGAGGGATCAGTACCTTAATTTCAGAAGTGTCGCCGCTTTTAGATATGCAAAGAATGATGTCGTTTTGTTGAATGTTACCCAGATCACCGTGAATGGCATCCGCAGCATGCATGAATATAGAAGGAGTGCCTGTTGAATTTAATGTCGCAACAATTTTCTGCCCGATGATTGCGCTTTTTCCTATGCCAGTAACCACCACTCTTCCTTTTGAAGCATAAATCTGGTTCACACACTCGGCAAACTGATCGTCGATAAAATTTTTCAACCCGGCTATTGATGCGCTTTCTATCTCCAGCGTCTTCAAAGCCAATGTTTTAATTTTGTCCTGTTTCTTCAATGTTGGAAAATTTTTTGGTGAATGTAGCGTTTGGCATTAGCTTATTTGGCAAAATTATTTATTTTTATTGTCGAATCATGCGGGGGGATTCAACTAAATTGCAAGTTAAATAACTAAAAATAAAGACATTACTATGTTAGTGGCGGAGAAGCCTTTGAAGACCTACTTACAGAAATACTTCGGGTTTGATAAATTCAAGGGTGAACAGGAAGATATTATTAAGAACGTTCTATCAGGCAAGGACACATTTGTGATTATGCCGACCGGTGGCGGGAAATCCATGTGTTATCAGCTTCCTTCTCTCATCATGGAAGGAACTGCAGTGGTGGTTTCTCCCTTAATTGCACTGATGAAGAATCAGGTTGATGCCATGCGTGGCTTCAGCAATGAGAATGGAGTTGCACACTTTTTAAACTCATCTCTCAACAAAGGCGAGATCGCCACGGTGAAGGATGATATCAAGAGAGGACGGACTAAATTATTATATGTCGCACCTGAATCACTTACCAAGGAAGAAAACATTGAGTTTTTAAAGAATGTGAATGTATCATTCTTTGCGATTGATGAAGCACATTGCATTTCTGAATGGGGGCATGATTTCAGGCCAGAATACCGACGCTTGAGACCCATCATGGAAGCAATTGGCAAAGTTCCGGTGATAGCCCTTACAGCCACAGCTACTCCAAAGGTTCAGCTCGACATACAGAAAAATCTTGGCATGATGGACGCTACTGTGTACAAGGCTTCCTTCAACCGTGCCAATCTTTATTATGAAGTAAGACCCAAGCTTGATGTTGCCAAGGAAATCATTAAATTCATTAAACAAAATAGCGGCAAATCCGGAATCATTTATTGTCTCAGCCGCAAGAAAGTGGAGGAGATTGCCTCGATACTTTCAGTGAATGGCATCAAGGCATTGCCTTATCATGCAGGCCTGGAAGCTGCTGTACGAGCCAAGACACAGGATAAATTCCTGATGGAAGACATTGATGTAATTGTCGCAACGATCGCCTTCGGCATGGGAATTGACAAGCCGGATGTACGCTTTGTTATTCACCATGATATCCCCAAAAGCCTTGAAGGATATTACCAGGAAACGGGGCGTGCCGGCAGGGATGGCAGGGAAGGGAAATGTCTCACTTTCTACAGCTACAAGGATATAGAGAAACTTGAGAAGTTCATGAAAGGGAAGCCTGTAGCAGAACAGGAAGTGGGGAAACAACTGCTTCTCGAAACTGTAGGTTATGCTGAAACTTCAGTTTGCAGACGAAAAGTGCTGCTGAATTATTTCGGAGAAAACTACACTGAAACTGATTGTAAAAATTGCGATAACTGCCTTCATCCTAAAAAGAGTTTTGACGGACAAGAGGAGGTTTGCACTGTCCTTGAGACTGTGATTGCCGTGAAAGAAAAATTCGCGATGGATCACATAGTGAATGTAATAACTGGCAAGGAGGAAAATGCAGTAAAGCTGCATGGACATGATCAGCTCGAGATTTTCGGCGAAGGAGAAGAGCATGATCCTAAATACTGGATCGCCATAGTAAGGCAATCTCTTCTTGAAGGTCTTTTATCCAAGGATATTGAAACCTACGGAACATTAAAGATTACTGACAAGGGTCGAGCGTTTCTGAAAAAGCCTGTTAAAATCCTCATGGTCGAGGACAAAGATTACAGCAACACTGAAAGCGATGATGACGAAGAGTTCAGCGGCGGGGGCGGTTCCGCTCCGGCAGATCCGGAGCTTTTTGCTGCACTCAAGGATCTGCGAAAGAAAATAGCCAAACAGAAAAATGTTCCTCCCTTTGTCGTTTTCCAGGATCCCTCTCTGGAGGAAATGGCCATACAATATCCCATAACGATTGAAGAGTTGAAGAACATTTCCGGTGTGGGATCAGGAAAAGCAGCCAAGTTTGGTAAGCCATTCGTTGAGCTCATTGAAAAGTATGTAGAGGAAAATGAAATTGAAAGACCGATGGATCTCGTAGTGAAATCGGTAGTAAATAAAAGCGGACTTAAGGTTTATCTCATCCAGAATATCGACCGAAAAATTTCATTGCATGACATGGTCAAAGCCAAGGGGATTAACTTTAGTGATCTGTTAGGGGAGATAGAAAGTATTGTGGCCTCAGGCACTCGTCTCGACCTGAACTATTATATCAATGAAGTGATTGATCAGGACAGGCAGGAGGAAGTTTTTGATTATTTCAAAACTGCTGAAACTGACTCAGCAGAAGACGCGATGAAGGAACTGGGCGAAAATGATTATTCGCTGGATGATATCAGACTGATGCGCATCAAATTCCTCAGTGAAATGGGTAATTGATTGCCTCAAAATCAATCCATCTAATTTTATTTTAAAATGTGCAGTGTTGATCAGTTTAGCAAACTGATTTTTCCTGTGTACAAATGCTCTTCACCGGCCTCGTCAGCAAGTTTCACCCTGTATGTGTAAACTGACTCCTGACAAAGCTCTCCGCTTTTCTGATGTGTTCCGTTCCAGCCATTGTGAAGATCGTCGGAATGAAATATTTCATTTCCCCAACGATCGAAAATTCTTATTTCTCCTTTTGAAATTCCAATTCCTGCTATATTGAAATGATCATTGATGCCATCGCCATTCGGGCTGAATGCATTTGGAATGAAAACTGAAAAATCTTCCCTCACAGTAATTTTACCGAAGACAGTATCTGAACATCCTGCAGAATTTTTGACTATCAGTCGGATGTCAAATGTGCCGGTGTTCTGGTAAGTATGCACTGGATTGAACACATTTGAAACTGTTGTTCCGTCACCTAAGTCCCATTCATAGCTGCTTCCTCCAATACTTTGATTGAATAAAGTGAGAGTGGCATTTGATCTTGTTAAGTGGTTTTCGGACAAGCTGAATAATGCTTCAGGAGCAGCATGGACAATTACGTGGCCGGGCATTGTGATTTCATTGATGCATCCTGCCTGTGATACAGCCCTGAGACGAACCGAAAATACACCGGGTGTATGGTAAACATGTGAGGCATGAATTGAACTTTGTTCCTGGCTGCCGTCTCCAAAATTCCATGTGTAGGTGATTTCGGGGCTTACAGGTGATAGATTTGTGAATCGGACATTTACAGGTGCGCATTCAGGTCTGGCATCTGAAGTAAAGTTCACTGCGGGAATCGTTTCAACCTGTATGTAAATCTGTGCAGAAACCGGAGTTGTACCGCATCCGTCACTTACTGTTACCTGATAATTTGTTCCTGATGTCGGTGAAACGAAAACGGATGCTGAATCGGTTGTACTATGCATCCAGGAATAAGTGTAATCGCCGTCACCACCGGACACAGACACATGAAGATTGGTTCCGCTGCCAGTACAACTGATATTGTTGCCTGATAAGCTTACACTCAGCGAATCCCGTACTAAGACATAATGATATTGAGACATAGCTGTGCATCCGTATGCATCAGTAACAGTGAAAGAATAACCTGTGTGTGCAATAGGTTGAATAATGGCATTCATGGAAACCTGGCCGTCATCCCATAAATAGGTATAAGGTTGAGTGCCGCCTGAAACTGTAGAGAGAATTGTGCCTGTCTGACCCTGACACATTACGGAAGGCCCATTTATGGATATGTTCCAAGGGCTTGGTTCAACGATGTTGAACTGGCTAATTGAAGTACAGTTATTGGCATCCGTCACTACCACCGTATAAGATCCTGTTCCCAGGCCAGTTACTGAATTCCCTGATGGATTTCCTGCTGACCATGAATAATTGTATGGTGCGGTTCCACCTGCTATTGAGACTTGCGCAGATCCGTCAATTCCGCCTGGACATGTGATGTTTGTACTTACAGTATTAAGTTGCATTCCGCTTCCTGCATTTACATTTATACTTGAAGTTTGTGTGCATGCGTTTGCATCTGTAACTGTTACTGTGTACAAACCGGCAGGAAGATTGTTGATTGATGCTGTGCTCGCTCCGCTTGGATTCCAAAGATACTGATAGGGAGGTGTGCCGCCATTCACTGTCACTCCGGCGCTACCATCAGTTCCGCCATTGCAGCTTGCCGGAATGCTGGACGGAGTGATTTGAAGGGAAGCAGGCTGGCCGATGCTTAGAGTTACCTGAGCCTGGCATCCGTTCAAATCGGTAATGCTCACTGTATAGTTGCCTGCTGTAAGTAAACTTGCAGTTGAAAGAGTTCCTCCTGACGGTGACCAGTTATATGTATATGGGGCTGTTCCGCCTGATGCAGTTACTCCTGCGCTGCCGTCATTCCCACCGTTGCAACTGACATCGGAAATGGAAGCAACATTGGCAAGCATAGCCCCTGAGCCGTTCACTGTAAAACTTTGTTGAAGCTGACAGGAATTTGCGTCACTCACAGTCAAAATATAATTTCCGGCCGAAAGGTTCTGCAGTATTGAACCGCTGCCTGAAGGTTGCCAGTTGTAGTTAAGAACCCCTGTGCCTCCTGTTGCATTCACACTGATCGATCCGTCGTTCTGTCCTGAACAGGAAGCGCTCTGAACATTGGAGGAACTGATTTGAATAGGAGGTGGATCAGTCAAAAAATAGTTGGAGGAAGCACTGCATCCGTTTGCGTCAGTTACGGTGAGTGCATGCATTCCGGCTGATAATCCGGTTAATACTGCAGTGCCGGGATTTCCGTTCCAACTGTAAGAAAATGCACCGGTGCCTCCAATGGAAGAAACGCTGATTGTTCCGTCATTCCCTCCGGCACACAAAGGGTCGCTAGAGCTAAGCAGTGAAACGACAATAGGCGATGGTTCAACAATTGAGGTGCCGGATGAAAAAGTGCAGCCGTTGTTATCAGTGACAATGAGAGTGTAATTTCCGGGTCCCAGGTTGCCGACACTGGAAGAACTTCCAACTGAAGGTTGCCAGGAATATGAATATGGTGCTAGTCCTCCGCTGATGCTTGAGGTGATACTTCCATTCATGTAGCCAGAGCAAGTGATATGTGCTGGTGTAAGTGAAATGTTTGCCGGTGGGGGTTCGACAATAATCGCAGTGGCTTGGCCAAGACATCCGTTTGCATCCCTGATGCTCACATTATATGCTCCTGAACTAAGTCCGCTCAAGGATGAAGAAGTAGAACCGCCAGGAGTCCAGATGTATGTATATGGAGCTGTTCCACTGGTAGGTATTACAATTGCTGAGCCGTCTGCTCTTCCATTACAACTTACAGGGATAGTATTCACGGTAGCATTCACACTGGAATTTGAGCCAATAGTCACACTGGCTTGCGCAAAACAACCATACATATCCGTTACGGTGACAGTATATGTTCCAGTAGTCAATCCGTTAGCAATAGCTCCGGTCCCACCTGAAGGAGACCAGGAATATCGATAAGCAGGATTTCCGCCGCTGGCAAGCACTGTAGCTGAACCCGTATTGCTGCTTCCACAAGCAATGTCACGAAATGTGGAAATTGTGGCGCTAAGAGGATTTGATTCTGCAATGTTTATGCTCAGAGATGTGGCGCATCCGCTCCCGTCGGTGACAGTTACAGTATAGATGCCACCCGCAAGATTACTAGCGGTAGGTCCATTTCCTCCTGATGGTGACCATGAATAAGAATAGGGTAGAGTGCCACCACTGACGCTGACTGTGGCAGATCCGGTATTCATCCCGTAACAGGCAATACTGGTCGAGGCAGACATGTTAACTGTTGGACCGCTGCTGTTACTCACTCCGAGGTGGGATGTCATGCTGCAACCGTTCCCGTCAGTAATTGTGATGCTATAAGAACCAGCCGGTAAATTGGATGCGACTGATGATGTTCCTCCAATGGGAGACCATTGATAACTATATGGTGCTTGTCCTCCTGCTGGTGTTACTGACAATGCACCATCACTCATGCCGCAGCTAGCATCAGTGGAATTATAAGTGATATAGATTGAAGAAACGGGTGTGATGTTGGTGGTTTCCGAATATGTACATCCGTTATCATCTGTAACTGTCATCGTATAAAGTCCTGCAGAAAGATTCGAAGCCAGGGAAAAATTGCCTCCGCTTGGAGACCAACTGTAAGAATATGGTGCAACACCTCCCGACACATTTACTGCAGACGTTCCATTGGCAGAACCGGTGCAACTGGCAGGCGTATTGTTGAATAAAATGCTTAACGGGGCAGGTTGACTTATTGTAACATTCGCGCTTGCTGAACAGCCTCCAAGGTCTGTCACGCTCACTGTATAGTTACCTGCGATCAGATTCCTCGCTATGGCCCCACTGCCTCCGTTGGGCGACCAAGAGTACAAATATCCAGGACTGCCGCCGCTTACACTAACAGTTGCGGATCCGGTATTTAAACCATTGCATGCTACGTTATTATAGTTTTGGATTACGGCGAGCAGAGGTGCTGGTTCTGTTAATAAAATTGTCTCGGTAACACTGAATCCTGTGGCATCAGTCACAAGTACAGAATATGTTCCAGCGGAAAGTCCGCTTGCAGTTGAACTGCTACCACCGGACGGAGACCAGGAAAAGGTAAATGGCGGAGTTCCACCGTTTGTTGAAGCGGTAATTGAACCATTATTGCCTCCTGCACAGGAAGGACCAAATGGGTTGAGCGAGACAGTGAATGGGAGATTGTTTGCCGATGAAGAATTCGAAAGAACCTTGCTGTCAAGTCCATGAACTGCTTCATTGAAAAATGCCAGAGATAGAAACAGTAGTAACAGAAATGTAGAATTGATTCTGTGCATCCTGACTGGATCAGTTTAATATCAGAAAATTTATTGCTGGGTTTATAATTACGACAGTGTCAAATTTCCCGTAAATGCCACCGGAACGATGCTCAGGTGTATTGAACTCCTGGCTGACCGTTCGGAATATTTCACGAAATTTAAACAAAATTCTTGAGATTTCAAGCTATTGGGAGCATGTATCAGCCCTGAAAAGTGTAGTCAGGACAGGCTTGAATTCAGCGATAATTTATCCCATACTATAATTGATAGCTGATAGTTTTTAATAAAATTCAACATTTCTCCTTTTATTATCGCACGAAGCTTTCTAATTTCGCATGAATTCAAATATTAAAACAGGCAAAATATGAAAGTAACAGTAGTGGGTGCGGGAAATGTCGGTGCAACTTGTGCGGATGTGATCGCCCGCCGGGAATTTGTTCATGAAGTGGTCCTTCTTGACATCAAAGAAGGAATTGCTGAAGGAAAGTCACTTGACATGTGGCAGACAGCTCCGATCAATCTTTATGATACTAGGATGTATGGCTCCACGAATGATTATGCGAAGACTGCTAACTCTGATGTGGTGGTGATCACATCCGGATTACCGAGAAAGCCGGGCATGTCCAGAGATGATCTGATCGCTACCAATGCAGGGATTGTTCGTTCTGTTACGGAAAACATTGTAAAGTATTCACCGGATACAATCATCATCGTTGTTTCAAATCCGCTCGACGTGATGACATATTGTGCATATCTTACTTCGAAGTTTGATCCGGCGCGTGTTTTCGGAATGGCCGGAATCCTGGATACTGCACGTTACCGTGCCTTCCTGGCCGAAGCAATCAATGTGAGTCCGAAAGACATTCAGGCAGTGCTTATGGGTGGCCACGGCGATACCATGGTTCCGCTTCCACGTTATACCACAGTTTCCGGAATTCCTGTGACGGAATTAATCTCCAGGCAGGAACTGGATGCAATTGTTGATCGCACTAAGAAAGGTGGTGGAGAACTTGTTAACCTGATGGGTACTTCCGCATGGTACGCTCCCGGAGCGGCTGCAGCTCAAATGGTTGAAGCGGTTATCAAAGATCAGAAAAGGATATTCCCTTGTTGCGCATGGCTGCAGGGTGAATATGGATTAAAAGATATTTATCTGGGAGTGCCGGTGAAACTTGGCCGTAAGGGAATAGAACAGATTATCGAACTTAAACTTAATAAGGATGAAATGGAACTGTTGAACGGTTCCGCTAAAGCTGTGAAGGAAGTCATGGAAGTTCTGGATGGGATGAATCAGCCAGCATCTAAATAATATCAGCAAACTCAAATGAAAGGCATCCGCATCCGGATGCCTTTTTTTATCACATGAAAAAAATAATTCTGCCATTGAAGATCCGGCTGATTGAAGACGATGGATGTCATATTACCCTTTGCGCTGAAATAAACGGAAAGAATGCCGAGCTTCTTGTAGATACAGGGGCATCAAGAACAGTTTTCGATCTGGAAAGAATAAAAGCATTTGTCAGTGCATCGGATTTTAAGCCCCATCATAAATTATCAACCGGACTCGGCACAAATTCCATGGAAACGCAGGCTGTAATGATTGAGTCACTTACTCTGGGTGAATTGCTTATTTCAAATCATGAAGCAATCCTTCTTGATCTCAGACATGTGAATGAATCTTATTCTCAGCTGGAGCTTCCGGAGATTGACGGTGTGATCGGAAGCGATATTCTGCTTGCACACAAGGCAATTATTGATTTCGCAAAAAGGAAGATTACTTTTTATATTGAACAGGACTAGGTTAAAAATTTCGAGCGAATTTTTTTATCCAGAGAACAATATTTAGCAGTCCCGAATATCTTATAACGATTGTTGGCAACGATACGGTATATTTTTTCTCTTATTGAAGTCGGCATAATACCGTACGTTTTTCGTAGGAATGAAACGCCATTCAGTTTCTTCAGAATTGCCATTACTGCATTTGAACCTGAGTAATACTGATTATCTTCAATCATGATAATTGACTCCAAGCTGATTCCAGACATGCCGTACTTCGCCAGGATTATTCTGCCATGTTCAGACTGAAGTCCGGTTATTCTGAATTCATCTTGTTTGTCATAACGGGCAATCCATACAGCCAGCCGGTTGCATAATGCGCACTCATCATCTATCAGGATAAATGCGTGCGATGATTTCATTACTTTTTGTATTCGACAAAATATGGAAAAGTGAGCAGTTCATTCCGGTAAACAAAACTTGATCCATCGGGCTGGGTTTTCCTGTATAGCGAGAGATTGCTCATATTTATTGCAGTCATATATCCGTTTCTTCCTCCACATCCGGTAGAGTGGTGTGGCGTGGGACCGTTACTGTCAGAATTCAGGTGAGCTACATAAACAATGTCTTTATCGTCGTTCACTGCAATGCCATGTGGCTGATATCCTGTATAGACTGAAGTGATCAAAGAATTTGTCTGATAATTTATCACATATACATTACCTTTCCTGTTTGTTCCGGACGGGTCATCGGTGCAGGAAATAAAAAGATAGGGACGGGTAGAAGATATGCTGAACTCTTGTGGACGATGGCCTACAGGTATAATGCCTAACAGACTGTCGTTTGCCGTGCGGAAAATCCTTACTTCATTGCTTGCCTGACAACTAACGAAATACTTCTGTCCGTCAGGACTCAGAATCATTTCATGTGCATCATATCTCGACGCAGTTGTTTTACTTTCTCCCGGCTGCAGTATTACAGGATCATAATTGTAAAATACATTGCTTATATCCACCTTATTGACAAAGTTGCCGAGTTGAGAAGTCAGATACAGGTAATTTCCGTCCGGCGTGATAAATCCTCCATGTGGAAACTCAGGAAAAATGCTTGTTTCTACTACCATATTCTCCAGATCAATGACAGTTGTTTTCTGAAGGAGAGTAGCACTTACAAATCCTTTTTTACCGTCAGGCGTGATGATAATTGTGTTCCAGTCTCCTGTGCCGATATTAACAGTGCCTACAGGTGTATCATCTTCAGTTCGGAATTTCTGAATGATTTTTCCGTTAAAGAAAACTACATACCAGTACCTTCCGTCAGGAGATAATCTGACCATGTGTGGCGCTTCTGTATTTTCAGGGCTGATGCCAACTGATACGTACTTCATAATATTACCGCTCTCTGCGTCGATTACCGCAACCTGGTCGCAACCCTGCATGCATATGTATGCTTTTTTTCTTGAAGCTCCGTCAGGATATCTCAACTCACCTGATTTGTTACGTCCACCGTTGGCAATCCAGTTTACCAATGTCTGATACTCGGCACTACTCAAAGCTTCAGCTCCTATCGGCATTCTCGGTTCAAGAGTCGGACCTAATGATGTGTCTGAATTGACAAAATACAACAGGAAACTGTAGTCTGTACTGAATGGAATTACACTGCTTCCGCTTCTGCCGCCAGCATACATACTTTCCCAGGAACTGAAATCAAGTCCGCCGGCATTCTGGTAACTGATGTTGTTGTGACATCCTGCGGTTGCGCACTTGGTAGTGATGATTGCGGAAACTTCAGATGGGAAATTGCTTTCAGGGATCAATTCCTGCTTGTCATAGGTGCATGAGAATTGTAACAATGCTGTAATTGCAAGTACAATCAATGTAAATGAATTTTTTATTGCATTCATTCTCCGGCCATCAATAGGATTGAAGTTTTATTTCCGCTGTCACCTGATAATGTTATCGGCACATAAGCCCTTACATTCGCCCCAAACCAGGCATCATAACCGCTGGCATACAAGTAGTAATTTCCAGGATAAAGATTTTCAAACAGAACCGTGCCATATGAATCGCTCAGTAATTTAAATTCGTACAAAGTGCTGTCATAGCCGGGGAATTCCACTGCATTTCTTTTCAGATAAACCCAAACGCCTGGAACTTCCCATGTGTGATGCACCACTTTGGCTTCAAGCATCAGATTTCCGGGAACTACAACTCCTTCATCTTTCCTGCGTTCAGATTTTTCACACGAGAAAATAATCTGTGCAAGAATGGCTAAAAGAATAAAACCACGGAAACCAATCATTCAGTTACAAATATTTCCAATGGAATTTCTCCCGTTCCCTGATTAAATGATAATGATCTTCCGCCTCTTACAACTTCAGAAATATTTGAATCCCATCCAGAGGCGTAGAAGTAATAATCTCCGCATTTTAGGCCGTTTATATGCACATGGTCTTCGCCAAATTCACCGATGAACCTGGCATCATATCCACTAGGAGCACTAGCCCAGTCTATAGCGTTGTATTTAATCCAGACAGTGTCTGGCCTCAAGCTGTCATTCGGAATCAGCACATCGTGATGCAAAAGTCTTGCAGTAACATTGACACCGCCGCCGCTTCCTGCTTCACATTTATTTTCTTTTTTACAAGATGAAAGTGAAAGAAAAAAAATACTTGCTCCTATAATGGAGAGAACCCCCAAATTTCTATTCATAATTTTAATTTGATTTATTGATTATAACACTTGACTGAATTACAAAGTTATCCAATTATTAAGGTATTTGCGGTCGAAATTCTGTCAAATTTTACAATTCACCACTCATTTCGGATTTTTTATTCCAAAAGGAAGGCTTATACCTGCGGTGATGTTGATTCCCTGTTCCATGATTCCGGCAGCCTTAAGCCTGCTCAGATGATCATAATATGCTTTGTCCAATAGGTTGTTCACGCTAATAAACATGTTCATTTCCTGATTCGATAGTTTAATATTTGCTCCTGCAGATAAATTGATTACTGCTGCACCTGGTGTAATTGTTTCGAATTGGTCTATTTTTTTTTGCTTTAACCGGGAGTGAACTCCAAGCTTTACATAGGGATCACTTATTTTTTTCTTTTTATCGGTATGGATGTCATAACGCAGTTCATTAACAATAGTGAGTGGCGGAATGTAGGGGAGTGACATGCCGATGTCTGTATTCCTGCCATCTACGAAGGAAAGTGTGTTTTCAAAGTGAATATCTTCGTGCGGATGAAAATCGAGTGTGAATTCAAATCCTTTCATTTCGACAGTGCCCTGAACGTATTGGAATCTGGGGAGTTCTTCCCCGTCTATAATAATAACTTCATTTCCTTCATTGCGTGCATAAATAAAGTTGTTGATTCTGTTGGCAAAGAGATCAGCAGCGATGCTGATGTGTTCACTGTCATAGGAAAAACCAATATCAGCCTGAACTGATGTTTCCGCTTTCAGAGTAGGATTTCCGGTTTCAAATCTGTATAAACCTTCGTGAATTCCGTTTGCGGTCAGTTCAGAGATATTCGGAGCCCTGTAGCCACGACTCAAATTCAGGCGCATACTTAACTTTTCAGAAAGTGAATAGCTTAAGCCTGCTGCAGCACTGAAGTTTCCGAAATTAAATGTTTGCTTAAGAAAAATTGCAGCGGAATCCTCAACATGCGCAGCGCTTTCCATTGTCCGAGTATCATATCTTAATCCTGCATTGATTGAAGTTTTCGAATAAGACTTTTTAATATTGAAATAAACACCGGCATCCTGAAGATCGTAATCAGGAATTAATAGTTCTTCACCGGAATTTTTATTTTCCTGAATCATTCCTGAAATGCCTATTGCTGTTGAAATTGAATTGCGCTCAGGAAAGTGAAGTCGCACATCAGCAGTCGCAGTGCGCAGGTTCATCCCCAGCTCAGCTTCACTCTCTTCACTTTCGTATTCCTCACGGATGTTTTCCTGGATGCCTGCATTTACCCTTAACTGGTTTTTTCCAAGAATGAAATTACTTACTGAACTGAGCTTTCTGTGTTTTATATCCTGGAATGGAGTAAAAATATCTCTTGATAGTAGTTCACTTTCAGTTGCCGGTAATCCTTCATGATTGAGTAGCCTGGAGCTTACTGTGTCTCTTTCTCCTTCAGGAATTCCAGCCTTGGATTTCCACCTGGAAAAGTGAAGGTGGGAGAACCCCCAGGATTTGTGCATGCCAATCATAGCGTCAGAATAATATTCCCTGAAACCTGAATTATACACCCTCTCTGCAGGAGTTTTATATGAAATAGCATTCTTCAAAGAATGCCTTGTTCTCCAAATGAAGCCGCTGTGGGAGCCTTCAGCCATGACTGACCCTGATGCATTCCTGTTATTGGATGAATATTGCGAAATGACTTCTCCTCTGACTGAGCCATCAGGGGCCGGAATCGGTTCGAGGACATTGATAACTCCTCCTAAGGCATCTGAGCCATATAAGAGGCTGGATGGCCCTTTAAGAATTTCAATTCTGTCCACAGAAAACTTGTCAATTTCCAGTCCGTGTTCATCTCCCCACTGCTGGCCTTCTTGTCTGACCCCGTTATTGATAACCAAAACCCTGTTGAATGAAAGGCCCCGGATGACCGGCTTAGCAATTCCGGACCCTGTACTGATAGCGGCGACTCCTGGAATTTGAGAAAGCGCAGTACTCAAATTGTCGCCCGGTGAAGTAATTATTTTCATTTTTTCTACCGGTGTGACAGGCACACTGCTTATCTTTGGATCAGTTGTAAAAGGACTGCCAGTAACAATCACTTCTTTCTTTTCAATTGCCGTCATTTGTAAAAAGAAATCCTGAGTGCTGATATAATTCAAGTCAATTAGAACGCTGACGGATGCGTATCCAAGCATTTTTACCTGAACTAAAAATTTTCCTTTTGGTAATTTTGAAAGATAGTATTTTCCTTCCTGGTTTGTTATTGTTCCTGTTTTCAGGTCAGGAATATAAATAACAGCTCCCGGCAAACTTTCTCTGGAATTTAAGTCGTATATATAACCCTGGAGGGACTGTCCCATGACAGATTGTATTAATAGGAGCTTTGCTATAAGCAAATACTCTTTTATAGAGAATTTCATTATATGTTAATTTTAAGCAGTTAATAATAGCAAGAACGGGATACTGATCAGTATACCATCTGCAGGAGTAAAAAAGAAATGCTCAAACTACGGGAGGGCCGCGCAGGTTTATTCTGCCTCTATTTTCGCTTAATGTAATGGATTGCCTTTGCTTGTAGTATTCAGGCAATACGATTCTATCAGGAAGTTCAAAGAAAAAGTATGAAGGTTTCATGCTGCTGATTGCAAATTGCAATAGCTCGCAATGATCATGCTGCAGACTAATTTGAGTCTCACCTGAGGGAGTGCAATGCCCGTGCTCCTGATGTGCATGATGAACCAGGCCGTGCAGGTAAATTTCGGGAACCAAATTGGTTACCAATACAGCAAAAAGAAGCCATGCAATGTGTAGCTTTAGCCGGTTCATGCTGCAAATATAGAATTTTATAAAGAAACGGAGTATTACACTATATCGGGGCTTAAACTCCGAATATGATTTCTGGCTATTATAAAAAATTACTACGTGACGGAATTTGCTTTTTTGAATGTCAATAGTCAGTTTACTTTGTATTCACGATCTCAGGTTTGAATTAAAATCTAATTGAATTTTACTTCACTCAATTTTTAATGAACGAGCCATCGTACACTTCTCCTTTATCAGAAATTAATTCAATGAAATACATTCCATCTGCAATCTGATCCACGGAAATCAAATTAGTATTTTTGGATAATGTATTTTCGAGAATTAGTTTACCCGACCGGTCAAAAATTCTGTACGATTCAAAACTCAAGTTTTTTATTGAGCCTCTTACACGAATAAAATCAGAAGTGGGATTCGGATAAACTTCTATATCCTCAAAATTTGGAGAAGCTGTTCTCATCGTGATACCATTAGGCAGTTTCCAAAAATCTCGAAGAAGAGTGGCATTTGAAATAACAAAACTGTTATTCCCGCCTCCTCCAAGATAAATATCGTTTGATATTGCAAAGCCACCTGCATAGCCCCTGGGAATTCCGGGAAATGTTCCTATTAATATCCAGGAATCACTCGAAGGACTGTATTTAAAGCATGTATTCATTGGGTTATGTTCTATATTTTGATATTGATAGTAATATCCACAGAGAACATAAGCATCGGAACTCGTACTAATAGTAGTTGATGCATCAATAGCAATCAAAGGAAAATCGCTTTTGCGAGTCCAGGTATCGTTTAGAGGATTGTATTCATATAAATCGTTGTAGTTAATTATAGATTGTGCACTGGCACCTAAGCCAATGTATCCTTTATTGCCTGCAGAGAACCCTACTGCAGTGCTCCTTGGACCACCAGGTAAATCTGCTTTCCTTGTCCATGAATCAGTAGAAGGATCGTATTCATAAAAATCCTGAAATGCCGCAGAAGAATGATATCCTGTCCCAACATAACCTTTTGCTCCGATAGAAAATGCTACAGCATTTTGCCTGGGTGATCCGGGGAAACTAGCCTTTTGAGTCCAAAGATCATTTACAGGATTGTATTCCCAAATGTCATTTAAATTTCCTGAGCCAGATTGGCCGGTGACCACATATCCTTTTCCATTAATTACAAATGAAGGTGCGCCATTTCTACCCGGACCTGGAAGGTCTGCTTTTCTGGTCCAGGTATTTGATGCAGGATTAAATTCATACCATTCATTAGTTTTCTGGCTCAGGCTGTCTATCCCTAATCCCATATAACCTTTGCCGTTTATGGAAAAATAGGATACTCCTGATATTCCTCGTCCCGGAAAGTTTTGAAGTCTTAACCAGTTATATTGTGCATTCGTAACTGATATTGTATTGCAAAAAAAGAGCAACAAGATGATTTTTTTCATGGTTTAATTTAGTTTTGATAGATGATATCCAAGAATGAAAAATGACAATTTTAAGAGAAATGTGATATTTGCTATGATGAATATTCAATTGGAGGATAAATGTAAAAGAATTATTTGGCTTCCCAATTCCTAATTTCTCCAGTCTTTAATTATAATGCATCCTCATCCTGTTACTGAAAAGTTTTGTATGAAGTTATATTTCAAAATATACAAACCCTACGGTATGCTTTCGCAGTTTACACCTGAAGGAAATAACAAATCCCTTGCGGATCTTGATTATGCTTTTCCACGAGATGTATATCCTGTGGGAAGGCTTGACGCAGACAGTGAAGGTTTGTTGATTCTTACAAATGATACCAGGGTTAATTCACTATTGCTCGATCCGACCCGGAAGCATTTACGAACTTATCTTGTGCAGGTAGAGGGGAATTTCAGCACGGAGGCTGCGATGAAATTGGAATCAGGAGTTACCATTTCCGTAGCTGGTAAAAAATACATAACGAAACCTTGTAAAGTCAGACGGCTGACTCATATACCTGATCTGCCTGATAGAAATCCGCCTGTCAGGTACAGAAAAACTGTGTCTGATTCATGGATAGAGATATCACTCGCTGAAGGCAAGAACAGGCAAGTGAGAAAAATGACAGCTGCGTGCGGCTTTCCGACCCTAAGGTTGGTCAGGATAAAAATTGAAGAACTTTCTCTTGAAAGTATGCAGCCATGCGAGGTAAAGCAAATCCCGGCAAGTGATTTTTTTAAAAAAACCAAGATTCATGCATAAAATTTTACAGAACTGTGGGAAACTGATTCATAATGTTTAAAAAGCTGATGCGAAATTGTTACTTTTGCTGAAAGTCAAACACGCGTAACTATATAGAATTAAGCTACATGAGCATTAGAAAATTATTTTTGGCAGGCCTATTTTCTGTCTGCTTTCTTTCATTGAATGCCCACAATCCATCCAATGGTAAAATCCGATGTGGAACTGCTGAAAACACAAAACGCCTTATTGAAAAGAATCCAGAACTGTCTGAAATAATCGCAAAAGACCAGCAGTTTCTTGAAACGTTAATTCAACAAGACCAATCTGTTCACAGGAGCAGCGGAAATGTGGTGCATACCATTCCGGTGGTAGTACATGTAGTGTACAGGACCGCTTCCCAAAATATTTCAGACGCCCAGATTCTTTCTCAGATCGATGCTTTGAATGAAGACTTCGGGAAGACAAATGCTGATACAGGATTGGTTCCTGCTCCTTGGAAATCACTTGCTGCTAATACCAATTTCCAGTTTTGTCTGGCTCAAGTTGATCCTAACGGAAATGCTACGAACGGCATCGAAAGAAGACAAACAACAATGACAAGTTTCAATGACGATAAAGTAAAATCATTTTCCACCGGTGGACTTAACGCCTGGGACGTCAGCCGTTACTTCAATATTTGGGTTTGCAATCTTGGTGGAGGACTTCTCGGTTATGCAGAAATCCCCACATCCACTCCTTCAAATACCTACGGAGTAGTCATTGGCTATGATTCGTTTGGAAGAACCGCTAATCTGTCACCTCCATACAATAAAGGAAGAACAACTACTCATGAAGTAGGCCACTGCTTTAGTTTGTATCATATCTGGGGTGATGATAATGGGTCATGTTCCGGTGATGACGGAATTACAGATACTCCAAGGCAGGCATCCGAGAATTATGACTGTCAGGTTTGGCCAAAGTACGATGCATGCACAGGTCCTACCGGAAACGGCTACATGTTTATGAATTACATGGATTACACAGATGACGCATGCATGTATATGTTCACCAATGGTCAGGCGAACAGAATGGCGCTTGCAATGTCTTCATTCTATCCATCGCTGCTGACTTCAAATGCATGCACTTTCCCTAACGCGATTACTGAAGGACCTGATAATTTCAGCTTCAGCATTTATCCTAATCCGAGTGATGGTATTTTGAACCTTGATATGAATCTTACCAGAAATCTTGGATCTGAGCTCACAATCACAGTTCATTCAGTGATTGGCAAAACAATTCACCAGGAGAAAATTTACAATCCTTCAGGTTCAATCCATCAGCTGGACCTTTCTGCTAATCCATCCGGAATTTATTTTATTACTCTTCAAAACGAAAGTTTCAAAAAGACGCTTCGTTTCGAATTGGCAAAATAAGATCTAATAATACATTGTAAAAAGCGAGGCAGTACAGTTTCGCTTTTTTTATTTCTCGCTGACAGGAAGTTTTTCTAATTTGGATAAAAATGCATCCATCCCGTCTTTTGTGTTTTGATCCAGACGAAAAATGATTTTTTCCTGTAAATATTTTAGCGCATAATCCGGATCGATTCCATCTTGATCATATGCCTGGATTACAGCATCCAGACTGTTTATTCCGAATTCAAATGCCTCTTCCAACTCTGAGTTCAGTTCCGTACTGATCTCTCTGTTTGACACCCAGCAGGCAAAAACAAATGGAAGGCCCGTCAGTTGTTTCCAGGCTTCTGACAAATCATATTTATACCGAAATGAATTCTGAATTTTCATGGCTCTGTCTCCTATCACAACTGCTGCTGTGCTTCCAGAAATTTCATTTTCAAAGCCCTGACTGGCATCAATCCATTCAGGTTCAATTTGCCAAAATTCTGAAGCCAATATTTTAACAAGACGTACAGAGGTCATCGATTGGTAATCAAGCATTATTTTGCTGATTTGATTCAAAGGTTTTTCGCTGAGCAGTAATACAGAATCTACGGCACCATCAGCAGCGATACAATGATTTGCCACCATACGATGAAACGGGAGGGTGGGGATCATGGCCACTGGAACTAATCCTATGTGTGATTCACCGCTCAGCAGTTTCCGTGCGCATTCAGAAGGTGTATCTCTTGTGAGGATGATTTTATTGCTTACGGCATGATTCTGTAAGCCAAACACAAATGGCATGCTATTCAGATAAGAAACAACAGAAATTTTAGTCAGCGACTCTTTCATTTTGATACTATCTCTCCGTCGTGCAAAGTAATAATTCTATCTGCTTGTTCGGCAAGACTCATATCGTGCGTGACCATGCAAATTGTCTGTTTGAATTCATTTTTCAGACTATGGAAAATATCCAGCACATTATCCGAATTTTTGGAATCAAGATTTCCAGTTGGCTCATCTCCGAATACTATCCCGGGATCATTTATCAAGGCTCTGGCAATTGCAGCCCTTTGCTGTTGCCCTCCTGAAAGTTTGTTGGCCTTCTTTAAAGCCTGATCTCCCAGTCCGAGCAACTCCAGTTTTTCCATTGCGGATATAAAAATTTCTTCCTTACTTTTTCGTCCTAATTTCATTGCGGGCAGGGCAACGTTATCCAGTACTGTGAATTCAGGCAGTAGGTAGTGGAACTGAAACACAAATCCGATTTTTTCATTGCGAAGTTCTGCCTGCCTGTCACCGGATAAACCTTTTAAATCTTTTCCATCAAAAATTATCTGACCTTCATAATCAGTGTCAAGTGTGCTTAATACGTATAACAAAGTCGACTTTCCGCTGCCGGATGCACCTGTAATCGCAATGAGTTCTCCGCGCTGTATATCAAGGTCAATATTTTTTAAAGCCTGAAATTCGACCGGATCATGATAGAATTTATTCAGTCCCTTTGTTTGTATGATTGGCCCGGAGTTCATATTCAGTTTATTTAGCCCGGATGATATCAATAGGATCCACCTTGGCAGCTTTGCGGGCAGGAAAATAACCGGCCAGTGATGTTGCGATCAGTGCGAATACAAATGCAAAGATATAGAACAGGGGAGAGGTGTTGAAGTGGAGGTATTCCATCGTGATAAAACCTTTTACATTCATGGGTATGCTGCCTACTATTAAGGTCATCAGGTATCCGAGAATCAGACCTAGTATTCCACCGGTGATGCCTATTAGCATTGACTGAATTAGGAATATTTTTCTGATGTCCTTGTCTTTGTATCCAATTGCCTTCAGTATCGCGATGTCAGGCATCTTTTCGTAAATGATCATCATAAGGATGTTGAAGATTCCGAAGCCGGATACGATTAGAATGGATACGATGATTAAATATGTCACCATGTTCTGAATTCTGAACACTCCGAAGATGTTTGCATTTGCCTGCTTCCAATCTTCAGTATTGTAGCCGAATTTTTCTCTGAATTCAGCTGCGAGTACTTCAGCTTTATTGATATCCTTTAGCTTTATGTTTAGGTCTGTGATATAGGAATGGTCTACTCCAAGCAATTTTTGTGCATTTCTGATACTGATATATGCACGGTTTCTGTCTACTTCAGTAAGTCCGGTATGGTTGATACCAACTACTTTCATGTTATTGGCCGTGCCTGTCGGTGCGATTACCGTGATGTTATCATTTATTCCTATTCCCAGACGTTCGGCAAGACCATCGCCGAGTATTATGCCATTGTTGGTTGTTTTAAGACGGCTTACATCGCCCTCTGTCATATAATCGGAAACGTTAAATAGCAGATCTTCCCGGTCAATGTCAACACCTGCAAGTCTTCCGCTGTACTGTACAATTCCTGCGCGCAAGATTGCTTGTGTGCCAAGAAAAGGTGACACCCCGTGGACTTCCGGATGATGCTCAATAATTCTCATTATCTGGAAACCATTGCGAATCTTATTCAGTTCGTCTTTCGGCTTTTGGTTGCGCAGTACTACCCATTTATTTTTTTCCGGATTTAATTTGCTGATGATACTTTCTCTATTGTTATCAGGCTCATTGAATATGTGAATGTTCGCAGTGAGGTTTACTGTTTGGTCAATAAACGTGCTTTGAAACCCGGTTATGAGTCCGGCCTGAAAAATGAATACCATGATGCCGAACATCACTCCCAGTGTGGCAACAATCGTTTGCCTCTTCTTTGCTATCAGATGAGTTAAAGCAATTCTGATTACCGGGTTATTCAGATTCATGTATTTAACTAAAAGCGGACCAAAGTCACATGCTCGTCAATTCCGCTAATTACTTCTACGTATTCAAGATCTTCAATACCCTTAACAATGGTTCTTGGCTTGTCTTCACCTTTTACCATCACCTGATTTCCTGAACGAACAAATTCACGCGGTATTACAAGTGCTTTTTTTCCTTCTTCAATCACTATATTAGCTTCAAGTGAGAGCCCGCTGAAAAGACTCAATGAATCCGGATTTTCAAATGTTGCGGTTACACGGCATGTCTTGGTAAGTGCATTCACTTTTGGATAAATTCTGGTGATGACTCCGGAGAAATTCCTGTCACGGTATGCGTCAATTGAATAAACCACCTTTTGCCCTTCTTTGATAAAACTTATATCTGTTTCATCAATTTCAAGTTCCGCTTCATATTCAGATGCGTCACCGATATCAAACAATGGTTTAATACTGCTCACCAGTCCTCCGGGATCTGCATTGACATCATATATTTTTCCGTTGATAAGGGAGTGGATGTCATAATCGCCCTTTGCGCTGATCAGCGACTGAAGCTGGTTATAAGCATTCAGTTTTTCAACCTGCAAGCGATTTTTAGCCACTGAAAAATTTTCAGCAGCACGACGATAATTATGTTTGGAAATTGCGTACTGTGTTTCAGACTGGTCGAAAGTTGATTTTGAAACCGCTTGTTTCTCAATCAGGCTTTTGTTCCTAATGTAATTTATACTGTCCAGCAGAAACTTGGATCGGGCACTTTCCACTTCCTGCTTCAGCGCAATCATCATGGAGCCTTTTTCGTCAGCGTTCTCTTCGGCTAGTTTGTATTGATTTCTGGCGTTGGCAATCGAATATTCATTCATTTCATTCTTGATTGAAATGAGAGGAGCACCTGCATTAATCACCTGACCAGATTCAACATGCACCTGGATTACATATCCAGGGAACTTGCTGAATACCTGGTAGTGATTTTGTGGAAGAACTTTTCCAGAAGCATATACCGCATGTATGATTTCACGGTACTCTGGACTTGCGCTGTTTTCTTTTTTTCCGCATGAATAAAATAATGCAGATTGGATGATGAACAATGTAAAAAGAACCTTATTCATAAATCAGAAGTTTTCAACTTTCATCAGCTCCTCGTATTTTTTTGCTGCCACCCCTTTATCAACTGGCTTTCCTGTCAACTTTTTTAACTTGTTTTTCATCTGTTCTGAAATCAGATACATGACAGGTACCATGAATAAAGTCAGAAAGGTAGCAAAACCCAACCCGAAAATCATGGTCCAGGAAAGAGGTCCCCAGAAAGCAGTGTTGTCTCCTCCGAAATAAATTCCCGGTTTAAAATCTCTGAACAAGGCTTCAAAATCGATATTCAGACCTACAGCAAGTGGGATCAAACCAAGAATGGCCGCAAGTGCAGTGAGTATCACCGGCGTCATCCTGGTTTTACCTGCTTCAGCAATAGAGTCAAAAACAGGAACACCTTTTTCCCTTAGCAAATCTGTAAATTCAACAAGAAGAATTCCGTTTCGAACAACAATGCCTGCAAGAGCGATAATTCCCACACCGCTCATCACAATTGAGAATTCCATTTTGAAGAGCGAGAATCCGATAAATACACCAATTATACTGAATACTATTTCTGTGAGGATGATGATCGGCTTTGAAACTGAGTTAAACTGGAGTACAAGTATCAGTACAATCAAAAGGAGGGATGCCATCATCGCCCATCCCAAAAATGCAGATGTCTCGGCTTGTTCTTCCTGAGATCCTGTCATTTCAATATTTACTCCGTTCAATTTTCCAAACGAGTTTATCGCTTTTTGAACTTCCTGTACTACTTCATTTTCATTGTATCCTCCCAAGACGTTGGATGAAATGGTTACAACCCTCTTTTGGTTTTTTCGCTTGATAATTCCGTAGGTGTCGGAATACTTGACTTCGGCAAAAGAGGACAATGGCACATTTCTCACAATACCGCCCATGTTCATGTCGCGATAAAGTATTTTCAGATTTCGAAGCATGTCTACATTATACCGCTGGTCATCCTTATACTTTATAACAATGTTGTGATCGTCATTCAAATCTCTGTACTTTGAAATATCAGCCCCAAGAACACCCATGAAAATTTCATTTCCAATCATGTATGTTGAAATGCCTTCTCTGTTTGCTCTTTCCCTGTCTATATTGAAAACAACCTGAGGTTTTTGATCCTGCAAATCGCTGCGCAGTTCTTCCACGCCATCGATTTTGAGACTGTCGAGGTATCGCTTTAAATCCTTACTGCTTGATACAAGGTCCTCATAATTATCCCCGCTCACTTCAATATTTACAGGTTTTCCTACTGGTGGCCCCCCTTGCTCCTGGGCAACGGTGATTTCGGCTCCAGGTATGCCTTTCACCGCTTCACGTATTTTGTCCAAATATTGTGCGGTCGATTCACCATTTCTTTTCCCGTATTCTACAAAGGCTACTGAAACTTTGCTTTTGTTCGGGTAACTGTTTTGATCTTCGTCGGATGGATCTGTCACACTTACAGTGACATTAGCAATGACCGATTTTACAATTGGATTGGGCCAGTTGATTGTTTTATAAACTCTGTCCTCAACAATTTTTGTAATTGAATCAGTGTATGCCTGATCTGTTCCCACAGGCAAGCTTGTATATACATAAATAAAATTTGGGTCCGCCACTGGAAAGAAACTTATACCACCATTTCTTATTATCAGCATGAAAATCGACAAGAAGAAAATCCCCACAGTAAGAAACATCATCTTCCATGGCCGGTGGAGACAATAAACCAATGCACGTTTGTATCTCTCCTGAAATGCCGGCCAGGTTTTAATCTGGAAATTTTTGACAATTTTTTGCAGCCAAAATTTATGAACTATAAACAAGAGTAATGTCAACACGGCAAAGTTTCCAGTACCTCTGCCCATTAAATATCCAAATACAATAGCAACTCCGAAAAAAATCAATGAAGTGCGCAGGGATTTTTTCTTTCGTTCCTCTGAATCATTGTGAGGGCGCATAAACTGCGCAGCAAAAACCGGGTTGATAATGTATGCGACTACTAAAGATCCCATAAGAGTCACGATGAGTGTAACTGGAAGGAAGAACATAAACTTGCCGATGATTCCTTTCCAGAAAAGCAAGGGAATGAATGGAGCAAGGGTAGTCAGAGTTCCGGATAATACAGGAAGAAAAACTTCTCCGGCGGCTAGCTTGGCTGCTTCAGTAATGGATTTTTTACCGTTTGAAAAAATCCTGTGTGTATTTTCTATGACTACAATCGCATCGTCCACCACAATTCCCAGCGCAAGCAGAAATGAAAACAATACAATCATATTCAGCGTGAAGCCTATGGTCGGCATCACTATGAAGGCAAGGAACATGGAAAGAGGGACCGAGGCGGCCACAAAGAATGCGTTTGTTGCACCCATAAAGAACATCAGTATTATGAATACAAGTACAAAGCCAATGATGATAGTATTGATAAGGTCATGTAGGGTTAGCCTGGTTTGTGCGCTCTGATCTCCGGTAAGAGTTACTTTGATGTCTTTCGGCCATTTGTTTTCTTTCAGATCTTTGATTAGAGCAGAAATTTTATCTGAAGCTTCAATTAAATTCTCGCCTTTTCTTTTGATAACATTCAGTGTAATTACATTCTGCTTATCTAGACGAGCATAGCTCTCCTGTTCACGGTATGAATCTTTGACCTCTGCAATGTCTTTTAAATAAACAGCTTTTCCTTCAATGGAGTTGATCACAAGGTTAGCGACCTGATCGACATTTTTAAATTCACCGCTGACACTGAGTGATCTTCTGACTCCGTCAATGTTCACACTTCCTCCGGGTATAGTCAGGTTCTCCGATTGAACTGCCCTAGCGATATCACCCATTCCAATACCAACCGCCTGCATTTTGAGCATGTCTACATTGATCTGTATCTCTCTTTCCAATGCCCCAATCATCTCCACCTTTTTGATTTCCTTCATGCTTTCAAGGTAATCCTTGGCATCGTCAGCATATTGCTTGAGCTTATTAAGATCATAGTCTCCACTGATATTTACCTGCATGATTGGCAGATCAGCAAAATTGATTTCAATTATTTCAGGCTCGTTCTTTAAGTCTTTCGGAAGATCTCTCTTTGCCCTGTCAACTGCATCTTTCACTTTCTGTCGTGCATCGTCAATTTTTACATCCGATCCGAATTCGACTACCACATTGCAATAATCCTGCAGAGAGCTGCTTTTAATTTTTTTGACTCCGGCAATATTTTTACATTCTTTTTCTATAGGGCGTACGATCAGGTTTTCCATGTCCTTAGGTGAAGTGCCCGGATGTACAACGCTGACGTATATATTAGGAAGCGATATGTCCGGAAAGCTCTCCTTAGGAAGTCCTTGATATGCCAGGATTCCGGAAATTGTGAGCATGACAGTCAGGATAAAAATTGACACCTTGTTGTCTATGGCCCAGGATGAAGGCTTGAATTCTTTTTTTATTTCTTTCATAATGATTTAATACTTTGAAAAAGATCCTGCAAGCATTATAACTTAATGATGTCTCCTTCAATCACATTTTGATAGCCGAATGTGATGACTCTGTCGCCTTCTTCCAGTCCACCGGTGATTTCGGTATAACCATTATATGTCATACCGCTTATTACGCTTTTACGAAGAGCAACTGTTTTTCCGTTTTCTGTGCCTGCCACGTACAAGAATTCACCTTCTTTTGATTTCTGAATTGATCCGACGGGAACTACAAATGCTTTTTCGTTTTCATAGTCTACAATTCTGAGAACAGCAACCATATTGGGTAAGTAATTGCCGTCCTTTTCATTTAACCTGACTTCTACATTGAATGTCCTGTTCATGGGATTAATTGCTCTTCCTGCATAGTCGAGTTTGCTTCTTATCTCTTTGTTCATGTCAGGAAATGAAATAATCACTTCATTTCCTTTATTTACTTTGCTTATGAATGATTCAGCCACTTCTGCAGTAACTTTGAGCGAGTTTGTGTTCACCACCCTGAAAGCAGGCATTCCGGGAGCTACTGTTTGACCTGTTTTAATATAAACCTGGTCAACAGTTCCGTTTATTGGAGATTTGATGCGCGTCATGTCCAATTGCTCACGAAGTGTGGCCATTCTTTTTTCCAGACTTTCCTTGTTTGTTTTTGCCTGTAAATATTGTACTTCACTGCCTATTTTCTGAGTCCAGAGGTTTTGCTGCTTGTGATACAAATGAGTTGCAAGGTCAAGCTGTGTCTGAACTTCAGCGATACTTTGCATGATGATCCTGTCATCAGTCGATGCAAGAAGCTGCCCTTTAGAAACTTTATCGCCCGGGCGTGCATTCACTTTCATTAAGGTCCCCATACTTTCTGCACTGACAATGACGTCTTCATCTCCTTCAACCTTTGCCTGAACTTCAATAAAATGAAGAAAGGGTGCTGTCTTCATTTCGGTCACTACCACATTTTTAGCTCGTGCTTCTAAAGTGGTATCGCTGTTTGCGAGTTCAGTTTCGAGCTCAGTGATTTGCTGCTTTAATTCAGATTGTTGCTTGCGCAGTTCCTGCAGCTTTGCCTGCTTGTCAACATTATTCTGGCCGCTGGAGCAGGAATAAGCTACAGCTATTAGTGAATAGAAAAAAATTCTGTTTTTCATATATATGATGTGATTGAATTTTAATAAATGGAATTGCCCATTGATTTGTCAAGTTCTATTTTGGAAATCACTGCTTCGTACATTGCAGAGAAGTAATTTGTTTGGGCATCCTTTAATGACGTTTCTGCATCCATGATTTCCAGGCTGGAACCGACTCCCTGATCATATTTTATTTTGGATATATTATAGATATCTGTTGCCAATTGAAGGTTTTGCTCCTGAACCTCGAGGGAGTTTAAAGCGTCAACGAGTGAATTTCTCTTCGCAGAAATTTCAATCAATGCACCCTGCTCAAAGGATTTAATTTCATTTCTGATTTTTTGCAGTGAAAGTTTTTCCTGTCTGATTTTCGAGTTTTTTTGCAGGCCATCAAAAATTGGAAAACGAACAGTGGCTCCCACTACGGCTGTACTGAACCATCTTCTGTCGGAGTCAAAGAAATTCATTTCGGTGCGCTGGGCATTCGCGCTCAGGCTTCCGTATGCATGAAGGGTGGGGTAGTATCCTGCCCTGTACCTTCTAATATTGTATTCCTGGAGCTGAGACTGAGTTTGCAAAATTGAATATTCTATTCTTTTTGTCACATCTGCCTTTTCAAGAGGAACAGAAATGTTTTTGATGTCAGAAGATGAAAGTGAATCTGTAAGAATAAGTTTCATCTGAGCATTCATTCCAATTTGAAATTTCAGGATCTGATCAGACAGAAGAATCAGTCTTCCGAACTTGTCTTGTTCAGAGCGAATGTTGTTCAATTCAAGTTTCACCCTGTCATAGTCGAGCTTTTCTACAAATCCGTTTTCATACAAAGCCTTTGTGTCATCATGAAGTTTTGTAATTCGCTGAACGTTTGCATCCAGAACTTTTCTTCTTTCAATAAGAAGCAGATTGTTATAGTAGGCTTTGTAAACGTTAAGGGCTGTTTCCGTTTCAGTGCGTGATAAATTTCTTGTAGCCAGTTCATGAAATGTTCTTGTTGCTTTTACACCCAATAAGTAAGTAGGATCAAACAGCAATTGTGAAGCGCTGAGATTACCGGTCGCATTCCATTTTGTGCCGAACTGTATAGGAATAAATTCTCCCGCTTCTCCTTCAAAAAATTCAGCAGGAAGCAAAGATGTTGGCAGTTCCACGAAATGCTGCACATCAAAACTGCTGTTCACCTGTGGAAGTCCTATGCCTACGATCTCCCTCACCTGAGCTTTGGAAATTCCTGCATCGAGTCTTGCATTCTGTACATCCATTTGATTCTGAAGAGCGTATTCAACTGCCTGCTTTGCTGAAAACCGGTAAACGCTGTCCTGAACAATCGAATGAGCCCTTTGCCCGTACAAAAGAAGCAATAGTCCGATTAGTGTTTTTTTCATAAAATTAGTTTTGAGAAAAATTATTATTCTTCTTCTTCTTCAATGTTTTTGTATTTGTTAACCAACTTGTGCCCTTTTAATGTAACCACACCTTGCAGGAAATGATCCAGCAAGGTAACCTGCACTTCTCCCACATTAAATTGATCTGGAGGAAAAGCTTCAGGATTAAATGCCAGCTCGACTTGTTCCAGACGCAGTCTTGCTAGGATTTTTACTTTCAGATCGCTCCTGTAGAGGTTTTGTTTCATGCCCATTTTAAGGTTGTCTTCGATAAATCCGGTAAGCTCTTTCTCTCTGAATGATTTAAAATGTTTCCAAGATGCCGAGTGATATTTTTGCAGGTCATAAAACAGAATAGGGTTCATAGTTTGGAATTTGTTTCCCATGTATTGCATCATCTGCATAAGCTCATGAATCGCGTTGGTAGAGGATTCCCTGATTCCATGCATGTCCTCCAGCTGCTTTTTTAATTCCGATAAGACCAGTTCAGTTACCAGGTTTTGTTTGTCCTTGCAGGTTTTGTAAATGGTTTTTTTTGACATGCCCAATTTTGCAGCAATGTCATCCATTGTTACACTGTTCACGCCGTGTCTGAAAAACAATTCTCTTGCAGCATTGAGTATTCTCTCAGAAATCAAATGACTGTGGTCTGTAACTTGTTCCATTAGGACGCAAAACTATGGAAACTTTTAGGATACATAAAGTTTCCAAGTATTTTTCGTATAATATTTATTGGATACCTGATTTATGGAGTTAATTCTTGGAAATTATTCGAAAATCAGCATTACTGAGTTTTGATTTTCTTACCTTCGTGCTATAATTACTGATGCACGACCTGAACTCACTCAATGCAGTATCCCCGGTTGACGGGCGTTACCGTAATCAAACACTAGTGCTTTCGGATTTCTTCTCCGAGCAAGCTTTGATTCGTTACCGACTCCAGGTAGAGGTGGAGTATTTCCTTGCTCTCTGTGAAATCCCACTTCCGGAACTTGCCGGAATCAATGCCACATCTGCAGAGAAATTTCGTGATCTGTACAGAAAATTTAATGCTGCTGACGCAGACAGAGTGAAAGAGCTTGAGAAAGAGACAAATCATGATGTAAAAGCTTTGGAATATTTCATCAAGGAAAAGATGCATCTTCTCGGTTGGGATGATTATAAAGAGTTCATTCACTTCGGACTCACTTCTCAGGATATCAATAATACTGCAATGCCAATGGCAGTGAGAGATGCTGTTTACAGTGTTTACATTCCAATGCTGGAGGAAATTCTTACCAGCTTGAATGAACTTTCAGAAAAGTGGAATGACATTCCCATGCTCAGCAGGACGCATGGTCAGCCTGCATCACCGACCCGACTAGGGAAAGAAGTCGGTGTGTTTGTTGAAAGAATCAGCAGCCAGCTTGAGTTGATGAAGAAGATTCCTTTCAGTGCAAAGTTTGGCGGGGCAACAGGAAATTTCAACGCTCATCATGTTGCCTATCCTTCAGTCGACTGGAAGAAATTTGCAGATGATTTTGTAGAAGACAGACTTGATCTTGTCAGACAACAACTCACAACTCAGATTGAACATTACGATCACCTTTGCGCATTGTTTGACAACATAAAAAGAATCAATAATATTCTCATTGATCTCAACCGCGACTTCTGGACATACATTTCAATGGATTATTTCAGTCAGTCTATTCAAGGCAATGAGGTGGGAAGTTCTGCAATGCCACACAAGGTAAACCCCATCGATTTTGAAAATTCCGAAGGCAACCTTGGAATGGCTAATGCCATATTCGAACATTTATCTGCCAAGCTTCCTATTTCAAGGCTTCAGCGCGATCTAACCGACAGCACGGTGATTCGCAATGCGGGTGTGCCATTTGCTCATACAGTTATTGCACTGCGGTCTTTGAGAAGAGGCTTAGGAAAAATTTCTGTAAACAGGCAGGCAATTGATGATGACCTGTCTTCCAATTGGGCAGTTGTCGCCGAAGCTATTCAAACAATTTTACGCAAAGAAAAATACCCAAAGCCTTACGAGGCATTAAAGTCTCTTACCCGAACCAATTCCAAAATCACAAAAGAATCAATACATTCATTTATTGACGGATTAAATCTTGATAGCGGCCTAAAAACAAGATTAAAGGAAATAACTCCTTTCAATTACACAGGTCTCTGAATTACATGAAAGTCTCGGGTTTTTCATTTATCCGCAATGCAGTTAAGTATGACTATCCTGTTGTGGAAGCAATCAGTTCTGTTCTTCCATTGTGCGATGAGTTCATCCTCATGCTGGGAAATTCAGAAGATGATACAGAAAAACTGATTGAATCAATCAGTTCGGCTAAAGTTAAAGTTTTCAAAAGTACATGGGATGACTCCTTAAGGGAAGGAGGAAAGGTGTTGGCGGTGGAAACAAATAAAGCGCTCGACCAGGTAGCGCCGGATTCTGACTGGTGCTTCTACATTCAGGGAGATGAAGTTCTGCATGAGCAGTTTCTTGTACCTGTTAAGCAGGCAATGAAAGAGTGGAAAGACAATCCTGAAGTAGAAGGATTGCTTTTCGATTACATGCATTTTTACGGATCATATGATTATATCGGTGATTCGAGCAGATGGTACAGGAGGGAAGTTCGGATTGTACGCAATGATCCTTCAATCCGCTCATACAAGGATGCACAGGGTTTTCGAAAAGGCGACAGGCCGCTGAATGTGAAGAAAGCAAATGCATGCATATATCATTACGGATGGGTAAAGCCGCCTCAATATCAGCAGGAGAAGCAAAAATATTTTCACAAGCTTTGGCACTCTGATGATTGGGTAAAGAGAAACGTCAGCCCTTCGGATGAGTTTGATTACTCAGGCATAGATTCCCTGAGCCGCTTCGAAGGAGAACATCCGGAGGTAATGTTGAATCGAATCAAGAGTCAGAACTGGAAATTCGATTTTGATCCTTCCAGGAAAAATCTTGGAATGAAAGCTCTCTTTAAAACCAAAGTGGAAAAGCTCACCGGATGGAGACCGGGTGAGTACAAAAATTACCGCCTGATTTAATTTGCATCACCATCCGCTTGCAAGGACGTCTGCCAGGTGCATGATCTTCATTTTCTTTCCCTGCTTTTTAAGATAACCGTCCATGTGCATGAGGCAACTAAGGTCTGTTGAAATTATATAATCCGCCTGGGTTTTCTCGACGTGCTTTATTTTCTGTTCGGCCATGCCTACAGCAATGCTTTCATATTTGACAGAAAAAGTCCCGCCGAATCCGCAACAGGTTTCACTTTCTTCCATTTCCCTCAGTTCGAGTCCGGATACTTTTTCCAGCAAGGCACGAGGCTCCTTCTTAATGCCAACTTCTCGCAAACCGCTGCAAGAGTCATGATATGTGGCAAAGCCTTCCAGTTTTGCGCCGAAGTCTGTCATCTTTAAAACATTTACAAGGAAATCGCTGAGTTCGTAAATGTTCTTCCGAATGGATTTGTATTCATTGTGAAGAACTGTATTATGAAACAGATCAGAATAATAGTTCTTCACCATGCCAACACAACTCGCAGATGGTGAAACAATGTAGTGGTCATTTGGAAAATCTGCAATAAACTTTTCCCCGATCTCCTTGCATTGATCCCAATACCCTGCATTGAAGGCTGGTTGTCCACAGCAGGTTTGTTCACGGTTATAATTCACCGTGCAGCCTGCTTTTTCAAGAACTTTCACCATGTTCATGGCGCTGTCTGGAAACATCTGGTCAATGAAACAGGGTATAAAAATATCTACTTGCATAATTCTTTATCCTTCAGAAGAATTTTAACTCGAAAGTCCGGCTCCGGTCTTATCTGCTATTCCTTTCAAGACTACCGGTTCGTCCCTGCGAACGCGAAGTAACGAAATCAATCCGATAATGAAAAAACTGATTAGCACTACTATACTGTTTCGCATGCTTCCTGTCACTTCATTAATGTATCCAAAAGCGAAAGTGCCAAGCACGGTTCCTATTTTATCACACACATCATAGAAACTGAAATAAGAGGCATGATCAATTGTTTCTGGGAGTAGTTTAGAGTAAGTGGAGCGGGAGAGTGACTGAATTCCACCCATTACAAGTCCTACAATTGCAGCAAGTACAATGAACATATTTTGCTCGTTCACACCATAGCGTTTGTCGCAAAAATAAGCTCCAATGCAAACGAAAATCCAGATGATAATGGATATCGTCAGTGCACGGATGTTGCCGTATCTTTTCGAGAGACCGCTGAACAGAAAGGCTCCGCCGATCGCGACAAACTGAATGATCAGGATTACTGCAATTAAAATCTCTGAAGGTAAATTGAGTTCGCCTTCTCCGAATAATGTAGCTACATACATGACGGTCTGTACACCCATGTTGTAGAAGAAAAAGGAAAGCAGAAATGACATAAGCCGGCTGCTCTGGCGTAACTCGGACCAAACTTTTTTAAGCTCCTGATATCCGTGAAAAATGTACCTGCTTGCTTTTGGACGGTCATATACATTGTCAGGCAGATGATAGAAAGTGTATTGTGCAAAACCAAACCACCATACTCCTACGAGAAGGAAAGCCAGCCTGGTTGCTGTTCCGCTTTCAATGCCTCCATACCAATCAGGAAACATTATCATAGTGAGTGAAAATATCAGCAGCAATGAGCTCCCGATGTAACCCATGGCAAATCCTTTCGCGCTCACTTTGTCCTGGTCTTCAGGCTCGGCTATTTCCGGCAGAAAGGCATTGTAGAAAACAATACTTCCCGCATATCCTACTGCTGCCAGGATTGCTCCGAAAACACCGATCCAAAGTGTGTCAACGCCTTTGAAAAAGAAGAGTGAAGAACATGAAATCGCACCAAGAGTGGAAAAGAAATACATGAACTTTTTCTTTTTCCCGCTATAATCTGCAATGGAACTGAGCAATGGACTCATTACAGCTATCAGTAAAAAAGCGAATGAGATCGTATAGGTTTGAAGTGAATCGCTGTTGAAAGTGCGTCCCAGAAAATTCACCGTATTGTTTTCATCCGTTGTGGTTACGGCATGAAAATAAATTGGAAATAAAGCGGAAGTGATTACCAGGGAATAAGCCGAATTGGCCCAATCATACATGGTCCAGGCCCGGATAATTTTCTTATTCCCTTTTTCAAGCATATGCTTTAAGTAAAATGCTTCCTTGCAAAAGAAACAAATTATTCCGGATCAGGCGAATACCGGAAAATCAGGAATGCCTGAAGTTCTTAACCGTATCGATAAAAAATTTCACTTTTTCTTTTTCAATATCAGGATACAAGCCATGACCAAGGTTTGCAATGTATCGTTCCGTACCGAATGCTTTCAGCATAGCCTTGGTTTCAGTTTCAATTGTTTCATATGAAGAATAAAGCAGACAAGGGTCCATGTTACCCTGGAGTGTCTTGTCATTTCCGATGATTGATCTTGATTCAGCAGGATCCATGTTCCAGTCAAGGCCAATGACAGAACATGCGCCTTCAGCAAAAGTCTTCCGGGCAAAGAATGCACCTTTGGCGAATACTGTCACTGGCACTTCTTTTATTTGACTGCAGATTTCTTCAATGTATCTAGCGGCGAATTCTGAATAATGCGTTGGTGAAAGAACTCCTGCCCACGAGTCAAAAATCTGGACTATGTCAGCTCCGGCTTTAATTTGAGCTTTCAGATATTCAACTGTGCTCTTTGTGATTTTATCCAGGAGCTTGTGAGATAATGCCGGCTCCGTGTAAAGAAATTTTTTCGCCTTGCTGAAAGTTTTGCTGCCCTTACCCTCAATCATGTAAGATAAAATCGTCCATGGCGCTCCGGCAAAACCAATCAAAGGGACACGTCCGTTCAATTCTTTTTTAGTGATTCTGATCGCTTCAGTAACATACTTGAGGTCATCTGCACCCGCTACTTTTAGTTTGTCGATATCTGAAGAAGTTTGGACAGTATTCTCAAACCATGGACCGGTTGATTCCACCATCTGGTAAGGAAGTCCCATTGCTTCAGGAATCACAAGGATGTCAGAAAAAATAATTGCCGCATCAACTCCCAAAATGTCAACAGGTTGAATAGTGACTTCAGCGGCAAGTTCCGGTGTTTCCACGAGATTTTTGAAGCCATTGGCCTGCCTCCTTACTTCCCTGTATTCAGGCAAAACTCTTCCGGCCTGGCGCATCAGCCACACAGGTGTTCTTTCTGTTTTTTCACCGCGAGCAGCTCTTAGCAAAAGATCGTTTTTCAGATTCATAGTCGGCAAAAGTAATTAATCAGAGCCATTATCTGAATGTGAATGTTCACAGGATTGTAAGAAGATTGTTTATCAGAAATAGTTTACTATCCCGAAATGGATCTTGCCATTTCGTACAAGGATTGGATTATCAAACTGTTTGCCCAGAGCATAGTTTACAGACATGATTCCGATTCTTGTTTCAAAATTTATTCCTGCGCCGAAACCATATGGGATATCATTATAAGAAGTATTTCTGCTGATGTTCTCGTACCATGCGGCATTGAAAAAAAGAAAGAGGAAAGAATTTTCTTCCAGAATATATCTGTATTCCAATTTGCCGATTGCCAGAGCGCTGGCGAAGAGAGACTCTTCATCAAATCCACGCAGTGATTTCAGTCCGCCGAAACGTAAAAGTTCATTTGAGAATATTTCAGGATTATCAATGATACCTGAAGAAAGTCCGGGATTAATTACATGCCGGCCTCCAGGTGAATAATAATAGTCAATATTCAGCTCGGCATTATACTGTGTTGTAATTAATCTCAGGCTGTCATATAAGACAGGATTAATCTCTGAATTCCTCGTGATTTTTCTGTTTCCAGTGCCCGCAGTGATTTCCATTCTGTATCCTTTCCTTGGATTGAAACGATAATCAAGTTTTTCAAAATGAAAACTGAGTCCGTAATTGACAATGCTTATATCGGCGTAGGAAGGAAGCACACTTGCATTTCTGAGACCGGTTGTGGATTGCAGACTGCTTTCCTTATCGTTCAGGAAAGCTTTCATGAAATTATTCCCGGAGAAATTATACTGCACGGCAAGTCCTTTGAATACATCAATGTATGTGCTGTCTTTGCGAAATATTTTCAGACTGCCCTCAATACCGAATGGAGTGTTGAGGACAAAAGGATAATAGGCTTTCAGTCTGAGGTCCTGAGAGGAGGAAGGAAGTTGTTTCCAATTCAGTTCCATGATTTCTCCGCGCTTGAGTGCATTTTGCAAACGGATGAGAGCCTCACCGGTTAACCGGTATTTTCCGGGTTCTGATTCATTAGGCAAAAGTCCAAGAACACCGTCAAATCGGCTTGCTTTTTTCTCCTGAAGAAATAATTCAATTTTTGTGTCTCTGTCGCTGAATGAAACAAGATTTGGTCTGGCTTCTGAGACAAACGGAAGCTCACGAATCCTTGCGGAAATTTTGGATACCTGAGATTCGTTGTACACATCCCCGGGTCTTATGCCGATATAATTATAAATATAAACAGGTGCAATTATTGCCGGTCCTTTTAAAAGCACACTGTCGATTTTTACAAATTTGTTTTTATTCAGCATTAACCTAGCAGAAATTGAGCCCGAGTCAATGCTGATGCTGTCAAGTCTTATTTCGGCAAATGGAAAGCCGTTGTTCTCGCAATTTGTCAAAATGATTTCCTGGAGTTTGCGGATTTTTTCATAGTTGAAATACTTCATTGAAGAAGACTTTCTTCTGAGTATCGTACCGGTGAGGAAGCCTTCATCCACATTGCCGTTTTTAATTCTTGCGAGACGATAGGTTTCCCCGGAATGCAGATAAATCAATGCTGAGTTTCCCGAATACACGGTACTATCAATAGATGCTGCAAGAAAACCGCTGCCTTGAAGTTTAAAAATCAACTTCCTTAATTCAGCATTCAGTTCAAGAGAGTCCTTTACACGCTCTTTTAAATCAAGCCTGCCTGCGATTTTACCAAACTCTTCCTGATTGAGGGAATCTGTAAGTATTAATTTTGGAAAAATGAACTGTTGCGAAAGTGATCGTTCCGGAAATAAAATACACAAGAAAAAAATAAAGGCTAAAACAAGCCTGTCCCGGGTATTTACATCGGATATTTTGTTCGAAGATATTTGATGAAGACTTATCAGTGTCGGATCAGCAAGAATTAATAACGGAACATGAATGAAATCATTTCATCAGTCGAGCTTCCAGTTGATCTCAGTTTTCCCTTGAGTACGCAGATATTCATTGCACCTGGAAAAATGTCTGCAACCGAAGAATCCACGGTCTGCCGAGAAGGGAGATGGATGTGCGGCTTTCAGTATGAGGTGGCGTGAAGCATCAATCAGGTTTTCTTTCGCCTGTGCAAATCTTCCCCATAGCATGAACACAAGATGTTCTCTGCTTTCAGATAAAGTTCTAATAACGCTATCTGTAAATGTTTCCCACCCCCGGTTTTGGTGCGAACTGGCCTCATTCGCTCTCACAGTGAGTGTCGCGTTGAGCAGTAATACTCCCTGAGTAGCCCATTTTTCCAGATTTCCTGTGGTCGGAATGTTATATCCAAGATCGCTTCTAATTTCCTTGAACATATTGAGCAGGGAAGGAGGAATTCTCACCCCCGGGGGAACAGAAAATGACAAGCCGTGTGCCTGGCCTTCTCCATGGTAAGGATCCTGTCCCAGGATAACAACTTTTACATTTTCAAATGCCGTATGGTTAAAAGCAGAAAAAATCTGTGATCCCGGAGGATAGATTTTCCTTCCGTTTAGCTTTTCACTGACTAAAAATTCTTTCAGGTTATGAAAATATTCCGACCTGAATTCATCATTAAGGCGCTTTTTCCAGCTTTCTTCAATTTGCACGTCTATGCTGCTCATTCGGTGAATTTACGAAGCATTTTATTGATTTTTCAGCTGAAAAGTCAATATGAGATTTTCAAGACATTTCTGTTGAAAACTTAATCTTGCGTAATTTGACTAAAAAAGTATTTTTGCAAGGCATTTGAAAAAAACGCGATAACAAAAGATTATTTCTCTCGTTATCAACTATAAACCCAATACTGGAAATGAAAAAAATCATTCGTACCGGCGCGTTTCTTGGCTTAATCGCATTCCTCTTCGCATCATGCAAATCATATGAGAAGTGTCCAGCATACGGCCAGATGCAAAAAGCGAAAACAAGCAAAGAAGTAAGAATTTAATTCTTCTTTACTCCAAATATTTCAGCGAAGCGTTTACGTTTCGCTTTTCTTGTTTATAGGCCTTTCAACTTTTTGTTTTCAGAATGAATTTTATTTCACCAATTGAAATTAATATCCTGCTTTAAATCAGGGTGCAGACTCAAAGCCACAGGACAGGTTCTGGCGGCAGTTTCAAGGATTGTTTTTTCTTTGTCAGTAAAATTATTCTGAGGCATATCAAATTCAATTTTGATCTCAGAAACTCTCCTTGGATTCGAAGCCATAATTTTTGTGAGCTTCAGTTTCATGTCTTCAATTTTTATTGAATGTGTCCTTGCTGCGATTCCCATCACTGTCGCCATGCATGCACCAAGAGAGGTCGTGAGAAGATCAGTGGGTGAAAAAGTGGAGCCCTTGCCCTGGTTATCTGTTGGAGCATCGGTAATAAGAGATTTCCCGGATTTCAGGTGAATCGACTCTGTCATCAGTTCTCCGGTATAAGTCAGATGTATCGTTTCCATGCCTAAAGAAAATCATATTTGATTAATTTAAAAAGCTTTCAAAGCACAACATGGTTTTGTCATATTTTTCTTCATTAAGGATCTGTGATTACTTTGCTTGTTTTATACCTGAGACAAGGCATTGTATAACAAAATACCTATTTTTGCAGTAGGCATGCGCATAGTCATCTTATTCGCTTTTTTATTTTCCGCATTACATGTTTGGGGGCAGGAAAATCTGACTCCTGTTTCAGATGATGTCAATATTCTTTTCCGCAACGAAGCGGCCGGTGGAATCAAGATACATTCAAACGGATTCGGCATTTCATTCAAGCGCGGTTGGCATAAAACAGGATATAAGAAGCGTACTCTGGACATGGATTTTGTTTCTCTCCGCCATCCGAAGCAATACAAGCAACCCAATCCGAATTATCCTGATTCCCGTCCCTTCTTCTTTGGCAAACTCAATTTTGCATATATGCTTCGCGGTGGTTATGGAATGCAGAATGTGATTTTCAGCAAGGCTGAACGAAGCGGAGTGGAAGTGAGGTTTAATTATTACGGTGGTGTGAATCTTGGTCTGACGAAACCTGTTTATCTCGAAGTGTTGGTGGATTCCAGATTTGATTCTCTGCTTAAGGTCATTGATACTCGCAGATATGATCCGGAAGATCCGGTGCAGCAGTCGGTGGAAAATATATTCGGACCGGGTCCTTACTTTCGCGGTTTTGACCAAATGAAAATTTATCCCGGTGCCTATGCCAAAGTCGCCCTTTCATTCGAATACTCCGGATGGCAACAAAAAGTGACAGCCATCGAAACCGGAGTGACTCTGGACTATTTTCCGACTGCTATTCCCATCATGGCCAACGTTAATAATTCGAATCTGCACCTGAATTTTTACATCAGTCTGCTTTGGGGCGGTAAGTGGTAAAGCCTTTTTCCGCTTGGCATTATTCTCTATCTTTACAGGCTGAATGAGTGAAATTTCGACAAATACCGAACAAATCAGACAAAGAAAACCTGACTGGCTGCGTGTAAAGCTTCCAACAGGATCAGAATATTCAAAGGTCAGAGAGATCGTTTCCGAGCATAAGCTACACACAATATGCCAGAGCGGCAATTGCCCGAACATGGGAGAATGCTGGGGTGCAGGAACAGCCACTTTTATGATATTGGGAAACATCTGTACACGAAGTTGCGGTTTTTGTTCTGTTGCGACCGGTCGTCCGGAAGCAGTTGATCCTTATGAGCCTCTGCGTGTTGCCAAGTCGGTGAAGTTGATGGGTGTGAAGCACTGCGTGGTGACATCCGTAGATCGTGATGACTTGAAGGACGGCGGCGCGCAAATCTGGGTGGAAACAATTCGCAAGATCAGAGAATATTCTCCCGGCACTACCATGGAAACACTTATTCCTGATTTTCAGGGCAAGTGGGAAAATTTGCAATTGGTGATAGCGGAAAAACCTGAAGTCATTTCACACAACCTTGAAACCGTAAGACGGCTCACTAAGCAGGTTCGCATTCAGGCAAAGTATGACAGAAGTCTTGAAGTGCTGAAAAGAATTTCTGATGCAGGGGTAAACGCGAAATCAGGCATCATGCTCGGCTTGGGAGAACGCAAAGAAGAAGTGCTGGAGTCAATGGAAGACCTGAGAAAATCCGGCGTGTCCATTCTTACACTCGGTCAGTATCTTCAACCTACAAAAGAACATCTGCCTGTTTTTGAATTCATCCATCCTGATGCTTTTGTGGAATATAAAAACGCCGGATTGCAGATGGGATTTCGTTTTGTGGAAAGCGGTCCGCTTGTCCGCTCTTCTTATCATGCGGAGAGGCATTTGGAGAAATAAGTAAGCTCTTTTTAGGACGAGTCAGAGTCATTGCATCACACTCAAACCCACACCCACACCCACACCCTATCACGGGTGCTGCACAATATATAGCCCGATATTGTTTTCAAGTAAACTGAAGTCCGCGCTTTCGCTGATACGGTCTCCGGTCAGGTCTGAACTGATGTAGCCACTTTCCAGATTTTGAACACTTAACTCAAGGAGCAATAAATCACTCATATCAATGATGTCATCCTGATTAATGTCGCCGCTGATCAGCGCGAAGCGTCCATTTCCGATGTCTTTGAGCATGCTTCCGAAAGCTTTGGTGATGGCGTCACTGAAATCATAGTTCATGTTGATGGCGGATGGCAATGCTGTTGCACTCCAGGTTTCAAGTGCGTTGCGATGCTCCACGACAATGTAATAACTGCTAGGTGTCACATTGTTGAAAGTAAATGAGCCATTGCCACTTGTGTCTATTATCCCTTTTACTGATTGTGTTTTGGAATAAGGTGAGCTTGAATTAGCTAATGAGACCAAGACAGTGTCAGTGATACCCGGACTGCTAATCGGATTCGATACGGCTCTCATCTTACCGTTGCCTGTATAAAATCCTTCAATGAACAGTTTCAATGCAAGGGTTGCTGAACAGTTTTGTGCTACCAATACATTGGAGCTGGCAGGATTTCCTGTGACGCAGCTGTGTGAACTGGTCATCACGCAGCTTACCTGGTCTCCGTCAATTAAATTATTATTGTTGTAAGTGCTGCTGTTTGAGCCTACATTTCCTCCATTCAGCTTCCATTGATAGGAGGGGCTCCCTCCATTCGTCGGGGATGCATTGAACGTGACATTGCTTCCAGCGCATATTATGCCTGAAGGTGTCGGACTTATAAATACGCTCACAGAAAGATTCGGATTCACTGTCATGCTGATGATGTTTGAAGAAGCCGGACTGCCTGAAACACAAGGAAGATTGCTGGTCATCACACAATGTACCTGATCGTTGTTGTTTAAGGTACTGCTGGAATAGCTTGCACTGTTTGTTCCAACATTGGTTCCGTTCAGTTTCCATTGGTAAGAAGGAGTGCCTCCATTAGTTGGTGACGCGGTGAAAGTCACATTCGTTCCCTGGCAAATAGCTCCGGAAGGTGAAGCGGAAATGCTCACGCTTGCTGGTACTGTTTGAACGACCGTCATGGTGATTGTGTTAGAGTTAGCCGGATTGCCGCTGGTGCACGTCGCATTGCTTGTAAGTATGCACATAATCTGATCGCCGTGATTCAGGGCGTTGTTGGAATAGCTGGAGCTGTTTGTTCCTACATTGGTGCCGTTTCTTTTCCATTGATAGGAGGGAGAACTTCCCCCGTTGCTAATCGAAGAAGTGAAAGTGACATTGGTTCCGCTGCAAACGGCAAATGATGGGATAGCGCTGATGGTTATTGTTGGCGTAACAGTCTGAGTGACGGTCATGCTTATTGCATTCGAATTAGCCGGACTCCCGGAAACGCAGGTTTCACTGCTTGTCATTACGCAGGAAATCTGGTTTCCATTGGCAAGACTGCCGTTAGAATAAGTCGGACTGTTTGTGCCCACATTTGTTCCGTTTAACTTCCACTGATAAGATGGTGTTCCACCGTTTACAGGTGTTGCAGTGAATGTTACGTTTGTTCCTGAGCAGATATTGTTTGATGGCGATGCAGCGATGCTGACACTGGCAGTTAAAACAGGATTCACAGTCATCGTGATTGCATTCGATGTGGCAGGATTTCCGCTTGGACAATTGACAGTGCTCGTCATCATACAAGTAATCTGATCGTTGTTGGAAAGTGATGAATTCGTATATGTGGAACTGTTGCTTCCGACATTGCTTCCGTTTAATTTCCATTGGTATGCTGGAGAACCGCCGTTCACGGGAGTCGCTGTGAAGGTCACGCTGGTTCCTGCGCAAATCGCTCCGGCTGGTGAAGCTGCAATGCTCACGCTCACAGTCTGAAGCGGATTCACTGTCATTGTGATGGTATTGGATGTAGCCGGATTGCCGGTCACACAGGCTAGGGAACTTGTCATCACACAGCTGACAGCGTCCGCGTTGGATAAAGTGTTATTGCTGTATGTCGGACTGTTTGTGCCCACATTTGTTCCGTTGAGCTTCCATTGGTATGATGGTGTTCCGCCGTTTGCAGGAGATGCTGTAAATGTCACATTTGTGCCATTGCATATTGCTCCGGAAGGAGAAGCGGAGATGCTGACTGAGGCAGTTGGAGAAGAGCTAACTGTCATTGTGATGATGTTTGAAGTAGCCGGATTTCCGCTAACGCAGGATTCGGTACTTGTCATCACACAGCTGATCTGATCATTATTGTTCAAAGTACTGCTGGAAAATGTCGGACTGTTTGTGCCCACATTCGTGCCGTTCCGCTTCCATTGATAATTGGGTGTGCCTCCATTCACCGGAGTAGCTGTAAACGTCACACTGGTACCGGCGCAAATGTTTGAAGAAGGTGAAGCTGCAATACTGACAGAAACGGCTGCAGCTGTATTCACGCTCATCACAATATTATTCGACACTGAAGTTGTTGGAGCCGGATATTTGGTGATGGTCATGTTCGGCCTGTTGCCGGATGTACCATTTCCTGTATTAGCTGTACACGCGCCTGCGCCTCCCGTACCGTCAGCTCTGTAGAACGCTGTTCCGGTATAACCTGCAGCTGAGATAAAGTTTTGATAAGAGCTTTGTCCTGTAACCTGATTGCTGAAGCATATATCAATCAATAAATTCGAAGAACCGTTCCAGGTAAAAACCTGAGAAAAATTATGTGTATTCCACTGGTTTGTTAAGGGGGTATAATTAAGCGGGCCAAACACCGTTGTGAATGTCGGGTTCTGCATCGTACTTGTGAGTGTGGTTACACTGGTATGTGCAAGTTTAATGGTGTACCCGTTTAGAGTGGCCGGGTTTCCAACTGTACCGTTGATATTGAAAGCAATTGCACCGATGTCGCCTGCCGTCAATCCCAAGTTTGTAAGATCAATAGATCTGATCAAATATTGTTGTCTTCCATTCCCGTAATAAGTAGGATAAGCGGCAGCTGTTACGCTACTTGTAGTATTTGTTGTAGTGCCTGTTCCTAAAATCACTGATTGCAATCCGAAGCAAGGTGGAGTATAACTAATCTCACAGCTCACACTTTCTCCATTGTTTAAACTTACTGTCGAATAAGTGGACGAATTTGTTCCCACATTCGTTCCGTCCACTTTCCATTGATAGGAAGGTACTCCGGCATTCACCGGGTTTGCTGTAAACGTAACGTTTGTACCTTGACAGACTGGGCCAGAAGGCGAAGCAGAGATGCTCACGCTGCCGGGAGCATTTGAATTCACTGTCATAGTTATGATATTGCTTGTGGCAGGATTCCCCACAGCGCAGCTGATAGTGCTGGTCATCACTACAGAGATTTGATCTCCGTTGTTCAATGCATTGTTTGAATATGAAGAACTGTTCGTTCCGACATTCGTTCCGTTGAGCTTCCACTGATAGGAAGGTGTTCCGCCATTTACAGGTGTTGCAGTAAAGTTCACGTTTGTGCCCGGACAAATATTGTCTGATGGGGAGGCGCTTATACTTACACTGACAGGATTTTCCGAGACAGTGATGTAATTAGATTTGGTATTTGAACCGCTTCCTGCAACGAGTGTGACAGAGTACACACCGGGTGTATTGTAAATAACAACCGGATTCTGCTGAGTGGAAGAGGAGGGAGTACCTCCGGGAAAAGACCAGTTCCAGCTTGTCGGAGAGCTGGGGCTTTGGTCTGTGAAGTTTACTACGTCACCGGCACAGACAGATGTGCTTGAAGCTGTAAAATCCACTTGCGGCAGTCCAATGTAATCTGTTGTAAACACTCCTCGTCCGTGTGTGGATGCAATAAGCATTTTGTCAGAGTTTCTGACATGAAGCTGGGTCACCCGCACATTCGCGAGATTATTATTGTTTGCGACCCATACAGGGGAAGCGGCATTGATGTCTGATGTGCTCCATACTCCAACCTCAGTCGCAAGTAAAACTTCATTCATGTTGTTCGGATTGAAGATAACCCAGCGCACAGGCATGTCAGGCAGATTTCCCTCCTTATTGGACCATGCGCCACCGCCATTCGTAGTTCTCCAGACTGAAACAACTCCATAATTTGAAAATGTAACCAGTAGATCATTTTCAGTGCTACCCACTTCAATACAGGAGACACTTCCATTAGTTGGAAATGATGCTCCTCCAATACTGGTAATTGTCGGTGTAGATGTATGTGCATTTTCAACTTTAAACACCTTGCCATTGCCGGTGCCTACAAACAAGGTTGTAGTTCCTGCAGGAGAATGCTGACTCACCCGAAGATGAGTTGCCATAGAATTCATTCCGGTGATCGTAATCTGAGCAGGTGAGCTTGGTGTTGCTCTTATACCAGAAATTCTTTGGACCTGAGTTGTGGAATATGCACTGTACAAAATTCCGTTTGCGTCATCATAATCTGTTGGATTGATAAATGATCCTGTACTGGTGTTATTGGAGATGATTGTTGAGCTACTCCAATTGTTGGTGGTTCTCCAGTAGTAATTATAAACATATGAACTGATTTGATAATTACCATTTGTCTGGTCAATGAAACAAAATGCTCCGTCACCGCCGGTTACCTGAGTGGTGGAATTCATACCGGCAGAATTGAATTTCTGAGTGCCATTATCCTGTGCGCCTGCAAGGAAATTATTTGACCCTGCAGTAGGATTAATCGCACAGGCATAAAACTGTGTTACGTTGTATCCGCTATTCTTACTGCTGAACTGACTGCTGCTACCGGCTAGCGTTACATTGTTGCATCTGTAAACTCCTCCGTCATTACCCACTATGAATACACTCGAACTTCCAGGTTGAAAAACAATTGCATGCTGGTCGGCATGCACCAGTGAAACAAGAAGTGTATGTTGATTGGCATTGTTCGACCACTTAGAAATCTGTGTCCAGGTACTTCCAGAATTGGTTGAATAAAAAAGGCTAATTCCTCCTATAATTAACTTCTGAGAATCGAAAGGATCTACAGCTGCAATCAGATCATACCATGCCTGTCCTCTGGTGAAATCAGTTCCGATTCCCAAGTCAGCGTCTGTAGGTTTGTTTTGAGTTGTCCATGTGGCGCCCTTGTCGACTGACTTGTATATTTGCCCAATTCCATCATTTACATTTTCCTGAGTCAGTGCATATAAGACGTTGGCATCAGAAGGAGCGCATGCGATTTCAATCCTTTCAAATCCGGATGTGGGAAATCCGTTTGCACCAGTGTTTAGCTTAGTCCATGTTGTGCCATTTGTTGAACTGTATATTCCATCAGTAGTAAATATACCCATACTGGCATACAAGGTTCCGTCTGCGCCAATTTCCAAATCCGCCGCTCTGGTTGTAGAAGAGTTGGTTACAACCGTAGTCCAACTTGCCCCACCATTGACGGACCTTTGAACTCTGGTAGACCTTGTTGCTGCATATACTTCACCTGTAGCAGTTACAACAATTTTCTGTACATGCTGAAATGTAGAATTATTTGTACTGCTCAGCTGATTCCATGTATTTCCTCCATCTGTGGTTTTCCAAATTCCCATCCCTTGAATCGCGTCGGCATTGTACCATCCCTCACCGGTTCCTACATAAAATTCCTGGGTGTTGGCAGGATTGTAGGCTATGCATGAGATTGCAATGTTTGCCCAGAAATCATTCACGTTCACCCAAACAGGATTGGTAACTGTTATATCATTTGTATACCATAATCCTCCGCCGACACCTCCTGCCCAGACTTTTTTATTCGTTGCATCATTTGGGTCGTACATCAGTGCTCGCGTTCTTCCTCCTACATTACTAGGTCCTCGTTCAACCCAGGTTGCAGTGGAAGCACTGGTGTTTGCAGGCTGACGTACCCGGTTTAATCTTTGCTGATGAATGATATTAAATACATCTTTTAATCTCTCTTTATGAACTTTTCCTGTCTTTGGATCTTTAGTGATTTGTGCATCATATTCTGCTGCAAGGTCAGGTCTGTCCTGTTTTTTACCTTCCTCATTTAATGCACCCTGTATTCGGGTTTTATATTTTGGTATGTGTTCTGATTCCTTGTTTTCAGAATTATCAGGAATTATTTCCTGAGCTTGCACAGTGATTTCAGCAAGTGAAATAAATAGCAATAAAATTGCAGGGTAAAATTTTCGCATGAATGATCCTTGATTTCCCGGTTTCAGTATACAGGGACGACGCAGAATTGTTGTGTCCGGAACTTGAAAATAGTCTTTTTATCCAGACGTCCCAAATAAAAAAAGGTAAGATAAGTGTGGTTTTTATACGCATTAATTTGCAGGTTTTGATAAAGCATTTTTTTAACTCAGCTGGGTACAATAAAATCTCCCTTTTTATTGAAATTATGGAGTTTTTATGATGGCCTGGACGTTTCATTTGTGAATGCATTTTTTTAATAATGTAATTTTTGACTGTGCTTTTTAATGCTGAACTTATTTGTCAGAAAGATTAGAGGCCAAGTTGCAGGCCTGTATACATAGTGGTTGGTCGTTGTCTCGGCTGTCCAGTTCATTTATTAAGTGAACTATTTTGGATATAAAAAACAATCATGATTTAAACATATATTTTTATTGAATACATTTATGTCAGTTTTATAAATCTCAATTCAATCAAATTCATTAGCAGTTAACATTGTACTATTATGATTAAAATTATCTTTCGATTTTTATTTTCATGTTTTTTAATTTTTCAAATCAATGAATGTTCTGCCCAGATTCCGGCTGAAAGCAATCCGCACCGGGGAATGTATGTGGATCGATTCGTGACCGTTTTTTCCAACGGCACATTGGATCCAGTCTTTTCTGTGCTTGGTGTTGATGAAGATCGTGATGGTTTTTTTGAAAAGGAAGATGAGTTGCTGGAATACTGCAGAGAAAATCATATCACTTACCTGGCCTTGTATGATATGGGAAAAATACTTGGAAGAAACAGGACTGCATGGAATGAAAATACAAGAGCTCATGAGCTCCTTGAAAGACACTTGTGCCGTTTCATAGAGAAAGCGAAAAGAGAGTATTGTGTAGATCAGATTGGAGGTATCAGCGGAAGTAATGCAACATTTGATTCACTCCATGCATTCTCACAGCGATACCCTGTTACAAACCCTTACAGATTGAGAAGAGATCAAATTAACTCTCCCTTTTTTCATCCTGTTTTATACATGGTGGAAAATAATTATGAGGAAAATTCTGAAGAGCAAAATCTTGCTGAACAATTGAAGTTCGCATTGAGAGTTTCTGATTTTAATTCATGCGGTGAGTGCCAGGCAGATATCGACTACATTAATCTTGAAGATGAATTTTGGGCTGATTGCGTTGGTAATTTTAACAGTTGGGCTAACAGACTCCACTACATGAACAGTGTTAAACAGATGCATAATTCAGTTTCACCAAATTCGCCATGGCTCACAGAACTCTACCTCGGAAGCATGTATCCTTGCCTCAATCCATATATGTTAACAAGTATTGCCAGAACTGTAGATGGATGCAACAATTGTTCGCCTTGCACTTCTTGTGCAAACCCGCACCCAAAGCTGATTGACAGGGTACTGCTCGCATTTCTGACAAATCATGGCGGCATATACGATCATTTTGCAACCACTCCGTTTGCTGAAGCGTCAACATCTGACAGTACAGACTTTCATCCCTTGCTATATTCTGAATCACATGCTCTGGGTGGATTTACAGACTACCTCGGCTTGTGGTTTACTCAGAGTTATATTCATAATATTTTTCTTGCTGAAACTTATTTCTTCAATAGTTGGAACAATCAGGCACAAAGAACTTTGCCAAGGGAAAGTAATGTCCAGCCAGGCGGAGCTATGTGGTTTGCTCAGTCTTATCAGGTGAGGCCACAGAAAAACCCTAGTACTTTTTATTACCTCATTCCACCATGTGATACTAATAATACAGTTCCTCTCAGTTTTCACTATTGCGGTCCGCCTGAAGCCGGAACTGAATATGAATTCAATGTTATCAGAAATTCGGATTCTGCAATAGTTTATCCCACTGGATCAAATGCTATACTAGGAATAACAAATGGACATTCCCCTGCTTCAGGTCCATCTCCAGAAGTCACTGCTGTGCCTTTTCGGGATACAACAAAATTCCCGCCTATGTTTCTTCCTCCCGGAGAATATATGGCAAACCTGAAGCTGAAATATGAAGGCTCCGAGTCATGTGCATATACCTATTCGCATCCTGTTTTAATTACCGATAAGCCCGATGCAGTATTAATAGGTGATTCTGTTTTCTGCGAAGGCGAACATACCTGGATGCTTGCAACACCTGGTACATCTCACCAATGGTTCAGAAATGGTCAGCCTATTCCTGGTGGCACGAATTATTATTATAAAGCCTCGCTGGAAGGATTTTATCATTGCCTGATAAATGGCACCGGACCATGTGCCGGAGTAACTGATTCAATTCAGATCAGAGTGCGAAAGAATCCAGCATTTAATATCAATGCTCATTGTAACGGAAATAATACAGTGACTCTAATAGCACATTCCAGAGATACATTGCAGACGCCACAGCGATTTGGTGAAGGCGGAGTAAGCTACCGCTGGAGTAACGGGGCAACCACAGACCGAATCACTGTACCATTAAATGGTACGCGGTATCGTGTGCTTGTAACTGATCCTTATTCAGGTTGCACTAATAAAGAGAACATCGGAACACCATCTGGTGCAACACATACTTATTCATTCGGAATTCAGCAAATAGCCACTCCTTCAGGTTCGTGTGCTTCCAATGGAGCCCTCCAGGCCGTTTACACTCCTGCGCATAATAGCAGCACTTCATATCAGTGGACAACAGGAGAGAGAAGCGCTTCAATTTACAATCTTTATCCCGGTACTTATAATGTTGTGTCCACAGTTTGGGACAATGCATGTTCATATTTTGCGTCTTTCCAATTGGGCACATTGCCATCCGGAGGCCCTCAGGTTAATTCACAAATAGACAATGCCAGCTGTTTCAATGTTGCAGATGGCTCAGTTTCAATTCAGCTTAGTGGAGGCAACGCTCCTTTTACTTATTATTGGGATGGTATTCCGCATGAATCACCTTATGATCATACCTCTCCCAACCAATCTGGTCTATATCCTGGTATTTACACCTTAAATATTTTCGATGCTTCAGGGTGCAGATTCTCGCATGTTTTTACCGTCGGTATATCAAGCCCTGAAATGAGTATAGGCATAACATCCATCAGTCCAGTAACACTATGCTCAAATAATAATAATGGTGCTGCCAGCATTCAGGTTACAGGTGGAACTTTGCCATACAGCTATTCATGGAATGATTCTTTGTCACAAACAAGTTCAAATGCAACAACTTTGGGATCCGGAACATGGATTGTTACAGTCACCGACGGAGCAGGATGCAGTTTGTCGGAATATGTAAGTATTCCATCAACTCCACCAATGCAATTGCATCTGGAGGATACCAGTATTGTTCAACTTACATGTGCTGGAGATAGCAGTGGGTATCTCAAGGTTTGTTTTAAAGGAGGATTGCCTCCTTACTCTGTGAATTTTCCCTGGAATATGATTGACTCAATCCATGCCGAGGCAAGTTATCTTCAGGCAGGATTGCATACACTTATTGTAACAGACTCCAATTCGTGCGTCTTCACATTTGCATTCAGAATTTATGAACCACCTCCAATTCAAATTCAAAATACAGTCATACATGAATCATGCGTGTCATGCGCTGATGGGAGTTTTAGCCTGAACATGAGTGGAGGAGTTGCGCCCTATATTATCAGCATCAATCCGCCTGTAGGAGTAATTAATGCGAATCAAATCGACAGTCTTTCGCCAGGAATATATGAAATATGCATCACTGATGCAGAGAACTGTGTGAAATGCATAAGCGATACTATCATCGAATTTCCGAATAAACTATCTGCAATCAATTATAAGACAGGTGGGTTTATTATTCAGCCAAATCCATCCGGAAAAAGATTCAAAATAATACTTGATGATGATATTAAAAATCTTCATTTGGATTTATCAATATTCGATATTGCTGGTAGAGAACTGGAATCTTTCAGCATTCTTCCCAATCGTCATATTGAATTTCAATCTGAACTTAGTAGCGGTGTCTATTTAATGATTTTGAAAAATATTACCGGAAATCAAGTCATTAGTGTAAGGAAATGGATTATGCAGCAAGACTGATTATTTTCAAGAATTTCAAGGATTTTATTAATAAATTTGATCAGCCTTGCTTAATATTTTAAATTTACTTTTCAGAATCTAGTAAAGGTCTTTAATTCTGCACAAGAGAGTTATCAATCTGCGATTCCTCCTTTCATCATACATGAGAATTCATCTACTATTCCTACTTACAATATTATTTTATTGTGCAGAAATTTTTGCTCAGCAAAATCCCGTTACAAAAAGTGAGGGTTATATTGTTCCGATAGAATTTAAAGTGACAAGGCCACTTATTGAACTTGCAAAGGAATTTCCAGTAGATGAAAACAAGCCTCATAAAAAAGGCGAATCAAAAGATAAGAAGCACAGGGTGCCGCAAAAATTTGAATTCACCGGTGAAGATGGTCCTGAGTATGGCAATGATCCGGAAAAAATTCAGTCTGAAATGGGAGGCATCCCTGGTAGAGCGCCAATCGCCAATTGGGCGGGACAAACAGCCACTGGTTTCAGGCCCTATGATCCTTCCGGAGCTCCCGGTCCGAACCATTATATTCAAATGATTAACAGTACCACTTTTAAAGTTTACAATAAAACCACAGGTGCTGTCCTTCTTACCATGACATTGGGAAATCTCTGGTCACCTGCGACTGGAAATAACGGTGATCCGATTGTGATGTACGATAAAGCTGCAGACCGCTGGTTTCTGGCACAGTTTGGTACCAGCACAGACAGAAGGATATATATTGCAGTGTCTGCTACTTCTGATCCGCTAGGCTCGTATTATACATATACATATACATCCCCTCAGTTCCCTGATTACTTAAAGTTTTCTGTCTGGTGGAATGGTTATTATATGACATCAAATCAGTCAACTCAAAAGGTGTTTTGCTTTGAACGTGATGCAATGCTTGCAGGCAATCCATCAGCCAGATCTGTCAGTGTGAATTATTCTCCACCTAAGAGTGGTTTCTTTTGTCCTTTGCCTGGAGATGCTGCAGACGGAATTCTGCCGCCACCAGGTACACCATGTCCTATTTTCTCTTATTCTGATAATGGCTGGGGTGGAGGGAACATCGATGCCATCAACATTTATAATATGTCTGTGGATTGGGTGCCTGCTACACCGGTAGCAAGCATCTCTCTTGCAGCGAATGTAATTCCCTCTGCCTTTGATGCTTCATATGATCCAAGTTGGAATGATGTATCTCAGCCTGGTACTACGCAAAAACTCGATGGAATTGGAGGAGTATTTATGTACAGGGCACAATGGAAAAGCTGGTCCGGATACAATACAATAGTATTGAATTGGGCTGTGAAAATAAGTGCCACTCAAAGAAGTATAAAATGGGCAGAGCTCAGACAGAATCAGTCAACAGGAACCTGGTCATTGTTTCAGGAGGGAACTTATGTGCCAGATGCGGCAACAAGATGGATGGGCGGAATAGCTATGGATAATAACGGGTCTATTGGATTAAGTTATATGAAGTCTGATGCCACATCAATTTATCCCGGCTTATACTATACCGGCCGAAGGGCATGCGACCCTTTGGGCACAATGCCAATTACTGAAACCCTGGTTGTAGCTGGTACAGGCTATCAGACAGGAACTAACAGGAATGGAGATTACGCACAGACTTCACTTGATGTGGATGGAATTACATTTTGGCATACGAGTGAATACATGGGAGGTAGTTCCGGAGGAAGTGCTGCACGCACAAGAATATTTTCATACCAGATTCAGCCTTGTACAAATGATGCTTCCGTCAGTATTGTTCTGACAAGCGGAACTAATCCAACATGTAATGGGCAAACTCTGACTTTCACTGCATTTCCAGTGAATGGTGGCAGCACTCCATCCTACCAATGGAAGGTCGATGGTGTGAATGCAGGTTCAAACAGTCCGACTTTTACTACAAGTTCAATTTTAAACGGACAATCCGTAACCTGTGAAATGACTTCTAGCCAGGCCGGAGTGGGAAACAATCCTGCAACAAGCAATGCGATCACTGTAGCAGTTAATTCCAATGTTACTCCATCTGTCAGCATCACTCAAACCGCTGGAAGCAATCCATCCTGTCAGTACAGTCTGTTGAGTTTCACAGCCAGTCCGGTGAATGGAGGGTCGACACCTTCATATCAATGGAAGATCAATGGTTCAAATGTGGGTACGAATAACTCCGTATACAGCAGTAGCACGATTAATAACGGTGAAGTGATCACTTGCGAGATGACATCCGTTGCTTTGTGTGCAAGTCCGGTTGTGGTAAGCAGCAACTCAATCACCATGACCATCAATGGTCCTTCAAACCCTACAGTTTCCATTATTCAGAGCGGTGGTTCGAATCCATCTTGTCAGGGTGAGTCTCTCACATTTGTCGCAAATATTCTCGATGGAGTAAATCCTGTATATCAGTGGAAGGTGGACGGAGGTTCGGTGGGTACAAACAGTCCGAATTTCAGCAGTTCAGGTTTACTCGACGGACAAGTTGTTTCTTGTGATGTCACGCTTGAGCCGGAATGTCCTGCAATAAATTCATTTACCCTGGGAACGGGCACTTTGCTCAATGCTACCAACAGCAGTGTCGCCATAGCATATCCGACATACTACGGAAACGGAAGACAGCAATTCCTTGTGAGAGCTTCAGAGCTGATTTCTCTTGGCATGGGGCCCGGAGATATCACTTCTCTCGGATTTAATGTGGCTGGAACAGTCGGCAATCCGTCCACACTTAACGGATATACAATAAAATTGGCACACACTTCATCGACTGTGATGAGCTCAGCATTTCTAACGCCAATATTTACTACGGTATTCGGACCGGTGAATTACACTCCGATATTAAATTCCGTTAACACACATAATTTTACTAATTTATTTAACTGGGATGGCAGTTCAAATATCGTTGTAGATATATGTTTTTCAAACCAGGTGACAGGAACCGTCGCTTATCAGAATTATCAGACCAACTCTTCATTTGTATCCAATGTTTATTACAGAGCAGACGGAGCAGGTGGAGCAGGGGCATGCAATACTACCACAGTGAACGGCACAGCATCTCGCAGGCCTAATATGATCTTCGGAATCGGAACTTCCACTGTAGATATAAGTTCCAATCAAATTACTCTTGACGTGGTTTCACCACCAGCCATTAGTTCTTTCACGCCCGCAAGCGGCACACAGGGAACGGTTATTACAATCTACGGTAGTAATTTCAGCGGTATCAATGATGTAATCTTCAATTCTGTTCCTGCAAGTTCTTTTTCGGTAATCAGTGCTTCAGAAATCAATGCTACAGTTCCAAACACTACAACTGGAGATTTACAAATTGTGAGCAATCTCTGCGGACCTGTAAGTGCAGGTATATTTACAGTGAATCAAACTCCAATTTCACTTGTTCTTAAAATTTTCATTGAAGGCTTTTACACAGGCAGCGGAAAAATGCGAGGAATACTCGGACCAAACACAACAGATACGGTAACATTAGAGGTTAGGTCAGCATCAGCACCTTATTCATTAATAGAAGCGAAGAAATCTACAGTTTCTAATATTGGAATAGGCACTTTTGTGTTTAACAATGTTCCCTTAGGTTCATCAGGATACCTGAAAGTCGTTCACAGAAATGCGCTTGAAACGTGGAGTGCTGCTCCCGTACTTTTCGATGCAACTCCCAAAGGTTACGATTTTACCAATGCTGTCTCTAAAGCATTTGGAAACAACTTGAGAAATCTAGGTGACGGATTCTATGCTTTATGGAGTGGTGATGTCAATCAGGACGGGGTGATTGATGACTTGGATTTTAGCGATATTGAAAGTGCAATATTCATGTATGGTAATGGTTATATACCCGAAGATCTTGATGGAAACATGATAGTAGAGTCTGCGGATTTTTCTTTGATTGAAAATAATTCTCAGCTGCTTTTGATTCTATCCAGGCCCTGAAATTGCCGACTGCTATTGTTTTTTATTTTTTGACCTGGTATCAGAAGTGCCCTGAAAGCCTTGAATTTGCTAATAAAATCAAAGTTGAATCAACCTAAAGTAGTATTTATCACCCAGTTTGAAAAAAAAATCATCTTTTTTTTTGGAAGTAAAGTTTTTATGGTTTACAATTGTATTTCAAATTTTAAGTGATCTCATCTAAAAATTTTATTGTAGTTTTTTTTAACCTTCTTCTTATAAATATCATTTACAAAAAATTAAACTTTCACATGAAACCCATGAAAACAACGCGATTCACATCATCATTTTTATTTACTGCGGGTTAATCTGCTGTTCACTTACTGAAGCAGGAAATTACGAACCGATCAATAGTCAGCTTTCAGTATAGTTTTATTTTTAGTCAGATTGACTGAAAGAATGCTGTCTGCAGATATAATGGATTTTCGTTTGCAATTGCTTCATTATTTAACAATTTAACTGTAAAGACTTTTAAAAATTTTCAAATAAACAATTATAAAACTCTAATCAAATGAAATCATTTTACTTATACCTGTGCAGAAATTACAAGGTGATTCCTCTGTTGCTGTGTATCATGGTAATTGCAGAACAGGGTAATGCCCAGTTATTTCAGCAGGATTTTAATTCGTCAACATCGCTTGCGAGCTATGTGAATTCCACCAATCCCAATGTTGGCCAGTTCAACGCAATTGCCAGCACAGGTCCGCAGGTTACTGTGGCCATAAGCGGAGGGGCTCTTGTGTACACTCGTACAGCGAACAGTGCTGCGGGACAGTTTTCTCGCTCAACGGACTTCAGTCCTATCCCTCAGACTTTGAGATACCAGTTTGATCTGGGTGTATCAGGCAATAACACTGCGCTTGCAGCACTTCAATTCAAAGTGGGTGCAGGTTTCGGGATCACAAACAGTCCGGAGTCAAATGCGACTACTTACGGAAGATTCGGAGTAGATTTCGGATCCGCAGGACAGTTCAGACTTCGTGATCTTGTAGCCAATACCACGTCATCGTATTTTTCAGGAACCCAGACTATCACCTGGTGTATGAACAATTCCGGACAAAGTCAAACCTATGTTGGGCCTAACGGGAGTGATGAGAGTATTGCCAATGATAAAATGGATATCTGGGTGGGGAATACCCTTGCCTTCAATGATATCAATGTTCTGTCTCCTAATCTGAACATGACAGATCTGAAGTTTTATTTCGGGCAGGGGATGGGTACTGTCACTATGGACAACTTTTTTGCCAATCCTCTTGTCGGTGGAATTTATGTAAACGATGCTTCTCTTTCAGGAGATGTGTTTACCAGCGCAGTGGGAAGTAACTCAAACTACGGAACAAAAACAGGTCCTTATGCCACAATCAACCATGCGATTTCAAAAGCAGGCCCTAGGGATACAATTTATGTCGATGCTGGAACATACACGGACAATGTAGTTGTTGACCGCCGTGTGCGGATTGTGGGTGCCGGAAACAGTACACTCATTCAGGTTGGTAGCGGAAACGGTATGACTCTGAATGCCGGCGGTAACTGTGCTACTGACCGTACATACATAAGCCAGTTGAGAATTACAGGCAGCGGAGATGGAATCAGGGTAAACAATGCCAACCTGCGTTGCATTACTTTTGATGAAGTAAATTCATCCGGAAATACAGGAAACGGAATTCACTTCAATGTGCCTGCATATACCGTTTCACCGGCAGATATTGAAGTAAAGAACTGCACTCTTTCAACAAACGGAGGAACAGGTTTCCGTCTTGCAAGCAATTCTGCGATGGACGGACTGAGTTTTTCCGGTGGCCAGATCAACGATAATGCATTCAACGGTATTTCCACCGGTCCTTCCGGTTCTGCCGGAGTAACAAATGTGAGCATCAATGGAATTAGCTTTTCAGGAAACGGTACACTTAGCAGCGGAGGCCACGGAGATATTTCATTTTATCTCTTTAACGGTAATGCGAGCATCAGCAATGTGAGTGTAACAGCAGACGCTGACTACGGAATCCAGTTAATTGGCAGTACTCCTTTGCCAAGCGGACCTTCTGGAACGGTGACTCTTAACAATGTGACTGTAACAGGAACGGCAAACAACAGGAAAGCGCTCGGAATTCTGAATTATACAGATGCCTCCGGGATCACTCTTAACAATGTAACCCTTAACACAAATCCTCAGCCGTATACAACTGCGATCACCTACGGATTGTTCCTCGACGGAATTGTAAATCCATTTAATATTGGCAATACCTCTTTTGGTAATACACACCTTGGAATCGGAATGGGAGTGGACATTGTTGTGTATGGTGCGAACACGCAGGTGGACGCGACCGGAGCCAGCTTCAGTTCTTCAAACAATTTCACAATTGAAGACAGGATTGGTCACCGTATTGATTTTGACGCTTTGGGATATACCGGACTTGTTACCTGGGTGCCGAATAACGTTTATGTAACAGTAAATAGTTTTGCTCCTCCTCAAAGTACTGCACCCTCCATTCAGCGAGGAATCAGCGCCGCTACTGTAGGTGGAACAGTAAACGTTGGTCCCGGAACTTTTACTGAAAACATTACAGTAAACAAAGGGATTACTCTCAGGGGTATGAATGCTGGCGTATCATGCGGCGGTACACGTACTGCTGAAAGCGTGATCAACGGATCCGGAGGGGCCACGATAACAGTTTCGGCAGATAATGTAACAATCAACGGATTCCAGATTAAAAACCGCAACGGTGCATATGCCATCAACGGAAACGGAAACAATTGTTCCAATCTGAGTATCATTTACAATGATATACGAAATGTTGGTGACCTGCTCAGCGGATCAAGTGCTACCAATGTGCATTCAATATTATATCAGGTAATAGGTCAGAACAGTCCGTTTGTTCCACCAGGAAATACTTCCAACGTAAATATTTCCGACAACTGCTTTACTGATATCAGCAGCTCTTCAAATTTCAATACTTCCAATACTGGATTCAGTTCAAGTGCCATAGGTATTCTTCAATCTGTGTCGACAGGCGTTCTTACTGGCCTGACCATTGAAAGAAACAGAATCAATTCTGTTAGGGTGAATACCGATAACTGGCCAAAAGGCAAAATTGCATACGGAATTCAGCTGAATACTGGCAGCAGCAACTATCAAACGACAAGCGGTAAAATTGCGAATGCGATCATACGCAACAATGAAATTCAAAATCTCTCCGGACATATTTCCACAGGGATTGCACTGGAAGGAAATACCGAAAACGCAATTGTTGAGTACAACACTGTTTCAAACCTGCATGGAACCAAGCCAGTAAGCCCTGCAACTCCTACAAGAACCGGCGGAGGTTATGACCTAAGTGGTTTGAAGGTGGAAAGCAACCGTTTCGTCGGAACACTGACTGTCAGAAACAACAGTTTTAATACCAATACCTTTACTCATGGTAATGCATCCGGAACCGGATATGCTGTTTCCAACTATGTGTCATCGTCTGTCGGTACACTGACACTTGAATGCAACTGGTACGGAACAGCAGCATATAATAGTATCATAGATAATGCGAGTTTCACAGGAAAAATATTCAGCAAGGATAATTGCCTTACTGTATTTGCACCATACCTGACAGACGGAACTGACTCAGATCCGCTTGCAATTGGATTCCAGACAGCACAGACCTGCACTGCGCCATGTGCACTTTCACTCAATGTGAGCACAACTCCTGAAAACTGCCCCACTTCACAAAACGGAACGGCGGATGTTTCTGTGAGCGGCGGTACAGGTGTGTATACATATTCATGGAATACGAGTCCGGAACAGACAACTCAGCAGGCCATTGGTCTGGCAGAGGGAACTTATACAGTCACAGTAACTGACCAGAACGGTTGTACCGCCACAGCTTCGGGTACGGTAATCAGAACTCCGGATAGTGATCCTCCATCCTGTACTGCAGCTCCAATCACCGTGGATTCAGACCCTGGATTCTGCAGCGCTTATGTGACCATCAACAACCTTGTTGCTATTGATAATTGCCTGGTTTCAAGTTTTGTCAATGATTATACTTTTTCAAATGATGCCTCTGATTATTATGCCATAGGAACTACCACAGTAACCTGGACAGTTACAGACAACAGCGGAAACACCGGCACCTGTACTCAGGTGATTACTGTGGAAGACAATGAGGATCCGTACTTCTATCCTGTGGTGAACAATATTACAGTCAATACAGATCCGGGTCGTTGCGACGCGAGAGTGTATTGGACAGAACCGGATGAATATGATAACTGTCTTGTGATTAGTTCTTCTACTTCACACAACTCCGGAGCCCTGTTCCAGATTGGTGCAACAACAGTCACTTATTCTGTGACAGACTACCAGGGAAATAATGGAAGCATGGTATTTACAGTGACGGTGGTGGATGATGAAGATCCGACGATCAGCTGTCCATCTGATGTAACAGCTAGTGCCACTGCCGGTGCCTGCGGTAAATCTGCTTCACTTGTAACATTGGGTGTACCTACATACGATGACAATTGTTCAGGATCAAGTGTCAGCAATGATGCGCCAGCATTCTTCCCAGTGGGAACCACAACGGTGACCTGGACAGTGGAAGATGCCTCAGGAAATACAGCGACATGCGAGCAATTGGTAACGATCACGGATGATGAAGATCCATCCATATCCTGTCCTGCGCCAGTATCCGTAAACGCGGATGCAGGTCTTTGTACAGCGAGTAGCGTGAATTTGGGCACTCCAGTCACAACTGACAATTGCACGACAGTTACTGTAAGCAACGACGCTCCTCCAATTTATGCAGTTGGATCTACTACAGTCACATGGACTATCACCGATGGCAGCAACAATTCAGCCACATGTACTCAAACTGTGACGGTGATTGACAATCAGAACCCAACGATCACATGTCCTTCAAACAAAACATTTACTGCTTCTACAAGCACTTGCAACAGAATCATCAACTCTGTGATGATCGGAACAGGTGAAGTTGTGGTCGATGATAATTGCGGAGTACAGGGATTTGTGAATTCCGCAGCATCATTCCAAACACCATATCTATTCAATGTGGGAACTACTACGGTAACATGGACGGTGACGGATGTGAACGGAAGGACCGCAAGCTGTACTCAGGATATTACAATTACTGACGATGAAATTCCTCAAATCACCTGTCCGGATCAGGCTGATATCTCTGCAAACACTTCCTGCCAGGCAGCAATACCTGACTTAGTTGCAGGTGCTACCACTTCAGATAATTGCGGAATTGCATCTGTAACTCAGTCTCCAACTGCCGGAACAATGGTTGGTACCGGTCCTCATATAGTGACTGTCACTGTTACTGACGTAAACGGAAAGACAAATTCATGCGATGTATCATTCATGATAAAAGATAACAATGCTCCGGTTATTACATGTCCGGCTAATGTAGATGTAAATGTGATTGCAGGAACCTGCCATGCTTCTGTAAATCCGGGTATGGCTGCCGCAACCGACAACTGTACTCCAAATCTGGATATTGTAATTTCAGGTGTGCGCAGCGACGCCCTCGCTCTTAATGCGAACTATCCTGTTGGCGTAACCACAATTACCTGGACAGCCACAGACCTCAGCGGAAACAGCAGCACTTGTGTGCAGACTATCCGCGTCCGCGACAACCAGCCGCCTGTAGTGAACAATTGTATCGTGGAAATTGTGGTAAATGCACCTGCAAACAGCTGCAGCATGCCTGTCAGCTGGACTGCTCCAACTGCCAGCGACCTCTGTTCACCCGTGACAACCATAAGCACTCATGTGCCGGGTAATACGTTTACTGTAGGTATAACACCTGTTACCTATACATTCAGAGATACTTCAGGCAATGAATCCATCTGTACTTTCAATGTACGTGTGAGGGATGTTACTCTGCCTGTGGCAGCTTGTAAAAATATTGATGCATACCTTAACGCGAATGGCACTGTAACGATCACCGGCCAGATGGTGGACAATAACAGCACAGATGCTTGTCCGCTGACTTATTCGCTGTCCAAGTCCACATTCACATGTGCTGACCTTGGTCCAAATTCAGTGGTGCTTACAGTAACTGATCCCGGAAATAATTCCGCGAGCTGCAATGCTACCGTAACAGTGAAAGATGAAATCGCTCCTGTTATCAGCAACTGCCCTGCATCATTCACGGCTTCAAGAAGCTGTGCCGGTCCGGTTAGCTGGACTGAGCCAACAGCAGCAGATAACTGCACTCTTGTAAGCTTCACAAGTTCACATGCACCGGGAAGTTCATTCCCTGTGGGAACAACAATTGTGACCTATACAGCTACAGACCAGAGCGGAAACGTGAGTACCTGCAGCTTTAACATTACAATTCTGGAGCTGACTCTCGCTTCTGCTAGTCCTCAGTTTAACGGATTTGAAATAGCATGCTTCGATGGAGCCACAGGTTCAATAGACCTTTCGGTTAGCAATAATATCGGATCAGTTCAGTATGCCTGGACAGGCCCGAACAGCTTTGCTTCTTCAAACGAAGATCTCAGCGGACTTGAAGCGGGCACCTATTCCGTGACCATTACAGACGGTCCTTGCACAAAGACCCTTTCAGCGACTCTAAGCCAGCCTGCACAACTCCAGGCCACCGAATCCAACAAGGTGAATGCCACCTGTAATGGTTTGAACAATGGTTCAGTGTTGATCGGAGCAACTGGTGGTGTACAACCTTATTCAGGCACAGGAAATTATACTGGGCTATCTGCAAACACTCATCAGTTCACCGTGACTGATGCGAATAACTGCTCAAGTACAATTTCTGTTGAGATCACTGCTCCTGCCAGCGTAATTGCCACAGCAAGTCTGGTAGCACCTGTTTCCTGCTTTGGCGGCAGTGACGGAGTTGTGAATATAACAGCTACAGGCGGTACTCCTCCTTACAACGGAACTGGTAACCAGACAGGACTTTCAGCTGGGGTAAATTCATTTACAGTTACTGATGCCCAAGGATGCCAGCATACAGTTTCCATTAACGTAACTCAGCCGGCAGAAGCACTTAGTTTAAGTGCAAACGTAACCAGCAACGTGAGCTGCAACGGCGGCAACGACGGAGCCGTGGCGCTGACACCTAATGGCGGCACCGCACCTTATACCTACAACAGTACCGCGACCAGTGGTTTGACCGCAGGTACTTACAACTACCAGGTGACGGATGCGAACGGTTGCACGGCCACGGCCAGCGCGACCATCACACAGCCAGCACAGCTGACCCTGGATGCTTCGGTGACCAGCAACGTGAGCTGCAATGGCGGTAACAACGGCGCTGTGACGCTGACACCTAATGGCGGTACCGCACCTTATACCTACAACAGTACCGCGACCAGTGGTCTGACCGCAGGTACTTACAACTACCAGGTGACGGATGCGAACGGTTGCACGGCCACGGCCAGCGCGACCATCACACAGCCAGCACAGCTGACCCTGGATGCTTCGGTGACCAGCAACGTGAGCTGCAATGGCGGTAACAACGGCGCTGTGACGCTGACACCTAATGGCGGTACCGCACCTTATACCTACAACAGTACCGCGACCAGTGGTCTGACCGCAGGTACTTACAACTACCAGGTGACGGATGCGAACGGTTGCACGGCCACGGCCAGCGCGACCATCACACAGCCTTCACAGCTGACGCTGTCGGCTTCAGTGACCAGCAACGTGAGCTGCTTTGGCGGCAACAACGGATCAGTCAGCCTGACTCCATCGGGCGGAACCGGCGCACACACCATCAGCGGTGATGCGACCAGCAACCTGAGCGCGGGCACCTACAGCTATCTTGTAACGGATGCGAACGGTTGCACGGCCACGGCCAGCGCGACCATCACACAGCCTTCACAGCTGACGCTGTCGGCTTCAGTGACCAGCAACGTGAGCTGCTTTGGCGGCAACAACGGATCAGTCAGCCTGACTCCATCGGGCGGAACCGGCGCACACACCATCAGCGGTGATGCGA